>Ga0153956_1000015_pt1 | contig 319452 bp, 309 predicted proteins | sample TSFL040MetaG_FD_104704 | JGI IMG/M metagenome (GOLD analysis project Ga0153956, IMG submission 104704) | Attine ant fungus gardens microbial communities from Florida, USA - TSFL040 MetaG | ecosystem: Host-associated > Fungi > Mycelium > Unclassified | place: USA: Florida, Wekiwa Springs... | reverse complement strand
GCCAGCAAGCCACCCAAGGCGTTAGCAACATTGTTCCGCCCGGCTTTGCTCATGCCGTCACCAAGCGCCTCCCTGTGTCGCGACGACTGATTTTGGATGTTTGCGTGGTTCTAAGCAACGGCAATTTTTGGGCGAAACCCGCCAGAAAAGCCCCTCCCTGAAAGGGAGGGGTTGGGGTGGGTTCTTCACCGAATAGCGACGTGCCCTGCCTCAGGCGAACCCACCCCCGCCCCCTCCCTTTCAGGGAGGGGAGATGGACGCCTTCAGGGGGCGCAAGCGGCCATCCACCTTCTCGTATGGGAAAGCGAAATCGAGCGACGCAACAGGAAGCCCGGCACCTCCCAACCCCACGCGCCACCCTCCCATCTTGACAAATATAACCATATAGGTTATAAGCCTTTCCGTTCAGTCCGCCCGGTGATCGCGGTCGGAAGGGGCAAGGTCCGGGTAGCCAATCCCGGGCGGCCGGCGCGGAGTCATCCGGTGAGAGCCGAAGCTTCGCAAACCTCTCCAACGGCCATTGGACCGGACGCGCTTCCCTGCCACTCAGGAAGCACCGCCGGCCCCTCGCCACAGACGCGGACGCACCGATACGTCCGCACGCGGGCCGCAGAGCGGTCCGCAAACCGGGTGCGCGGCAGAAGGACGCGCCGGCCGCTATCCTTTCGTTCCATCTCATGGCACAGCCATGCCCGCAAATCCTACACGGCCGCGGCGCAGGCCATCGGCCCATCCCCCGGTTCCTTCCCCGGCCCGGCTGCGCTATGGGCGCCCCATGCACGACATTCACATCATCGGCGGCGGCCTCGCCGGTTCCGAAGCCGCATGGCAGCTCGCCGAGGCGGGCTTCAAGGTCCGCCTTTCCGAAATGCGCGGCGTCGAGGGCACGCCCGCGCACCACACAGACAATCTCGCCGAACTGGTCTGCTCCAACAGCTTCCGTTCGGACGATGCCGAGAAGAACGCCGTCGGCCTGCTCCATGCCGAGATGCGCCAGCTCGGATCGCTGATCCTGCGCGAAGGCGACGCCCACCGCGTCCCCGCCGGATCGGCGCTGGCGATGGACCGCGACGGCTTCTCCGAGGGCGTCACCTCGGCCATCGCCAACCACCCGAACATCGAGCTGGTCCGCGAGCGCGTCGACACGCTGCCCGAAGGCCCCGCCATCATCGCCACCGGCCCGCTCACCGCCGCCGGGCTCGCAGGCGCGATCCAGTCCGAAACCGGGCAGGATCAGCTCGCCTTCTTCGATGCCATCGCCCCGATCGTCCATCGCGAGAGCATCGACATGGAGGTCTGCTGGTTCCAGTCCCGCTGGAACAAGGGCGACGGCAAGGACTATATCAACTGCCCGATGAACAAGGACGAGTATCTCGCCTTCATCGAAGCCCTGAACAGCGGCGAGAAGACCGAGTTCAAGGAGTGGGAGAAGAACACGCCCTATTTCGATGGCTGTATGCCCATCGAGGTGATGGCGTCACGCGGCGTCGATACGCTGCGCCACGGGCCGATGAAGCCGGTCGGCCTCGACGATCCGCGCACCGGGCGCTGGCCCTATGCGGTCGTCCAGCTTCGGCAGGACAATGCGCTCGGCACCCTCTGGAACATCGTCGGCTTCCAGACCAAGCTCAAATATGCCGAGCAGATCCGCATCTTCCGCATGATCCCCGGCTTGCAGAACGCCGAGTTCGCGCGGCTGGGCGGCCTGCACCGCAACACCTTCATCCGCTCGCCCATCCTGCTCGACGGGACGCTGCGGCTGAAGTCGCGCCCGAACGTCCGCTTCGCCGGCCAGATCACGGGGTGCGAAGGCTATGTGGAATCGGCCGCCATCGGCCTGCTCGCGGGGCGCTTCGCCGCCGCCGAGCTGGCGGGACGCACGCTCCCCGCCCCGCCGCCCACGACGGCGCTCGGCGCGCTGATCGGCCACATCACCGGCGGCGGCGAGGCCGACACCTATCAGCCGATGAACGTCAATTTCGGCCTCTTCCCGCCACTCGAAAACCTGCCGCGCAAGGCGGACCGCAAGCTCGCCATGACCAGCCGCGCCCGCGAGGCGATGACCGAATGGCAGGCCGAGATCGCGCCACAGACGGCCTGACCTTTCGCACCGTCCGGCGGGGCCGCCCGCTCCGCCGGACGGAGGATCACCCTTCGTCGCCACCATCCCCGTCGGAAGCCGGACGGACCGCCTGCTGCGCGGGAGGGCATTTCGGCCGGGGCTTCCGCTGCACGCGCGTGGTGGCGAACTCGGCCGCGTCGAGGGTGCCGGAGCGATCCGCATCCGCCTTGTCGAACTTGCCGATCGCCTTCGCCGAATATTCCTCGAACGACAGCTTGCCGTCGCCATTGGTATCGAGCTTGGCGAAGGCCTTGTGGCGGCTGAGCAGATATTCGTCGCGATCGACCTTGCCGTCACGATTGCGATCATAGCGATCGAAGCGTTTCTGCTCGCGGGTCTTCTCGCTGGCTTCGGGCGGCTCGGCGACGAAAGCCCCCTGCTTCGCCGCGGCCGCGGGCGCCAGCGCCGCCAGCGCGGCAGCCGGCATCGGCACGCCCACCTCGCGCCGCGCCAGCCCGCTCCAGAGGAAAAACCCCGCCGTCACCAGCAGCAACGCAGACGCCACACCCGCCAAATACCGCCCCATCGCCCCCTCCCGACGTTCCGGTCCTGTCGGGACGGAGGCTAGGCGGAAATCAGGCCGGGCGGAACCTCGCGCGCGGCGGAGATAGCACCAAAGACGTCAGCGTCCGGTGAGCTGGTGCGCGAGCACCCGCAGCATCCGCCCCCGCGATCCGATCGGCTTCAGGGCATCGGCGCCGCGCCGCACGTCGCCTTGCGCCAGGACCGTCAGCATCCCCAGCGGGCGGAGGCGCCGGGGCCAGTGACCGGCCGCCGCCCGTTCGAGCGGAGCCCGCGCCGCCTCGAGGATGCGATCGCTCTGCCCCGCGTCCGACAGGTGCCGCGCCAGATCGACCAGCGCCCAGCCCTCGCCGGCGTCGCTGAGGCGCAGCGCCTCCACGCCCAATACGCGCCCCGCCAGCGTGAACAGCCGCGCCCCCCGCGCGCGCGCATGGGTCTCCAGCGTCGCCACATCGAGCGCGGGATCGTCGAGCAGTGCCTCCCACCCCTCCACCATCGTCGAGAGTTCGGCCCCCGAGATCCGATCCGGCCGCAGCGCGGCGGCGGCCGCGAGCAGCGGCTCGGCGGGCGGCGGCGCGGAATCGAGCGCCGCCAGCGCATCGCGCCACCAGACCAGACGCATCAACCCGATCGTCGTCTCCCGCGTCCGCGCGACAATGCCGCCCAGACGCTCGTCGATGGCGAAAAGCGTGGCGAGGCTCTCCTGCGCCAAGCGCGGCGCATGATGGACGGCAAGCTGCCGCTCAGGATGCGTGATGTCGGTCGCCACCGCCCCGAGATGTGACATGCGGCCTCCCTAGCCCACAAAATCCAGATCGCCAACGCCCTGATCTTGACGGTGTCTTAAACATTCCAAGGCAATGCCATCGGCGGAGGGTCGTGTTGAATGAAGCCGGAATTCCGTTCCCTGCACCGTACTGCGCAGTTGCGTTCCCGAGGGCGCGCCATGCGATACGATACGCGCGGCGCTACCGTGGTGGAATTCGCGCTCGTGGCCGCCCCACTCATTGCCCTGTTACTGGCAATTCTTGTGACGAGCCTCACATTCATGGCGCAACAGGCACTGGAAACGACAGCGGAGGGCGCCTCACGTCTCATCATGACAGGTCAGGCTCAGACGAACAACTGGACTGCACAACAATTCCAAACGCAGGCCTGTCGATATCTGCCGTCATTCATGGATTGCAGCAAGTTGATGATCGATGTCGAAACGGCCTCCTCCTTCAGCTCGATCAGCACTGCGCCAATAACCATCACCTATGACCCCAAGACGGGAAAGCCAAACAATCTTGTCTACAAGACTGGTGGCGCGGGTGACATCGTGGTCTTGCGCCTCATATATATGTGGCCCGTAGTATCTGGTCCGCTTGGCTTCAATCTCAGCAATAGCGGAAATAGCCAGCGAATGCTGTTCGCCACCTCTGTTGCCAAGACGGAGCCCTATACCTCATGATTGGTCCCCCGCCCCTTCGGCGCCTGACCGGCGATGCGCGTGGCGTGGCGCTGATCGAGTTCGCACTGAGCCTGCCGATCCTGATCCTGATGTATCTCGGCGCCTTCCAGATTTCGGATGCGATTTCCTGCAACCGCAAGGTGACGATCACCACCCGCTCGGTCGCCGATCTCACCTCGCGCTATGCGACATTGAGCAGCAGCGACCTAACTTCCATCCTCAATGCCTCAACGCAGATCATGGCGCCCTATGACGCAAGTAATGCGACAGTGGTCGTGAGCCAGCTCGCTACCGACATCAATGGCAACACCACGATCGACTGGAGTCAAGCCAATCAGGGATCAGGCCATACTCCGACGCAATCCTATACGCTCCCGACGACAATCAAGAAGCTGCCGACCAACGCAACGGACAAGACCTACATCATCGTGGCCGAAGTCAGTTACGCCTATCGGCCATTGTTCAATTTCGGGATCATCAGCCCCATCACCCTACATGATACCATCTACATGTATCCCCGCATCTCCAACTCGGTGGTAAAATCATGACCCATCAGCACTTCACCCACCGGGCTCGTGCATGGGCCCGTCGCTTCGGCGAAGATCAGCGCGGCAATGTGCTGATGATCGTCGGCCTCTCGCTAGTGCCGCTCACCTTCGCGACGGGCATGGGCATCGATTACAGCCGGGCAATGCGGCTGCAGACCCGGCTCAACGCCGCGGCGGACGCCGCCGCCCTCTCCGCCGTCACCCAGACCATGATGACGCAGGCCAATCAGAATTCCTGCGATACTGCGCGCCAGATGTTTATCGCGCAATCATCCGGCCTCGATGGCCTGATTTTCGACGCCAACAACCCGACACAATTGACTATCTCCCTTACCGATCAGGACGGCAACCCCATCTCCTGCACATCGGGCAGCACCGCAAGCTACAGTCGCAAGGCGACCGTCACCTATAGCGCCAAGTCGACAAATGCGTTCGCCGGCATCCTCGGCTTGACGACGCTGCCGATCCGCGGCTCCGCGCAATCCTACGCCGCGGTGGCACCGAACATGGATTTCTATCTGGCGCTCGATACCTCGCCTTCGATGGCACTGCCAACGACAACCGATGGAATCCAGAAGCTGGACACTCCACTCACATGCTCCTTCGCCTGCCATTCAAACAAGATCGAGCAATATATTCAGAAAAATACGGTCGGCAAACTCCCAAGCCCGATCCTCGACAACACCACATTCCATATCATTAAGAATACGTCCTATGGTCAATCAGGCAGCGGCAATACGCTGAAGCAGAAAATCGACGCCAACGGCAGCTATGTATATGTTAGCAGGCAGTCTACTGCCAATTCGCCCGTAGACTCCCGCTGCCTAATCAACGGAAAGGACAATTGCGTCTACAATTCTGACGGCACTTTCGTCGATAGCTACTGGTATGCACTCAATCAGAATATTCCGCTGCGCGTGACGGCCGAGCGCGGAGCGGTGCAGGATCTCATGACGCTGGCCCAATCTTATGCCAATACCAACAAACGGACGTATCATGGTGGGATTTGGACATTCGATCACCTGTCCAACTTGAAGACCATTCTCGCCATGCCCGCTCCGACGGCTTCGTCGAACCTAGCTGATGTCAGTGCCGCCGCATCCAAAATCGATCTGGTAATGGTAAACGATAAGGCCGGAAACGGCCGTCCGCCCAATGGCGAATCCGGCACGGAATACCTATTCACGAGCTTCAACAGCATCCTCAACAAGATGTCGACCGTACTACCCGCGACGTCGGGTCATGGCACCGATAACGCTGGTGACACTCCGCTGGGCTATCTGTTTCTGATTACGGACGGCATGAGCGACGAGTGCGTTACTACAGGCTCCTCTTGCCGCACCCGTTCAGCGATGCTCGACTCACAAGTCGCAAAGTGCACAGCGATCAAAAATCGTGGCTTCAAGATCGCGATCCTCTACACCGAATATACCACCGACTCGATCAAGGACGACGAGCCCAATCAAAGGCAAATTGCGACTAACGCGATCCCAAACATCGCGCCGCAATTGACCAAATGTGCATCGGATGGCCTGATGTATACGGTGAAGACCGACGAAAGCATCAGCGATGCCCTCAAGACGCTCTTCTCGAAGGCGATCGCTTCTGCCCGCCTCATGAAGTAACAAGCTTTCGCCACCCAGTGGCCCGCGACGTGCGGAAGCCACCGGGCGGCGCGGGGCTCAGCCCTTGTAGCAAACCTTCTTCGCAGCCGCGACGACGTCGTCCGTCTTAATCAGCGCGAGCTTCTCGAGGTTCGCGGCGTAGGGGAGCGGAACGTCGACATTGGTCACGCGCAGCACCGGGGCGTCGAGATCGTCGAAGCCCTTCTCCATCACCACCGCGGCGATTTCCGACGCGATCGAGCAGGTCGGCCAGCCTTCTTCCACCACCACCAGGCGGTTGGTCTTGGCGAGCGACGTCAGCACCGTCTCGGTGTCGAGCGGGCGCAGCGTGCGCAGATCGATCACCTCGGCGTCGATGCCCTCTTCGGCCAGCTTCACCGCGGCTTCGAGCGCCACGCCCACGCCGATCGAGTAGCTCACCAGCGTCACGTCCTTGCCTTCGCGGGCGACGCGCGCCTTGCCGATCGGCAGGACGAAATCGTCGAGCTTCGGCACCTCGAAGCTCTGCCCGTAGAGCAGCTCGTTCTCGAGGAACACGACCGGGTCTTCGCTGCGGATCGCGGCCTTGAGCAGGCCCTTGGCATCCGCCGCGCTATAGGGCGCGATCACGATCAGGCCGGGCACCGCGGCATACCACGGGCCATAGTTCTGCGAGTGCTGCGCGCCCACGCGGGCGGCGGCGCCGTTCGGACCACGAAACACGATCGGCGCACGCATCTGGCCGCCGGACATGTAGTTGGTCTTGGCGGCCGAGTTGATGATGTGGTCGATCGCCTGCATGGCGAAGTTGAACGTCATGAACTCGACGATCGGGCGCAGGCCCGCCATCGCGGCACCGGTGCCGACGCCGGCGAAGCCGTATTCGGTGATCGGCGTGTCGATCACGCGGCGGTCGCCGAACTCGTCGAGCAGGCCCTGGGTCACCTTGTAGGCGCCCTGATACTGCGCGACTTCCTCGCCCATCACGAAGACGCGATCGTCGGCGCGCATCTCTTCGGCCATCGCGTCGCGAAGCGCTTCGCGGACGGTCATCTTGACCATCTCGGTGCCGGCCGGGATTTCCGGGTCACGGGCGTCCGCACCGGCCTTCTCGGCGCGGGCGACGTCGGCGACCAGCTCGCGCGCGGCGGTCTCCATCTGGTGCGGCGTGGCGGCGTCGGCGACCGGCGCCTTCTCCTCGGCCCTGGGAGCCGGGGCGGCGATGGCGGCGGAGGCATCCTCGCCCTCGCCGGCGAGCAGCGCGATCGCGACGCCCACCTTCACATTGTCCGTGCCCTCGGGAACGAGGATCTTGGCGATCGTGCCTTCGTCGACGGCCTCGAATTCCATCGTGGCCTTGTCGGTCTCGATCTCGGCGAGGATGTCGCCGGACTTCACCTCATCGCCTTCCTTCACCAGCCACTTGGCCAGCGTGCCCTCTTCCATCGTCGGGGAGAGCGCGGGCATCTTCAGTTCGATTGCCATCTCAATAGGTTCCCACCAGCACGTCGGTGTAAAGCTCGGCCGGATCGGGCTCCGGCGACTGCTCGGCGAAATCGGCCGCCTCGGCGACCTTCTGGCGGATGTCCTTGTCGATCGCCTTCAGTTCCTCGGCGGTGACGCCCATCGCCTCAAGCTCGCGCACGGCGTGATCGATGCAGTCGGACGTGTCCTTCATTGTCTGCACTTCTTCGCGGGTGCGATACTTGGCCGGGTCGGACATCGAGTGGCCGCGATAGCGATAGGTCTTGAGCTCCATCACGATCGGCCCCTTGCCGGCGCGGACCCACTGGAGCGCTTCCTCGATCGCGCCGCGCACCGCGAGCACGTCCATGCCGTCGACCTGCATACCCGGCACGCGGAAGCTCTCGCCACGGCGGTAGAGCTGGTCCTCGGAGGCGGCGCGGTTCACCGCGGTGCCCATGGCATAGCCGTTGTTCTCGATCACGAAGATGATCGGGAGCTTCCACAGCTCGGCCATGTTCAGGCTCTCATAGACCTGACCCTGGTTGGCCGCGCCGTCGCCGAAATAAGCGAGACAGACGCCGCCGTCGTTGCTGTACTTGTGCTTGAACGCGAGGCCGGCGCCGAGGCTCACCTGCGCGCCGACGATGCCGTGGCCGCCGTAGAACTTATGCTCCACGGAGAACATGTGCATCGAGCCGCCCTTGCCCTTCGAGATGCCTGCCTGGCGCCCCGTCAGCTCGGCCATGATGACCTTGGGATCGATGCCATAGGCCAGCATGTGGCCATGGTCGCGATAGCCCGTGATAACGCTGTCCTTCTCGTTATCGAGCGCGGACTGCAAGCCGACGGCGACAGCCTCCTGGCCGATATAGAGGTGGCAGAAGCCGCCGATCAGGCCGAGGCCATAAAGCTGGCCGGCACGCTCCTCGAAGCGGCGGATCAGCGTCATCTGGCGGTAGAATTCGAGCAGCTCCTCCTTCGACGCCTCATAGCGCTTCGGCTCGGCCGGGCGCTCGCGGTTGGAGGTGGGAACGGGATCGGCCTTGGGCGAGGTCGCCCCGGCGCTCTTCGTTTGCGGTCTCGCCAAGAGTCATGCCCTTCGGTTGGCGTTGTGGTGGGGGCGATATAGGCGCCCGAATGCCGATTCCGCAACGGCAAGCCATGCGGTTTCGAGATGACGTGAACGTCAGGGGGTCGGGATGATGACTTCGTCCGGCCGGGCGAGGCCCATGTCGCGACGCACCAGCTCATCCGCCATGTCGGGATCGACATGTTTGGCGTCGAGCAGAGCGACGCGATGAGCCAGCACGGCGCGCTGCGCCTCGACCTGCTTGAGAACCACCTGACGCTGGGCCAGTTGCTGCTTGTAGTCGCCCAGCGCGAGCAGGCCGTTCGGCCCTGCGATGGCGTAGCCGGCGAAATTGCCGATCACGAGCAACGCGAGCGCCGGTGCGGCCGCCGCGCGAATGATCGAGATGGAGCGCCCCCTACGCATAGGCGTTCATTATCCCGAAAATTCCGCGGCGACTCAAGCGATTTCAGGCGTTTCGGCCGGCGAAGGCCGATTTGCCCGCATAGCGCGCCGAGCTGCCCAACTCCTCCTCGATACGGATGAGCTGGTTATATTTGGCGAGCCGGTCCGAACGGGCGAGCGAGCCGGTCTTGATCTGGCCGCAGTTGGTGGCGACGGCGAGGTCCGCGATGGTGCTGTCCTCGGTTTCGCCCGAGCGGTGCGACATCACCGCCGTGTAGCGCGCGCGCTGCGCCATCGACACGGCCTCCAGCGTCTCGGAGAGCGTGCCGATCTGGTTGACCTTCACCAGCAGCGAGTTGGCGACGCCATCCTTGATGCCGCGCGCCAGGCGCTTCGGGTTGGTCACGAACAGGTCGTCGCCGACGAGCTGGGTGTTGTGGCCGATCAGGTCGGTCAGCGTCTTCCAGCCGGCCCAGTCGTCCTCGGCCATGCCGTCCTCGATCGACCAGATCGGATAGCGCGCGGCGAGATCGGCGAGATAGGCCGCCATCTCGTCCGGCGAGAGGGTCTTGCCCTCGCCGGCCATGACGTACTTGCCGTCCTTGAAGAACTCGGTCGAGGCGCAGTCGAGCGCGATCGCGACCTGCTCGCCCGGCTTGTAGCCCGCCTTCTCGACCGACTTCATGATGAAATCGAGCGCATCGGTGGTCGAGCCGATGGCCGGGGCGAAACCGCCCTCGTCGCCCACCGAGGTGGAGAGGCCGGCTTCCGACAGGCCCTTCTTCAGCGTGTGGAAAATCTCCGAACCCCAGCGCACGGCTTCCTTGAGCGTGCCCGCGCCGTGGGGCACGATCATGAATTCCTGGAAGTCGATCGGGTTGTCGGCATGCTCGCCGCCGTTGATGATGTTCATCATCGGCACCGGCAGCACGTTCGCCTGGACACCGCCAATGTAGCGATAGAGCGGCAGGCCACGGCTCTCGGCCGCCGCCTTGGCGACCGCGAGGCTGACGCCGAGGATCGCGTTGGCGCCGAGGCGCGACTTGTTCTCGGTGCCGTCCAGCTCGATCATCGCGGCGTCGATCTCGGACTGCTCTTCGGCCTCGAAGTCGACGATGGCGTCGGTGATCTCGCCGTTCACGGCGTCGATCGCCTGCTGGACGCCCTTGCCGAGATAGCGGCTCTTGTCGCCGTCGCGCTTCTCCACCGCCTCATGCGCGCCGGTCGAGGCGCCCGAGGGAACGGCGGCGCGGCCGAAGCTGCCGTCGTCCAGCGTGACGTCGACCTCGACGGTGGGGTTGCCGCGGCTGTCGAGGATTTCGCGGGCGTGGACGTCGATGATGGCGGTCATGGAGATGGCTCCTCCGGCAAGGGGTAATGATTGGTCGCGCAGGCTGTTAGCGACGCAATATGACGGTGGCAATCGGCACGGCCGGACGCAATCGACGGAACCCCGGCAAGAGACGGCTGGTTTTGATCCCGTTGGCGCGGCTATGGTCGCGCGCGTAACGAATGAGGTTCGCCATGGCCGACACGCTTCCCGAAGGCACCGATCACATCGCTCCCGGCGCGGGCAGCAGCAGCAGCACGCGCGACAAGCTCAAGGCCGATGCGGCCGAGCTGCGCGACCGCGCGACCAGCCGCGCCGCCGAGTTGAAGAGCCAGGCCGCCGACAAGGCCCGCGACTATGCCCAGGAGGGCAAGACGCGCGCCGCCAGCGGCCTCGAATCGGTCGCCAAGATGATCGGCGACAGCGCCGCCCAGATCGACGAGAAGCTCGGCGACGCCTATGGCGACTATGCGCGCCGCGCCGCCGAGGCGGTCTCCGGCTTCTCGGGATCGCTGCGTGACAAGGACGTGGACGAGCTGGTGGGTGAGGCTCGCGATCTGGTGCGCCGCTCCCCTGCCCTCGCCATCGGCGCGGCGGCGGCGGCCGGCTTCGTCATCGCCCGGCTCATCAAGGCCGGCAGCGAAGCGCTGGACGAGACCGCCAAGGCGGCCGAGCCCAAGGCCAGGACCGACGAGGAGGAGATCGCCGCCGACATCTCCGAAAGCGCCCGCAAGGCGCCCTCTGCCAAGCGCAAGTCGCGCGACTCCTGATCCCGGCGGAGGGGGGAGCGATGCTTGGCCTGCCGGGGCTGATCGGACAGTTGTTCGAGGATGCGCTCGCGCTCGCGCGGGCGGAGGTTCGGCTGGCCAAGAGCCGAGCTTACGATGTCCTGCGGCGGTCGCGCACGGCGCTCGTTCTGCTGGGCTGCGCGCTGATGCTGGTGCAGGGGGCGATCGTCGCGCTGATGTTGGGCTTCGTGCTCGCGCTGGCGCCGATCGTCGGGCCGGCATGGGCCGGGGTCATCCTGCTGGTCGCGGCGCTGGTGCTGGCGGGCCTGCTCGGCTGGGCGGCCATCCACCATATCGCAGGCCCGCGCGAGAAGGCCGCTTCCACCGAGGCCCTGCCATGAGCACGCTCAGCCGACTGTTCGCCGGGATCAACGATCTCGACGCCGCCAAGGCCGATGCCCGCGCCGCCCGTGCCCGCCTGCTCGGCACCGTGGAGGAGATCCAGACGCGGATGACGCCGGCCAACCTGCTCGACGAGGCGATGGCCGCTGCCCGCGCCCGCTCGACCGAGATGGTGGAGAATGCCGGCCGCGCCGCGCGCGATCGCCCCGCCACGGTGGCCGCGACGGTGGCGGGGATCGGGCTGCTGCTTGCCCGCAAGCCTCTGCTGCGGCTCGGCGCGAAACTCTTGCATCGGGGCGAGGAAACCCCGGATGCCGATCACCAGTTTAGCTCCTGAGGGCGCGGCCCGCCGCGTCGTCCAGTATCGAAAGGACAGGCCCATGACCGCGACGCCCGACAAAGACGGCCTCGCCGCCGGCGCGGAAACCGCCCGCAAGGCGATCCGTGACGGCATCGACACCGCCCGCACGCAGGTGAATGAAACCGCGCGCGGCGCCTATGCCCGCACCAGGGACGGCATCGACCAGGCGCGCGGCGCCATGTCGGATGCCTATGCCGCCGGTCGCGACCGTGCGGTCGACGCTTACGCGTCCGCGCGCGAGAAAGCCCGCTCCGCAGGGCGTTCGGCGGCCGATACGCTGGATGGCAATCCCATGGCCGCGGTGCTCGGCGGAATCGCGATCGGTGCGGCGATCGGCGCCCTCCTGCCGCGGACCCGGCGCGAGTCGAAAGTGCTCGGCGCCGTCGGCGAGAAGCTGCACGGCGCGGCCCATGAGGCGACCGAGGCCGCCAAGGCCGCCGGCCGCGACAAGCTGGCCGAACTCGGCATCAGCCAGGACAAGGCGCGCGAGGTGATGAAGACGCTCCTCGACGGCCTGATCGCCACGGTCGGCACCGCCGGCACCGCCGCCGTCGACAGCGCCCGCAAGGCGCGCGGCGATACGGACAAGGCGAAATCCTGATCTCCCTTCCGGCACAGGCTGCGTTCATCCCGGCGCAGCCATGCCACACACCGGCTTATCCAGACGGTCCGTTGCGAAACGGCCACTCATCAGTCCATGGAGTGTATTGCATGAACCGTATCCGCCTGACGTTCGGCGCCTTCCTGCTGGGCGTGTCGAGCCTCGCCCTGCCCGTGGCGGCCACGCCCGCGTCGGCGGCCACGATCGACAACACCGATCCGTCGCGCTTCATCGAAACGCTGTCTGGCGAGGCCTTCCGCGTGCTCCACACCGGCAGCAAGGCCGCCGCGCGTACCCAGTTCCGCCAGCTCCTCGGCCAATATTTCGCCGTGGACGAGATCGGTGACCGCCTGATCGCGCGCGAACGCTCGCAGATCACGCCGGCCCAGTATCAGGCTTACAAGGCCGCATTGCCGGGCTTCATCATCAGCACCTATGCCGATCGCCTCTATGACTATGCCAACGCGCGGGTGAAGGTGGTGCGCGCCATTCCGCGCGGCGATGGCGCCGCCGTGGCGAGCCAGGTGATCCAGCCCGGCCAGCAGCCGATCAACGCCACCTGGACGGTGCAGAAGATCGGTGGCGGCTACAAGGTGACCAACCTGACGGTGGCCGGCATCAACCTCGTGCTGACCCAGACGGCGGACTTCGATTCCTATGTCCAGAAGAACGGCTTCGACAAGCTCGTCACCTTCATGAAGTCCCGCAACTAAGCGCTACCGGCCCGGTCCCGTCGCGCCGCCTCTTGTGCGGCGCGGCGAACAGGCCTAGTCGCCTGCCGCATCCCATCTTACCGGCAGGATCATATGAGCAAGCTCCATCTCGTCTTCGGTGGCCGCGTCAAAGACCCGCAAGGTCTCGACTTCGAGGATCTCAAGGCGATCGACTTCGTCGGCCTCTTCCCCGATTTCGCCAGCGCCGAGAGCGCGTGGCGCTCGGCCTCGCAGCGTTCGATCGACGATGCCGAGATGAAGTATGTCGTGGTGCATCTGCACCGCCTGCTCGAACCGGAACTCTGATCGAGCCGAAGATCGGCTCGGCCTGAGCGGGAACGCCCCTCAGGCCGAGCGGTAGCGGAAGAGCAGCAGAGGCCGCGCCAGCGCGAGCCCCGCGAGGAAACCGCCGATATGCGCCGGCGTCGCGATCACGCCCCCGCTCGGCACGCCCGGCAAGCCCACCGAGGCGAAGCCCAGCATCGCCTGGATCACGATCCATCCGATCGCCAGCCACAGCACATGCAGCAGGCGGCCCGGTATCGGCCCCCAATTCTTCGCGCGCTGCTTGCCATAGAGCAGCGCATAGGCGCCGATGATCGCCGATCCCGCCCCGCTCGCGCCCACCATGGTGGCAAAGCTCGTCGGCATGGCGAGATATTCGGCCGCCGCCGCCGCATAGGCGCCGACGAGATAGAGCAGCACCAGTCCGCCCGGCCCGACCGAAGCCTCCACCAGACGCCCGCAAAAGGCGATCATCAGCAGGTTGAAGCCGACATGCAGCAGGTTCGCGTGAACCAGCGTCGCGGAGAGCGGAGTCAGCCACACCGGCACCGCGCCGGGCAGCGCCAGGCCTTCCGAGATGCGGGCCGGAATGAATCCCGCGATCAGCGCCATCCGGTCCACCTGCCCCGCCGCTTGCGCGGCGAGCCAGGCGAGGCCGGTGATGATGGTGATCGCGATCGTGGCCCGCGCGGGGGGAAGGCGCATCGGCCGATTATCCCGTCAACGCTCGCGGATCAGATGAATTCCACCTTCTCGACGGCGTAATACCGATCGCCCGACGGCACCGACACCTCGATATCGTCACCCAGCCGGCGCCCGATCAGCGCGCGGCCCAGCGGCGAATTGTAGGAGATGCGGCCCTTCTTGGCGTCCGCCTCCATCTGCCCGACGATCTGGTAGACGATCGGCTTGTCATCCTCGTCGAGCAGGGTGACGGTCGCGCCGAACACGATCTTGTCACCGGAAAGCTCGGTGGGATCGATGACCACGGCACGGCTCAGCCGGTCCTCCAGATCGGCGATGCTCGCCTCGATCTGGCCCTGACGCTCCTTGGCGGCATGATATTCCGCGTTCTCGGAGAGATCGCCATGCGCGCGCGCCTCCTCGATCGCGTCGATCACCTCCGGGCGCTCGATCGTCTTGAGGCGATGCAACTCCTCGGTGATGAGCTTGTAGCCCTCCTGGAGCATCGGCATCTTCTCGACCGTCGCCATCCTACCCACTGCCTTTCGTCAACAAAGCCGCCTTCGGCCCCTCCCCATGGGCCGTTCAAACCGTTCACTTGTAATGGGAGTTCAAAGCGGCAGCGGAGAATAATAGGATTGGAGCGAGCGGACTTCAAGCGGGCGTTGCCGCAACGCAGCGATAGCCCGCGCCGCAGCGACACTGGCGGCCGCCGTGGTGAAGTACGGGATCTTGCCGGTCACCGCCGAAACGCGGATTTCGCGGCTGTCCTTCAGCGACTGCCACCCTTCCGTGGTGTTGAAGATCAGCGCGATCTCGCCATCCTTGATATGGTCGACGATGTGCGGCCGGCCCTGCGCCACCTTGTTGACGCGCTCCACCGCGATGCCCTGCCCGGCGAGATAATCAGCCGTGCCGCCGGTCGCGACGATGGTGAAGCCTGCTTCCGCGAGAAGCTGGACACCCGGCAGGATGTACGGCTTGTCGCTGTTCTTCACCGAGACGAAGACGGTGCCCTCGGTCGGCAGCACGACATTGCCGCCGAGCTGCGACTTCAGGAACGCCGCGCCGAAATCGCTGTCGATTCCCATGACTTCGCCGGTGGACTTCATCTCCGGCGAGAGCACCGGGTCGACGCCGGGGAAGCGCGCCCAGGGGAACACCGCCTCCTTGATCGCGATATGGTCCACCTTGCGATCGAGCGACGGCAGGGCGGCGAGCTTCTCGCCCGCCATCACGCGCGCGGCGATCTTGGCGACGGGCGCGCCGATCGCCTTGGCGACGAACGGCACGGTGCGGCTGGCGCGCGGATTGACCTCGATGAGGTAGACCGCGCCGTCCTTCACCGCGAACTGGATGTTCATCAGGCCCTTGACCATCAGCGCGCGGGCGAGCGCCTCGGTCTGGCGCTTGATCTCGGCGACGATCGCGTCGGAGAGGCTGTAGGGCGGCAGCGTGCAGGCGCTGTCGCCCGAGTGGACGCCCGCCTCCTCGATATGCTGCATGACGCCCGCGACCACCACGTCGGTGCCGTCGGCGATGGCGTCGACGTCCACCTCGATCGCGTCGCGCAGATACTGGTCGATCAGCACGGGCGAGTCGCCGGAGACCTGCACGGCGGTCTGGATGTAGTTCTCCAGTTGCTCCTGCGTGTCGACGATCTCCATCGCGCGGCCGCCCAGCACATAGGACGGACGCATCAGCACCGGATACCCAACGCGCTCGGCGACCGCGATGGCCTCCTCGCGGCTGCGGGCGATGCCGTTGCGCGGCTGCTTGAGGCCGAGCTTCTCGACCAGCGCCGCGAAGCGCTCGCGGTCCTCGGCGAGGTCGATCGCGTCGGGCGAGGTGCCGAGGATCGGGATACCGGCCTTCTCCAGCTCGGCCGCGAGCTTGAGCGGGGTCTGGCCGCCGAACTGGACGATCACGCCTTCGAGCGTGCCGTTGGACTGCTCGACGTGGAGGATCTCCAGCACGTCCTCGACGGTCAGCGGCTCGAAATAGAGGCGGTCGGAGGTGTCATAGTCCGTGCTCACCGTCTCCGGGTTGCAGTTGACCATGATCGTCTCGTAGCCGACCTCGTCCAGCGCGAAGCAGGCGTGGCAGCAGCAATAGTCGAACTCGATGCCCTGACCGATGCGGTTCGGGCCGCCGCCGAGGATGACGACCTTCTTGCGATCGGACGGCATCGCCTCGTTCTCGGGCTCGCCGAAGACGGGGGCCTCGTAGGTCGAGTACATGTAGGGCGTCTTGGCCTCGAACTCGGCCGCGCAGGTGTCGATGCGCTTGAAGACCGGGCGCACGCCGAGCTTGTGGCGGAGCGCACGCACCTCGCCCTCGGTGATGCCACCGGTCATCGCCTTGGCCGCCTCGTGGATCAGGCCGGAGCCCCGCGCCACGGCGCTTTCCATGCCGGGATGCAGATTGGCGGATTCGAGCGCCAGCCTGGCGAGGCGGCGATCGGAGAAACCCATCGCCTTCAGGCGACGCAGCCCGTCCGCATCCTGCGGCAGGCCGTTGGAGCGGATATCCTCTTCAGCCTCCACGATCTCGCGCAGACGCTCCAGGAACCACGGATCGAACCTGGCGATGGCGTGGATCTCGTCGACCGTCAGCCCCGCGCGCAGCGCCTGCGCCGCGACCAGCAGACGGTCCGGCGTCGGACGGCCGAGCGCCGCCTCGATCTCCGCACGCGGGCGGCCGGCGAGCCGCTCCACCACGTCGAAGCCGGCAAGGCCCGTCTCCAGGCCGCGCAGCGCCTTCTGCATGGACTCGTGGATGTTGCGGCCGATCGCCATCACCTCGCCCACCGACTTCATCGCGGTGGTGAGCGTGTCGTCGCTGCCCTTGAACTTCTCGAAGGCGAAGCGCGGGATCTTGGTGACGACATAGTCGATGGTCGGCTCAAACGAGGCCGGGGTCGCCCCGGTGATGTCGTTCATGATCTCGTCGAGCGTGTAGCCGACCGCCAGCTTCGCCGCGACCTTGGCGATCGGGAAGCCCGTCGCCTTCGACGCCAGCGCCGACGAACGCGACACGCGCGGGTTCATCTCGATGACGATCAGGCGGCCGTCCGCGGGGTTCACCGCGAACTGCACGTTCGAGCCGCCCGTCTCGACGCCGATCTCGCGCAGCACCGCGATGCTGGCGTTGCGCATGATCTGATATTCCTTGTCGGTCAGCGTCAGCGCCGGCGCGACAGTGATGGAGTCGCCCGTGTGGACGCCCATCGGATCGACATTCTCGATCGAGCAGATGATGATGGCATTGTCGTTCCGATCCCGGACGACCTCCATCTCATATTCCTTCCAGCCGAGGAGCGACTCCTCGATCAGCACCTCGGTGGTGGGCGAGGCATCGAGGCCGCCCGTCACGATGCGGATGAACTCCTCGCGGTTATACGCGATGCCGCCGCCGGTGCCGCCCATGGTGAAGCTCGGGCGGATGATCGAGGGGAGCCCGGTGTGCTCCAGCACGGCCAGCGCCTCGTCCAGCGTGTGCGCCACGCCGGACCGCGCGCTCTCCAGTCCGATCTTGTCCATGGCGTTGCGGAACTTCAGCCGGTCCTCGGCCTTGTCGATCGCCTCAGCGTCGGCGCCGATCATGGTGACGCCGTACTTCTCCAGCGTGCCGTCATGGAAGAGCGCCAGCGCGGTGTTCAGCGCGGTCTGCCCGCCCATGGTGGGCAGCACCGCGTCGGGGCGCTCCTTCTCGATGATCTTGGCGACGATCTCCGGCGTGATCGGCTCGACATAGGTGGCGTCGGCCATGTCCGGGTCGGTCATGATCGTGGCCGGGTTCGAATTGACCAGAACGATGCGATAGCCCTCTTCCTTGAGGGCTTTGATCGCCTGCGTGCCCGAATAGTCGAACTCGCAAGCCTGGCCGATGACGATCGGACCCGCGCCGATGACGAGGATCGAGGAGATGTCGGTGCGCTTGGGCATTAGTCGTTCGCTCCGGTAGTCGCCATGCAGCCCCAGCCGTCATATTCGACGCCGGAATAGGTCGCTTCGATTTCAAGACATTTGCGGGTGAGGGCCTTCACGGCCTCGGGCTCGATCGTCTGGACGATGTCGAGGTCGAGGCGCCATTGGCCTTCTTCCTCGGCATCCTCGTCGGGCACGAACTGGCCGAACTCGAAGCCGATATCCTCGGCCGCCTCGGCCAGCACTTCGAGCGCCTCTTCACGCCCGATGAAGCTGACGTCGACCGTCCGCTCGATCGTCGCAATGTCGCCGTTCGCGGCGAGCTGGGCGAGAAGCTCCTGATCCTGCTCCCATTCAGCCTCGAAGCGGGCTTCGTCGATCGAGGGGGCGCTCATGCCTTCTTCTCCAGCGCGCCGACGAACTGCTCGAACAGATAATGGCTGTCCTGCGGGCCGGGGCTGGCTTCGGGGTGGTACTGGACCGAGAAGGCCGGCTTGTCGGTGAGGCGCAGGCCCGCGAGGCTGCCGTCGAACAGCGACACATGGGTCGCCTCGGCATTGGCCGGGAGCGTCTCCACATCGACCGCGAAGCCGTGGTTCATCGAGGTGATCTCGACGCGACCGTCGTCCGAGCGCTTGACCGGATGGTTCGCGCCGCGATGGCCCTGATGCATCTTGTAGGTCTTCGCGCCTACCGCGAGGCCCAGCATCTGGTGGCCAAGGCAGATGCCGAACAGCGGCTTGCTGACTTCCAGAAGCTGCCGGATCACGGGCACGGCATATTCGCCGGTCGCGGCCGGATCGCCGGGGCCGTTCGAGAGGAACACGCCGTCGGGCTCGTGGCGCATCACGTCCTCGAAGCTCGCGGTCGCCGGCACCACCGTCACGCGCGCACCGGCGGCGACGAGGTTGCGCAGGATGTTGCGCTTCAGGCCATAGTCGATGGCGACGACATGCGGCCCTTCCGGGTTCGCGGCGTGGGTCGCGTAGCCCTGGCCGAGCGTCCAGAGGCCGTCTTCCCAGGTGTAGCTCTGGAGGGCGGACACGTCCTTGGCGAGGTCCATGCCTTCGAGGCCGGGCCATGCCTTCGCCTGCTCGATCAGCGCGGGGATGTCGAATTTGCCGTCCGGGTCATGCGCGATCACGCCGTTGGGCGCGCCCCGCAAGCGGATCATGCGGGTCAGCGCGCGGGTGTCGATGCCGGAGAGGCCGATGCGGCCGTTGACCTTCAGCCATTCGTCGAAATGCTGCGCGGCGCGGAAGTTGGAGGGCGCGGTCACGTCCTCGCGGACGATGCAGCCGAGCGCATGGGCGTTGGTCGCCTCGATATCCTCGCCGTTCGCGCCAACATTGCCGATATGCGGGAAGGTGAAGGTGATGATCTGCTTCTCGAAGGAAGGATCGGTCATCGCCTCCTGATATCCGGTCATGGCCGTATGGAAGCACACCTCGCCGACCGCCGAACCGACGGCGCCGAAGCCCCGCCCGAACAGCACATCGCCCGATGCCAACACCAATACGCCAGTGGCTCCTTGTGGAACGCGCACGGGTTCGGTCTCGGCCAAGGCGGCTCTCCTCATAGATGGACAGGCGGGTAAACGGCCGGGTTCCTAGGAGCCACCTCCTGCGCGGTCAATCTAGTAAAATCGGCGCGGGATCGCTATGTCTTCTCCTTTCCTGAATCCGACGGGGCCTCATGATTCGAGATGATCTTAAGCAGGCGCTCGTCGCCGCAATGAAGGCGCGTGAGAGCGAGAAAACGGCGGCGATCCGCCTGATCCAGAGCGCTCTCAAGAACCGCGACATCGAAGCGCGCACCGGCGCGCCCATCGCCGACGATGATGCGCTCGTGGTCGAAGTGCTCAACAAAATGGCGAAGCAGCGCCGCGAATCGATCGAAATGTACGAGAAGGGCAACCGCCCCGAGCTCGCCGCCGCCGAGGCCGCCGAGCTTGCCGTCATCGAAAGCTTCATGCCCCAGCGCCTGACCGAGGAGGAAACCATCGCCGCGATCGACGCCATCAAGGCCGAGCTCGGTGCCGAGGGTCTCAAGGACATGGGCAAGGTGATGGCCGAGCTGAAGGCCCGCCACGCGACCAGCCTCGACATGGCGAAGGCCAGCGGCCTCGTGAAGGCGCGGCTGGCCTGAACCGACCGGGAGGGGGAAGCCCCCTCCGTTCGTCCTGAGCGGAAGCGAAGGGCCTGCTACGGGAGAAGCAGTGGCATTCTGGGCCTATATGCTGAAATGCGCGGATGGCCGATATTATGTCGGCCAAACGGACGCGCTTGAGCGGAGGGTCATGCTGCATCAGGCCGGCAAAGGCAGTGATTTCACCGCGAGGCGACAGCCCGTCATGCTGGTTTGGAGCGAGACATTCGCCACCCGCGCGGAAGCGCTCGCGGCCGAATTGCGGATCAAGGGCTGGTCGCGCGCCAAGAAGGAAGCGCTGATCGCCGGCGACTGGAATCGGGTTTCCGAATTGGCGGTTTCCCATGGGGCACGTCCTTCGACAAGCTCAGGACGAACGGGAGGAATGGAGCCGACCCCGGAAACCTCCTCAGTTCCAGAAATTTCGCTGCCCCCGGAAACTCCGTTCGTCCTGAGCGAAGTCGAAGGACGTGCCCCAGGCACAGGGACCGGAACGCCTCCCCGCCAATGGAGCGAGAAATGAGTCTCTCGCCGGCATGGCTGGACGAGTTGCGGGCGCGCACCCTGCTGTCCGCATTGATTGGCAAGACGACCAAGCTCCAGCGCGCGGGTCGCGAGTGGAAGGCGTGCTGCCCCTTCCATAACGAAAAGACGCCCAGCTTCACGATCAACGACGAGAAGGGCTTCTACCACTGTTTCGGCTGCGGCGCGCATGGCGATGCGATCCGCTGGATGACCGATCATCAGGGGCTGCCCTTCATCGATGCGGTGAAGGAACTGGCGCAGGCCGCCGGCCTCGAAGTTCCGGCGCAAGACCCCCGTGCCCGCGAGAAGGCGGAGCGCGCCTCCACCCTCCACGATGTGATGGCCGATGCCGAAGCCTTCTTCGTCGAGGAGCTGGGCAAGGCCGAGGGCGCGTCGGCCCGCGCCTATCTCAAGAAGCGCGGCATCACCGAGGCGCAGGCCCGCGCCTTCCGCATCGGCCTCGCGCCGGACAGCCGCACCCGGCTCCGTTCCGCGCTCACCAAGGCGGGCGACGAGAAGCTGATCGAATGCGGCCTCCTCATCCAGCCCGAGGAAGCCAAGCGCGAGCCCTACGACCGCTTCCGCGGCCGGCTGATGATCCCGATCCGCGACGCGCGCGGGCGGACGATCGCGTTTGGTGGCCGCATCCTGGGCGACGGCGAGCCCAAATATCTGAACTCGCCGGAAACGGTGCTGTTCGACAAGGGCCGCACCCTCTTCAACCTCGACCGCGCCGCCCCCGCCAGCCGCAAAGCTGATCGGGTGATCGTGGTCGAAGGCTATATGGACGTGATCGCGCTCTCGGGCGCGGGGATCGACGAGGCCGTCGCCCCGCTCGGCACCGCGCTCACCGAAGGGCAGCTTGAGCGGCTATGGCGGCTCGATCCGCAGCCGATCCTCTGCTTCGACGGCGACAGCGCCGGGCAGAAGGCAGCCGTCCGCGCCATCGGCCGGGCGCTGCCGTTCCTCACCCCCGGCCGCACCCTCCGCTTCGTGACGCTGCCGCAGGGGCAAGACCCGGACGACCTGATCCGCTCGGGCGGCCGCGTCGCGATGGAAGCTCTGCTCGCCGAGCCCGAACCGCTGGTCGAGCGGCTGTGGCGTCACGAGCAGGCCGCCCTCCCCCTCGACACGCCCGAGGCCCGCGCCGGACTCAAGCAGCGGCTGGCCGAACATGCCCGCGCCATCGCGGACAAGGATGTGAGCCACGCCTACCTCTCCGAGTTCCGCCAGCGCGCCGACGCCCTCTTCGCGCCCCCCAGACGCGAGTGGCAGCCCCGGCCCCAGCAGGCCCGCCCGGCGCGCGGCAACGGGCGCGGCGGCTGGCCCCCGGTCCCTTCTCAGCCTCTCGCGGGCACGCGCGCCGTCAACCAGAGCGGCGTCGGCCCGCTGGAAGCGCGCGCGCTGCTGATCGGTCTTGCCCGGCAGCCGGCGGTGATTGCGGCCCATGCAGAGCATCTTTCGCACCTGCATTTCGCCGACCCGGCGCTCGATCGTGTGCGGATGGCGCTCGTCGAGGCCACATGGCGGGGGGAGACGCTTGAAGGAGACGGAATTAGCACCATATTGCGGCGAGTCGGTGCGATTGAACTCCTATCGAAGCAGGGCCGTGCGAACGGGCTTGCCTTTTCCTTCCAGCGCGGCGATGCGGACCCTGAGCGCGCTCGTCGCGATCTGGGGGAAGTCATCGACGTGATGGTCAGGCGATCCGAGCTTGATGCCCGGATCGCGGAGGCGACCGCCCGGCTGGGGAATGCGACGGACGACGGCGCGTGGGAGGAGCAATTGCACCTCATACGCGAAAGACAGGAAACGGAGCGGCGGCTTTCCGAGTTGAGAGAGCTGGCCGGCGACGCGGAACTTTGAGGTTGGGTGGTATGGCGAAGACGAACGGAGTGGACACGGCGGAGAAGGCGGACGGCGGCGATGCGCCCCTGATCGACCTGAACGACGCGTCGCTCAAGAAGCTGATCGCCCGCGCCAAGAAGCGCGGCTACCTCACTTATGACGAGCTGAACGACGCGCTGCCGCAGGGCGAGATGTCGTCGGACCAGATCGAGGACATCACCTCGGCGCTCTCCGAGATGGGCATCAACATCGTCGAGAACGAGGATGCCGGCGAGGACGAGAAGCGCGAGGAAGAGTCCGACGACGAGGAGCAGTCCTCCGACGACGGCTCGGGCGAAGTCTTCCAGGTCGCGGCCAAGAAGGAAACCGTCGACCGCACCGACGATCCCGTCCGCATGTATCTGCGCGAGATGGGCGCGGTGGAGCTTCTGTCGCGCGAGGGCGAGATCGCCATCGCCAAGCGCATCGAGGCCGGCCGCGACACGATGATCCTCGGCCTCTGCGAAAGCCCGATCACCTTCAACGCCATCATCGACTGGTCCACCGCCCTCAACGAAGGCACGATGCAGCTTCGCGAGATTCTCGATCTCGACGCGATGCTCAACAAGGATCCGGCGCCGGAAAGCCTCACCGAGGACGGTGAGGAGGACAATGGCGAGATCAGCGAGAAGACCGCCGGCCCGTCCTTCAAGGAAGAGGAAGAGCCCGAGGAGCAGTCCGCCGACGAGGACGAGGACGGCCTGACCGAGCGCCGCACCCCGCGCCCCGCCGAGGAGGAGGAAGAAGACAACACCCTCAGCCTCGCGCAGATGGAAGAGCAGCTCAAGCCGCTCGCGCTGGAGCGCTTCGCCAAGATCACCGAGCTGTATCACCAGTTCGCCAGCATCCAGCAGGCGCGCGTCGAGGCGCTGAACTCGGGCGGTTTCCCGGAAGCCGACGAGGCCCGCTATCACGAGCTGCGCGAAGAGCTGACCGCCGAGGTCGAAAGCGTCCAGTTCCATGGCGCCAAGATCGAGCATCTCGTCGACCAGCTTTATGCCTTCAACCGCCGCCTGACCGCGCTCGGCGGCCAGATGCTGCGCCTGGCCGAGCGCCACAAGGTGCCGCGCAAGGCGTTCCTCGATGCCTATATCGATCATGAGATCGAGGAAGGCTGGCTCGATCGCGTCAAGGGCATCGACAAGAAGTTCGCCGCCTTCGCCGCCGCCGAGGCGGGGCAGGTCGAGCGCATCCGCTCCGAGATCGCCGAGATCGTGCAGGCGACCGGCATGGCGCTGCCCGAGTTCCGCCGCATCGTGAACATGGTGCAGAAGGGCGAGCGCGAGGCGCGTATCGCGAAGAAGGAGATGGTCGAGGCCAATCTCCGCCTCGTGATCTCGATCGCCAAGAAGTACACCAACCGCGGCCTTCAGTTCCTGGATCTCATCCAGGAGGGCAATATCGGCCTGATGAAGGCGGTCGATAAGTTCGAATATCGCCGCGGCTACAAGTTCTCGACCTATGCGACCTGGTGGATTCGTCAGGCGATCACCCGCTCGATCGCGGATCAGGCCCGGACCATTCGTATCCCGGTCCACATGATCGAGACGATCAACAAGCTCGTCCGCACCAGCCGCCAGTTCCTCCACGAGACCGGCCGCGAGCCGACCCCGGAAGAGCTCGCCGAGCGCCTCTCCATGCCGCTCGAGAAGGTTCGCAAGGTGATGAAGATCGCCAAGGAGCCGATCTCCCTCGAAACGCCGATCGGCGACGAGGAGGATTCGCACCTGGGCGACTTCATCGAGGACAAGAACGCGATCATCCCGGTGGACGCCGCGATCCAGCAGAACCTCAAGGAGACGGTGACGCGGGTATTGGCCAGCCTCACCCCCCGCGAGGAGCGCGTGCTGCGTATGCGCTTCGGCATCGGCATGAACACCGATCACACGCTGGAGGAAGTGGGCCAGCAGTTCTCGGTGACCCGCGAACGCATCCGCCAGATCGAGGCGAAGGCGCTGCGGAAGCTCAAGCATCCGAGCCGCAGCCGGAAGATGCGCAGCTTCCTCGACCAGTAAGACGCAAGCGGGCAGGGTCATTCCTGCCCGTTTTCGTTTCGGGTGGAGCGCATTCCGACGCAAAAACCCCGCGAATGCAGCGCTTTCCGTCAATTCGACATCATAAACCGCGCATTTACGCCTTTGGTCTATTCCCTGTTCGCAAGCGCGGCGACCGGCCCGCGTGGAGGCCGAGCGGAGTGGGTTGATGACGGCGACAGCGAGGAGCGAGGAGCCTGAAAGCGTAGGCGCGCGTCTGTCTGCGCTGCTGTCCGCCGAGGGCAGCGCCCAGCATCCCTATTGCGGCTCGCCCGATCTGCTGACGGGTGCCGACAGCGCGCGCAATCTGGCTGACGCGGCGCATTTTCTCACCATGCTGCACGGCCGCCATCCGGGCGTCGCCGATCATGCCGCGCATCGCATCGTCCACCCCGTCGCGCGAACGTGGATCTACCACGTCACCGCCGGTTTCTTGGCCGAGCGGACGCTGCTCACCAAGCTTGCCGTCGTGGTCGGCCCGCTGCCGAGCACGCTGGGGCAGGCGCAGAGCGAGGCGGCGGTCTCAGGGCAGACCCATGCGCTCGCCACCCTCGCCCAGTCCGATCGCAACGGCACCGCGCTCGGCGCGACGCTGGCGCTCACGCTCGACTGGCGGCCGATCCGCCGCGTGCTGGATGCGGCGGCCGAGCGATTCGACCTCCAGCCGCCGCCGCTCGACCTGCCGGGCCTTCAGGAGGCGCTCGACGTCGCCACGCGGGCGGCCGAGACGCCCGGCATCGAACGCGCCATCCTGTTCGGCGCGCAGCAATTGCTCATCCAGCATCGCGGGCTGTGGGATCTGCTCGAAACCCGTCACTCCGCGCGCCGCGACGCCTGAGCGTCAGCGCTTGCGCGCCCAGGCGCCCGCTTCCTGCGTCTCCGCCTTCTTCGCGCGGCGATCGTAGAGGCACAGCATGGTGCCCGGCTTGCCCTTCATGAACTTCTGCGGATAGCGGCCGGTCACGAGGATCACGTCCTGCGCGGTGCGATCGCTGAAATGCACGGGCGCGGAGGCCGCGGCGTCGTTCAGCCCGCTCGCCTTGACGCAGGCGTTGCGCGCCGCGCTCTCCCCCGCCGTCCAGGCCGCCGTCGACGAGGCCGTGGCCGATGCGGACAACAGGGCGATCGCGGGCACCAGCAGAGGCAGAAGGGCAAGGCGGTGACGCATGGATGCTCCCGGAATCAAGGCAGGCACAGGCGCCCCCCCGTCAATGGCTGTGCGATACCCGTGGTCCCCGGGAAGCTGATCGGCAAGCCCTTCAGGCTGCGTACCGCCATATAGGCGAAGCCTTCCGCCTCGGTCGCGTCGCCATTCTGGCCGAGCGCCTCGATCGGCTCGACCGGGATTTCGCAGGCGTCGGCCAGCATCGCCATCATCGTGGCGTTGTGACGCCCGCCACCGGCGACGATCATCCGCACCGGCCGCTCGGGCAGATGATGGAGCGCCAGCGCCACCGTCGCGGCGGTGAAGGCGGTGAGCGTCGCCGCACCGTCCGCCGGCAGCAGGCCGCGCGCGGGGGCCATGGTGAAGTCCGCCCGGTCGAGCGACTTGGGCGGCGCGAGATCGAACCACGGATTGTCGAGCATCGCCGCCAGAACCTGCCGATGAACCTCTCCGGTGGCCGCGAAGGCGCCCCCCTCGTCGAAGGTCTTGCCCGTCTCGGCGGCCATCCAGTCGTCGACGAGGCCGTTGGCCGGGCCGGTGTCGAAGGCGATCAGCTCGCCATCGCGGCCGATAAAGGTGATATTGCCGACACCGCCCAGGTTCAGCACCGCCAGCGGCAATTGCGCACCGGAAGCCAGCGCCCGGTGATAGACCGGGAGCAGCGGCGCCCCCTGCCCGCCCGCCGCCACGTCCGCCGAGCGGAAATCGGCCACCACCGGCACGTTCAGCGCCGCCGCCAACGCTGGGCCGTCGCCGATCTGCCAGGTCCAGCCCTGCATGGGCCGGTGCGCGACGGTCTGGCCGTGGAAGCCCACCACCTTCACATGATCGAGCGGGATGCCGGCGGTCGCGACCAGTTGGTGGATAGCCAGAAGATGTCGACGGTTGAGCATCTCGGTCGCCGCCGCGATCTCCGGGCTGAGGCGCGGTTTCTCATAGGTGAGCGCCAGCGCGGTCGCCTCCTGAAGCTGCTGCCGCGCCTGCTGCGAATAGGGCTCGGAGCGGAAGGCGATCGGCCGGACATGGCCCTCCCCATCCGTCTCGATCAGCGCGGCGTCGATGCCGTCGAGTGACGTGCCCGACATCAGGCCGATTGCCAGCATCGCGTCGCTACCCATCCGCATCCCCCTTGTGCTACGCACCCGCCCGCCATGACGACGACGAGCTACAAATCCGATCTGCTGCGCCTACTCGACGCGCGCGGCTATATCCACCAGGTCACCGATGCCGAAGGGCTGGACGACCTCGCGATGCGCCAGATCGTGCCGGGCTATATCGGCTTCGATCCGACCGCGCCTTCGCTGCATGTCGGCAGCCTCGTCCAGATCATGATGCTGCGCCGGATGCAGCAGGCCGGCCACAAGCCGATCGTGCTGATGGGCGGCGGCACCGGGAAAATCGGCGATCCGAGCTTCAAGGACGAAGCCCGCAAGCTGATGACGGTCGATACGATCGCGGAGAACATCGCCTCCATCAAGCGCGTCTTCTCCCGCTTCCTCACCTTCGGCGACGGGCCGACCGACGCCGTGATGGTCGACAATGCCGAGTGGCTCGACAAGCTGGAATATATCCCCTTCCTGCGCGACATCGGCCAGCATTTCTCGATCAACCGGATGCTGAGCTTCGATTCGGTGAAGCTGCGCCTCGATCGCGAGCAGTCGTTGAGCTTCCTCGAGTTCAACTACATGATCCTCCAGGGCTATGACTTCCTGGAGCTGTCCCGCCGCGCCGGCTGCCGCCTCCAGATGGGCGGCTCGGATCAGTGGGGCAACATCGTCAACGGCATCGAGCTGACCCGCCGCGTCGCCGGCGAGCAGGTGTTCGGCCTGACCTCCCCGCTCATCACCACGGCCGACGGCGGCAAGATGGGCAAGACCGCCAAGGGCGCCGTCTGGCTCAACGCCGATGCGCTGCCGCCCTATGATTACTGGCAGTTCTGGCGGAACACGCAGGATGCCGATGTCGGCCGCTTCCTCCGCCTGTTCACCGATCTCTCGATGGACGATGTCGTGCGGCTGGAGTCGCTTCAGGGTGCCGAGATCAACGAGGCGAAGAAGGCCCTCGCCGACGCCGCCACCGCGATGGCCCATGGCCCAGACGCCGCAATCGAGGCCGCAGAGACGGCGCGACGCACCTTCGAGGAGGGGGCCGCCGGCGACTCGCTCCCGACGCTGCGGGTGGACGGGGGGCGCATCCCGATCGTGCAGGCATTGACCGTGATGGGCTTCGCCGCCTCCAACGGCGAGGCGCGGCGCAAGATCGGCGAAGGCGCTGTCCGCCTCAACGATCTCGCCATCACCGATCCGACTTTCGAGATCGTTCTCGAGGACGTGCCGGTGAAGATCAGCCTCGGCAAGAAGCGCCACGGCATCCTCCTGCGCTGAAGCCCGAACGCGGCGAAGCGAAGATGGTGAACGGTTATTAAGTCTGATGATTGAGGATCTCTTTAGGAGGCGGGCGGACAATGGCCGCGCACCTTCCGAAGGGTTTCCGCATGGCTACGGCACCGTTCATCATCGAAAGCCGCCGCGCGCCACGCGACGTCGTCTCCTTCCGCGCGCCGCTCGACGGGCCGTCGGGCGCGCGTGAAACGGCGCTGGTGGTGGACATCTCGCCTTATGGCTTCATGTCGCGCACGTCCGCGGCGCTCCAGCCGGGCGACCTGATCGCGTTGAAGCTGCCGGTCGTGGGCATGACCCCGGCGCGGGTGGTCTGGTCGCTGGGCGGGCGCGTCGGCGGCGAGTTCATCGCGCCGATCAACGACACGCTCTATCCGAAGATGCTGGCCAACGCCCCCAACGACAAGCCGGCCTGGAACGAGTTCTAACCGGCCCGGAGCAGACCCACCGCCGCATCGCGCTCGAACAGATAGAGCAATATCCGCGCCGCCTGTCCGCGTGGCGCTTCCAGACCACCGTCACGATCCGTCAGCAACCGCGCGTCATCGTGCGCGGTCGGGATCAGCGCCGCCGTCTGCTGGGCATCGGCCAGCCGCGCGCCCTGCTCGCCGGACTGGCGCGTGCCGAGAATCTCGCCGCCACCGCGCAGCCGCAAATCCTCCTCCGCGATCAAAAAGCCGTCGTTGGTATCGCGCATCAGCGCCAGCCGCGCCCGTGACGTCTCGCTGAGCGCGCTCCCACGCAGCAGCAGGCACACCGAATGCGCCGTGCCCCGCCCGACCCGGCCGCGAAGCTGGTGGAGCTGGGCGAGGCCGAAGCGCTCCGCCCCCTCGATCACGATCAGCGCGGCATTGGGCACGTCCACGCCCACTTCGATGACGGTGGTGGCGACCAGCACCGCCACCTCGTTGCGCTGGAAGGCCGCCATTACGGCATCCTTCTCCGGCCCCTTCATCCGGCCGTGGACGAGGCCGACTTTCTCCCCGAACATCTCGCGCAGCGCCGCCGCGCGCGCCTCGGCGGCGGCATCGTCGCCGGTCTCGCTCTCCTCGACCAGCGGGCACACCCAATAGGCCTGCCCCCCGCCCGCGATATGGCGGCCAACGCCCGCGACCACCTCGTCCATCCGCTCGATCGCGATCACCTTGGTCTCGATCGGCTGGCGGCCGGGCGGCATCTCGTCGAGGCGGCTGACGTCCATCTCGCCATATTGGGCAAGCGTCAGCGTGCGCGGAATCGGCGTCGCGGTCATCACCAGCATGTGCGGCGGGCGATCCGCCTTGCCCGCCAGCATCAGCCGCTGGGCGACGCCGAAGCGGTGCTGCTCGTCCACCACGACGAGGCCGAGTTCCTTGTAGGTGACGGCCTCCTGAAAGATCGCGTGCGTGCCGACGAGGATGTGGATTGAGCCATCGGCCAGCCCCATCAGCGTCGATTCGCGGGCCTTGCCCTTCTCGCGCCCCGTCAGGATCGCGACATTGAGGCCGAGCGGCGAAAGCTGGCGTTGCAGCGTCGCGAAATGCTGGCGGGCGAGGATTTCGGTCGGCGCCAGCAGCGCGCCCTGCGCTCCTGCCTCCACCGCTGCGATCAGCGACATCGTCGCGACCAGCGTCTTGCCCGAGCCGACATCGCCCTGAAGCAGGCGCAGCATCGGCGTCTCCTGCTGCATGTCGCCCTCGATCTCGGCGATGGCGCGGGCCTGCGCGCCGGTCGGCTTGTAGGGCAGGTCGAGCTTGGCGCGCAGCCGCCCGTCGCCGAGCAGCGCCCAGCCCTTGCGCCGCCGCGTCGACGCCCGCACCAGCATCAGCGCGAGTTGGTTGGCGAACACCTCGTCATAAGCGAGCCGCTCGCGCGCCTTGGCGTCCTGCGGGTTGCCGTGCGCGTGCTCCAGCGCCTCCATGAAGCCCGGCCAGCCGCGCGCGGAGAGCAGGCTCGGCTCGATCCACTCGGGCAGCGCCGGCACGCGCTCCAGCGCCTGCGCGACAAGCTGCGCGATGCGGCGCGAGGTGATCCCCGCCGACAGCGGATAGACCGGCTCGCGCTCGACGATCTCGCCCGCCTCTTCCGGCGGCACGACCTGATCGGGATGCACGATCTGAAGCGTCTCCCCATAGAGATCGAGCCGCCCCGCCACGACTCGCGGCTCGTTCAGCGGGAACTGCTTGCGCGCCCAGCCCGAGGCGTTGCCGAAATAGACGAGGCTGACGGCATTCCCTTCCCCGTCCACCGCGCGCACCCGGAACGGACCGCGGGGCGAGGAGGAGCCGCGATATTCGGTCGCCGTCAGCGTCACGATCACGCCGCGCCCCGCATCCGCCGGGTCCAGCCGCTCGATCCGCCGCCGCTCGACCACGCCGGTCGGCAGATGGAACAGCAGATCGATCACGCGCGTCAGCCCCAGCTTCGCCAGCGGCTTGGCGAGCGCGGTGCCCACGCCCTTGAGGGCTTCGGTTTCGGCGAAGAGCGGATTGAGGATTTCGGGTCGCATGACTAGATGGGCCTGTATCACAGCCGACGCGCGCGACCAGCGCTTGGCCGCCATTTTGACGTTGGAGCCTCCCTTTGGATCGCGAGCATCACCTGAAGCGCCTCGGCTTCCGCGCCTGGCATCGCGGCACGCGCGAGGCGGATTACATGATCGGCGGCCTGTTCGATCGCTATGCGGCCGAATGGTCGGACGAGGAGATCGCCTGGTTCGAGCGGCTGATCGAGCAGGAGGATGTCGACATCATGGCCTGGGCGATGGGCAAGGAGCCGGTGCCGGCCGCCTTCGACGGGCCGCTGATGCGCACCATGCAGAAGCTCGATTATATCTCGATCCACTGAGTCCGCCTTGACCGACAATCTCCAGCGTATCCTGAAGGCCGACCGGCCGCTCACCCTTTCGGGCACACCCGCGGGCTTCCTGCCCTGGCTGCTCGCCGACGTCGCCCGCGCGACGAATGGCCGGGCGGTGTTCGTCGCCTCCGACGATGTGCAGATGCGCGCGGTGGCCGACGCCGCCCGCTATTTCGCGCCCGAGCTGTCTATCCTGAGCTTCCCGGCATGGGACTGCCTGCCTTACGATCGCGCCTCGCCGTCGCTGCGCTCCTCGGCCGAGCGGCTGGCGACGCTCCATGCGCTCCAGAAGAAGGCGCAAGGCCCGACGCTGCTGGTGACGACGGTCAACGCCGCCACCCAGCGCACGCTCACCCCCTTCCGCATCCGCCAGCTCGTCGCCAAGCTCGCGCCCGGTGAGCGGATCGACCGCGACCAGCTCGGCAAGCTGCTTCAGGCCAACGGTTATATCCGCACAGACACGGTCGCCGATCCGGGCGAATATGCGGTGCGGGGCGGTCTCGTCGATCTCTGGCCCTCGGGCGAGGAGATGGCGCTCCGCCTCGATTTCTTCGGCGACGAGATCGAGAGCGTCCGCCGCTTCGATCCCATCGACCAGCGCACCGTCGACCGGATCGACGGCTTCACCCTCCTCCCCGCCTCCGAAGCCCTGCTCGACGAGGAGAGCATCAAGCGCTTCCGCACCGGCTATCGCGAGCGCTTCGGCGCGACGGCGACGGGCGATCCGCTCTATCAGGCGATCAGCGACGGCCGCCGCCTCGCGGGCATGGAGCATTGGCTTCCCCTGTTCGAGGAGAAGCTCGCCACCCTGTTCGACCATCTCGCCGATGACGACGTGATCGTCCGCGACGCGGGCTCGCCGGGGGCCGCGCAGAACCGCTTCGAGAGCATCACCGACTATCACGCCAACCGCGTGCGCGCGCAGTCCTCCGATCCGGGCAGCTACCGCCCGCTGCCGGGCGCCACGCTCTATCTCCCCGCCGACGAGTGGGAGAAGCAGATCGCGGCACGGCCGATGCACCTCGCCACGCCCTTCCGCGAGCCCGGGAGCGCCACCGTCCTCGACTTCGACGTGGACGGCCCCCGCGACTTCGCGCCCGAACGGGCGGCGCAGGAGAATGTGTACGAGGCCGTCTCGGCTTACGTCGGCGCCCAGTCGCGTAAAGGTCGACGCGTTATCCTCGCGAGCTATTCGATAGGCTCCCGTGAGCGTCTGGCCGGGCTGCTCTCCGATCATGGCCTGCCGCGCGTGCCGCTCGCCGAAAGCTGGCAGGAGGCGATGGGCCTCGCCGCCGAGGCCGCGAAGAATGGCGGTGGCGCCGCGCTCTCCGTGCTGCCGCTCGACCATGGCTTCTCCGCGCCCGACGTGCTCGTCCTCACCGAGCAGGACATGCTGGGCGACCGCCTCGTCCACCGCCAGCGCCGCAAGAAATCCGCCGACGCCTTCTTACAGGAACTGGCGACGCTCTCTCCCGGCGATCTCGTGGTCCACGCGGATCACGGCATCGGCCGCTATGAGGGGCTGACCTCGATCCCGGTCGGCCATGCCCCGCACGACTGCGTCCAGCTCACCTATGCGGGCGGCGACAAGCTGTTCGTGCCGGTCGAGAATATCGACGTGCTCTCGCGCTATGGCTCGGAGGCCGACGGCATCGCGCTCGACAAGCTGGGCGGCGTCGCCTGGCAGGCCCGCAAGAGCCGGATGAAGGAGCGCATCCGCGAGATCGCCGGCGAGCTGATGGCCACCGCCGCCGCCCGCGCGCTGCGCCCCGCCGATGTCGCCGAGCCGGACACCTCCTACCCCGAGTTCGTCGATCGCTTCCCCTATCAGGAAACCGAGGATCAGGACCGCGCCATCGCCGAGGCGCTGGAGGATCTGGGCGCCGGCAAGCCGATGGATCGCCTCGTCGTGGGCGATGTCGGCTTCGGCAAGACCGAGGTGGCGCTGCGGGCCGCCTTCGTCGCGGCGATGTCGGGGATGCAGGTGGCGGTGGTCGGCCCGACGACGCTCCTCGCGCGCCAGCACTACACCAATTTCGTCGAGCGTTTCCGCGGCTTCCCGATGAACATCGGCCGCCTCTCGCGCCTAGTCGGGACGGCGGAGGCAAAGAAGGTCCGCGACGGCCTCGCCGACGGCACGATCGACATCGTCGTCGGCACGCACGCCGTCTTTTCCAAGCAGGTGGAGTTCAAGCGGCTCGGCCTCGTCATCGTCGACGAGGAGCAGCGCTTCGGCGTCACCCACAAGGAGCGGCTGAAGGCGCTGAAGGCCGACGTCCACGTCCTGACGCTCACCGCCACGCCGATCCCGCGCACGCTCCAGATGGCGATGTCCGGCCTGCGCGAGCTGTCGGTGATCCAGACGCCGCCGGTCGATCGCCTCGCGGTGCGGACCTATGTGATGCCGTGGGATCCGGTGGTGCTGCGTGAGGCGCTGCTGCGCGAGCATTATCGCGGCGGGCAGGCCTATTTCGTCGCCCCCCGCGTCGCCGACCTGCCCGATATCGAGCGCTTCCTGCGCGAGGAGGTGCCCGAGGTCCGCTATGTGGTCGCGCACGGCCAGATGGGCGCGACCGAGGTCGAGGAGCGGATGTCCGCCTTCTACGATCGCAAATACGATGTGCTGCTCTCGACCACGATCGTGGAGAGCGGGCTCGATATCCCGTCCGCCAACACGATGATCGTCCACCGCGCGGATCGCTTCGGCCTCGCCCAGCTCTACCAGCTCCGCGGCCGCGTCGGGCGTTCGAAGACGCGCGCCTACGCCTATCTCACCACGCAGGGCGGGCGCATCACCACCGAGGCCGCCGACAAGCGCCTCCAGGTGCTGGCCAATCTCGATACGCTGGGCGCGGGCTTCCAGCTCGCCTCGCACGATCTGGACATTCGCGGCGCGGGCAATCTCGTTGGCGACGAGCAGAGCGGGCATATCAAGGAAGTCGGCTTCGAACTCTATCAGGCGATGCTGGAGGATGCGATCCTCGCCGCCAAGGCCGGCGGGACCGATATCCCCGAGGCCGACGTGGACTTCTCGCCGCAGATCACGGTCGATGCGCCGATCATGATCCCCGAGGACTATGTGCCCGATCTCGATCTGCGCATGGGCCTCTATCGCCGCATGAACGAGATCGAGGACAAGGCCGGCATCGAGGCCTTCGCCGCCGAGATGATCGACCGCTTCGGCAAGCTCCCCGAGCCGACGCGCAACCTGATCGACGTGATCGGCATCAAGCTGGATTGCCGCGTCGCGCGCATCGCCAAGCTGGACGTCGGCCCCAAGGGCGCGCTGGTGACGTTCGCGGAAGGTGGCTTCCCCAATGTGCCGGGGCTGTTCGCTTACGTTGAGCGGCTGAAGGGGACGGCGAAGCTCCGCCCGGACAGCAAGCTGGTCATCACGCGCTCCTGGGGCGATCCCAAGGCACGGCTGCACGGCGCGGGCCAGTTGGCGAAGGGGCTGGCCAAGGCGGTGGGATGAGGGGCGAGCGGCACGGCACCGCTCGCCCCGAAGCAAGTGCCTTTAGCGGCGATGTTGTCGAATGTAATCGCGGATCAGCGGCTCCGCCGCCGCATAGGATTGAAGATTGTAGGAATCCTGGTTCAGTACGGCATCGGCAAAGTCGAGGCGGGTGATCTCGGCCACGTCGAGCGGCTGCGGCGGGCATGGGCGAGGCGTGCGCCACAACACCATCTGGCCATGGTTCTCGGTGAATGTCGCGTAGCTAAAGCCGCGCATATAATCGCGGATGAAGAAGACGAGGCGATAGACGTCGCCCATCCAGTCAACCTGCCGCATCCCGCGCGCCGCGCGGAAAGCGATGTTCTTCTCCAGCGTCGGCAGCGAGGCCGCGTAGGAAACCGGCATCACATCGTCGAGTACGATCACGCCGCCCTTCGCCAGGCATTCCACCGCATTCAGCAGATCGCGCAACGTCTGGTCGAAGCTATGCAGCCCGTCGATGAAGATCACGTCGAAGCGATCTTCCGGCTTGTGGAAGCGCGAGAAATAGTCGTCGCTCGGAACCTGATGATAGGTCGCGGTAGCGTTCAGCGGCTTGCGCCCCGCCTCCACGGTGTCGAACAGGAAGTTGGGATCGACCGCCACCTTGCGGGCAGCCTCCACCCTGTCGAAGGTCAGGCCGTGCTGGACGCCGATTTCCAGATAGGAAGGCTGGTCGTATAGCCCTACCAGGCTCTCCAGAATCCGTTGTCGTTCCACGCTCGTACACCCTTTTGTTGCAGGCCCCGGTCCCTAGCCAGCACGCGGCGGTGGAGCAAGCGGCGGCCACTCGGTGCGCAAAATCCCTTGCCCCGATCCCCGCTTCCCGCGAAAGCATCAGCCCACGAGAGCGTTTCCGAGGAGCCCCCATGTCCGTCCAATCCGACCGCTGGATCCGCGAGCAGGCGATGGAGCATGGCATGATCGAGCCTTTCGTCGAGGCCCAGCGCCGCGAGGGCTGCATCAGCTACGGCCTCTCCTCCTACGGCTATGACGCGCGCGTGGCGGACGAGTTCAAGATCTTCACCAACGTCGACAGCGCCACCGTCGATCCCAAGGATTTCGCGTCCAACAGCTTCGTCGATCGCAAGACGGACGTGTGCATCATCCCGCCCAACAGCTTCGCGCTCGCCCGGACGGTGGAATATTTCCGCGTGCCGCGCGACGTGCTGGTGATCTGCCTCGGCAAATCGACCTATGCCCGCTGCGGCATCATCGTGAACGTGACGCCGCTGGAGCCTGGCTGGGAAGGCCATGTCACGCTGGAATTTTCCAACACGACGCCGCTCCCCGCCAAGATCTACGCCAATGAGGGCGCGTGCCAGTTCCTCTTCCTCCAGGGCAACGAGCCCTGCGAGATCAGCTACGCGGACCGCGCCGGCAAATATATGGGCCAGCGCGGGGTGACCCTACCGCGTCTCTGAGGAGAGATCAGACGGTCTGGTCGTCCGTCGGGGCACCCGGACCGTTCTTCTTGATCGAGTCGATCGCGTTCTGGGCCGAGGCCTTGCTCGAATAGCCCTCGGTCGCGAAGATGATTTCACTGTTGTAGACGAAGTTCACGCGGAACTCGCCGGCCTTGTCCTTCTTGATGACGAACTTGTGAGTCACGACAACCCTCCCTCATCATAACAGACGAGGCTAACCTACATCAGTCCCGGCGGGCGGCAAGTCCCGCTCGACATACTCCCGCCACAGCATCACCAGCACCGCCATCGTCGCCGGCCCGACGAACAGGCCGAGCAGCCCCAGCGTCTCGACGCCGCCCAGGATGCCGACCAGCACCCACAGGAAGGGCAGCCGCGTCGCCCCGCCGATCAGCGCGGGCCGCACGAAATGGTCCGCCACGCCGACCACGGCGAAGCCGATCACGTTGACGAGGATCGCCGCCGTCACCGCATCCTGCGTGAGCAGCGCGAAGGCCGCGATCTCGAACATCACGGCGGCACCGAACGGGATCATCGCCGCGATCGCCGTCGCGGCGCCCAGCAGCAGCGGGTGCGGCACGCCCAGCGCCAGATAGGCGACGGCCATCACCGCGCCCTCGCCGATGCCGACCAGCACCAGCCCGTCGATCGTCCCGCGCACCGACTGGACGACCTGTTGCCCCATCCGCTCGCCTGACGGGCCGAACAGACGGGATCCGGCGGACTTGAGCTGCCCCACCAGCATGTCGGCGTCACGCAGCAGGAAGAACAGCGCGAGCAGCGTGAACAGGAAGATGATGCTGCGGTGGATCAGCCCCTTGCCCACGATCTGGGTGTGATAGAGCAGCGCCCGGTTGTTGAAGCGGGCCAGTTCGGCCTGCGTCGCCTCGGGCGTGGCGAGATGCTGCTGCCACCAGTTCACCGCCGCATCCCGGCCGAAAGGGATGGAATAGAGCCAATGCGGCACGGGAATGCCACTTTCGCGCGCGACGGTCAGCCAGCGCACGAGATCCTGCGCCTCGGACGCCGCGCGGATGATGCCGAGGCTGACGGGCACGAGCACTAGCAGCGCCACCACGAGCGTGGTGATCGCCGGGAGGGTGACACCGCCCCGCAGATGCGGCCAGCGCCGCTCGGCACGTTCGTAAAGCGGAGAGATGGCGATCGCGATCACCGCCGCCCACACCAGCGAGGCGAGGAAATCGTGGATGATCCACACCCCCAGCGCCACCAGCCCCAGCGCCAGGATCAACCGCGCCCGCTTCTGCCTCGGCAAGGGTTGGCCCACCATGTCCACCCGTCCTTCCGTCATCTCTTGCGCCCCTGGTGGCGGATGTTCGAGGGCCGCCCCCGCCGCCCGACAAGCGGTCGACTACCCGGCTTGCGGCGCAGGTTCCCCCGCATCGGCATGTGGTTCGCGCCCTCGGCCAGCTCGAAGCGCAGCGCGCCGCTCGCGACATTGGCCTCCACCAGCCGGAGCGTGATGGTCTGGCCCAGCGTGAAGCGCTCGCCCGTCTCCTCGCCGATCAGGCTGTGGGTGGTGGCGTCATGGTGGAAGCGCTCGGCGCCCAGCGTCGAGACCGGCACCAGCCCATCTCCGCCCAGCCCCACCACGGTCGCGAAGAAGCCGAAGCTCTGCACGCCGGTGATCCGCGTGTCGACCAGCTCGCCCACCTTGGTGGAGAGATAGGCCGCCACATAGCGATCGATCGTCTCGCGCTCGGCCTCCATCGCGCGACGCTCGGCCTGGCTGATCTTCTCGCCGAGATCCTCCATCCGGTTCGCGTCATCGGCCGTCAGCTTCGTCTCCTCGACCGCCGGCTTCAACCCATAGGCCCCCACCAGCGCGCGGTGGACGAGCAGATCGGCATAGCGGCGGATCGGCGAGGTGAAATGCGCGTAGCTGCCCAGCGCGAGGCCGAAATGGCCGATATTGTTGGGCGAATAGACCGCCTGCATCTGCGTGCGGAGCACCTGCGTCATAATCTCCGGCCGCTCGACGCGATCGGCGATGCTGTCGAGGATGCGGTTGAACGTCTTGGGCCGCACCACCTGGCCCAGCGCCAGCGGCACGTCGAAGGTGCCGAGATAATCCTTGAGCGCGACCATCTTCTCGCGGCTCGGCGTCTCGTGGATACGGTACATGACCGGCGCCTGCTTCTTCTCCAGCGCGCGGGCGGCGGCGACGTTGGCGGCGATCATATAATCCTCGACCAGCCGGTGCGCGTCGAGCCGTTCGCGCGGCGCGACCGAGGCGATGCGGCCCTTCTCGTCGAGCTGGACGCGCTGTTCGGGCAGGTCGAGTTCGAGCGGCTCGCGCTTGTCCCGCGCCTTGGCGAGCGCCGCCCAGCAGCCCCAGAGCGGCTTCAGCGCATCCTCGGTGAGCGGATGGCTGATCGCTCCGTCGAAGGCCGCCTGCGCGTCCTCATAGGCGATCACCGCCGCGATCCGCACGATCGCGCGGGTGAAGCGGAAGGCGGTGACATTGCCGCCCTTGTCGACGGTGAGGTGGCACGCCATCGCCGCGCGATCCGCCCCCTCGCCCAGCGAGCAGACATCGGCCGACAGCACCTCGGGCAGCATCGGCACGACGCGATCCGGGAAATAGACGCTGTTGCCGCGCTTCCTCGCTTCCTTGTCGAGCGGGGTGCCGGGGCGGACGTAGAAGGAGACGTCGGCGATGGCGACGATCGCCTTCCAGCCGCCTTCATTGGCGGCATCATCGTCGGGGGCGGCCCAGATCGCGTCGTCATGGTCGCGCGCATCGGCTGGGTCGATCGCGACGATGGGGAGGTGGCGCAAATCCTCGCGCCCTTCGCCGAGCTTCCGGCGGGCGCTGCGATCCGCCTCCTCCAGCGCGGCTTCGGGGAAGACATCGGGGATGCCGAACTTGTGGATCGCGATCAGGCTGAAGCTGCGCGGGGCGAAGGGATCGCCCAGCCGCTCGACCACGCGCGCCATGATGCGCGGCGGGCGACCCGCCTTCTCGGCCAGCACGAGATCGCCGACATCCGCCTCACCGACATCCGAGATGGGAAGGTCGTGCCGTTCCCGCTTGTCCACGGGGCGCAGCCACAGCCGGTCGCCTTCCTTGTGGACGACGCCCAGCACCTGCTCTTCGCCCTTGGCGAGCTTCTTGAGCGGGTGCGCGACCATGCCGCGCCCGGCTTCCTCGGTGCGGGCGAGGATGCGGTCCCCCACGCCCAGCGCACCCTGACGCCGGCCGCGCTCCATCACGCGCAGGCGCGGCGGCGGCGTGCCTTCGGCCACCCAATGCTCGGGCACGGCGATCACCTGATCCCCATCGACATCGACGATGCGCAGCACCGTCACCTTCGGCACGCCGCCCATCTTGTGGAAGGCGCGGCCGGGGCCGAGATCGATCAGCCCTTCATCGGCCATGTCCTTGAGCAAAGCCTTCAGGCGAATCTTCTCATTGCCCTTGAGGCCGAAGGCGCGCGCGATCTCGCGCTTGCCGGCGGGCTGGTCGCTCTCCTCGATGAAGCGGAGGATCTGCTCGCGGCCCGGAAGGCCGGGAGGGGTGGTGGTCTTGGAAAGCTTGGGCATCGCGCATCAACCTAGCCGCCCCGCCGCCGTCCGTCACCTATGCCCATATGGACCCGAATGCGGTATGGATCGTTACGGATGACGAACACGTCACCGATGTTCGAGGAGGAGAGTCCGATGCGTCTGCTCGCAATCGCTGCCGCCACATTGCTCGCCGCGGGGGTCGCCGCCGCGCCCGCGTCCGCGAACGGCTATCCGCCGGCGGGCTGGCATGGCAACAACCATGGCTGGCACGGCCATCGCCACAAGGTCTGCCGGACGGTGTGGCGCCATCACCATCGCGTCCGCCGGTGCTCGTGGCGCTGAGCTGACCTGACGCGCCGGGCGCCGCCCGCACCGCCTCAGCGGCCGAGCGGCGTCCACGCATCCGCCTCTGGCAAAGGCGCGAAGATCGTGTCGATCATATGATCCGTCACGCCCTCCGGCGTCGCGGGGTTCCAGACGGGGCGATTGTCCCGATCCACCAGCAGGGCGCGCACGCCTTCCCGGAAATCCGGCCGCTGGCAGACATGCGCCGCGATGCCATATTCCGCCCGCATCTCGTCGGCGAAATCGGTGCGGCCGCGCGAATCCAGCACCAGCTTGAGGCTGACCTTGCAGGATTGCGGCGACTTGCGGCGCAGCGTCTTGAGCGTCGCCTCCGCCCATTCGGACGGATCGGCCTCCAGAGCCGCCAGAACATCCTCCAGCCTGCGATGCGCGAACAGGCGATCGATGTCCCGTCGATGCGCGAGGATGCCCGCCGACGGCGGCGGCGCCGAAGCCTTTGCCAGCAGCCGCTCGACCGAGCGCGGATCGGCCATGATCGCAGCCTTCAATTCCGGCAGCGCCTCGGACGGCACGAAATGGGTGGCGAGGCCCAGCGCGACACATTCGCCGCCGTCGAGCCGCGCGCCGGTCAGCGCCAGATATTCGCCCATCGCGCCTGCCAGCCGCGAGAGATACCAGCCGCCGCCGACATCCGGGAACAGGCCGATCCCCGTCTCCGGCATGGCGAACAGCGTGTTCTCGGTGGCGATGCGATATTTCGCCGGCTGCGAGATGCCGACGCCGCCGCCCATCGTCACGCCGTCCATGAAGGCGACGGTGGGCTTGGCATAAGTGAAGAGCAGATGGTTGAGGCGATATTCCTCGTGGAAAAAGGCGCGCGCCGCCACCGGGTCGGTCGACGCCTGCACGACGTCGCCGCCCGCGCAGAAGCCCCGCCCCTCGGCATGGTCGATCAGCACCACCTCGACCGCGGTTTCGTCGCGCCACGCCTGAAGGGCTGCGATCATCACGCTGCACATGCCCGTGGTGAGCGCGTGGATGGCGCGCGGGCGGTCGAGCCGGATACGGCCCGCCCCGCCCTCGATCACCGTCTGGACCTCATCGCTCATCCACGTCGTCTCCTCAGATCGGCGACGCATCGTTCGGCCGTGCGCCCGTCCCAATTTGCCGGCCGCGCCCTCTCGGACGGCGGCGTCGCCATCGCCTCGTCGAACGCGGCCGCAAGCGTGGCGGCGTTGACGAGGCGGTTCGTGCCCTGATCGATGGTGATCGGCCGCTCGGTATTCTCGCGCAGCGTCAGGCACGGAATGCCGAGATAGGTGGTCTCCTCCTGGATGCCACCGCTATCCGTAATCGCCGCCGCCGCGCCCGCGACAAGGCTCATGAAACGCACATAAGGCAGCGGCCCGACCAGCCGGACGCCGCCTTCTTCCAGCCTCTTGTCCAACCCCGCCGCGGCAAGCCGCTGCGCGGTCCGCGGATGCACCGGGAAGACCAGCGGCAGGCGCGCCTGCACCTCCAGCAAGGCCTCGACCAGCGCGGCCAGCGTCGCAGGATCGTCAACGTTGGAGGGGCGATGCAGCGTCACCACGCCATAGCGTTCGGGCAAGCCCAGCGCTTGCGGTTCGGCCGCTGCTTCGATCTTGGGGCGGACCAGCTCGAAGCTGTCCATCATGATGTTGCCGACCAGCGCGATCCGCTCGGGCGCGGTGCCCTCGGCCAGCAGATTCTCGTCGCCGTCGACGGAGGGCGTCCACAGCACGTCGGCGATCGCATCGGTGGCCAGGCGGTTGATCTCCTCGGGCATGTCGCGATCGCGCGAGCGCAGCCCAGCCTCCAGATGCACCACCGGGATGCGCAGCTTCGCCCCCACCAGCGCGCAGGCGAGCGTGGAGTTCACGTCACCGACCACGACCAGCCAGTCGGGCCGCTCGGCCTGCGCGACGGCCTCATAGGCCATCATCACGCGGCCGGTCTGCTCGGCATGGCTGCCCGAACCGACGCCGAGATGATGATCCGGCTGCGGCAGCGACAGATCGGCGAAGATCGCGTCCGACATGTTGGCATCATAATGCTGGCCGGTGTGAATCAGCACCGGCTCGAAATCCGGCGCGGCGGTGAGCGCGTGCCAGAGCGGCGCCACCTTCATGAAATTGGGCCGCGCGGCGGCGATCAGGTGGACCCGTGCTGGTGCTGTCATACGCTACCCCTAGACGGCATTTGTGACCGTCGTCTCTACGTCTCTTCTTTACACGTCATCCCGGACTTGATCCGGGATCCAGAGCGACGGGCGCGGCGCATATGGCTCTGGATCCTGACTTTCGTCAGGATGACGGGGCAGCTCACTCGAATTCGAGGATCACCTGATCGATGGCGAGGCTGGCGCCCACTTCGGCCGCGACCTTCGCCACGGTGGCGCTCTTCTCGGCGCGGAGCATGTTCTCCATCTTCATCGCCTCGACGGTGGCGAGCGGCTGGCCGGCCTCCACCTTCTGCCCTTGCGCGACGAGCAGGCGGGTCAGCAATCCCGGCATAGGCGAGACGAGGAAGCGCGACATGTCCGGCGCCGGCTTCTCGATCATGTGGTGGCCCAGCGCCGCCACGACCGGGCGCATCACCTGCACCTTGCGCGCACGACCGGCGGTGGTGACGATCATGTGGCCGCGCTTGCGGACGATGCGGAGCGTGACGAGCTCGCCCGCCACATCCGCCTCGACCAGCGTCGCGCCGGGACGATAGTCGACCGACAGGCTCAGGCTCTCACCGTCCACCGTGGCGGAGTCCGCCTCGATCAGCACGTCATGCTCGGTGCCGTCGATGCGGACGATCCAGTGGCCGGACGCCTCCAGCGGCGTGCCGAGCTGGCCGTCGACATGGAGCGCCCGCGCCGCATCCGCCCGCGCGATCGCCGCCGACACCGCCGCGACCCTGCGCGCGGTGGCCGGCGTTTCGGGCGCGCCGTGGAAGCCTTCGGGATATTCCTCGGCGATGAAGCCCGTGGTGATGTTGCCCGAGCGGAAGCGCGGATGCTGCGACAGCGCCGAGAGGAAATCGAGGTTCGTGCCGACGCCGGCGATCTCATACCGGTCGATCGCGCCGATCTGGAGGTCGATGGCGGCCTCGCGCGTCGGCGCCCATGTCACCAGCTTGGCGATCATGGGATCGTAGAACATCGACACCTCGCCGCCCTCCGCGACGCCGGTATCCACACGCACCACCGCGTCTGAAGCCCGGCTCTCGGCCGGCGTGCGGTAGCGGCTGAGGCGCCCGGTGGACGGCAGGAAGTTGCGATACGGGTCTTCGGCATAGACGCGGGTCTCGACCGCCCAGCCGTTGAGCTTCACACCCTCCTGCTTGAAGGCCAGCGCCTCGCCCGCCGCGACGCGGATCATCTGCTCGACCAGATCGAGCCCGGTGATCTCCTCGGTGACGGGATGCTCCACCTGAAGGCGGGTATTCATTTCGAGGAAGTAGAAGCTCTCGCCCGTCGTATCCGCGCCGGAGACGATCAGCTCGACCGTGCCGGCGGAATAATAGCCCACCGCCCGCGCCAGAGCGACGGCCTGCTCGCCCATCGCCTTGCGCATCTGCGGCGTGACGAAGGGCGACGGCGCCTCCTCGACCACCTTCTGGTGGCGGCGCTGGATCGAGCATTCACGCTCGCCGAGGTAGACGATGTTGCCATGCTGGTCGCCCAGCACCTGAATTTCGATGTGCCGCGGGCTCTCGATGAACTTCTCGATGAACACGCGGTCGTCGTCGAAGCTGGCAAGGCCTTCGCGCTTGGTCGCCTCGAAGCCCTCGCGCACGTCCTGCTCGGACCACGCCAGACGCATGCCCTTGCCGCCGCCGCCGGCCGACGCCTTCATCATCACCGGATAGCCGATGTCCGACGCGATCTTCACCGCGTCGTCGGTGGTCGCGATCTCGCCGAGGAAGCCGGGGACGACGTTCACGCCCGCCGCCTTGGCGAGCTTCTTGGACTCGATCTTGTCGCCCATCGCGGCGATGGCGTTCGGCGGCGGGCCGATGAAGGCGATACCGGCCTCTTTCAGCGCCTTGGCGAAGGACTCTCGCTCGGAAAGGAAGCCATAGCCCGGATGCACGGCCTCAGCGCCGGTGGCCTTGCAGGCCTCGATGATCGCGTCCGCGAGCAGATAGCTCTCGGCCGCAGGCGGTGGGCCGAGCCGCACCGCCTCGTCGGCCATCTGGACATGCGGGGCGAGCGCGTCGGCGTCCGAATAGACCGCGACCGTCTTGATCCCCATCTTCCGCGCCGTGCGGATGACGCGGCAGGCGATCTCGCCACGATTGGCGATCAGGATCTTGTCGAACATCCGGCCTCTTCTCCTACGCCTTATCGTCACCCCGGCGGAGGCCGGGGTCCATTCGCGCTCCTTCTATGGAGGAAGAATGGATGCTGACCTTCGTCAGCATGACGGTGATTGTGATGTCATTCCGCCGCGTGGGCCAGATGCGCCTGCACCGGCTCGCCCTTCATCGGCACGATGCCGAGCTTGGCGAACAGGGCGGTATCCTTGCTCTCGCCGGCATTGCCCGTGGTGAGCAGCTTGTCGCCGGTGAAGATCGAGTTCGCGCCCGCCATGAAGCACAGCGCCTGCGTCGAATCCGACATGCTCTCGCGGCCCGCCGACAGACGCACCATGCTCTCCGGCATGATGATCCGCGCCACCGCAACGGTGCGGATGAACTCGATATCGTCGATGCGCGCGCTCGGCACGTCCTTCAGGATATCGCCCAGCACCGTGCCTTCGATCGGCACCAGCGCGTTGATCGGCACCGAGCCCGGATGCTCGGGCAGCGTCGCCAGCACATGGAGGAAGCCGACGCGATCCGCCCGCGTCTCGCCCATGCCCATGATGCCGCCGCTGCACACGTTCACGCCCGCCGCGCGGACGCGGTCCAGCGTGTCGAGGCGATCCTGGAAGGTGCGCGTGGTGATGACGTTGCCGTAATTCTCCGGCGAGGTGTCGATATTGTGGTTGTAGTAATCGAGGCCGGCATCGGCGAGGCGCTGGGCCTGATCGCCCTCCAGCATCCCGAGCGTCATGCACGTCTCGAGGCCGAGCGCCTTCACGCGCGCCACCATGTCGAGCAGCGCGGGCATATCGCGCTCCTTCGGCGAGCGCCACGCGGCGCCCATGCAGAAGCGGCCCGAGCCGGCGTCCTTCGCCTCCTGCGCGGCGGCGACGACGGCGTCGGCCTCCATCAGCTTCTCGGCCTTGAGCCCGCTGTCGGCGTGGGTCGACTGCGAGCAATAGCCGCAATCCTCGACGCAACCGCCGGTCTTGATCGAGAGAAGCGTCGAGAGCTGCACCTCATTCTCGGGATGATGGCGAACATGCACGTCGTGCGCGCGCGCCACCAGATCGAGGAAGGGCAGATCGAAGAGCTCGGCGATCTCTTCACGGGTCCAGTCGGTACGCATCTCAGGCAGCTTTCTCGGAAGGTGGCATGTTGTGACCAAGGAGCTTCAACACCTCCGCGGCCGCATCCGCAAGATTCGTTCCCGGCCCGAAAATGGCCGAGACGCCCGCGTCATACAGCGCCTGATAGTCCTGCGCGGGAATAACGCCACCCGCCACGACCTTGATATCGCTGCGGCCCTTCTCGCGGAGCAGACCGATCAGCTCGGGGATCAGCGTCTTGTGCCCGGCCGCGAGGCTGGAGGCGCCGACCACGTCGACCTCCTCGCGGATCGCCATCTCGGCGGCCTCGTCCGGCGTCTGGAAGAGCGGGCCGGCGACGATGTCGAAGCCGAGATCGCCGAACGCGGAGCTGACGAGGTTGGCGCCGCGATCATGCCCGTCCTGCCCCATCTTGGCGACGAACATCTTCGGCTTGCGCCCCTTGCGACGCGCGACGGTCGAGACGCCGTCGACCAGCCCCTGCCAGCGTGGATCGTCGCCATAGGCGCCGCCATAGACGCCCTTCACCGGCGTCGGTGTCGTGCCGTAGCGACCGAAGACATCCTCCATCGCGGCGGAAATCTCGCCCAGCGTCGCGCGCTGGCGGGCGCATTCCACCGCGAGGCCGAGGAGGTTCTCCTGCCCCTTCGCGCCCTCGCGCAGCGCATCGAGCGCGGCCTGACACTTTGCCTCGTCGCGAGCCGCCTTCATCTTCTCGATGCGCGCGATCTGGCCGGCGCGGACCTTGTGGTTGTCGACATCGAGGATGTCGATCGCATCCTCTTCCTTCAGCCGGTATTTGTTGACGCCGACGATCACGTCCTCGCCGCGATCGACGCGCGCGGCGCGCGCGGCGGAAGCCTCCTCGATCATCGCCTTGGGCCAGCCGGCCGCCACGGCCTTCGCCATGCCGCCCTCGGCCTCGATCCGCTCGATGATCTCCCAGGCCTTGTCGACAAGCTCCTGGGTCAGCGCTTCGACATAATAGGAGCCGCCGAGGGGATCGACCACCTTGGTCATCCCCGTCTCCTCCTGGATCACGATCTGCGTGTTGCGCGCGATGCGGGCGGAGAAATCGGTCGGCAAGGCAATGGCTTCGTCGAGGGCGTTGGTATGGAGGCTCTGGGTGCCGCCCAGCATCGCCGCCATCGCCTCGATCGTGGTGCGCATGACGTTGTTGTACGGATCCTGCTCGGTCAGCGACACGCCGCTGGTCTGGCAGTGGGTGCGCAGCATCTTCGAGCGCTCGTCCTTCGCGCCCAGTTCCGTCATCACCCGATGCCACAGCTTGCGCGCGGCGCGGAGCTTGGCGATCTCCATGAAGAAGTTCATGCCGATCGCGAAGAAGAAGCTCAGCCGCCCGGCGAACTTGTCGAGATCGAGGCCGGAGGCCATCGCCGCGCGGGCATATTCCCGGCCGTCCGCGATGGTGAAGGCCAGCTCCTGCAACTGCGTCGCCCCGGCTTCCTGCATATGATAGCCGGAAATCGAAATGCTGTTGAATTTCGGCATGTTGACCGAGGTATATCCGATGATGTCGGAGATGATCCGCATCGACGGCTCGGGCGGGTAGATATAGGTGTTGCGGACCATGAACTCCTTCAGGATGTCGTTCTGGATGGTGCCGTCCAGTCTTTCCTGAGGGACGCCCTGCTCCTCGCCCGCGACGATGAAGAAGGCGAGGATCGGGATCACCGCGCCGTTCATCGTCATCGAGACGGACATCTCGCCGAGCGGGATGCCGTCGAACAGGATCTTCATGTCCTCGACGCTGTCGATCGCCACGCCCGCCTTGCCGACGTCGCCGGTGACGCGCGGATGGTCGCTGTCATAGCCGCGATGGGTGGCGAGATCGAAGGCGACCGAAAGCCCCTTCTGCCCCGCCGCGAGGTTGCGGCGGTAGAAGGCGTTGGACTCCTCGGCGGTCGAAAAGCCCGCATATTGGCGGATCGTCCACGGGCGCCCTGCATACATCGAGGCGCGCACACCGCGCGTGAAGGGCGCGAAGCCGGGCAGGCCCGGATCGATGCCGTCGACATCCTCGGCCGTATACAGAGGCTTGACGTCGATCCCTTCCGGCGTGTGCCAGGTGAGATCGCGGCCCTTCACCTCCTTGTCGGCGAGCGCCTTCCAGTCCTCAGTGGTCGCCACGGGGGGTCTCCATGATCTCGGTCAGCACGCCGTTCATGTCCTTGGGATGGACAAAGAAGATCGGGGTGCCGTGTGCGCCGATGCGGGGTTCGCCCAGCACCTTGGCGCCCTTGCTCTCGAACCAGGCTTTCGCCTCGTGGATGTCGGGCACCTCATAGCACATATGATGCTGCCCGCCCGCCGGGTTCCTGACGAGGAAGCCATGGATCGGCGAATTTTCGCCCAGCGGCTCAATCAGTTCGACCTGGAAGTTCGGAGCATCCACGAAGCATACCCGCACGCCCTGCGTGGGCATGTCGAACGGCTCGTGGATGGTTTCCGCCCCCATCACGTCGCGATAGAAGGCGACCGATTGCTCGATCGACGGCGTCGCGACGCCGACATGGTTGAGCCGCCCCAGCCTCATCAGACCAGTTCCACCGCCATCGAGGTCGCCTCGCCGCCGCCGAGGCAGATCGATGCGAGGCCGCGCTTGAGGCCGTTGACCTGAAGCCCGTTGATGAGCGCGCCGAGAATGCGCGCACCCGACGCGCCGACCGGATGGCCGAGCGCACAGGCCCCGCCATGGATGTTGAGCACATCATGCGGCAGCCCGAGATCGTGCATCGCGATCATCGCGACGGTGGCGAAGGCTTCGTTGACCTCGAACAGGTCGACATCCCTGGTCGTCCAGCCGGCCTTCTCCAGAGCGCGCTTGGACGAACCCACCGGCGCGGTGGTGAAGTAGTTCGGCGCCTGCGCGAATGCCGCGTGGGAAACGACGCGGGCGATCGGCTTCACGCCCAGCTTCTCGGCGACGCTCATCCGCGTCATCACCAGCGCGGCCGCGCCGTCCGAGATGGACGAGGCGTTGGCCGCCGTGATCGTGCCGTCCTTGGCGAAGGCGGGCTTCAGCGTCGGAATCTTCGCGATGTTGGCGTTGCGCGGCTGCTCATCGGTGTCGACCACCACCTCGCCCTTGCGGGTCTTGACCGTCACGGGGATGATCTCGTTGGCGAGCTTGTCCGCATGGGTTTGCGCGCGGGTGAGCGAGGCGATGGCGAACTCGTCCTGCTTCTCGCGGGTGAACTGATATTCCTGCGCCACGTCCTCGGCGAAATTGCCCATCAGCTTGCCCTGCTCATAGACGTCCTCAAGGCCGTCCATGAACATGTGGTCGTAGAACTTGTCATGGCCGATGCGCGCGCCGGTGCGGTGCTTGAGGTTGAGATAGGGCGCGTTGGACATGCTCTCGAGGCCGCCCGCGACGATGATGTCGGCCGAACCCGCGACCAGCGCGTCCGATGCCATGATCGCGGCCTGCATCGCCGAGCCGCACATCTTGTTGATCGTGGTCGCCTCGACCGTGTTGGGCAGGCCACCGAAGATCGCCGCCTGACGCGCCGGCGCCTGACCGAGGCCGGCCGGCAGCACGCAGCCCATGTAGCAGCGGTCGATCTGATCCGGGTTGATGCCCGATCGCTCGACCGCGCCCCGGACGGCGATGGCGCCCAGTTCCGTCGCCTTCAGCGAGGACAGTTCGCCGAGGAAGCTGCCCATCGGCGTGCGGGCGAAGGAGAGGAAAACGACCGGATCGGAGGTCATGGCATCATCCTAAATGATCCGCGCCAGCGAGGCCGCCGTGGCCAGGCCGAAGCAGAAGGAAAACAGCCCCAGCAGGGCAGCGAGCGCGGTTCCCACGACAACGCCCCAGAAACGGAGCGGATCGTCGTCCCGCCTATATGTTCCGAACCGGCTCCGCCCCTCGCCGGCGCGGACTTCCCGGATCGTCGCGCGCGAGCAATGGACCGCGAGGCCGCCGCCGACCGCGACCATCAGCACGGCCGAGGCGATCTCATTGCTCACAGCGGGATATTGTCGTGCTTCTTCCACGGGTTCTCGAGCTGCTTGTTGCGCAGCTTGCGAAGACCCAGCGCCACCCGGCGCCGCGTGGAATGCGGCATGATGATCTCGTCGATGAAACCCTTCGACGCCGCCACGAACGGATTGGCGAAGCGCGCCTCATATTCGGCGGTGCGGGCGGCGAGCTTCTCGGGGTCTTTGGCTTCCTGGCGGAAGATGATCTCCACCGCGCCCTTGGCGCCCATCACCGCGATCTCGGCTGTCGGCCATGCATAGTTGAGGTCGCCGCGCAGATGCTTGGAGGCCATGACGTCATAGGCGCCGCCATAGGCCTTGCGCGTGATGACCGTGATCTTGGGCACCGTCGCTTCGGCATAGGCGAAGAGCAGCTTCGCGCCATGCTTGATGATGCCGTTATGCTCCTGCGCGGTGCCGGGCAGGAAACCGGGCACATCGACGAAAGTGACGATCGGAATCTCGAACGCGTCGCAGAAGCGCACGAAGCGCGCCGCCTTGCGCGAGGAGGCGATGTCGAGGACGCCCGCCAGCACCATCGGCTGATTGGCGACGATGCCAACGGTCCGCCCCTCGATGCGGCCGAAGCCGGTGATGATGTTGGCGGCGTGCGCGGGCTGGATCTCGAAGAAGTCGCCTTCGTCGACCGTCTTCTGGATCAGCTCGTGCATGTCGTAGGGGATGTTGGCCGAGGCCGGGATCAGCGTGTCGAGGCTCGGCTCCTGACGGTCCCACGGATCGTCGGTCGGCCGCTCGGGCACGCCCGAGCGATTGCTCTCGGGCAGGAAATCGATGAAGTCGCGCGCGGCGAGCAGCGCCTCCACGTCATTCTCGAACGCCACGTCGGCCACGCCGGACTTGACGGTATGCGCCGACGCGCCGCCGAGGTCTTCCTGCGACACCACCTCGTTGGTGACGGTCTTCACCACGTCCGGGCCGGTGACGAACATGTAGGACGAATCCTTCACCATGAAGATGAAGTCCGTCATCGCAGGCGAGTAGACCGCGCCACCCGCGCAAGGCCCCATGATGAGGCTGAGCTGCGGCACCACGCCGGATGCGAGCACGTTGCGCTGGAACACCTCGGCATAGCCGCCGAGCGAGGCGACGCCCTCCTGAATGCGCGCGCCGCCGCTGTCGTTGAGGCCGATCACGGGCGCGCCGACCTTCAGCGCCATGTCCATGATCTTGCAGATCTTCTGCGCGTGCCGCTCCGAAAGCGAGCCGCCGAAAACGGTGAAATCCTGGCTGAACACGAAGACGAGACGGCCATTGACCGTGCCCGAGCCCGTCACCACGCCGTCGCCGGGGATGTGGCTCGCGTCCATGCCGAAGTCGATGCAGTTATGCTCGACGAACATGTCCAGCTCTTCGAACGAGCCTTCGTCGAGGAGGATCTCCAGACGCTCGCGGGCCGTCAGGCGGCCCTTGGCGTGCTGGGCATCGATCCTCTTCTGACCGCCGCCCAGGCGGGCCTCGGCGCGTCGTTGATCGAGCTTCTCGAGGGTCGTGGGCATCGCTCTCCTTTCCTGGGCGGCGGCGTTTCGCTGCACTGCACCTTGGCATCGACACGCGCAAATGTGGTTTTGTGAAGTTGCGAAGGCGATGTTTGTGAAATATGCGGAAGAGCATGGCCCGTTCCGTCCGCAGCCTCTACGCCGGCGCCCGAGTCCGCGCGCTGCGCGCCCAGCTTCGCCTCAGCCAGACCGTGATGGCCGAGCGGCTGGGCATCTCGGTCAGCTATCTCTCGCAGATCGAGACGGACGGACGCCCGCTCACCGCCGCCGTGGCGCTGGCGCTGGCCGCCGCCTTCCCGACAGACTGGACCGGCATCGACGAGGACGAAGGCGCGCGCCTTCTGGCCGGCCTCGCCGAGGCCGCCGCCGAGCCCCTCCTCCCCGAGCCGCCACCCGAGCCCGAAGTCCTCGCCCGCGCGATCGAGCAGCAGCCCGACCTCGCCCGCCGCTTCGTGGCGCTCCATGCCGCATGGCGCCGCGCCGAGGATCAGCTCCAGCGCCTCGACGACGCCTATGACACCGGCGCGCCCTCCGGCGGTCGCCTGCCGTGGGACGAAGTGCGTGACTGGTTCCACGACGCCGGCAACTATGTCGACCTGATCGACACCGCCGCCGAGGCGATCGGCGCGACGCTCGAACCCGGCCCCGATGCGCTGGCCGAGCGCCTCCGCATCCGTCATCGCATCACGCTGCGCGCACCCTCAGGCGATACGCCGCCGCTCCGCAGCTACGATCCCGTCTATCGCATCCTGACGCTCGATCCCGCGCAGGCCCCCGAGAGCCGCGCCTTCCAGCTCGCCCACCAGCTCGCCCGTATCGAGCTGGCCGACGAGATCGACGTGGTGCTCGCCCGCGCCGGCCTCCCCTCCACCGAAGCGACGCGGCTGCTGACCGTCGGCCTCGCCAACTATGCGGCGGGCGCGATCCTGATGCCCTATGAGCTGTTCCGCTCCGAGGCGCGGCGCGTCCGCCACGACATCGACCGCCTGCGCCGCCGCTTCGCCGTCAGCTTCGAGCAGGCCTGCCACCGCCTCTCGACCCTCCAGCGGCCGGGGGCACGGGGCACGCCCTTCTTCTTCTGCCGCGTCGACATGGCAGGCAACATCACCAAGCGCCACTCCGCCACCCGCCTGCAATTCGCGCGCTTCGGCGGCGCCTGCCCGCTGTGGATCATGCACGAGGCCGTCGCGATCCCGGACCGCATCCTGATCCAGCTCGCCGAGATGCCGGAGGGCACGCGTTATGTCGTGGCCGCCAAGGGGCTGGTGAAGGAAAGCGGCAGCTTCGCGCGCGCGCCGCGCCGCTATGCCGTGGCGCTCGGCTGCGAGATCGGCGAGGCGGCGGACTTCGTCTATGCCGACCATCTCGACCTGACCCGCGCCGACGCGGCGACTCCGATCGGCGTTTCCTGCCGCATCTGCCCGCGCGAGGATTGCGAGCAGCGCGCCTTTCCGCCCTCCGGCCGCGCGATCCGCGTCGACCCGGAACGACGCGACGTCGTCCCCTATCGATTCGATTGAAAGCCGCCCTCAGGCGGCGATAGCGCGCAGTTCGATCAGGCGTATCTGCGGCAGGGAAAAGCCCGCCACGCGCAGCTCGGCCGCCTGCGCGTCCGGCATATGGTGGCGATGCCGCGTGACCACCACCGCGCGGCGCAGCGACTCCAGCCGCTCGTCCGCCAGCGCGCGACCGCCGATGTTCAGGCCGAAGACGAAGGAGAGGAAGCGCTCGATCCGCCCCGGCGCCTGAAGGCTGCCCAGCCGCTCGCCGCGCGCCAGATCGATGACCTGCTCCTCAAGCGGCGAAAATTCGGCCTGTTCGCCTTCGCGCAGCAGGAAGGGTTCGTCCTCCACAGACAGTGGAAGGGGCGCTTCAGTCGTATCGTGGGCTACGCCCCGAAACTCCATGTCGCCTCCTTTCCGCTTCACTGTCCGACCTATCCGCCGTCTTGACCCGCGTACCGATCGGTAACATCCTGTCAAGAGCGCCGGGAGGGGAAATGGGCGATGGGAAGTGAACAGGAGATTGCCGAAAGAGTGGGGGTGAAGCCATTGCTTCCCGCCCGCCAGCCTGCCTCCGAGCGTGTGTCGCGCACGGCCCGGCGGCTCTTCTATCGGCGTGGAATCCGGGCCGTGGGCGTCGAGGAGATCGTCGCGGAAGCCGGCGTCACCAAACCGAGCCTCTATCGCAGTTTCTCGTCGAAAGACGCGCTGATCGCCAATTGCCTGCAAGTCCGGTTCGACCGGATCATGGGCTGGTGGGACGATCTGGAGCTGCGGACGCCCGGCGATCCGCTCGCCCGGCTGCGCACGCTCATCAGCGAGGTGGCGCGCGAAACCCGTTCCCCGACTCATCGCGGCTGCGCGCTCACCAACGCCGCCGTCGAGTTTCCCGAGCCCGGCCACCCCGCGCGCACCATTGCCGAAAGCTACAAGGGCGCGATGCGGGCAAGACTGATCGCGCTGGTCGAGCAACTGCCCGTGCCCGAACCCGTGCTGCTCGCCGACGGCATCATCCTGCTGTTCGAGGGCGCGCGGGCGAGCCGCCACACCTCCGGCGCACAGGGGCCGGCCGCGTCGATGGAGGCGGTGGCCAACGCCCTGCTGGACGCCTTCCTCGCCGCCTCCCCGGCCTGAACGACAGGGCGGAGGATCGCTCCCCCGCCCCGCCTGTCCGGCTCAGCGGGTGCCGAGCTCGGTCTTGCCGTCGATCAGCCGCTGCACACCCAGCGGGTTCGCCGCCTTGAGCGCCTGCGGGAGCAGCGCGTCGGGCAGGTTCTGATAGCTCACCGGGCGCAGGAAGCGCTCGATCGCCAGCGTGCCGACCGAAGTGGTGCGGCCATCCGACGTCGCCGGATAGGGGCCACCATGCACCATCGCGTGGCTCACCTCGACGCCGGTCGGCCAGCCGTTCGCCAGCACGCGCCCGGCGCGCTGCTCCAGGATCGGCAGCAGCGGACGGGCGAGTTCGACGTCCGCCTCGTCCATCTGGAGCGTGGCGGTGAGCTGGCCTTCGAGGCCTTCGAGCACCTTGGCCACCTCAGCCATGTCCTTGCAGCGGACGAGGATCGAGGAGGAACCGAACACCTCGTGGCTCAGCGCCGGATCGGCGATGAACTCGGCAGCGCCGGTGGCGAACAGAGCGCCGCGCGCGCAATGCGGGCCGCTGCTCTCGGCGCCGCGCGCCAGCGTCTCGACGCCATGATGCTGGGCGAAGGCGTCCACGCCCTTCTCATAGGCGCTGTGGATGCCGGGCGTGAGCATGGTGCTCGGCGCGAGCGGCGTGAGCGTCCTGGTCGCGACTTCGACGAAGCGGTCGAGGTCCGGGCCTTCGAGGGCCAACAGGATGCCGGGGTTGGTGCAGAACTGGCCGGCGCCCATGGTGAGCGAGCCGACGAAGCCCTCCGCCAGCGCCTCGGCCCGCGCGGCGAGCGCGGCCGGGAAGAGCACGACCGGGTTCACGCTCGACATCTCGGCATAGACCGGGATCGGCTCGGCGCGCTCGGCCGCGATCTTCACCAGCGCGAGGCCACCGCCACGCGAGCCGGTGAAGCCCACCGCCTTGATGCGCGGATCGGCGACCAGCCCGCCGCCGAGCGCCGTGGTGGTGCCCTGAAGCAGCGAGAACACGCCCTCATGCAGGCCGCAGGCCTTCACCGCGTCGCGGATCGCGCGGCCGACCAGCTCGCCCGTGCCGGGATGCGCCGGATGGCCCTTCACGACGACCGGGCAGCCCGCCGCCAGCGCCGAGGCGGTGTCGCCACCGGCCACCGAGAAGGCGAGCGGGAAGTTGGAGGCGCCGAACACCGCGACCGGGCCGATCGCGATCTTGCGCAGGCGGATGTCGGGGCGCGGCAGTGGCTTGCGCTCGGGCAGCGCGGTGTCGACGCGCACACCGAGCCAGTCGCCCGAGCGGACCACCGAGGCGAACAGGCGGAGCTGGCCGCAGGTGCGCCCGCGCTCGCCTTCGAGGCGCGCGCGCGGCAGGCCGCTCTCGGCCATGACGCGCTCGATCAGCGTGTCGCCCAGCGCCTCGATATTATCGGCGATGGTTTCGAGGAAACGCGCGCGCGTCTCCGGGTCCGTCTCGCGATAGCTGTGGAAGGCCTCGTCCGCGAGCGCGCAGGCCCGCGCCACTTCCGCCGCGCCGACACCCGCAAATTCCGGCGCGATCAACTGGCCGGTCGACGGATCGACCGCCTGAAACAGATCCTCGCCCCGTACAGACTGTCCACCGATCAGGCTTGATCCATCCAGCATCGCGTCTTCTCCCGAATTGGTAGCGCTCCCACAGTGAGCACCCGCGCCGACCTAGGCGTTCCTGCGCCCGAGTTCAAAGGGGTCCGGGCGATTTTCTGCATGACCCGTCTCAATGCCCGCCCAGCCAGCTCCATTCCAGCCGAAGCGCAAGGACGAGCGCATTGCCGACGGCGGGCGCCCAGCCCGGATGGACGATATATTGCATATCGGGCTGGAGGAAGAAGCCGCGCGCCAACCGCTCGCGGGCGGTGACCTCCCACGCCGTCTCGGCGCGATGGGGTGCGGGCGCGGCCGGCTGCCCCGCGCGCCACGCCGGATCGCCCAACACGGCCCGCGCCACGGCAATACCCGCCATGCGCCGGTCCCCGCCCCAGGTGAGGCCGCCGCCGACATAGGTGCCGATCGGATTCGCGCCTGTTGTCGCCTTGCCCGCGCGCACCCAGCCCTTGAGCGCGCGGTTCGGCCCGTCGTCGAGCAGCCGCGTCTCGATCTCGACATATCCGCCCGCGCTCCGCGCCTCGCCCGGCGCGTCGATGCGGGGGAAGGGATCGGTATAGAGCCAGGCCCCCGCCTCCACCTCCACCAGCGGCCCGATCAGCGCGCGCCCCTGCCCGATCAGCAGCGCGCCATGCCGCCCGAACGAATCCGGCAAGACGCGGTGGAGATCCTGGGGATCGCCCGCCAGCGCATCGAATACGCCCAGCCGAGCGGACCAGCCCGCCGGCTCATAGGCCAGCACCATCCCCGGCGCGGTCACCGGAAAGATCGACGGGCCGTCCAGCCCCGACTGCGAGAGATCCGGCCCGATGCCGAACGAGCTGTTGAGGAAAAGCCCGCCGACATCCTGCTGATCGAACTCGCTGTTGAGATCGACAAGCCCGGCCTTCGCCCGCAGCCGCGGAGTGAGCGGCACGCTGATCCACGCCTCGAACGGACGGATCGCATGGGGCGCGTCGATATTGCTCAGCACCTGCCCGTCGCCGGTGCGGTCCGCCGAGAAGCCGCCGCCGTGGAGCAGCATCATATCGAACCGGGCATGGGCGCCGTCGATCCCGAACAGCCGGTCCCCGCTCGCAATCGTGAGGTCGAGCCGGCCCATCCAGTTGGCGCCGCGCTCCACTCCCCCCGAGGCGTTGCCGATGAGGTCCGTGATATAGTTCGCCGACACCGTGGGCGGATCGCCCGCCCACGCCGGACGCGCGACGGCGAGCGCGAACATCACGCCCGCGCACCAGCGCCCGATCGATCGACGGCTCCTGCCCATCCGGCCCGGCTAGCTGCGATTCGTGACATTGGCGCGATATTTTTCCGTTACAAATTGGAGAGGGGGCCGACCTTCCTTTCATGATAGATAGCATGTTATATTTCTTCCGACTCGGGAGAAGCGCATGGCCGACATATTGGCGGATATGGGATATCTGTTCCTCGGCAGCCGGCTGAAGCGGCTTGCCGAGCGGCTCCAGGCGGACGCCGCGCGGCTGCTCAAGACGAGCGACCTGCCGATCCAGCCCGCCCAATTCCCCCTGCTCGCCGCGATCGATCGCTATGGCCCGCTCACCATCGGGGATGCGGTGGAGACGCTGGGGGTCAGCCAGCCCGCCGTCACGCGGACGGCCTCGTCGCTCCTCGACATCGGCCTGCTCGCCGCCAGCCGCGACGACGCGGACATGCGCCAGAAGACCCTTGCGCTGACCGACGCGGGCAAGGCGCTGATGGCCCGCGCCAGAGCCGTGCTCTGGCCGCCGCTCGGCACGGTCGTCACCGATCTGTGCGGCGATCTCTCGGGTCCGCTGCTCGATCAGATCGGCCAGCTCGAAACCAAGCTCGATCATTGCTCCATGGAGATGCGCGTGAACACCGCCACCCTCGCCGCCCGCCACGCCGCCACCGGCCTTTCGATCCGCGAATATTCGGACGATCTCGCGGAGGATTTCTACCGGATCAACGCCGAGTGGATCGAGCAGATGTTCGTGCTGGAGGAGAATGACCGACAGATCCTCTCCCACCCGCGCGAACTCATCATCGATCGCGGCGGCATCATCCTGTTCGTCGAGGATGCGGAGCTGGGCGTGGTCGGCACCTGCGCGCTGATCCGCATCGACGAGGGCAGCTTCGAGCTGACCAAGATGGGCGTGTCCGAGAAGGCGCGCGGGCGCAAGGCGGGGGAGTTCCTGCTCGCCAGCATCCTCGAACGCGCGCGGGCCATGGCGATGGACCGGCTCTATCTGCTCACCAACAGCAAGTGCGCGTCGGCCATCCATCTCTACGAGAAGCTGGGCTTCGTGCATGACGCGGGGATCATGGCGGCCTATGGCAGCCGCTACGAACGGTGCAACGTGGCGATGTCCTACCCGCTCTGAAGGAGCCGACGTGCCCGGCCCTTAGGCCAGCACGCCGTCATGGAGGCGCACGACCCGGTCCATCCGCGCCGCCAGCCGCTCGTTGTGCGTGGCGACCACGGCCGCCGAGCCCTCGCCCCGCACCAGCCGCAGGAACTCGACCAGCACCACGTCCGCCGTCGCCTCGTCGAGATTGCCGGTGGGCTCGTCCGCCAGCACCAGCGCCGGACGATTGGCGAGCGCGCGGGCCACCGCCACGCGCTGCTGCTCGCCGCCGGAGAGCTTGGACGGGCGATGGTCCAGCCGGTGCGACAGGCCGAGCGTGGTCAGCAGCGACTTCGCGCGCGCATCCGCATCCGCCCGCGCCGCGCCGCGCACCATCTGGGGCAGCACGACATTCTCCTCCGCCGTGAAATCGGGGAGGAGATGGTGGAACTGGTAGACGAAGCCCAGCGATTCCCGGCGGACGCGGGTACGCCCGTCATTGTCGAGCCGGGCCGCTTCCTCGCCCGCGATGCGGATCGATCCGTCGAAGCCGCCTTCCAGCAGGCCGATCGCCTGCAACATCGTCGACTTACCCGAACCCGACGGCCCGAGCAGCGCCACGATCTCGCCCGGCGCCACGGACAGGTTCACGCCGCGCAGCACATGGATGGTCTGCCCGCCCTGCTCGTAGGAGCGCTTGAGGTCGGTGACGTGGAGGACCGCATCGCCGATCGTGGGGATGCGCATCGAAGACTCCTCACTCATAGCGCAGCACCTGCACGGGATCGGTGCTCGCCGCCTTGTAGGCGGGGTAGAGCGTCGCGAGGAATGTCAGCACCAGCGTCATCACGATGATGACGGTGATGTCGAGCGGGTCGGGCTTGGAGGGAAGCTCGGTCAGCACACGGATCGACGGATCCCAGAGCTGGGCGCCGGTGATGTGCTGGATCACATCCACCACATCCTGCCGGAAGAAGAGGAACACCGAGCCCAGCACGATGCCGGCGAGGATGCCGAGCACGCCGATCGTCATCCCCACCGTCATGAAGATGCGCAACATCGCGGCCCGGCTCGCGCCCATGGTGCGCAGGATGGCGATATCCCGCGTCTTGGCGCGGACCAGCATGATGAGCGACGACAGGATGTTGAACGCCGCGATCAGGATGACGATGCCCAGAACGACGAACATCGTGATGCGCTCTACCTCCAGCGCCTGGAACAGCGAGGCGTTCATCTGCCGCCAGTCGCTGATGACGCCTTCGCGGATCACCTTGGGCGCAAGCGGCGCGAGGATCTGCGTCACCCGATCGGGATCGACGGTGCGCAGCTCGACCATCTGGACCGTATCGCCCAGCAGGAGGAGCGTCTGCGCATCCTCCATCGGCATGACGACATAGGCCTTGTCGAAATCATAGACGCCGACCTCGAAGGTCGCCGCCACGCGATAGCTCACGATCCGGGGCGCCGTGCCGAAGGGCGTGGCCTGGCCCGACAGGTTCACCACGCTGATCTGGTCGCCGACCGTCAGCCCCAGCGCCTGCGCGAGGCCCGTGCCGATCGCGACATTGCCGGAACCGGGCGTCACCTCGGCGAGATTGCCCTGCTTGATGTCGCCCTTGATCGTGTCCCGCAGGTCCGCGACGCGCATCCCGCGCAGCAGGATCGGCTCGACCCGGCCGTCGACCGTCGCGGCGAGCGGCTGCTCGATCAGCGGGATCGCGCTGGTGACGCCGGGCGTCGCCTTCGCCTCATCCGCGATCTGGCGCCAGTTGGTGAGCCCGTGGCCCGAATAGCCCTGGATGACCGCATGGCCGTTCAGCCCGACGATCTTGTCGAACAGCTCCGCGCGGAAGCCGTTCATCACGCTCATCACCACGATCAGCGCGGCGACGCCCAGCGCCACCGCGCCAAGGCTGATCGAGGCGACGAGGAAGATGAACGCCTCGCCCCGGCCCGGCAGCAGATAGCGCCGGGCCACCATCCGCTCGGTGCGGCCGAGGATCATCTTCCCTTTCCCGTCACCCCGGCGAACGCCGGAGTCCAGAGCGGCAGGCGACACGCATGGGGCCCTGGATCCCGGCCTGTGCCGGGATGACGGATGGCGTGGATCACGCCTCCGTCACCTTCGCCAGCGCGTCCTCGATCGACAGTTCGACCTTCTCGCCGTCCTTGCGGCGCTTCAGCTCGACCACGCCCCTGGCGATGCCCTTGGGGCCGATCACGATCTGCCAGGGGATGCCGATCAGGTCCATGGTGGCGAACTTGGCGCCGCCGCGCTCGTCGCGGTCGTCATAGAGCACCTCGACACCCGCCGCCTGCAACTTGCGATAGAGATCGTCGGCGGCCGCCGTGCAGGCCTCGTCGTCGACACGCATGTTGATGATGCCGACCTTGTAGGGCGCCACGGCGTCCGGCCAGATGATGCCGTTGTCGTCATGGCTGGCCTCGATGATCGCGCCCATCAGGCGCGACACGCCGATGCCGTAGCTGCCCATGTGCGGGATCACTTCCGAGCCGTCCGGCCCCTGCACGCGCAGGTTCATCGGCTTCGAATATTTCTCGCCGAAGTAGAAGATGTGGCCCACCTCGACACCGCGCGACTGGCGCAGCGCCTCACCGGCCTCGGCCTCGCGGGCCTCGTCGCGCTTCTCGTCGGTGGCGGCATAATCGGCGGTGTAGCCCGACACGATCTTTTGCAGGCCGGCAACATCGTCGAAATCCACCGACGACAGCTCGGCCGGCTTCTCCCAGTTCGAATGGTAGAAGACGTCGCTCTCGCCGGTCGGCGCGAGGACGATGAACTCGTGGCTGAGATCGCCGCCGATCGGGCCGGTGTCGGCCTGCATCGGAATGGCGCGCAGGCCCATCCGCGCGAAGGTGTTGAGATAGGCCACGAACATGCGGTTGTAGCTGTGGCGCGCGCCGGCTTCGTCGAGATCGAAGCTGTAGGCGTCCTTCATCAGGAACTCGCGGCCGCGCATCACGCCGAAGCGCGGGCGCACCTCATCGCGGAACTTCCACTGGATATGATAGAGCGTGCGCGGCAGGTCGCGATAGCTGCGCGCCGAATCCCGGAAGATGGCGGTAATCATCTCCTCGTTGGTCGGGCCGTAGAGCATCTCGCGGTCATGGCGATCGGTGATGCGCAGCATTTCCGGGCCATAGGCATCGTAGCGGCCCGATTCGCGCCACAGGTCCGCGGACTGGAGCGTCGGCATCAGAAGTTCGATGGCGCCGGCGCGATCCTGCTCCTCGCGGACGATGTCGGCGATCTTGCGCAGCACGCGCTGGCCGAGCGGCAGCCATGCATAGATCCCCGCGGCAGTCTGCCGGACGAGCCCGGCGCGGAGCATCAGCTTGTGGCTGACGATCTGCGCGTCAGAGGGCGATTCCTTGAGAACGGGCAGGAAATGGCGGGAGAGACGCATCGCGGCCTTCGCATTGGGCACCGTCACGGAATGCAACGGAATTTCCGTTGCTCTATTGTGTGGGGCGCACAGTGGCAACCATAGGGGCGTATGTTGCTGAAACATCACAGGACATGTCCATTCGATGAATGACCCCTTGAAGGGCGATGACAAGCTGAACTTTCGAGCGGTAGACCTTGTCCCACGAAACACAGGTCCAAGGCCGTGGTTCGGGGAAGGCTGAGGCCCCGTGGCCCCGTTTCTGAGGGGGGATGGGAACCGCGTGCGGGCCGAAAGCCAAAAAGGGGGCTGACGAGCATTCGTCACGCGGGACGCCCAGGTCGCAAGGCCTGGGCGTTTCGGTCAGGGAGCCCATCCTGCGGCGGAGCGTCCAGGCGCTTCGTCGCAGGAGCCCTCCACGATGAACCAGCATCCCAAGCCGGACGATCCACCACGCAGGCCGATCGACGATCCCGTGCCGGCGCCGATCGTCTCACCCAGCGACCCGGCCGCCTTCCCCGCACCCGCAGGAAAACCGAGCGCCCGCTTTACCCGATGCTAACCGGGCGGCCGCACAATGGGGCCATGCTGCCCATCCGCACCCGATCGATCTTCAGGAGCCGCTGGATCGCGCTGCTCTGGGCCGCCGGCATCATCTGGACGGCGGTGGAGTATGCAGGCGGCCAGCCGCAAAACGACACCGCCGCCAACGCCAGCAGCAACGATGACGTTGCGGCGACGCAGGCGGCGATGAACGCGCTCGGAATCCAGTAAGGATCAGACCAGGCGGGAGTGCTTCACCGCCGCTTCGATGAAGCTCTTGAACAGCGGATGCGGATCGAAGGGCTTGGACTTCAGCTCCGGGTGGAACTGCACGCCGACGAACCAGGGATGATCCGGCCGCTCGACGATCTCGGGCAGCTCGCCGTCTGGCGACATGCCGGAGAAGGCCAGGCCGCCCTTTTCGAGCGCATCCTTGTAATGGACGTTCACCTCATAGCGGTGACGATGCCGCTCGGAGATGTCCGTGCCACCATAGATCGACGCGACATGGCTGTTGCCGGCCAGCTTGGCCTCATAGGCGCCCAGACGCATCGTGCCGCCCAGATCGCCGCCGGCTTCGCGCTTCTGGAGGCCGTCCGCGGTCATCCACTCGGTGATGAGACCGACGACGGGCTCCTCCGTGGGGCCGAACTCGGTGGTGGAGGCCTTTTCGATGCCGGCGGTGTTCCGCGCGCCCTCGATACAGGCCATCTGCATACCGAGGCAGATGCCGAAGAAAGGCACGCCCCGCTCGCGCGCGAAACGGACGGACGAAATCTTGCCCTCCGAACCGCGCTCGCCGAAGCCGCCGGGGACGAGGATGCCGTGCATCGGCTCCAGCGCCGGGGCCAGATCGGCCTCCGGCCCCTCGAACAGCTCGGCGTCCAGCCAGCGGACGTTGACCTTCACCCGGTTGGCGATGCCGCCATGGACGAGCGCCTCCTGGAGCGACTTATAGGCGTCCTTCATGCCGGTATATTTGCCGACGACGCCGATCGTCACCTCGCCCTCGGGATTGCCGATGCGATCGGTGACGTCCGCCCAGCGGCGCATGTCCGGCGCGGTGGTGTCGGGATCGATGTCGAACGCGCGCAGCACTTCGGCGTCGAGGCCCTCGGCGTGATATTGCGCCGGCACGCCGTAGATCGTCTCGGCGTCGAGCGCCGGGATGACCGCTTCGGGGCGGACGTTGCAGAACAGCGCGATCTTGGCGCGCTCGCCGGCCGGCAGCGGCTGCTCGCAGCGGCAGACCAGCACGTCGGGCTGGATGCCGAGCGCGGTCAGGTCGCGGACGGAATGCTGCGTCGGCTTGGTCTTCAGCTCGCCGGCCGCCGCGATGTACGGCACCAGCGTCAGGTGGACGAAGATCGACTGGTTGCGGCCGAGATCGTTCTTGAGCTGGCGGATCGCCTCCATGAAGGGCAGCGATTCGATGTCGCCGACGGTGCCGCCGATCTCGCAGAGCACGAAATCAAGGTCGTCGGTGTCGGCCCGCGCGAACGCCTTGATGGCGTCCGTCACGTGCGGGATCACCTGGACGGTCGCACCCAGATAGTCGCCGCGACGCTCCTTGGAAATGATCGTCTGATAGATCCGGCCCGAGGTGACATTGTCGCTCTGCCGCGACGGAACGCCGGTGAAGCGCTCATAATGCCCAAGGTCGAGATCGGTTTCGGCCCCATCGTCGGTCACATAGACCTCGCCGTGCTGATACGGGCTCATCGTGCCCGGATCGACGTTCAGATAGGGATCGAATTTACGGATGCGGACCCGATAGCCACGCGCCTGGAGGAGAGCGGCAAGCGATGCCGCCATGAGACCTTTGCCAAGCGAGGAGACCACGCCGCCGGTGATGAAGATGAACCGCGCCATGGGAGTCGGGCCTTAGCGGGTGAAGGGACGTGGAGGCAAGACAGCGACTCCAAATACACACACGACGAGACGAACGGACGCGTCAGGAGGGGGCCTGAAGCGACACGCAACGCCACGACAAGGAAACGCCCGCGCCATCATGGCGCGGGCGAGAGCGAAACGGCCGGGATGCCGGTGTTATTGCGGCTGCGGGCTGCTGCCGTTGGCGGCGGCGGGCGCAGGCGGCGCGAGATTGAGCGTCGGGACCGGCTTGGTCGCGGCGGGCGTCGGCGTCGGAGCCGGAGGAGTGACGGCCGGGGTGGCCGCCTTGTGGGTCGAGCTGGCACCCGAGACGCCGCCGATACCGATGCTGCCGCTGTTCGACGTCACCTTGCCGGTATCGATCGTCTTGAGGCTGGCGGCGGTCGGCGCGGTGCGGACGGGCTTGGGCGCCGGAGCGGCTTCGGCCGGAGCCGGCTGCGGCGCGGTGGCCGGAGCGGTCGGCGCGCCCATCATCGGGATGCCGGTCGCCGGGAGGGCGGCCGGAAGCGGCGCGGTGATCGGGCCGGGCGTGCCCTGATTCTGGAGGCTGGTGTCGATCTTGCCGGCCGAGTTGCGCATCGAGGCGACGGTCGCCAGCACGAAGGCCATCACGACGAAGAGCGTCGCCAGCACGGATGTGGCGCGGGTCAGGAAGTCGGCCGCGCCGCGCGCGGTCATCAGCCCGGCCGGGCCGCCGCCCATGCCGAGCCCGCCACCTTCGGAACGCTGCATCAGGATCACGGTGACGAGCGCCGCCGCGATCAGCGCATGAATGACGAGCAGGAAGGTGAACATCTGTCGGACGATCTCTTCGGCAAAAGCGAGTGCGCCCGAACGCGACGTTCGGACGGCCAAGCCCGCTCCCTAGCGAAGGTGGAGCGGGAGTTCAATGCGACGCACCGCCTCCCGCCTCATCGCCCGACAGGAGCGCCCAGCCGCTTGCCCCGGCAATCCGCGCCGTCGGCGGATGGGATCGGTGCATCACCCCCCTTTCCTCAACCCGAAGATCGCCAATCAACCCGTTGTGATAAAACGATAGTTTTATGCATAATGAAGAGTCGGCGAAATATTTTCGGGTCTAGGAAGCACGGTCGCTCCGAGCCACACAGATTCCGCCGCGAGCAGTTCCGTCTTGCCGGCGTGCCCGCTCGTCACGGCAACGGGCCGGGCGGAAAGCATCTCCGCCCGGCCCGGCGTTCAGGCCGCCGCCTCGATGATCGGGGCGAAAGCCGCCGCCGTCAGGCTCGCGCCGCCGACCAGCACACCGTCGACATTGGGCACCTCCAGCACCGCGGCGATGTTCGCCGCCGTGATCGAGCCGCCATAGAGGATGCGGATCGCCTCGGCCCGATCCGCGCCCAGCAGTTCGCGCAGCACGCCCCGGATGAGGCCATGCATCGCGCCGATATCCTTCATCGACGGCGTGCGGCCCGTGCCCACCGCCCAGACCGGCTCATAGGCGACCACCAGCGCATCGCCGCCCGCCACCGGCAGCGATCCGCGCAATTGCGTCTCGACCCGCTCGGCCGCCTTGCCGGCCTCGTGCTCCGCGCCGCTCTCGCCGACACAGACGACCGCCACGAGCCCCGCCGCAATGGTAGCCTCGGCCTTGCCCTTCACTTGCCCGTCGGTCTCGTGCTGGGCGGCGCGGCGCTCGCTGTGGCCGACGATGGCGAGCGTGGCGCCCGCCTCCTTCAGCATCCCCGCCGAGGTGCAGCCGGTATACGGCCCGCTGACCCCCGAGTGGCAATCCTGCCCACCGATGATGAGCGACGGCTGCCTCGCCACCGCGCGTTCGATCAGGGTGAAGGGTGGGCAGATCACGACGTCGACATCCGGCGCCGCCTTGGCCGCGGCGGCGATACCATCCAGTTCCGCGAGACTTTCGCGGTCGCCGTTCATCTTCCAGTTTCCGGCGATCAGCCGTCTGCGCATGTCCATTCCCCTTATATTCTTTCTGTTATGGGCTCGTCCGATAGCGGCGGGGGCACGCTTGTGCCAGCGCCTCGCTTGAAGGGCGGGCGCTCGCCTTCTAAGGGAAGCGCATCCGATCCTTCTCCGGGAACCCGCATGATCGCTTTCTTCCGCCGTACCCTCGCCTCCAAGCTGGCGCTGGGACTCCTTGGGCTCATCATGCTGGCGTTCATCATCACGGGCGTCTTCACGCACGAGATGCCCGGAGGCTCCACCCGTGGCGGGCCGACCGGTGGCGACCTTGCGACCATCGGTGACGAGACGATCACCGCCAACGATATGGAGCAGCGCGTCCGCAGCCAATATGCCCAGGCCGTGCAGCAGCAGCCGGGCCTCGATATGGCGACCTTCGTCACGCAGGGCGGCTTCGCGGCCATCGTCGATCAGGTGATCGGCGGCGCCGCGCTGGATCATTTCGCGCAGTCGCTCGGCCTCGCCGCGAGCAAGCGCCAGATCGACGGTCAGATCGCCGCGATCCCGGCCTTCCACGGCATCGACGGCAAGTTCGACCAGAAGACCTATCAGGACATCCTCGCCCAGCAGCGGCTGACCGACGCGGCGGTCCGTTCCGACATCCGCAGCGATCTGGTGCGCAAGATGCTCTATCTCCCGGTCACCGGCGCGATGACGCTGCCGGACGGGTTGATCCGCCCCTATGCCAATCTGATGGTCGAGCAGCGTTTCGGCTCGATCGGCTTCGTGCCCGTCGCGCTGACGGGCGGCGGCGCCGCGCCGACCGATGCCGAGCTTCAGACCTTCTACAAGACGCACATCGCCGCCTACACCACGCCCGAGCGCCGCGCGCTGCGCTATGCGCTGATCGGTCGCGACCAGGTTGCCGCCGCTGCCACGCCGAGCGAGGCGGATATCCGCAAGGTCTATGATTCGTCGCAGGACAAATATGCCGCGCGCGAGACCCGTGACCTGTCGCAGGTCGTGCTCGATTCGCAGGCCAAGGCGCAGGCGTTCAAGGCGGCCGTCGCGGGCGGCAAGAGCTTCGCCGACGCCGCCAAGGCCGCCGGCTTCGGCGCCGCCGACATCGCCATCGGCACCAAGAGCCAGGCCCAGTTCGCGCAGCAGACCTCGGCCGGCGTCGCCGCCGCGGCCTTCGCGCTGGCCGAGGGCGCGGTCAGCGATCCGGTGAAGTCGGATTTCGGCTGGCACGTCGTGAAGGTGAACGGCATCACCCGCATTCCGGCCACGTCGTTCGAGGCGGCGCGCCCGCAGATCGCGGCCGACCTCACCAAGCAGAAGCAGGATCAGGCGCTGTCCGATCTCGTCGGCAAGGTGCAGGACGCGCTCGACGGCGGCCAGGGCTTCGCGGACATCGTGAAGGCCAACAGCCTCGCCGTCACCGAGACGCCGGCCGTCACCCCCAGCGGCCTCGCGCCCGACCAGCCCGCCTTCAAGCCCGCGCCGGAGCTTCAGCCGCTCCTCGCCGCCGGCTTCAAGGCCAGCCCGGACGAGGCGCCGACGGTCGAGACGATCCAGCAGGGCGAGCGCTATGCGCTGCTCTCTGTCGTCAAGGTGATCCCCGCCGCGCCGATCGCCTTCGCGCAGGTGAAGGACCGCGTCGTGGCGGACTTCAACGCCTCGCGCGCCAATGATCGCGCCAAGGCGATCGCCACCGCGATCGAGGCCAAGATCAAGGCCGGCACCCCCGTCGCCGATGCCTTCAAGGCCGCGCCGGTGAAGCTGCCCGACATCCATCAGACCAACGGCCGCCGCATCGAGCTGGCGCAGATGCAGGGCCATGTCCCCGCCCCGCTCGCGGCGCTGTTCCGCGCGCCGGTCGGCGGCACGCGCCTCGTCGCCGCCGAGAATGGCAGCGGCTGGTATATCGTCCATGTCGACAAGGTCGTGGCGGCCGACGACAAGGCGGTCGCGCCCGCCGTCACCGCCTCACGCCACGACCTCGTCGAGTCCGCGACCAGCGAATATCTGGAACAGCTTGCCGGCGCCGCGAAGCTCGCGGTCGGCACGCATCGCGACGAGGCGGCCATCGTCCAGCTCCGCGCACGTCTGCTCGGCGCCACGACGGTCGCCCAGTGAGCGCCGCCACCGCCGGCGACCGCCTCGCCGCCGAGGCGCTCGCCGCCGGACGGCCCGCGCTCGTCTGGCGGCGGCAGATCGCCGACACCGACACGCCCGTCTCCGCCGCGCTCAAGCTGATCGAGCCCGGCCGGGGCGACTATCTCCTCGAATCGGTCGAGGGCGGACGCACGCGCGGGCGGCACAGCATGATCGGCTTGGCACCCGATCTCGTGTTCCGCGCCAAGGGCCATAACGCCGAGATAAACCCGCGCTGGCTGGAGGATCGCGAGGCCTTCCAGCCCTGTGCCGAGAACAGCCTCAAGGCGCTCCGCTCATTGGTGGCCCGTTGCCGCATGGAGGTGCCGGCGGGCCTGCCCAAGGCGCTCGCCTGCCTCGTCGGCTATTTCGCCTATGAGACGATCGGGCTGATCGAGGATCTGCCTCGCCCCGCCCCCAATCCGCTCGACCTGCCGGACATGCTGTTCGCGCGGCCGACGCTGATCCTGCTGTTCGACCGGCTGACTGACGAACTCTTCTGGGTCGCGCCGGTGTGGCCCGATGGCGGCGTCACCGTCGAGCAGGCCGTGGAGCGGATCGAGACGGCACAGGCCCGCCTCGCCGCGCCCCTGCCCGCGCCTCTCCGCCGGCCCGCCACCGACACGTCGGATGCCGCGCCCGAGCCCGTGCTGCCGCCCGGCCGCTATGGCGAGATGGTCGCCGCCGCGAAGGACTATATCGCGGCGGGCGATATCTTTCAGGTCGTGCTGGCGCAGCGCTTCACGCGGCCCTTTCCGCTCGCGCCCTTCGATCTTTATCGCGCGCTCAGGCGGATCAATCCGTCGCCCTTCCTCTATTTCCTCGACTTGCCGGGCTTCGCGCTGATCGGCTCGTCGCCGGAGATTCTCGTCCGCGCCCGCGACGGCGAAGTGACCATCCGCCCGATCGCCGGCACCCGCCCGCGTGGGCGAACCGACGCCGAGGATGCCGAGCGTCGCGAGGAACTGCTCGCCGATCCCAAGGAACGGGCCGAGCATCTCATGCTGCTCGATCTCGGCCGCAACGATGTCGGCCGCGTCGCGGCGCCGGGCAGCGTGAAGGTGACGGAGAGCTACACGGTCGAACTCTACAGCCACGTCATGCACATCGTATCGAACGTGACGGGGCGGCTCGATCCGTCGAAGGACGTGATCGATGCGCTGTTCGGCGGCTTCCCGGCGGGCACCGTCTCGGGCGCGCCCAAGGTCCGCGCCTGCGAGATCATCGCCGAGCTGGAGCACGAGACTCGCGGCGCTTATGCCGGCGGCGTGGGTTATTTCTCGCCCGACGGATCGATGGATAGCTGCATCGTGCTGCGCACCGCGGTGGTGAAGGACGGCGTGATGCACGTCCAGGCCGGCGCGGGTATCGTGGCGGACAGCGATCCGGCCTCCGAGCAGCGCGAATGCGAGGCCAAGGCCGGCGCCCTCTTCGCCGCCGCGCGCGAGGCGGAGGCCCGTGCGGCGGACGCGACTTTCGGCCAATAGGTTAACTCTGTTTTAGCCGCTGCCTCGCCATGATGCCCTATCTCGTTGGGGCAAATGGCAGATGAATCTCGCGAACACCGTGCGCAAGGCTGCGAAGCTGTCGGGCGATCTGGGCATTCGTACGCTCGACCTTCAGGCGAACATCGCCGCGCTGGCCGAGCGTGTGACCGAGCAGGCCGCCACGGTGGAACGCATCGGCATCGACACGGACCGGCTGGAGCGCGACCAGCAGGCCGTGTCCGTCGCCGCGCGCGAGGCGAAGGAGAAGGCGTCGGCCGCCCATGACGTGATCGACAATTCGACGCGCAAGCTCTCCGCCGCGAGCGCCGACGTGGTCGACCTGATCGAGCAGGTGAGCCACATCCATGCCGGCCTCGGCGCCTTCAACGCCGCGCTCGCCTCGGTGGCACAGGTGACGGAGGCGATCAGCCGCATCACGGGTCAGGTCAACCTGCTCGCCCTCAACGCCACGATCGAGGCGGCGCGCGCGGGCGATGCGGGGCGCGGCTTCGCGGTGGTGGCGCAGGAGGTGAAGAAGCTCGCACTCGAAACCGCCGCCGCCACGCAGAAGATCGATTTCTCGGTCCGTGCGCTGACCGGCGAGGCCGGCACCATGCTGAACCGGATCGAGAGCGGCGTCGACAAGGCCCGCGCGGCGCAGACCGGCACTCGGCAGATGGAGACCATGGTCGACGAGCTGCGCGAGTTGATGATGGGTCTGAGCGACGATAACGACGCGGTCGCCCGCAGCATGGAATCGATCGTCGGCGCCGTCTCGGGCGTGCGGGGCGGCATCGGCGCGCTCAACGCCACGTCGGGCGACAATGCGTCGGACCTCACTCAGCTCAGCCGCCTGCTCAGCAACGTCAGCGATGACACCAACGTGCTGCTGCAATATATCGCGGAGAGCGAGGTCGAGATTCCCGACACGCCCTATATCCGCTTCGCCACCAGCGTCGTCGCCGATGTCGCCGGCCGCATCGAGGCGGAGATCGCCGCCGGCCGCCTGACGCTCGCGGACGCGATGTCGGAACAATATCGCCCCATTCCCGGCAGCGACCCCGCGCAGTTCGATCATCCGATCGTGCCCGCGCTCGTCGCCGCCATCCGCCCGCATCAGGAGGAGGCGCGCAAGCTCACCGGCTTCTTCGGCATGACGATGACGGATCGCAACACCTATGGCGCGGTGCAGATGCCGGAACGCTCGCAACCCCGCCGCCCGGACGATCCGGCATGGAACAGCGAGTATAGCCGCAACCTCCAGTTCTTCGACTATGAGGATCAGCGGGCGCAGTGCCGGACGATCCAGCCCTTCCTCATCAAGGCCTATCGCCGCCCCGTCGCGGGCGGCGGCGTGATGCTGCTCAAGCAGGTGATCGCCTCGGTGCATATCGCCGGGCGGCACTGGGGCATCCTCCAGCTCGCCTATCAGGATCAAGGCTGAGCTTGGGGCGGCAAAACCACGCCGTCCCTTGCGCTAATCCTCCCCTGCGCTAAGTCGCGGGTATCATGATCCTCGTCATCGACAATTACGACAGCTTCACCTGGAACCTCGTCCACTATTTCCAGGAGCTGGGGGCCGCCGTCGAGGTGGTGCGCAACGACCAGATCGGCGTCGGCCAGGCCATGTCGAGCAAGGCGGAAGCCTTCCTCATCTCGCCCGGCCCCTGCACGCCCAACGAGGCGGGGATCAGCCTCGATCTGGTCGAGGCCTGCGCGAAGGAGGGCAAGCCGCTGCTCGGCGTCTGCCTCGGCCATCAGGCGATCGGGCAGCAGTTCGGCGGCACCGTGTCGCGCGCGCGACAGCTCATGCACGGCAAGACCAGCCTCGTCACGCATGACGGCACCGGCATCTTCGAAGGTCTGCCTTCCCCCTTCACCGCGACGCGCTATCACTCGCTGATCGTCGAGGAGGGTGATCTGCCCGCCGATCTGGTGGTCAACGCCCGCAGCGAGGACGGCACGATCATGGGCTTCCGCCACAAGACGCTCCCCATCCACGGCGTGCAATTCCACCCGGAAAGCATCGCCACCGAACATGGCCATGCGATGCTCGCCAACTTCATGCGGCTGGCGGGCATGTCGGTCAGCGAGCGCCTGGCGGTATGAGTACGCTGGCGCTGCTCCCCGATCCGTCGAGCCCTCTGGAGTTCGAGACGGCGGAAGCCGCCTTCGCCGACATCCTCGATGGCCGCGTATCGGATGCGGAAATCGCCGGCTTCCTGACCGGCCTGACGCTCCGCGACGAAACCTCGATCGAGATCGCCGCCGCCGCCCGCGCGCTGCGGGAGCGGATGATCGAGGTGAAGGCGCCGACAAGCGCCATCGACGTGTGCGGCACGGGCGGCGACGGGGCGCACAGCCTCAACATCTCCACCGCCGTGTCGATCGTGGTCGCGGCCACCGGCGTGCCCGTCGCCAAACATGGCAACCGCGCCGCCTCCTCCAAGGCGGGCGCCGCCGACACGTTGGAAGCGCTGGGCCTCGATCTGGACCGCGCCTCCGCCACGGCGGAAGAGACGCTGGCCGAACTCGGCCTCGCCTTCCTCTTCGCGCAGAAGCACCATCCGGCTCTGGGCCGCCTCGCGGCGGTGCGCAAGGCGATCGGGCGGCGGACGATCTTCAATCTGATCGGCCCGCTCTGCAATCCGGCACGCACGCCGCGCCAGCTCGTCGGCGTCGCGCGGACCGATTATCTCCCCACCGTCGCGCAGGCCATGACGCTGCTCGGCACCGAGAGCGCGATGATCGTCGCGGGCGACGAGGGCCTGGACGAACTTTCCATCGCGGGCGGCAGCCGGGTGGTCCGCATCGGCGCCTGTGGCGATCGCGAGGAACATGTCTTCCCCGCGCATGTCGGCGTCGCTCCGCATCCGCTGACGGCGGTGCGCGGCGGCGACGCGGCCTACAACGCAGCCGCGCTGCTGGCGCTGCTCCGGGGGGAACGCGGGCCGTATCGCGATGCGGTGCTGCTCAACACCGCCGCCGCGCTGATCGTCGCGGACAAGGCGTCCGACTGGATGGAAGGCGCCGCCATCGCCGCCGAAGCCCTCGACAGCGGCGCGGCCGACCGCCTGCTGCAACGCTGGATCGCATATTGATGAGCACCATTCTCGACCGTATCCTCGAAGCCACCCGCGAGGAGGTCGCCCGGCGCAAGGCGGCCGCCTCACTCGCCGACATGGAAGCGCGAGCCCGCGCCCTCCCCGCCCCGCGCGGCTTCGCGGCGGCGCTCACCGAGAAGGCGAAGACCGGCCACGCCCTCATCGCCGAGATCAAGAAGGCGAGCCCCTCCAAGGGTCTGATCCGCGAGGATTTCGATCCCCCCGCCCATGCCCGCGCCTATGAGGCCGGCGGCGCGGCCTGCCTCTCGGTGCTGACCGACAAGCCCTGGTTCCAGGGCGACGAGGCCTTCCTGATCGCCGCGCGCGAGGCCTGTTCGCTGCCCGCGATCCGCAAGGACTTCATGGTCGATCCCTGGCAGGTGGCCGAGGCCCGCGCCATCGGGGCGGACGCGATCCTCATCATCGTCGCGGCGCTCGACGACACGCAGATGGCCGAGATCGAGGCCGCCGCGATCGAACATGGCATGGACTCGCTGATCGAAGTCCATGACGAGGCGGAGCTGGAGCGCGCTTTGCGCCTGAAATCCCGCCTGATCGGCGTCAACAACCGCGATTTGCGTGATTTCACCGTCGATCTCGGCCGCACCGAGGCGCTGGCGAAGCGGATGCCCGAAGGCACCCAGATCGTCGCGGAGAGCGGCCTCGCTACCAAGGCGGATCTCGATCGGCTGGCGGCGGCGGGCGTCCATCGCTTCCTCGTCGGCGAAATGCTGATGCGGCAGGCGGACGTCACCGCGGCCACCCGGAAGCTGCTCGCCGGCGCATGACCGGGGGCCTCACCCACCTCGACGCGGACGGCGCGGCGCGCATGGTCGATGTCTCGGCCAAGCCCGCCACCCTACGCGAGGCGACCGCCACCGGCCATATCGCCATGTCCGCAGAGGCCGCGCGGGCCATCCGCGAAGGTGCGGTGAAGAAAGGCGATGTCCTCGCCGTCGCACGCATCGCCGGCATCATGGCCGCCAAACGCACCGCCGATCTCATCCCGCTCTGCCACCCGCTGCCGATCTCCGGCGTGACGCTCGACCTCACGGTGGGCGAGGCGCAAGCCACCGCCACCGCGACCGTCCGCACCACCCACGGCACCGGCGTCGAGATGGAGGCGATGACGGCCGTTTCCGTGGCGCTCCTCACCATTTACGACATGGCGAAGGCGCTCGATCGCGGCATGACGATCGGCGGCGTGCGCCTCCTCGCCAAGTCGGGCGGCCGCTCTGGCGACTGGCGGGCCGAGCCGTGAGCCTGCTGCCGGTGGCCGACGCGCAGGCGCGGCTGCTCGCGCTCGCGGAGCCGCTGCCGGAAGAGCAGGCCCCGCTCGCGGAGGCCGTCGGCCGCTGGGCCTCCCGCGACATCGCGGCGCTGCGCGATCAGCCGGGCTTCGATCTTTCGGCGATGGACGGCTATGCCATCCGCTATGCCGAGCGGCCCGGCCCCTGGACGATCGTCGGCGAAAGCGCGGCGGGGGCGGGCTTCGACCGTCCCCTCTCCTCCCATGAGGCCATCCGCATCTTCACCGGCGCGCCGATGCCAGAGGGCGCCGACAGCGTGCTCGTGCAGGAAGAGGCGACGCGCGAGGGCGATCAACTGCGCATGGCCGGCGAAGGCCCCCGCAAGGAAGGCGGCAATGTCCGCCCGCGCGCGGTGGATTTCGCGGCGGGCACGATCCTCGTCCCCACGGGCGCCGCCATCACCGCCCGCCATGTCGGCCTCGCCGCGATCGGTGGCCACGGGACGCTTCCCGTCCGGCGCCGCGCGCGGATCGCGCTGATCTCCACCGGCGACGAACTGGTGCCGCCCGGCGCTCCGCTATCGGGCGCGCAGCTCCCCGCCTCCAATGCGGCGATGCTGGCCGCGCTCCTCGCCGGCCGGCCCGCCGAAGTGCTCGACCGGGGCATTGTCCGCGACGATCTCGACGCGATCAGCGAAGCCTTCCGTGCGGCCGCCTCGGAGGCGGATGTCATCGTCACCACCGGCGGCGTGTCGGTCGGTGACCGCGATCTCGTCCGCCCGGCACTGGAAAGGGCCGGCGCCACGCTCGATTTCTGGCGCGTCGCGATGCGACCGGGCAAGCCGCTGCTGGCGGGCACGCTCGGCGGTGCGATCGTCCTCGGCCTGCCGGGCAACCCGGTGTCGAGCTATGTCACCGCGCGCCTGTTCCTCCTGCCGCTGATCGCCCGGCTCGGCGGCGCGAGCGACCCGCTGCCCCCCTCCCGCCCGCTGCCGCTCGGCGTCGATCTGCCGGCCAACGGCCCGCGACAGGACTATCTGCGCGCCCGCATCGAGGATGGCCGCGCTTATGCGCCCGACGGGCAGGACTCCGCCGCGATGGTCGCGCTGGCCGCCGCGGACGGGCTGATCGTCCGCCCGGCTCATGCCCCGGCCACGCGTGCCGGCGACTCCGTGGAAATGCTCATTCTGGACTGAACGAGGCCGTTGACAGGTTCCTCGAAGTTGCCTACACGTTCGCCATCCGTTCCTTTTACGGGGCCGTTTTGCTCGGGGACCGCAGATGCTGACGCGCAAGCAACATGAGCTTCTCTGCTTCATCCATGATCGACTGAACGAGACCGGCGTCTCGCCGTCGTTCGAGGAGATGAAGGATGCGCTCGATCTGAAGTCGAAGTCGGGCGTACACCGGCTGATCCGCGCGCTGGAGGAGCGCAGCTTCATCCGCCGCCTGCCCAACCGCGCCCGCGCGCTGGAGGTGGTGCGGATGCCCGAGCGCACGATCGCGCCGCCACCGTCTTCGGCCCAGCCCTCCCCCGCGCCGAAGGTGCCGGTCGCGGCCAATGACAGCGTCATCGAGCTGCCGCTCCACGGTCGCATCGCGGCCGGTATGCCGATCGAGGCGATGGAGGGTCAGTCGAGCCTCTCCGTCCCCGCCGCGCTGCTGGGGCCGGGTGAGCATTATGCGCTGGAGGTCTCCGGCGATTCGATGATCGAGGCCGGCATCCTCGACGGCGACTATGCGCTCATCCGCCGCACCGAAACGGCGCGGGACGGCGAGATCATCGTGGCGCTGATCGACGATGCGGAAGCGACGCTCAAATATTTCCGGCGCGAGGGGCAGATGGTCCGGCTCGATCCCGCCAACCACATCTATTCGCCGCAGCGTTACAAGGCCGATCAGGTGCGCGTGCAGGGGCGCCTCGCGGGGCTTCTCCGCCGCTACTGAACGACCGGCTCAATCGCCCTCCTTGCGCCAGGCCGAGGCTGGCGGGTCCGGTCTGGCGATCATGGCCCAGGGATGGTCGCCCTCCAGGCCCACGACGCTGTCGATGGTCGATCGACGCAGGTGGATCGCGATGCCGCCGGTCCGTTCGAGAAGGTCGCGATCGGCCTTGAGCCAACGGGGGCGACACCAGCCCGGCAGGCGGCGGTCGCTCGCGACGATGTCGGCGGCGGCGCAGGCGGGCTCCATCATCGCCCGATCGATCCGGTAGGCGCTGCGCGTGGCAAGCAGATGCCAGGGCCGGCCATCCCGGATCACCGTCGCCGCGCAGGCATCCGGGTTGCAGCGCGCACCCGGCCATTGATCGAGCGTCACCGCCTCGTCCCCATCGCGGCCGGAGAGTTCGGACAGGGTGTTGCGGACATAATCGCCCGTCCGTTCTCGAAGGAGCGCGATATGGCCATCCTCTCCGCGAACCGCGAGATGGCGGCCATCGCCGGTGATGAAGATATCCGGCGGCGATGCGCCGAGCGTCATCGCCAGCCCTGCGGCCATGGCGATCAGGCCGAAGAGCCGCACTCTTGTCCGCCATAGGGCGAGCCACAATCCCCCCGCCATGGTCAGCGCGAAGGCCGCGCGCGACATGGTCGGCACGAAGGTCACCGCGCCGGGCAGGCCGCCGACATGATGCGCGATCCCCAGCAGCACGCCGAGCGCCTTGCCCGTGAGCCACCAGAAGGGCGCCCCCAGGCCGACGAGATCGAACAGCAGCGCCAGCGCCTCCGTCGGCATGATGACGAAGGTGGTGAGGGGGATAGCGACGATATTGGCGGCCGCCCCATAGAGGCCCGCGCGGTGGAAGTGGAAGATGGCGATCGGCGCGAGCCCGGCTTCCACCACGAGCCCGGTCAGCAACAGCGCGACAAGCTCGCGGGTCCGGGCACGCAGGACGCTCTCCTCCCGCGCCTCGAAGGTGCGCCGCGTCCAGCTCAACTCATGGAAGGCCACGATCGACAGGATCGCGGCGAAGCTGAGCTGGAAGCTCGGCCCCGCCGCCGCGTCCGGCCAGATCAGCACGCAGAGCAATGCCCCTGCCGCCACCAGACGCAACGTCATCGCCTCGCGGCCGAGCGCCATGCCGCCCAGCACCACGAGCGCCGCGATCAGCGAGCGCACGGTCGGCACCTCGGCGCCCGTCAGCAGCGTGTAGGCGATGCCGGTCGCCGCGCCGATGCCCGCGGAGATCAGCAGCAACGGCGCGCGCAGCGCCAGCCAGGGGCTCAGCGACAGGAGGCGCAGCACGATCAGCATCGTCGCGCCCACGGCGGCCGTCAGGTGCAGGCCGCTCACCGACAGAAGATGGGCGAGCCCGGAATTGCGGAAGGCCTGATTGTCAGCCTCGGTGACGGCCCCCATGTCGCCGGTGATGAGCGCCGCCGCCACGCCGCCGCGCCCGCCGGGAAGCTGCGTCAGGATATGCCGCGTGAGCAGGATGCGCGCATCCGCCAGCCATTGCCCCGGCCCGTCGGACGGCGCGGGCGCTATCAGCCGCACCGGCTCCAGCGCCCGCCCGGTCGCGCCGATGCCCTGGAACCACGCGACCGCCGCATAGTCATAGGCGCCCGGCACCGCGGCCGAGGGCGGCGGCACCAGCCGCGCGCGCAAGGCCACTTCCGCGCCGGGCATCAGCTCCGCCGGCGCCTTGTCCTCCGGGATCGTCACCCGCACCCGCTCCGGCAATCCCGCGCCAGCCGCCGGACGGAGCAACAGCCGCACCGCCTCGCGCGCCGGCAACGGCTCGACCCGCTCGATCGCCCCCGCGAAACGGACGACCTCGGGCCGGGCCAGCCTTTCTCCGCCGCCACTCCACGCGGCCTTGCCCCACACCAGCCCGCAACCGAACGCCGCCGCCAGCGCGAAGATCGCGAGCGCCCGCCCGGCCCGTCCGCCGCGCCCGAAAGCGAAGCCCGCGAGCGCCACCGCCGCCATCGCCAGCAGGAAGCCCGACCATGCCCGTGGCGACGGCAACCAGAACCAAGCGGCCACCCCCGCGACCAGCCCGACCGGCAACCAGAGCGGCAATTGCTCGCGTTCCGCCTCCAGCCAGGCTTCGAGTCGCGCGGACAGGGCCGAACAGGCGCGGTAAGCACCTGATATAAAGCGCGTTTGTCGCCCCCGAAACGCTATGCTAGGGCCGCCCGCAACATCCCCCATGGGGCCAGCTTGGAGAAAGTGCGCGTGGGCGCAAGCAACGACGACATCAACGGTACTCCATCGGCATCGGCGGGCTCGCCCGGCCAGGTCGTCACCCGTTTCGCACCCTCGCCGACGGGCTATCTCCACATCGGCGGCGCGCGCACCGCGCTCTTCAACTGGCTCTGGGCCAGGCATACCGGCGGCAAGTTCCTGCTGCGCATCGAGGATACCGATCGCGCGCGCTCGACGCAGGGCGCGATCGACGCGATCCTCGACGGCATGAAGTGGCTCGGCCTCGATTGGGATGGCGACGAGATATACCAGTTCGCCCGCGCCAGCCGCCATGCCGAGGTCGCCTTCGACCTGCTGGAGCGCGGCCATGCGTACAAGTGCTTCGCCACCGCCGAGGAACTGGAGGAGATGCGCGCCCAGCAGCGCGCCAACAAGCTTCCGCTCCGCTATGACGGCCGCTGGCGCAACCGCGATCCGAAGGAAGCGCCGGAGGGCGCGCCCTTCGTCATCCGCCTGAAGGCCGAGACCGAGGGCGAGACGACCATCGACGATCTCGTCCAGGGCCAGGTGACGGTGCGCAATTCGGAGCTGGACGACATGGTCCTGCTCCGCTCGGACGGCACGCCGACCTACATGCTCGCCGTGGTGGTGGACGATCATGACATGGGCGTCACCCACGTCATCCGCGGCGACGATCATCTCAACAACGCCTTCCGCCAGCTCGGCATCATCCGTGCGATGGGCTGGCCGGTGCCGGTCTATGGCCATGTGCCGCTGATCCACGGGCCGGACGGGGCGAAGCTCTCCAAGCGGCACGGCGCGCTCGGCGTCGAGGCCTATCGCGACGAGATGGGCATTCTGCCGGAAACGCTTTCGAACTATCTCCTGCGGCTCGGCTGGGGCCATGGCGACGAGGAGATCATCGACCGGACCCGCGCGATCGAGATTTTCGATGTCGCCGGCATCGGCCGTTCACCCGCGCGCACCGATCAGAAGAAGCTCGAAAACCTCAACGGCCATTATATCCGCGCCGCGTCGGACGAACGGCTCACCGAACTGGTCGCGCCGATGGTGGAAAGCCGAGTCGGCCGCGAACTCGCTGAAAAAGATCGCGATCTTTTGCGTCGCAGCATGGCCGTCTTGAAGGTTCGTGCCAAGGATTTGATGGAATTGGCCGAGGGTGCGACTTTTCTTTTTCGCACTCGCCCCCTAGATATTGATGACCGTGCCCAAGCCCTTCTTTCGGGTGAAGGCGCGTCTCTGCTTGCCGCTACGGCACGCGCGCTGGAGCCCATGGAGTGGTCGGCCGAAGCGCTCGAATCGGCGGTTCGCGGTGTGTCCGAAGAGGCCGGCGTCGGTCTCGGCAAGGTGGCCCAGCCGCTTCGCGCGGCGCTCACCGGCCGAACGACGTCGCCGGGCATCTTCGACGTGCTGTTGCTGCTTGGGCGGGAGGAAAGCCTTGCGCGCCTCGCCGACCAGGCAACGGCAGCTTGATCTGACGGCGCCACAAGCCCGGTCCCGGGCCTCCGTGGTGACCATATTGGAGGAAGAAGAAATGGCTGACGGCACCGCCAAGCTGGCGCTCGGCGACAAGAGCTTCGATTACAAGCTCATGTCGGGCACGGTGGGCCCGGACGTGATCGATATCCGCAAGCTTTATGCAGACACGGATGTGTTCACCTACGATCCCGGCTTCACCTCGACGGCGAGTTGCCAGTCGGGCCTCACCTATATCGATGGCGACAAGGGCGTGCTGCTCCACCGCGGCTACCCGATCGGCCAGCTCGCCGAGCAGTCGAGCTTCATGGAGGTCGCCTATCTGCTGCTGAAGGGCGAGCTGCCGTCGGCCGGCGAGCTGAAGACCTTCAACAACACCATCACGCGCCACACCATGGTGCATGAGCAGCTCTCGACCTTCTTCCGCGGCTTCCGTCGCGATGCGCACCCGATGGCGGTGATGTGCGGCGTGGTCGGCGCGCTGTCGGCCTTCTATCATGACTCGACCGACATCAACGATCCGGTGCAGCGCGAGATCGCCAGCCACCGCCTGATCGCCAAGATGCCGACGATCGCCGCGATGGCGTACAAATATTCGGTCGGCCAGCCCTTCGTCTATCCGAAGAACGATCTGAGCTACACCGGCAACTTCCTGCGCATGACCTATTCGGTCCCGGCGGAGGAGTATGAGGTCGATCCGGTCATCGAATCGGCGATGGACAAGATCTTCATCCTCCACGCCGATCACGAGCAGAACGCGTCGACCTCGACCGTCCGTCTCGCCGGTTCGTCGGGCGCCAATCCGTTCGCGTGCATCGCGGCCGGCATCGCCTGCCTGTGGGGGCCGGCGCATGGCGGCGCCAACGAAGCGGCGCTCAACATGCTCCGCGAGATCGGCACGCCGGATCGCATCCCCGAATATATCGCGCGCGCGAAGAACAAGGACGATCCGTTCCGCCTGATGGGCTTCGGCCATCGCGTGTACAAGAACTACGATCCGCGCGCGACCGTGATGCAGAAGACCGCGAAGGACGTGCTGGCGAAGCTCGGCGTCAGCGATCCGATCTTCGACGTCGCGCATGAGCTTGAGCATATCGCGCTCAACGATCCGTACTTCATCGACAAGAAGCTCTACCCGAACGTGGACTTCTATTCGGGCATCATCCTGTCGGCGATCGGTTTCCCGACGACGATGTTCACTGTTCTCTTCGCGCTCGCCCGCACCGTCGGCTGGGTCGCGCAGTGGAACGAGATGATTACCGATCCGGCCCAGAAGATCGGCCGCCCGCGTCAGCTCTATAACGGCCCGACGCAGCGCGACTATGTGCCTGTCAGCCAGCGCTGATCGGCCTTAGGGCTCGAAACGGAAGGGGCGGTCGCGATGCGGCCGCCCTTTTCTTTTGCCTTGGAAAGAGGGCCGCGTCAGGCGGCGGGGAGCGTGAAGACGAAGCGCCCGCCGCGCTCGCTCCCACCCTCGATGGTGATGTCTCCGCCCATCGCACGAGCCAGCCGGCGCGAGATGTAGAGCCCAAGGCCGGCGCCCGGCTCGCGCGTACCCAACCGCTCGAACTTCTCGAAGACGCGCTCGCGGTTTTCCGGGGCGATGCCGTCGCCCTGATCGATAACGATCGCCGCCGCGACGTCGCCGCGCTTCTCCACCGACACGCGCACCGTCGATCCCGCCGGCCCGAAGCGCACCGCGTTGCCGATCAGGTTGAGCAGCACCTGGAGCGAGCGCTTGAAATCACCGATCGCGCCGAGCGCCTCGGCCAGATCGGGTTGCTCGATCCGCATATCCTTGTCGTCCGCGCGCACCGAGAGCAGCCCCGCCGCGCGGCGGGCGAGGTCCGCCATGTCGAGCGCCTCGCTCTCGACCTCAAGGTCTGCGCCTTCCACCGCCTCCAGATCGGCGAGATCGTCGATCAGGCCGAGCAGGTGGCGCCCCGCATGGGCGATATCGCCGGCATAGGCGTTGTAATCGGCGCGGACCGGGCCTTCGTCCTGCTCGCGGATCTGCTCGGCGACTGCGACGATGCGGTGCAACGGCGTCCGCAGCGCCGTCTCGATCCGGCGGGCGAAGGCGCTGCCGCCCTCCCCCTGCGGTTCGGCCGGCCTGGCGGGGCGCGGCTCGAGCACGGCTTGGCCATTGAGCGCGAAACCGCCGCCGCGAAAGCCCGTCACTTCACCCGCCGCATCGAGCACGGGAACGCCGGCCAGCCGGAAGCGCCGGTCGGTGCCGCGCAGCGTAACATATTGCTCGTCGAAGGGGCGGCGCTGCGCCAGCGCGTCGAGCAGCGGCAGCCCGCCGGATGGCGCCTCGTCGAGCACGAACAGCCGTGTCAGGGGATCGCCCAGCGCCGGCCCGGCGCCATCGGCCACCAGCGCCGCCATCCCCTCGGAGGAAAGCGCGATCAGGCGCAGCGCCGCATCGCTGTCCCAAGACCAGTCGGCATCGGCGCGGAGGAAATCGGCATCGCGCGCGGATGGCCGGGCGGAGGGCAAGGGCGCGGCCGCCAGCCGCCGCGTCCAGCTCGCGATGGTGAAGGACACCTCGTCGCCTTCGGGGACCGCACGAACCCAGAGGTCGAGATCCTCCTCGCCATCCGCCGCCAGCACGGAGCGCGCGACCGGAATGCCCAGCCGCCGCACCAGCCGGGCCAGCGAGGCGAGTTGCGGCACCGCGAGCGGGCCGCCCTCTCCGCCGCCGGCGCGCGCGTGCAGATCGGCCAGCGCCGCGTCCGCCGCGATCAGCCGCCCGTCGACATCGACGCGGCCACGGACCGGGCTGTCATCGGGCGTCAGCATCGCCGCCCCGCCAGCGCCGCGAGCGCATCGCGATAATGGAGATCGAGCCGGGTGCGCCGCACTGCCGCCCGCGCGGCATCCACCGGCAGATCGATATAGGCCTCGACCAGCGTTGCCGCCGTCTCCGCCGGGTCCACGCCGAAGCCGCGATCGAGGCCGAGCGCCAGCGCGAGGATCATCGCCGCCGCGATCCCGCGCTCGACGTCGCAGGCGCGCAGCAGCACAGCGAAACGCGCCGGATCGGTGAGCATCGCGCGCGCATCGTCGAAGCCGATGCCGGCCCTGACGGCGAGCACCGCCGCGAGGCTCGCCACGCGCCCCGCCGCCAGAGTACCGGCGAGCAGGCTATCGTCCAGTTCCCCGGCGGTGAAAAGACTGTGGGCCAGACGCATGGCGGCGGGCGCGATGCCCTCGCCCTCGTCGATCGCGGCAAGCGCGCGCGCCACGGCAGCGGCAGCGGTGCGGTGGAGCGCGTCCTCGCTCTCCCCCTCGGCCAGCACGCGGTCGGCAAGGCAGGCGGCCACTTGCCAGAAGAGCGCATGGCGATCCTCGGCGGAGAGATCGTGGAGCGGCAGCAGCGGATCGCCGGTGCGCTCGGTACGGGCGGCTTCGGCCGCGCGGACGGCGAAACTCTCGCTGGCGAACTCGCCGCCGATGGGATCGAGCCGGTGGGCGCCGGGGCCTTCGGCCTCGCTCGCGCCGCGCACCAGCGCCGCCGCCAGCCGATGCTCCTCGGCCCGCAGCAAGGCCGCCGCGGCAAGTCCCGATCGGGCGAGCAACCCGGCCGAGACGAAGCGATCCGCCAGCAGGCCGGGCGTACCGGTGTCGAGCGCGGGCTCGGCCGCTCGCAGCGCCAGTTCTGCCGTATAGATGGCAGCGCGGATCAGCAGACCGGATCGCGCGCGCGTCTCGTCGTCGATGCCGAAGGAAGGCGGGCGGGACAGCTCGACCCCGGCCGCCGCGACGCGATCGCCGAGCAGCGCCTCCGCCTCATGCGCAGCGGCAAGAAGCGCCACGGTGGGCATGGTCGAACCTGTCTGCGTCGCGAACATGATAGCAGCGCTTAGCCCCACGTCGTTAAAATCCGCCTAAGCAACCGGATCGGGATCGCCGCTCGGGAGACGCAAGCCCAACGCCGCACACCGCTTTGGGAAATGGGATCGCCGCCGGCGGTCAGGAGATCAGGAGATATTCCGCCCCGCAGGAGCAGCGCCAATGATCGCCCTCGTCCACCTCGGCCCGTTGGGAGCGCTGGCCGCAGCTCATGCAGATGCGGCCGGGAGCCTGCGCATTGGTGCGGCGAAGTTCTGCGAGAAGCTCGGCGGTGCCCTGCGTGGGGAGCATCGCGTCCTCAAGCATCAGCGGTCGCGACAAGATCCGGGACAGGATTTTGGACCCCAGCATCGCATCCCCCTTCGTCCGTGGGCTTCTCCAGCATGGAACGGGATAGTTAACATCCGGTAGAATACAAATAATCCAGAAGTCTAAGGCTCAGGCCTTTCCTCGCGCCGCCCTGACGAGGCGATGCTGGGTGACGGCGAAGGAAGCGGCGGCATACAGGCCCAGCACCGCCAGCCCGGCCAGCGTCTGCTGGATGAAGACGAAGGGAATGAAGAGCAGCGTCAGCGCGTCCACGTCCGCCGTCCAGCCGGGCGAGCGCGGGCCGTCGCCAAGCAGCCGCAACGCCAGCCGCTCACGCGCCATCGCCGCCATCACCGCGACGATGCCGATGCCGAGCACCAGCGATGCCGGGTTGGCGCTCGCCTTGTGGCAGGCGAAGGCGAGCAGCCCGAGCCCCATCGCCCCAGCCCGCGCCAGCGCGATCCGGTCCTCCACCGATCCCGGCGACAATCGCAGCGATGCGAGCAGCCGCCCCGTCGCATCGAGCAGCGCGCCGAGCACGAGCAGCAGCAGCCCCGCCGCCAGCCAGCCTCGCCACAGCATCGGCACGGCGACGACCGCGGCCCCGATCCCGCCCCAGCGCAGCCAGCGCGATTCGATGGGCCGATCGAGGATGACGCCCGAAATCGCCCGCGCCAGCGGCCCGTAGAGCAGCCGTGCCGGCCAGCCTTCCCCCTCACGATCGACGGCGAAGCTCGCCTCGGTCGCGGCGCGGGCGCCGGCACGGGAACGCACCAGCATCGCCGGGAAGGGCTCGCCGAGCCCGGCCCCGTCCGCGATGTCCACCCGCCGCGCGGAAGATCCGACCGCGCGGCGCAGCAAGGTCGAATGCAGATCCCAGTCGCCCAGCATCGCGACCGTCTTGCGCAGCGTGTCGCCCGAGACGAGCGCCAGCCCCGCCCAGTGCGCGCCGGCGTCGATTCGCTCGAACCCGCCGGAGCCGCCGCCTTCGCCGATGGTCAGCAATCCGGGCGCAGGCCCCGCCACCAGCCGCGCGATCGCCTCATGGCCGACCACCGCGCCATCCGCGAAGACGAGCACGCGCTCGTCGGGATGGAAGCGATCCGCCGCATCGCCGGCGCTGCGCGCGACATCGATGGTGATATTGTCCCGCCGCAGCCGATCGATCGCGCCGGTCAGACCTGCCGGCAACCGTTCGATCAGCAACACGACATGGCTCGCCCCGGCGGCGGCGGCGAGCCGCGCCTGCCGTTCGACCAATGTACGACCCGCGACCGACAGCGTGCCTACCAGCCCGCTGCCATCCTCCGCCTCGCGCACTGCCGCGATCAACGCTGCCAGCGCCACGCCTCAACTCCCCAAAAACGCATGAAACCGGGATAGACGGGTGCGAGCCCGAATGCCAACCCGCTGGCGCAACGATCCGCTCGCCAATCCGTGCCCGCCCCGCGTTGGCGTGACTATTCCACCGGCCGCGCTTGGGTGTAAGAAGGCGACCATGAACAGGGGGGCCTATTGGGCGGGTACACCGCTTCAGTCCGACGACCAGGAGTCCGTGGCGGCGCCTGTGTCTTCCCATGCCGATTCGATGCCGGGCATCGCGCAGGCTGATCTCGCCGACGAAGAGGCGATCGGGCCGCCGCCCGCCACGACGGCGGAGAAGGTGGTGCTGGCGCTGTTCGGCGTCGCCGCCTTCGCCTGGATCGCGACGGTGGTCGGGCTGGCGCTGAACGGGCTGGGCTCCGGCCCGGTCGCGCTCGGCGATGTCGCGCGCGGCATCAGCATGGCGACGGGGCCGCTGGCGCTGATCGTGGCGCTGCTGATCCTGTGGCAGCGCAATTCCGCCCGAGAGGCGCAGCGCTTCGCCGATGTGGCGCGATCGGTCCGCATGGAATCGCTGGCGCTGGACGCGGTGCTGGGCCTCGCCTCGCGCCGCCTCGCCGAGGATCGCCTTGCCGTTGCCGAACAGGCCGACCGCCTGCTGCTACTCGCCGACCAGACCTCGGTGAAGCTGCGCGAAGCGACCACGGACATCGCCCGCGAGATCGCCGAACTCGGCCGCCAGACGCGCGACCTCGACGCCGCCGCCGGCACCGCGCGCGTCGACATGGGCGTGCTGCTCGCCGACCTGCCGCGCGCCGAGGAGCAGACCCGCAGCCTCGCCGAGCGCATCCGCACCGCCGGCGTCGGCGCGCATGAGCAGGCCGCCGCCCTCGATGCCGCTCTCGCCAACCTCACCGCGCGCGCCAAGGATGCCGAGGATGGCACGTCCGGCGCCGCCAACCGCCTCTCCGCGCAGATTTCCCAGATTTCCGGCGCCAGCGAAGTCGCCGCGCGCGGCATCGAGGATGCCTCGAACCGCATGACCAGCTCGGTCGACGGCGTGCTCGAACGCGCGACCGCCGCCGTCGAGCGCACGCGCGAGGGCATCATCGCGCAGGGCGAGGCGATCAACGCGATGATCGACCGCGCGCAAACCTCCGCAGAGGCCGCCGCGCAGCAGGCCGCCGACGCGCTGGCACGGCAGGATGGGCTCGGCTCCTCGATGATCGAGCGCATCCAGCGCGGCCTCGCCCATGTCGAGGCGCGTTTCGCCGAGCTGGACGAGACGGGCCGCGCCCGCACCGAGCGGCTGGGCGACGCGCTCGGCCAGCTTGGCGGCCATATCGAGCGGGTCATGGCCTCGCTCAACGATGGCGGCACGGCCGCCACCACCTTCATCAACCGCGCCGAGACGCTGCGCGGCGCGATCGCCGCCTGCGTGACCGAGCTGGGCGAGACGCTGCCCGCCGCCCTCTCCGAGCTGGAGAGCCAGGCCGCGCGCAGCCGCGAGCTGGTCGCCTCCGCCGGCCCCGAGGCCGAGCGTCTCAACGAGGCCGCCCGCGCCGCCTCCACGGCGCTCGATGCCGCCCGCACCGCGCTCGACGAGCGCCGCGCCGCGATCGACACGCTGGCCGAGGCGATCGACCAGCGCCTCGCCGCCGCCCGCGACGGCACCACCACATTGGGCGAGGCCATCACGCAGGTAGACCGCGAGGCGGTGAAGCTGGCCGACGCCACCTCGCCCAAGCTGGTCGAGGCGCTGATCCGCGTCCGCGAGACCGCCACGCAAGCCGCCGAGCGCGCCCGCGAGGCGCTGGGCACGATCATCCCGCGCAGCGCCGAGGCGCTCGGCGATGCCGGCCGCAAGGCGCTGGAGCAGGCCGTGGTCGATCAGGTCGATGGCCAGATCGCCCGCGTCGCGGCGGTGTCCGAAGCGGCGGTCGAGGCCGCGCGCTCGGCGACCGCCCGGCTGGAGGAGCAGCTCGGCCGCATCGCGGAGACGAGCGCCTCGGTCGACACGCAGATCGCCGAGGGCAAATCCACGGTCGAGAATGCCGATCGCGACAATTTCTCGCGGCGCGTGGCATTGCTGATCGATTCGCTCAACTCGACGGCGATCGACGTCACCAAGCTGCTCTCCAACGAGGCCAGCGACAGCGCCTGGGCATCCTATCTGCGCGGTGACCGGGGCGTGTTCACCCGCCGCGCGGTGAAGCTGATCGAGAATGGCGAGGCCCGTGAAATCGCCCGCCATTACGAGGAAGACCCAGAGTTCCGCGAGCAGGTGAACCGCTACATCCACGATTTCGAGGCGCTGCTCCGCCCGATCCTGACGACCCGCGACGGCTCGACGCACGCGGTCATCATGCTCTCGTCGGATATGGGCAAGCTCTACGTCGCCCTCGCCCAGGCGATCGCCCGCCTGCGCTCTTGATACACGAAAGGCCGGCGGGGTGGTGCCCGCCGGCCTTGATCCTGCACGCTTTCCTCGTGCGTTGCCCGCCCCTTTTTTCGTCACCCCGGACTTGATCCGGGGTCCAGCTAGCCTTCAGCGGACGAGAGGAAGAAGCTGGATCCCGGATCAAGTCCGGGATGACGAGGTTGAACGAGGGGGACGGAGACGCGGAGATAGAGGAGATTAGCTCCCCGGCCGAGGCTCAGGGAATGCGGCCCGCCGCAGCCGAGGAAATCTGGACGTCGATCCACCCTTCCGCGTGGACGAACCAGAAGGCCGCCAGCAGCACCGCCGCGACCAGGCTGGTCCGCCACACCACCGTCCACGGGCGGAAATCGTGCGGCGCGCTCTCGGCATGGCCGATCATGGGCTTCTCGCCCGCTTCCTCCGCCGTCCGCGCGCTGAACGGCAGGACGACGAACAGCGTGATGAACCAGAACAGGAAATAGATCGCGACGAGCGAAAACCAGCGCATTCGGCCTGTGCCTCCCCGAAAGGCCGTCCGCGCGGCCCTTCGGGGATGAAGGCTACACCCGCAGCAGCAGGACGTCGACCACGGGCTTCTTGCCCGTCCACGCGGTCGCTCGGCGGCGGACGCCGAGGCGGATCGCCTCGCGCAGCTTGGCCTCGTCACGCGGCCCTGCCTCCAGCGCATCGAGCGCGGCCTCGGCGGCATCCTCGATGAAATCCTCGCGGTCCTCTTCCACAGGGAGGCCCTGCACGGCGATCTGGGGCCGCCCCTTGGCCTTGCCCGCCTTGTCCACCGCGATGGCAACGGACACCAGACCATTGGCCGCGAGCTTGCGCCGCTCGTTCATCGTCGTACCGTTGGCGGACAGGATCACGTCGCCGTCGAGCACCAGCCGGCCGGCACGCTCATGGCCGACGATCTTCGGCCCCTCCGGCGCCAGGCGGACGACGTCGCCGTTCACCTGCACCAGCGTGCGCGGCACGCCGAGCGAGGCGGCGAAGCGCGCATGTTCGGCCATATGGCGGCGCTCGCCATGGACGGGAACGACGGTCTCCGGCTTCAGCCACCCATAGAGCGCCTCGATCTCCGGCCGCCCCGGATGGCCCGAGACGTGGATATGCGCCTGCCGCTCCGTCACCATGCGGATGTTGCGGGCGGCGAGCGCGTTCTGGACGATGCCGATCGCCTCCTCGTTGCCGGGGATCTGCTTCGACGAGAACAGCACCGTGTCGCCCTCGGACAGCTTCAGCTTGTGGCTGTCGTGCGCGATGCGGCTGAGCGCGGCGCGGGCCTCGCCCTGCCCGCCGGTCGCGATAATCATCAGATCCTTGGGCGGCAGGCGCATCGCAGTGTCGAAATCGACCGTCGGCGGGAAATCGAGCAGATAGCCTGCCGCCTTGGCGATCTTGATGATGCGATCGAGCGAGCGGCCCGCGACGCAGACCTGCCGCCCCGTCGCGACCGCGACCTGCCCCAGCGTCTGCACGCGGGCGGCGTTGGAGGCGAAGGTGGTGATGAGGACGCGCTTGTCCGCCTCGCCGACGAACCGCTCCAGATCGGCGCGCACGCTCGATTCCGAGCCCGACGGCTCCGGGTTGAACACGTTGGTGCTGTCGCCCATCAGCGCCAGCACGCCTTGTCTGCCGATCGCCTTCAGCGCTTCCGCGCTGCTCGGCTGGCCGATCACCGGATTCTCGTCGAGCTTCCAGTCCCCGGTGTGGAAGACGCGGCCGTAAGGCGTGTCGATCAGCAGCGCGTTCATCTCGGGGATGGAATGCGCCAGCGGCACCCACTCGACCGAGAACGGCCCGAGCTTCAGCGGCTCGCCTTCCTTGACGATCTTCACCGTCACGCGGTCGGTCAGCCCCTCTTCCTCCAGCTTGGCGTGGATGAGCCCGGCGGTGAACCGCGTCGCGTAGATCGGCACGCCGAGGTCCAGCGCCATATAGGGAATGGCGCCGATATGATCCTCATGCCCGTGGGTCACGACGAGGCCGAGCAGATCCTCCTGCCGTTCCTCGATGAAGGCGAGATCGGGCAGCACCACGTCGATGCCGGGATAGGCCGGGTCCGCGAAGCTGAGGCCGAGGTCCGCCATCAGCCACTTGCCGCGGCAGCCATAGAGATTGACGTTCATGCCGATCTCCCCCGAGCCACCAAGGGCCAGGAACAGGAGCTCGTCGCCGGGTTTGGTCATCAATAATCCTTAAGTCCGCGGCAAACGGCGATGCATCATCGCCAGGCCGGTAATGGTGAGATCGGGCTCGATCGCATCGAACACCGATGTATGTTTATCGAACAGCGATGCGAGCCCGCCGGTGGTGACAACTTTCACGGGCCGGCCGATTTCCGCGCGCATCCGCGAAACCAGGCCCTCGATCATGGCGATATAGCCCCAATAGATGCCGATCAGCATCTGATCTTCGGTGGTGCGCCCGATGACGCCCGGCTTCTCGGGCGCGGCGATCGCGATACGCGGCAGCTTGGCGGCGGCGGCCACCAGCGCATCGAGCGACAGGTTGATGCCCGGCGCGATGATGCCGCCCTTGTAGGCGCCCGAATAATCCACGACGTCGAACGTCGTCGCCGTGCCGAAGTCGATCACGATCTTGTCGCCGGGGTGGAGCGCATGGGCCGCGATCGCGTTGACCGCGCGATCCGCGCCGACCGTATGCGGCTCGGGGACATCGAGCGTGATGCCCCAGTCCATCGGCGGGCGCCCCGCGACGAGCGGCTCCACGCCGAAATATTTGGTGGCCAGCACCTCCAGATTGTGGAGCGCGCGCGGCACCACGGTGGAGATGATGACCGCGCTCACGGCACTGCGTTCGATGCCCTCGAGCGCGAGAAGCTGATGCAGCCACACGGCATATTCGTCGGCGGTGCGGCGTGCATCGGTGGCGATGCGCCAGCGGGTGCGGATCACGGGCGCGTCGCCGCCCTGCGCCACCAGCGCGAAGACGATATTGGTATTGCCGGCGTCAATGGCAAGCAGCATACGCTCAATCCCGGATCAGGAAGATGTCGGCGGCGTGAATGACATGGCTCGCCCCGTCCGCCAAGCGGAGCCTGAGCGCGCCGCCCTCGTCCAGCCCCTCGAACAGCCCGTCGAGGCTGGTGCCGTCGGGGAGCCGCGCCGTCAGCGCGCTGCCGGCCGGGTGAGCGCGCTCCAGCCAGCGGGCACGCACCGGGGCCAGCCCCTCGCCCCGCCAGCGGCCCAGCCAGCGAGCGAAGGCCTCGGCCAGCGTATGGACGAACTGGTCGGGATCGGGCGCCGTGCCGGTCAGCGCCGGGAAGCTCGTCGCCTCGCGATCGAGCCCGGTCGGATGCCCCGCGAGATTGACGCCGAAGCCGATCACCACCGCATCGTCGGCGCGCTCCAGCAGGATGCCCGAGAGCTTGGCCCCGTCGACCAGCAGGTCATTCGGCCATTTGAGCATGGCGGTGACGCCATAGGCCCCGGCCGCCTCCGCCAGTGCCACGGCGGCGACCAGCGCCAGCGTCGGCGCGGGCGGCTCGCCGGAGCGGACGCGCACCAATGTGCTCGCGAAGAGATTGCCCTCGGGGGACACCCACGCCCTGCCCTGTCGCCCACGCCCCGCCGTCTGGCGCTCGGCCCGCAGCCACAGCCCCTCGGCCGCCCCCTGCCGCGCGAGTGCCGCCACGTCGTCGTTGGTCGACGCCGTCTCGGCCACGGTGCGGATATCGAGCATCGTCATGGGCTTACCCCATATAGCAACGGGGATCCGGCGTCCTGGTTGCCCAGGAACACCGAATCCCCATCCACTAAGAGGCCCTGATGCGTCAGACGGATCAGAACAGCGCGTTCGCGGCGGTCTGCGTGATCCGGCCGAGCGGCCCGATCATCAGATAGCCGAGCGGCGAGACGAACAGCGCCGCCAGCGCGATCAGCACGCCCTCGATCATCGAGCGGGACGGCGCCAGAACGCCGGCCGGCTCGTCGAAGTAGATCGTCTTGACGATCTTGAGATAATAGAAGGCGCCGATCACCGACGTCGCGATGCCGATCATGGCGAGCGGCCACATGTCGACCCGCACCAGCGCGTCGAACACCATGAACTTCGGCCAGAAACCGAACAGCGGCGGGATGCCGGCCAGCGAGAACATGAAGATCGCGAACGCCGCCGCCAGCGCCGGGCGCGTGCGCGACAGGCCGGAGAGCGCGGCGATCTGCTCGGTCGGCGTGCCGTCGGCGGTCCGCATCTGGAGGACGCAGATCAGGCTGCCCAGCGTCATCACGATATAGACCGTCATGTAGGTCATCACCGCGGACGCGCCGTAGGCCGTGCCGGCGACGAGCCCGAACAGGGCGAAGCCGACATTGTTGATCGACGAGTAAGCGAGCAGGCGCTTGATGTTGGTCTGCCCGATCGCACCCACCGCGCCGAGGATGGTGGAGGCCAGCGCGCAGAAGATGATGATCTGGCGCCACTCGCCCGTCGCCGGACCCATCGCCTCGATCGCGACGCGGACGGTCAGCGCCATCGCCGCGACCTTCGGGGCCGAAGCGAAGAAGGCGGTCACCGGCGTCGGCGCGCCTTCATACACGTCCGGCGTCCACATGTGGAACGGCACGGCCGAGATCTTGAAGGCGAGACCGGCGAGAACGAACACCAGCCCGAACAGCAGGCCCGAGCCCATGCTCGCCTTCATCGCGGCGGCCACGCCGACGAAGCTGGTCGTGCCCGAGAAGCCGTAGAGCAGCGAGATGCCGTAGAGCAGGATGCCCGAGGCCAGCGCGCCCAGCACGAAATACTTCAGGCCCGCTTCCGCCGAACGATCGTCACGACGCAGGAAGCTCGCGAGGACGTAGGCCGCAAGGCTCTGGAGTTCGAGGCCGACATAGAGCGTCAGCAGGTCGACCGCCGACACCATCGTGCCCATGCCGACCGCCGAGAGCAGGATCAGCACCGGATATTCGGCGCGCATCTCGCCGTCGCGGTTGAAGAAACCGGGGGCGACGAGGATCGCGACCGCCGCGCCGACATAGATCAGCAGCTTGGCGAACGCCGCGAAAGGATCGGCCACATACAGGCCGTCATAGCCCAGCCCGCCCGAGCCCGCCGGCCCGAGCAGCGCCAGACCGGCGCCGGCCAGCAGCAAGACGCTGACCCAACTGATCGCCTTGGAAGCCTTGTCGCCCATCCAGGCGGCCGCCAGCATCAGCACGATCGCGCCGAAGGAAAGGATGATCTCCGGGAGGGAGAGCGCAAAGGAGTCGATATAGCTCATGATCTCAACGCTCCCCGGCAACGGCGGCGGCGGGCGCCGCGTGCGGCACCGTCAGGGCGGCGTCGCTGGCCGGCGCGGCCGGGTGAATACGCTCCAGCAGGGCGCCGACATCGGCGCGCATCGGCGACAGGAAGCTCTCGGGATAGACACCCATCCACAGCACCGCGGCGGCAAGCGGCGCCAGCACCAGCCACTCGCGCTTGTCGAGATCGGGCATGGCGGCGGCGTCCGCATTGGTCTGCGGGCCGAAGCAGATGCGGCGATAGAGGTACAGCATATAGGCCGCGCCCGTGATGATGCCAGTCACCGCGATGAAGGCCGCCCAGGACGAGATCTCATAGGTGCCCATCATCGACAGGAACTCACCGGGGAAGTTCGACAGGCCCGGCAGGCCCACCGATGCCATGGTGAAGAACAGGAAGAAGGTGGCGTAAGCCGGCATGTTGGTGGCGAGGCCACCGTAGCGCGCGATCTCACGGGTGTGCAGGCGATCATAGACGACGCCGACGCACAGGAAGAGCGCGCTCGACACAAGGCCGTGGCCCAGCATCACCATCATCGCGCCTTCGATGCCCTGCCGGTTGAAGGCGAACAGGCCGAAGGTGACGAGCGCCATGTGGGCGACCGACGAGTAGGCGATCAGCTTCTTCATGTCCTTCTGCACCAGCGCGACGAGCGAGGTGTAGACGGTCGCGATCATCGACAGCGCGAAGATCAGCCACATGTAATGGGCGGACGCCTCCGGGAACATCGGCAGCGAGAAGCGGATGAAGCCGTAGCCCGCGAGCTTCAGCATCACGCCCGCCAGGATGACCGAACCCGCCGTCGGCGCCTCGACGTGCGCGTCGGGAAGCCAGGTGTGGACCGGCCACATCGGCATCTTCACCGCGAAGGAGGCGAAGAAGGCGAGGAACAGCCAGAGCTGCGCCTGCGACGAAAAGTTGAAGGTCATCAGCGTCGGAATGAAGGTCGTGCCCGCCGTCTGCGCCATGTAGAGCATGGCGATCAGCATCAGCACCGATCCGAGCAGCGTGTAGAGGAAGAACTTGTAGCTCGCGTAGATACGACGCGCGCCGCCCCAGATGCCGATAATCATGTACATCGGGATCAGGCCGCCCTCGAACATGATGTAGAACAGGAACAGATCCTGCGCCACGAACACGCCGAGCATCAGCAGCTCGGTCAGGAGGAACACGGCCATATATTCGGGCACGCGCTTCTGGATCGAAGTCCACGAAGCCAGGATGCAGAGCGGCACGAGGAAAACGGTGAGCACGATCAGCATCAGCGCGATGCCGTCGATGCCGAGCGCCCAGGAGAAGCGGCCGAAGACATCCGCCCGCTCGATGAACTGCCAGCGCGCGCCGCCGACCTCATAATTGGCCCAGAGCACGCCGCCGAGCACGAGATCGATGAGGCTGGCCGCCAGCGCCGTCACGCGGGCGCTCCTGGCCTTGGCCTCACCCTCGCCGGGCGCGAACAAACACCAGAGCGCGGCGACGAGCGGCACCGCCAACATGATCGACAGGATTGGGAAACCGAGCTGATTCATTGTGTTATCGTTCCCCGGCGGAAGCCGGGACCATGGTCCGGCGGTTGAACTCGATGCCGGCCAGCGCCGGACAAGCGGAGAAGGAAAGGACGCTCATCGCGTCACCGCCCAGGTGGCGAGCCCGGCGAGGCCCAGCAGCATCACCAGCGCATAGCTGTAGACGTAGCCGGACTGCGCACGCGCCATGAAGCGGTTGCCGACGACCATGAGCTTCGAGATGCCGTCCGGGCCGAAGCGGTCGATCGTGCCCTCGTCGCCCTGCTTCCAGAGGAAGCGGCCGATGGCGAAGGCCGGGCGCACGAACAGGAAGTCGTACAGCTCGTCGAAATACCACTTCTTGAGCAGGAAGACGTAGAGCCCGCGGAAAGTCCTGGCGAAGCGATCCGGGATCGTCGTGTCGACGATATAGCCCCAATAGGCGATCGCGAGACCGATCAGCATCACGATCGTGGGCGCGAGGCCGAGCAGCGTCGGCAGATGCTCCGCCTTCTCGTGCAGTTCGGCCGAATAGGCGACCGCGCCCTGCCAGAACTCCGCCTCCAGGAAATAGTGCGCGAACGCCCAGCCCGCGAACACCGCGCCAACCGCCAGCACGAGCAGCGGCAGCTTCATCACCCACGGCGCAGCGTGCGGATGATAGCCGAGCGTGCCATGCGCGATCTCGTTGATCGAGCGGCCCTCCGGGCGCGGCTCGTGGCCGGCCGTCTCGTCGGGCGCATGATGGTCGTCATGACCATGATCGTCATGACCGTGCCCGTGATCGTGCATCGCGTGCTGGATATGCTCGGAAGCGGCCCAGCGCGGTTCGCCGAAGAAGGTGAGGAAGATCAGGCGCCACGAGTAGAAGCTCGTCAGGCCCGCCGCGAACACGCCCATGAACCAGGCGAAGCCGCCCACCTGCGTGCCCGTCGCATAGGCCGCCTCGATGATCGCGTCCTTCGAGTAGAAGCCCGCGAAGCCGAACACGCCCGCCACGCCGACGCCGGTGATGGCGAGCGTGCCCGCGATCATCACCCAGAAGGTCAGCGGGATATGCTTACGCAGGCCGCCATAGAAGCGCATGTCCTGCTCGTGGTGCATCGAGTGGATCACCGAGCCCGCCGAGAGGAACAGCAGCGCCTTGAAGAAGGCGTGCGTGAAGAGGTGGAACATCGCCGCGCCGAACGCGCCCGAACCGGCCGCGAAGAACATGTAGCCGAGCTGCGAGCAGGTCGAATAGGCGATCACGCGCTTGATGTCTGTCTGCGTCGTGCCGACGGTCGCGGCGAAGAAGCAGGTCAGCGCGCCGATCACGGTGACGACCTCGAGGGCGACATGGCTCGTCTCGAACATCGGCGACAGGCGGCACACCATGAACACGCCCGCGGTCACCATGGTAGCGGCGTGGATGAGCGCGGAGACCGGCGTCGGGCCTTCCATCGCGTCCGGCAGCCAGGTGTGCAGGCCGAGTTGCGCCGACTTGCCCATCGCGCCGATGAACAGCAGCAGGCAGAGCAGCGTCATCGTGTCGACGCGATAGCCGAGGAAGCCGATCGTCGAGCCCGCCATGCCGGGAGCGGCGTGGAGGATCGCCGGGATCGACGTCGTGCCGAACACCAGGAAGGTGCCGAAGATGCCGAGCGAGAAGCCGAAGTCGCCCACGCGATTGACGACGAACGCCTTGATCGCGGCCGCGCCGGCCGACGGCTTTTGATACCAGAAGCCGATGAGCAGGTAGGACGCGAGGCCCACGCCTTCCCAGCCGAAGAACATCTGCACCAGGCTGTCCGCCGTCACGAGCATGAGCATCGCGAAGGTGAAGAGCGACAGATAGGCAAAGAAGCGCGGCTGATCCGGGTCTTCGCCCATATAGCCCCAGCTATAGAGGTGAACGAGCGCGGACACGCTGGTCACCACCACGAGCATCACGGCCGTCAGCGCGTCGACCCGCAGCGCCCAGTCGACCTGAAGGTCGCCGGAGTGGATGAAGGTGAGCACCGGGGCGACATAGGCATGGTTCGTGCCCGTCAGGAAACCGATGAAGATCGGCCACGCGATCGCGCAGGACGCGAACAGCGCGCCCGTGGTGACGAGCTTCGCCGCCGTGTTGCCGATCATGCGGTTGCCGAGGCCGGCGACCGCCGCCGCGAACAGCGGCAGGAATACCAGGAGCTGGATCACGGCGGGTTCAGCCCTTCATCCGATTGATGTCATCGACCGCGATGGTGCCGCGGCCACGGAAATAGATCACGAGGATGGCAAGGCCGATGGCCGCCTCACCCGCCGCGACCGTCAGCACGAACATCGCGAAGATCTGGCCGACAAGATCGTGCAGATAGGCCGAGAAGGCCACCAGATTGATGTTCACGCTGAGCAGGATCAGCTCGATCGCCATCAGGATGATGATGACGTTCTTCCGGTTCAGGAAGATGCCGAGCACACCCATGACGAAGAGGATCGCCGAAACGACGAGGAAATGCTGGAGACCGATCACAGCTCGACTCCCTGGCCGACAGTCGGGTTGGTCATGCGGGTGGCGTCCTCCGCCCGGCGCATGGACTGGCGCATGATGTTCTGGCGACGGACGCCGCCACGCGCACGGTGGGTCAGCACGATCGCGCCGATCATGGCGACGAGCAGCACAAGGCCTGCGCCCTCGAACACGAACAGGTAGCGCGTGTAGAGCAGCGTGCCGAGCGCCTCGATATTGGGCACCTGATCCGGCGACGGCGTCACGGCGGTGCGGCCGGCGAGCTGGACGGGGCCAGCCTCCCACACGCCCGCGGCGATCACGATCTCCGCCAGCAGCGCCGCCGCGATGGCGACCCCGAAGGGCAGATATCTGGAAAGGCCCGCCCGGAGTTCGGCGAAGTCGATGTCGAGCATCATGACGACGAACAGGAACAGCACGGCGACCGCGCCGACATACACGATGACAAGAAGCATCGCGATGAACTCGGCGCCGACGAGCAGCATCAGCCCCGCCGCGTTGAAGAAGGCGAGGATGAGCCAGAGCACGGAGTGCACCGGATTGCGCGCGGTGATGGTGAGCGCCGCGGAGGCGATCACCATGACGGCGAACAGATAAAAGGCGATCGTCTGGATCACGGCGCTGTTCGAGCCCCTGTCAGATTCGTTGCGAGCGATTAACGGTACGGCGCGTCTGCGGCAAGGTTCGCCGCGATCGCCCGTTCCCAACGGTCCCCGTTGTCGAGCAGCTTGGCCTTGTCATAGATCAGCTCCTCGCGGGTCTCGGTGGAATATTCGAAGTTCGGCCCCTCGACCACCGCATCAACCGGGCAGGCTTCCTGGCAGAAGCCGCAGAAGATGCACTTGGTCATGTCGATGTCGTAGCGCGTGGTGCGGCGGCTGCCGTCGTCGCGCGGTTCGGCCTCGATCGTGATGGCCTGCGCCGGGCACACCGCCTCGCACAGCTTGCACGCGATGCAGCGCTCTTCCCCGTTGGGGTAGCGGCGCAGCGCATGTTCGCCGCGGAAGCGGGGCGACAGCGGGTTCTTCTCGAACGGGTAGTTGATCGTCGCCTTGGGCTTGAAGAAATACTTCAAGGTGAGGGCATGGCCCTTCACGATCTCCCAGAGCGTGAACGATTTGACGAAGTGCGCGACGCTCATCGCATCAGGCTCCGATCGGGTGGTAGCGGGTGAGCATCAGCCACCCGGAGACGAGGAAGACGAACAGCAGCGACAGCGGCAGGAAGATCTTCCAGCCCAGACGCATAAGCTGATCGTAACGATAGCGGGGCAGCGTCGCCTTCACCCACGAGAAGATGAAGAAGAAGACGGCCATCTTCAGCAGGATCCAGAACAGACCCAGCCCGATCGTCGTGCCCGGAATATGATAGAGGAACGGCAGATCGAGCGGCGGCAGCCAGCCCCCCCAGAACAGCGTCGCGTTGAGCGCGCACATCAGGATGACGTTGGCATATTCGCCCAGCCAGTAGAGCGCGAAGCTCATCGACGAATATTCGGTCTGATAACCGGCGACCAGTTCGCTTTCCGCTTCGGTCAAGTCGAACGGGGTACGGCTGGTTTCCGCCATCGACGAGATCAGGAACACCACCGCCATCGGGAAGAGCAGCGGGTTGAAACCATTGGCATTGATGATGCCAAGGATCGTGCCCTTCTGCGCCAGAACGATGTTCTGCATGTTGAAGCTGCCGGCCCACATCACGACCGAGATCAGCACGAAGCCGATGGCGACTTCATAGCTGACCATCTGGGCGGCGGCGCGGATCGCCGAGTAGAACGGATATTTCGAGTTCGACGCCCAGCCCGCGAGGATCACGCCGTACACGCCCAGCGACGACGCCGCGAGAATGTAGAGCAGCCCGACGTTGATGTTCGCCAGCACCGAGAAGGAACTGAACGGGATCACTGCCCAGGCGATCAGCGCGACGGTGAAGGTAATCACCGGCGCGACGAGGAACAAAGTGCGGTTCGCGGCCGACGGGATGATGGTTTCCTGAAGGAAGACCTTCAGACCGTCCGCGAAGGACTGGAGCAGACCGAACGGACCGACGACGTTCGGGCCGCGACGCAGCGCCATCGCCGCCCAGATCTTGCGATCGGCGTAGATAATCATGGCCACAGCCAGCATCACCGGCAGCGCGATCACGAGGATATCGATGATCGTGGCGATGAAATAGGCCCAGCCATAGGGCACAACGCCGGTAAACCAGGAGATCATTCTGCGGCCTCCGCGAAGCTCTCGCCATGGATCAGCTCGGCCGAGCAGCGCTGCATGGTGGGCGACGAGCGGGCAATCGGGTTGGTGAGATAGAAGTCGGCGATCGGATAGACGATCGTGCCGGAGACGTCACCACCCTTCGGCGCGGCATCGAGCGCGGCGACCGGGGCGAGCCCCTCCTCCGCCAGCACCGGATGATCGGCCGCGATCTTCGAGCGGAGCTGCGCGAGGCTGTCGAACGGCAGCGTCTTGCCCAGCACGGCCGAGAGCGCGCGCAGGATGGTCCAGTCCTCGCGGGCATCGCCGACCGGGAACACCGCCCGCTCGGCGCGCTGCACGCGGCCTTCCATGTTCACCCAGGTGCCCGGCTTCTCGACATAGGTCGCGCCCGGCAGGATCACGTCCGCGCTGTGCGCGCCGCGATCGCCATGCGTGCCGATATAGACCTTGAACGCGCTGCCGAAGAAGCCGGCCAGCTCCGCCTCGTCGACGCCGAGCGAGAAGACCACCTTCGGCGCCGCCTCGACGACCGCGCCGAAACCGCCCTCGGTGGTGAAGCCGACATCGAGCGCGCCAACGCGGCCAGCAGCCGTGTGGAGCAGGCCGAAGCCCGCGTTCAGCGCCGAGGCGACCTGACGGGCCGCCGCATAGCCGCCTTCGATCAGGCACGCGCCCATGCCGGCGATGACGATCACGTCTTCCGCCTTGGTCAGCGCTTCCGGCAGCTCGTTCAGAGCCGAGATATCGGCGCCAAGCCACTGAACCGGATAGGTAAGATCGACTTCGGGGCCGACGGCATAGACCTTCGCGCCCTTCTTGATCGCCTTGCGGATGCGGGTGTTGACCAGCGGCGCTTCCCAGCGCGGGTTGGTGCCCACGAGCAGGATCGCCTTGGCGTCCTCGACGCCCGCGATGGTCGGGTTGAAGCGGTACGACGCCGGGCTCGCGACGTCATAGAGCGCGCCATCAACGCGCGCCTCGTGCAGCGACGAGCCATAGGCCTTCAGCAGCGCCTTGAGCGCATAGACGCTCTCGACCTCGGCCAGATCACCGGCGAGGCCCGCAACCTGATTGCCGCTGACGCCCTGCATCGCCTTGGCGATCGCGGCGAACGCCTCTTCCCAGCTCGCAGCCTTCAGCTTGCCGTCGACGCGGACATAGGGCTTGTCGAGACGGTTGCGGACGAGGCCGTCGACGGCGTGGCGCGTCTTGTCCGACGCCCATTCCTCGTTCACGTCCTCGTTGATGCGAGGCAGCGAGCGCAGCACCTGACGGCCACGCGCGTCGAGACGCACGTTGGTGCCGATCGCGTCCATCACGTCGATGCCGGGGGTCTTCTTCAGCTCCCACGGACGCGCTTCGAACGCATAAGCCTTGGAGGTCAGCGCGCCGACCGGGCAGAGATCGACCACATTGCCCGACAGCTCGGACGTGACCGCACGCTCCAGATAGGAGGTGATCTGCATATTCTCGCCGCGATAGATCGCGCCGATTTCCTCGACGCCGGCGACTTCCTCGGCGAAGCGCACGCAGCGCGTACACTGGATGCAGCGGGTCATGACCGTCTTCACGATCGGACCCATATACTTCTCGGTCACCGCCCGCTTGTTCTCGTCGAAGCGGCTATGGCCCTTGCCATAGGCGATCGACTGGTCCTGCAGGTCGCACTCGCCGCCCTGATCGCAGATCGGGCAGTCGAGCGGGTGATTGATGAGCAGGAACTCCATCACGCCTTCGCGGGCCTTCTTGACCATCGCGCTGTCGGTGCGGACTTCCTGGCCGTCGGCAGCCGGGAGCGCGCACGAAGCCTGAGGCTTGGGCGGCCCCGGCTTCACCTCGACGAGGCACATGCGGCAATTGCCGGCGATCGACAGGCGCTCATGGTAGCAGAAGCGCGGGATTTCCTTGCCGGCAGCCTCGGCCGCCTGGAGCACGGTGGCACCGGCGGGGACTTCGACTTCGATCCCATCGACTGTGAGCTTGGGCATCAGAGCGTCTCTTTGAAAAAACGGTCAGCAGGGCGAGCGGCGGAGATCATTCCGCCGCCACCGCAACGGGAGCCTCGCCACGCTTGGCGGCGATGCGGCGCTCGAGTTCCGGGCGGAAGTGGCGGATCAGGCCCTGGATCGGCCATGCCGCCGCGTCGCCGAGCGCGCAGATGGTGTGGCCTTCGACCTGCTTGGTCACTTCCTGAAGCATGTCGATTTCGGAGACGTCGGCATTGCCTTCGCGCAGACGCTCCATCACGCGCCACATCCAGCCGGTGCCTTCGCGGCACGGCGTACACTGGCCGCAGCTCTCGTGCTTGTAGAAGTAGCTGAGGCGGCTGATCGCGCGGACGATGTCGGTCGACTTGTCCATGACGATCACGGCCGCGGTGCCGAGGCCCGAGCCGAGCGCACGCAGGCCGTCAAAGTCCATCGGCGCGTCCATGATCTCCGCGGCCGGCACCAGCGGCACCGACGAACCACCGGGGATCACGGCGAGCAGGTTGTCCCACCCGCCACGGATGCCGCCGCAATGCTTCTCGATCAGCTCGCGGAAGGGGATGCTCATCGCCTCCTCGACCACGCACGGCTTGTTCACATGGCCCGAGATCTGGAAGAGCTTGGTGCCCTTGTTGTTCTCGCGCCCGAAGCTCGCGAACCACGCCGCGCCACGGCGCAAGATGGTCGGCGCGACGGCGATCGACTCGACGTTGTTCACGGTCGTCGGGCAGCCATAGAGGCCCGCGCCGGCCGGGAACGGCGGCTTCAGGCGGGGCTGGCCCTTCTTGCCTTCGAGGCTCTCCAGCATCGCGGTCTCTTCGCCGCAGATGTAGGCGCCCGCGCCGCGATGGACGAAGACGTCGAAGTCATAGCCCGAACCGCAGGCGTTCTTGCCGATCAGGCCCTTGTCATAGGCTTCCTGAACGGCCTCGAAGAGCACCTTCGCCTCGATGATATATTCGCCGCGGATGTAGATATACGCCGCACGCGCGCGCATCGCGTAGCCGGCGATCAGCGCGCCTTCGATCAGCTTGTGCGGATCGTGGCGGATGATCTCGCGGTCCTTGCACGAACCCGGCTCGGACTCGTCGGCGTTGATGACGAGGAAGTTCGGCTTACCCGGCTTGGGTTCCTTGGGCATGAAGCTCCACTTCATGCCGGTCGGGAAGCCCGCACCACCGCGACCACGCAGACCCGAGTCCTTGATCGTCTGGATGATGTCATCCTGCGCGATCTGCATCAGCGCCTTGGTGTTATCCCAGTCGCCACGCTTCATCGCGGCTTCAAGACGCCAGTCCTGAAAGCCGTACAGGTTCGTGAAGATGCGATCCTTATCCTCAAGCATCACCAGCGACCCCGATAATCATGATTTTCCGTCACCATCTCGACGAGCGTCGTCGGGCCGCCCTCGGGCGCGCTCACCTGACGGTCGATCTGCGGGCCGATCTTCACCGGCTTGCCCTCGGCCAGCGCCTCCAAGAGCGCGATGGTGCTGTCGTAGGTGAGATCCTCGAAATTATCGTCGTTGATCTGCACCATCGGCGCGTTCGAGCAGGCGCCGAGGCATTCCACCTCGGTCAGCGTGAACAGACCGTCGGGCGTGGTCTTGCCCTTGACGAGGCCCTTGTTCTTGCAGGCCGCCAGCACGTCGTCAGACCCACGCAACATGCACGGCGTCGTGCCGCAGACCTGCACATGGAAGCGGCCGACCGGGGCCAGATTGAACATCGTGTAGAAGGTCGCGACCTCGTACACGCGCATATAGGATACGCCGATCTGCTTGGCGACGAACTCGATCACCGGGACCGGAAGCCACCCTTGCGTGTTCGTCTCGGCGCCGACCTGGCGCTGGGCCAGATCGAGGAAGGGGATCGAAGCCGACTGCTCGCGACCCTTGGGGTAGCGGGCGAGGATCGTCTTCGCCTTCTCGGCATTTTCGGCGTTCCAGGCAAAGCCGCCCCAGCGCGCGCGGGTCTCGGCCTCGTCGGGGATATGTGCTGCGTCAGCCATCTTACTTCACGAACTCCACGCGCTCGATCAGATCACCGGCGAAGGAATAGATCGCCAGAACCTCGAACGGCTCGCCATCGGGGGTACGCCACACCTTCTCATGCACGGTCACGCGATCGCCGAACGCGTTGCGGCCCAGCACTTCGGCGCGGTTCTGCGGGAAATCGGCGAAGGTCTTGGCGTTGCCGTCGCGCACGCCGTCCTTGCCGGAGCGCAGCACCTCGCCACGATAGACCGCCTCGGCGCCATCGTTCGCGAAGAAGGCCGAATACCCCTCCGCGTCACCGGCGTTGTAGCGCTCCATCAGCCTGTCGAGCAGGGCGAAACGTTCGGCGCTCACCGATCGCACTCCCCGAACACCACGTCGATCGCGGAGAGGATCGCCGTCGTGTCGGCCAGCATGTGGCCCTTCATCATGAAGTCCATCGCCTGGAGGTGGCTGAACGCCGTTGGGCGCAGCTTCACGCGGTACGGCTTGTTGGTGCCGTCCGAGACGAGATAGACGCCGAACTCGCCCTTGGGGCTCTCGGTCGCGACGTAAACCTCGCCGGCGGGGACGTGGAAGCCCTCGGTGTAGAGCTTGAAGTGGTGGATGAGCGCCTCCATCGAGCGCTTCATCTCGCCACGCAGCGGCGGGGCCACCTTGCGGTCGGTCGACGCGATCGGACCGTCGGGCATCTGCGCGAGGCACTGCTTGATGATCCGCGCGGACTGACGGACCTCCTGCACGCGCACCATGAAGCGATCGTAGCAATCGCCACGAGTGCCGACCGGAATGTCGAAGTCCATGCGGTCATAGACCTCATAGGGCTGCGACTTGCGGATATCCCACGGCACGCCGGCAGCGCGCAGCATCGGGCCGGAGAAGCCCCACGCGATCGCGTCCTCGCGGCTCACCGTGCCGATATCGACGTTGCGCTGCTTGAAGATGCGGTTGTCCGCGATCAGCGACATGGTGTCGGTGAACAGCTCGTCGAGACGGCCGTCGACCCAGTCGCCGATATCCGAGAGCAGCTTCAGCGGCACGTCCTGATGCACGCCGCCCGGCCGGAAATAGGCCATGTGCATACGGGCGCCGGACGCGCGCTCGAAGAAGCCGTAGGTGTCCTCGCGGATTTCGAACAGCCACAGGTTCGGCGTCATCGCGCCGACGTCCATGATGTGCGAACCGAGGTTCATCATGTGGTTCGAGATGCGGCTCAGCTCGGCGAACAGTACGCGCAGATACTGCGCGCGCAGCGGCACCTCGATGCCGAGCAGCTTCTCCACCGCGAGCACATAGCTGTGCTCCATGTTGAGCGGCGAGCAATAGTCCAGACGATCCAGATAGGGCACGTTCTGGAGATAGGTGCGCGCTTCCATCAGCTTCTCGGTGCCGCGATGCAGCAGGCCGACATGCGGATCGACGCGCTCGACGATCTCGCCGTCCAGCTCCATCACGAGACGGAGCACGCCGTGCGCCGCCGGATGCTGCGGGCCGAAGTTGATGGTGTAGTTCTTGATCTCGACGTCGCCGACGCTCGGGTTCGCGTCGCTCTCGTAGAGCATGTCGGCCGCGATCTTCGCGTCCTGCATTTCGTGAAGGTCGGCCATCAGCGCTTCACCTCATCGGCCTTGGCGGGCGTGGGCGCGCCGGGGGCCTGCGGAGCCTTCTCGTCACCGGGGAGCTGGTAGGCAGCGCCTTCCCACGGCGAGAGGAAATCGAACGAACGGAAATCCTGCGCGAGCTGCACGGGCTCATAGACCACGCGCTTCGCCTCTTCCGAATAGCGCAGCTCGACATAGCCCGTCATCGGGAAGTCCTTGCGCAGCGGGTGGCCGCGGAAGCCGTAGTCGGTGAGGATGCGGCGCAGGTCCGGGTTGCCGTCGAACAGCACGCCGAACAGGTCGTACACCTCGCGCTCCAGCCAGCCGGCGACCGGCCACAGCACCGTCGCGGACGGGATGGCCTTCACCGCATCGGTGCGGACATGAACGTGCAGGCGATGGTTCCGCGTGAGCGAGAGGAGGCAATACACCGCCTCGAACCGCTCTTCGCCGCGATCGGGATAATCGACGCCGGCGATTTCCATGAGCTGCTGATATTCGAGGCCCGGCGTGTCGCGCAGCGCGCGCAGCGCATCCACGGTCGCCTCGCGGCGGACATGGAGCTGAATCTCGCCGACCTTCTCGACAGCCTCGATGAGAGCGTCACCGAGGGCGGCCTTGGCCTTCTCGATCACGCCCTCGTTGGAGCTGAACTTCGGATAGTTCATCAAACTGCCTCAGCGCTCGATCGTGCCGACGCGGCGGATCTTCCGCTGCAACTGCATGATGCCGTAGAGCAGCGCCTCGGCGGTCGGCGGGCAGCCGGGCACATAGATGTCGACCGGAACGATCCGGTCGCAACCGCGCACCACCGAGTAGCTGTAGTGATAATAGCCGCCGCCATTGGCGCACGAGCCCATCGAGATGACGTATTTCGGCTCCGACATCTGGTCGTAGACCTTGCGGAGAGCAGGCGCCATCTTGTTGCAGAGCGTGCCGGCCACGATCATCACGTCGGACTGACGCGGGGACGCGCGGGGCGCGGCGCCGAAGCGCTCGAGATCGTAACGGGGCATGTTCACATGGATCATCTCGACCGCGCAGCAGGCGAGGCCGAAGGTCATCCACCACAGCGAGCCGGTACGAGCCCACTGGAACAGCTCCTCGGTCGAGGTGACGAGGAAGCCCTTGTCCTGCACTTCCGCCGACAGATCGTCGAAGAAGGCCTTGTTCGGGGGCGTATGCTCCGGCGCGAACGGCGCCTTCACATCGCGGGCGACTTCTACTCCCATTCCAGCGCCCCCTTCTTCCAGGCGTAAGCAAAGCCGAGAATCAGTTCGGCGAGGAAACCCATCATCGCGATCCAGCCGGTCCAGCCGATCTCCTTGAGCGACACCGCCCACGGATAGAGGAAGGCCGCTTCGAGATCGAAGACGATGAAGAGAATGGCGACCAGATAGAAACGCACGTCGAACTGCGCGCGGCTATCTTCAAAGGCCGGGAAGCCGCACTCATATTCGGCGAGCTTGTCGGTGGTCGGCTTGTACGATCCGGTCAGGCGGGACACGACCATCGGCAGCACCACGAAGGCGGTCGACAGCAGCAGGGCCACGCCCAGGAACAGCAGGATCGGGAGATATTGGGCGGCGACGGACGCCATGGCTTTCTCCGCAAACGGGCGCGCGCGAACGCGCGACTTCTTGGGGGCGTCTCTAGGCCTGCTGCACTCGCGAGGCAACAGGCCGAGGCCATGAGAATGAATCGCAATAAGAAGGGGTTGACCCGTATGGCCGGGTCACCCCCGCGAGGGCGGGGATGACCACCCGAAAGATCAGCGGAGCGCCGCCGCAACCAGCTTGAGAAGGCGCGGATGGAGGGCGTCGTTGGACGCCAGCCACTGCTTGCGCTCCTGCATCTGGTCGCCGCCGCGATAGTCCGTGACGAAGCCGCCGGCCTCGCGCACGAGCAGTTCGCCCGCCGCCACGTCCCAGCGGCTCAGATGCGTTTCCCAGAAGCCGTCGAATCGGCCGGCCGCCACCCAGGCGAGATCCAGCGCGGCGGAACCGAAACGACGCACACCCGCGACCTCCGGGCCGACGGTGCGGAAGATACGGCTCCAGGTGTCGAAATCGCCATGGCCGGCGAAGGGCATCCCGGTCGCCAGCAGCGCCTCGGAGATGTCGCGGCGCGCCGAGACTCGGAGGCGGCGATCGTGCAGCCAGCAGCCCCGGCCCTTCTCGGCCCAGAAGCTTTCGTCGGTGAGCGGCTGATAGACGAGCGCGGCGGTGACTTCGCGCGTGCCGTTCGGGCGCGGCTCCTCCACCGCGATCGAGATGGCGAAGTGCGGCAGGCCGTGGAGGAAATTGCTGGTGCCGTCGAGCGGATCGACCACCCAGCGCGGCTTGGTGGGATCGCCCGCGATCTCGCCGGCTTCCTCCATCAGGAAGCCCCAATCGGGGCGGGCGTGCTTCAGCTCTTCATAGATGGTGCGCTCGGCGGCCTTGTCGGCGGCGGAAACGAAGTCGGCCGGCCCCTTGCGGGACACCAGAAGGGCGTCGACCTCGCCGAAATCGCGGCGGAGCTTGGGAGCCGCCTTGCGCGCGGCCTTCTGCATGACGGTGATAAGGCCGGAATGGGCAACCATGGGCAACTTCTCCCCCCTCCCGCGGTCGGGAGGGGCTGGGGGTGGATGTCGTCGGCCCTCCCCCAGGCACGACGGCGAAGGGGCAGGTTCCAAGTCACCCGCCCCAGCCCCTCCCCCATCACGGAGGAAGGGTCAGAGCAGGTCAGTCCGCGCGGCGGACATATTCCTGGCTGTAGACGTCGACGACGATCTTGGTGCCCGAGGCAATATGCGGGGGAACCATGACGCGCACGCCATTGTCGAGCATCGCGGGCTTGTAGGAGGAAGAAGCCGTCTGGCCCTTCACCACCGCATCCGCCTCGACGATCGTCGCTTCGACGGTGTCGGGAAGCTGGACGTTGATGGCTTCCTCTTCATAGAGTTCCATCACGACGTCCATGCCGTCCTGAAGGAAGGCGGCGGCATCGCCGAGCAGGTCACGCGGGAGCGTGATCTGGTCGTAGGTTTCCTTGTCCATGAAGGTCAGCGTCTCGCCGTCCGCGAACAGGAACTGGAAGTCCTTGGTGTCGAGGCGCACGCGCTCCACCGTCTCGGCCGAGCGGAAGCGGACGTTGTTCTTGCGGCCGTCCCGCAGGTTCTTCATCTCGACCTGCATATAGGCACCGCCCTTGCCGGGCTGGGTGTGCTGGATCTTGACGGCGCGCCAGATGCCGCCTTCATATTCGATGATGTTACCGGGACGAATGTCCACGCCGCTGATCTTCATTGCGACACCTGAAGCCTGAGTTTGGGAAAGAGCAGGCGCGCGCTTTAGCCGGAGCGGGCCTCGCGGGCAAGAGAGGGCATCCTAGCCGCCCCTGGCCGCCGCCAGCCGCGCCTGCACCTCCGCCGTCCAGAGCGACCCGTCGCCCTCGGCGGGCAGCGCCTCATAAGCGGGCACGCCCTCGGGCAGCACGATCCACGGATGCTTGCTGCGCGTGAAGAAATGCGCGTCGGGCGCGAGTTGCTCGCTTTCGTCGAGCGTACCGGCATGGACGAAGCGGATGCCCTCCCCGAATATCCGGTGATGCCCCCAGAGCGCCGTGCCGCAGCGCGGGCAGCGGGCGCCGGTCTGGCCGGGCGGCAGGTTCTCGGGCGGATGGACGATCTCGGGCTCTCCCTCGCCGATCAGTTCCACCCGGTCCGCCTCGATCATCGCGTTGATCGCGAAGGCCGATCCGCTCGCCTTCTGGCACATCCGGCAATGGCAGCCGTTCACGAACATCGGCAGGCTGGTCAGGCGGTAGCGGACGAAGCCGCAGAGGCAGCCGCCCTCCAGCATCCTAGCCCCGCACGGCCTTGAGCAGTGGATAGGGGTCCACCGCCCTGCCCTGCCACCACCCTTCGCCCGCCGCCATGCGATGCACCTCGAAATGGAGATGCGGCGCGCCCGGATCGGCATTGCCCGTCGCGCCGACCGTCGCGATCGCCTGACCGGCGCGGATCGCCTGCCCCTCGGCCAGCCCCGGCGCATAGGCGTCGAGATGCGCGTAATAATAGACGACGCCGCCATCCGCCGAGCGCTCGTAGACGGTCAGCCCGCCCCGCCGGCTCTCGAACAGCTTCTCGATCTTCCCGTCCGCCACGGCGCGGACGGGCGTTCCGGTGGGCGCCATGATGTCGATGCCCTGATGCGCGCGCATCCCGTGGCCGCGCTTCTCGTTCCAGTTGTCGCGAAGCTCGGCGCCCTGCACGGGCATCATCATCGATGCCGCGACCGGCGCCGGCGCGCGGGCGACATCCGGCCCCGTCCCGCCTTCCTCCGCATGACCGGTCCAGCCCGGACCCGTGACATGGACCATGGTGGCGAAGGCGACCAGAAGGATCACCAGAAGCAACGCGATGCCGGCACCCAAGCGATTCATGGCTGAAAGATAGCCGGAGTTCCGGGTTTGACCATCAGGGAAAGGCGCGCGGCATCCCAATTGCTGAGGCGGATGCAGCCATGACTCTCCGTCCGCCCGATATTCTGCGGCTCGGGCGTGCCGTGGATGCCGTAATGCGCCCTCGAAAGATCGAGCCAGACGACGCCCACCGGCCCGTTCGGCCCCGGCGGCAGCGTGGCCTTCCGGTCGCCCTTGCGCGCATCCCAGAACAGCCGGGGATTATAGTGAAATTCCGGGTTGTAGGAGGCGCCCAGTACCTTCCAGCGGCCGATCGGCAGAGGATCGTGGCGGCTTCCCGTCGTCACCGGGAACCGGGCGACGAGCTTGCCCGCCGCGTCATAGGCGGAGAGCGTCTTGTCGGACTTGTCGACCACCAGATGATCCGCCTGCGGCTGGCTGGAATCGACGTTCAGCCCGGCGAGCGTCCGCTTATAGCCGTCCGGCAACGACGCCGGATAGGCGCGGCCCGCCGTCGCGACATTGGGCACCTTGATCTTCGTGCCCGCCTTCATCGGCGTGTCGGGCGAGTTGAGCGCGATCAGCGTCGCGGGCGTGGTGTGATAGCGTTCGGCCAGCATCTCCAGCGGATTGGAATAGCCGAGCGAAGGCAGCTTCGCCTGCTGGTCCTCGCGCTTCGGGATCGGGCCGACGAACGGCCCGGCGAGATCGGCGGCGGAGAGCGTCACCTCGGCGATCGGCGGCGTCGCGCCGAACCTGCCGACGGCGGCGGCGGTGCGCGGGTCCATCTCGCCGGTCGCGGGCAGGCCTTTCGCCTGCTGGAACCCCGCGAGCGCCCGTTTCAGCGAGGCGCCCGGCTTGCCGTCCACCACCCCCGGCGAGAAGCCGAGATGATCGAGCACGACCTGCATCTGCATCACCCTCGGGTCCGGCCCGGCGGCGTTGGGCGGAGCCCCTTGCGCGCCGCCCGCCAACAGCCATCCGAATCCGGTAGCGATCGCAAATCGCAGCGTTTTCATGCACTTCCCTTCACCGTGACAACGGAAGGGTAACGCCGCATATCCGTGAAAGTGCCTTAGCGGCGCGCCGGCCGGGGCCTCGCCTGCGATAGCGCCAGCGCGATCAGCGCGATCCCGCCGAGGAAGATATAGAGGCCGAACCCCTCGCCCATCGCCGCCAGCGTCCCGATCCCGCCGAGCACGGCCGCACCGACATAACCGCGCGGCACGATCAGCGGCAGGCGGATCGTGTCGATGGTCCGAACCGGCCCACGGCTCGCCATCGGGCGGCGGAGCTGCCCTCCGATCACGGCGAGGAAGGCCAGCGCGCACGGAACCAGCGCCAGCGCCGTCACCAACGCCGCGACGCGCAGCCGGATGTGGAGATCGCCCTGATTCCAGTCCAGCCCCGCAGCCACGAGGTCGATGGCGGTCGCCGTCAGCGCCGCGGTCCGGGCGAGCCTGCGGATCACGCCTTGAGCACACCCCCGAAGGCGCGGACGGCCGCTTCCGGCCCCTCCGCCGCATTCCACACGGCGGCGCTCACCGCCAGGAAATCCGCGCCCGCCGCCACCAGCGGCGGCGCGTTGACCGGCGTGATGCCTCCGATCGCGACACAGGGCAACTCGAACAGCGTCGTCCACCAGGAGAGGATCGACGGCTCCGGCTGATGCTGCGTCTCCTTGGTGGTGGTCGGATAGAAGGCGCCGAACGCGACATAGTCCGCCCCCGCCTCCCCGGCCTCCATCGCGAGATGGCGGCTGTCATGGCAGGTCACGCCGATCTGCACCGACGGGCCGAGGATCTCGCGCGCCTCGCGGGCATCGCCGTCATCCTGCCCCAGATGCACGCCATCCGCGCCGAGACGCTTGGTGAGCGACACCGAGTCGTTGACGATGAACGCCACGTCGCGCTCCGCGCAGAGCTTCTGGATCGGCTCGGCGAGGCGGGCGAGATCATGCTCGATCATGCCCTTCACGCGAAGCTGAAAGGCCGCGACCGGGCCACCGTCGAAGGCGGCGGCGAGGCGGTCGACGAAGCCCGCGTCGATGGCCGGAGGCGAGATCAGATAGAGCTGGCACGCCGGCCGGCTGTCGTCGCGCTCAAAGCGTTCGGCGAAGCCCGGATCGAGCTTCAGTTCGTCTTCATCGATCTCCATGCGCGCCCTCTAGACGCGCCGTGGCGGCATGGAAAGCGACTGGATCGTCCAGCCGATGCGCTATTGCCGAGATGATGCGCCGACGCCTCACTTCGATCGGACGCGCCGGATCGACCATCGTATCGGGCCGGAGCGGCGCGACGGCAGGAGAGAGGATCGCCGCCGGATCGTCATCCGAAGCGGCGGCGATCCTCATCGAGATCAGGCCTTCACCACCGAGGCGGCATAAATCTCGTCGATCGCGGCGCTCAGCGTCCGGTCGAACGCGTCGTCGCTCTGCTGGTGGCGGAGATCCTCCAGCAGCGCGCGCGAGAAGCTGGCGATCATGCCGTGGTTGTGGGTGAGAAGCTCGCACGCCTCCGGCCGCGGGAAGCCGCCCGACAGCGCCACCAGGCGCACCACGCGCATATGCCCGATCAGCGGCGCGTAAAGGTCCGCCTTCGCCGGGATCGACAGCTTGAGCATCACGCGCTTGCTGCCGGTCATGGCGTCGAGCGCCTTGGTCAGCTCGTCGAGGAGGATGTCCTCGATCGCCTCGCGATTGGGGCTCTTGATGAGCACCTCGGGCTCGATGATCGGGATCAGGCCATGCGCGAGAATCTGCTCGGCCAGCTCGAACTGCTGCTTCACGATGGCCGCGATGCCCTTGCGATCGGCCGCCTTGATGACCGAGCGCATCTTGGTGCCGAACACGCCGAGCTTCGCCCCGCGCGCCAGCAGATCGTCGAGGCCGGGAATCGGCTTCATGAGCTGCACGCCGTCGGCCTCGGCCTCCAGCCCCTTGTCGACCTTCAGGAAAGGCACCACGCCGCGCTGCCACAGCGCGGTCGGCACGGGCACGCCGTTCGCCTGCCCGTCCATCGTCTTCTCGAACAGGATCGCCGCGATCACCTTGCGGCCGTTGAAGCTCGGCGCGGTGATGATGCGGACGCGCATCTCGTGGATGCGCTCGAACATCTGCTCCTCGGTCGCGAAGTCGGCTTCCGCGAAGCCATAGGCCTTGAGCGCGCCCGGCGTCGAACCGCCGCTCTGGTCCAGCGCGGCGATGAAACCGGCCCCGCCCACCATCTGCGCCATCATCTTCGGATCGGTCATTTGCGGCCTTCCTCCATGCCTATTGTGCGCTGCGATAGAAGCTAGCCGCGCCACGACAAGGCTGACAACGCCGTCAGCGAGACGGAGCGCCCGGCACCGGCGACCAGGGCGGCCCCTTCAGCTCCAGCGCATTGCCTTCGGGGTCGTTCAGATAGATCGAAGGACCGTCGCCTTCCGCGCCGTAGCGCGAGACGATCTCGCCTTCGATGCCATGCCGCGCCAGCTCGGCGAGAATCGCCGGCCCGTTCCAGGGCAGCACGCGGAAGCAGATATGATCGACGTTGCGCCCTTCAAGGCCGGGCGCGGCGCCGCCCCTGCGGCCCAGTTCGCCGTCGACCGGCACGAGATCAATCAGCGCATCCCCGACGCGGAGCTGGAGGAGGCCGATCGCCTCCTGATGCTTCTCCAGCCGCGCGCCGAGCACGTCGACATAGAAACGCACCATCCGGGCAGCATCGACCACGCGGAGCACCACATGGTCGATGGCCCGGATATTTATCATTTCAGCAATGCCGCCACGCCGGGCAGTTCCTTGCCTTCCATCCATTCGAGGAAGGCGCCGCCCGCGGTGGAGACGAAGGTGAAGTCGTCGCCCGCGCCCGCCTGGTTGAGCGCCGCGACCGTGTCGCCGCCGCCCGCCACCGAGACGAGGCTGCCGTCCTGCGTCAGCGCCGCCGCCGTGCGCGCGAGGCTGACCGTCGCGGCGTCGAAGGGCGGCGTCTCGAACGCGCCGAGCGGGCCGTTCCAGACCAGCGTGCGGCAGGTCTTGAGCGCATCGGCCAGCGCCTCCACGGCGGCCGGGCCGACATCGAGGATCATCTCGTCGGCCGCGACCTCATGGACGTTGACGGTGCGGACCGGCGGATTGGCGCGGAATTCCTTGGCCACCACCACGTCATAAGGAAGGTGGACGGTGCAGTTGGCCTTGTCCGCCGCATCGAGGATTTCAAGCGCGGTGCCGGTCAGATCGTGCTCGCACAGCGACTTGCCCACATCGATCCCGCGCGCGGCGAGAAAGGTGTTGGCCATGCCGCCGCCGATGATGAGGTGGTCCACCTTCGTCACCAGATGCCTGAGCACATCGAGCTTGGACGACACCTTCGCCCCGCCGACCACCGCCGCGACCGGATGCTCCGGGCTGCCCAGCGCCTTCTCCAGCGCCACCAGCTCGGCCTGCATCGAGCGGCCGGCGTAGGACGGCAGCTTGTGCGCCAGCCCCTCGGTCGAGGCATGGGCGCGGTGCGCGGCCGAGAAGGCGTCGTTGACATAGAGGTCGCCGAGCGCGGCCATCGCATCGACCAGCGCGGGGTCGTTCTTTTCCTCGCCCTTGTGGAAGCGGGTGTTCTCCAGCACCGCGATGCCGCCCGGCGCCAGCGCATCGACCGCCTTGGCCGCATCCGCGCCCTGGCAATCGTCGATGAAGCTCACCTCGCGGCCGAGCACTTCGGAGAAGGCCTTCACCACCTTGGCGAGGCTCATCTCGGGGTTCCGCTCGCCCTTGGGGCGGCCGAAATGGGCGAGGACGAACACCTTCGCGCCCTTATCCGCCAGTTCGGCGACGGTCGGCGCCGCCGCACGCAGGCGCGTGTCGTCGGTGACGCGATCGCCATCCATCGGCACGTTCAGATCCTCGCGCACCAGCACCCGCTTGCCCGAAACGTCACCAATGTCGTCGAGAGTCCGAAACGCCGTCATACCGCCTCCTGCAAACTGGCAAAAACTTCCGTTCGTCCTGAGCTTGTCGAAGGACGTGCTACAAGCGATGCGCTCGGGGCACGCACTTCGACAGGCTCAGTGCGAACGGATAATTCGGAGCAAGCCCCGATCAGAGCGTCTTCGCGATCGCGCCGGCCGTATCGACCATGCGGTTCGAGAAGCCCCACTCGTTGTCGTACCACGACACGACGCGGACCAGCTTGCCTTCCAGCACCGCCGTCTCGAGGCTGTCGATCGTCGAGGAGACCGGCGCGCCGTTGAGATCGATCGAGACCAGCGGTTCGTCGGTATAGTCGAGCACGCCCTTCAGCGGGCCTTCGGCCGCCGCCTTCAGGATCGCGTTGACCTCCTCCTTGCTGGTGTCGCGCTTCGGCGTGAAGGTCAGGTCGATGAGGCTGACGTTCGGGGTCGGCACGCGGACGGCCGAGCCATCGAGCTTGCCCTTCAGCTCCGGCAGAACCTCGCCCACCGCGCGGGCGGCGCCCGTCGTGGTCGGGATGATCGACATGCCGGCGGCGCGCGCGCGGCGCGGGTCGGAGTGGATCTGGTCGAGAATCTTCTGGTCGTTGGTGGAGGCGTGGATCGTGGTCATCAGGCCACGCTCGATGCCGATCGTGTCGTTGAGCACCTTGGCCACCGGCGCGAGGCAGTTGGTGGTGCAGGACGCGTTGGACACGATCGTGTGCTCGGCGGTGATCTTGTCGTCGTTCACGCCGAACACGACCGTCAGGTCGACATTCTTGCCCGGCGCCGAGATCAGCACGCGCTTGGCGCCCGCCTTCAGATGCTTGCCGGCCGATTCGCGGTCGGTGAAGAAGCCCGTGCATTCCAGCGCGATGTCGACGCCGTTGGCGGCGTGCGGCAGGTTCGCCGGATCGCGCTCGGCGGTCACGAGGATGCGCTTGCCGTCGACGACCATGTGGTTGCCGTCCGCCTCGACGGTGCCCTTCCAGGTGCCGTGGACCGAATCACGCTTGAACAGGCGGGCATTCGCCTTGGCGTCGCCCAGATCGTTGATCGACACCAGATCGAGCCCGCAATCGGGCCGCTCCAGGATCGCGCGCGCGACCAGCCGGCCAATGCGGCCGAAGCCATTGATCGCAACTTTCACCGCCATTCTGTTTCTCCTCAAAGCGAGCGTTCGGGGGCCTAAATAGGAAGAGAGCGCCGTCACGCGAGCCCTCGGCCGGGGAAGGCCGGTGATGGGCGAACGGTTTTGCGGCCCTCCGATGATGGCGGGCCAGCGATTCCGGCCCGGTCGCGGGTTCTTTGTCCCGCGCCCGACCGATCGTCAACCGCGCCGGATGCCCCGGACGGCGGCTTGTCGCCCCGCGCCCACCTGCTATGCGTTTTGTCATCATGGACAATGAGCGTTTCAACAAGGCCCTCGGCCGCATCGAAGCCGCCATCGAGCGGCTGGAGCAGGCCGGCCCCGCCGCCCCCTCCGCCGCCGTCGACACGCGCCTCGCCGAGCTGGAGGCCCGCCACCAGCGCCTGCGCGACGGCACCAGCGATGCATTGGCCCGGCTCGACCGGCTGATCGACAGCGCCTCAAGCGCGCCGAAGGGGGGCTGACACGATGGCGCAGGTGAAACTCGAAGTGGGCGGACGCCAATATGAGGTGATGTGCCGGGACGGCGAGGAGGAGCGGCTGAAGATGCTCGCCCGCCTCGTCGACAGTCGCGCGTCGGACGTCATCCGCTCGATCGGCCGCGGCAACGAGCCGCGCGAGCTGCTGCTCACCGCCCTCCTTCTCGCCGACGAGCTGGACGAGGCGCGCGGCGCCGCCGCCAGCGCGCGCACCGAGGACGTCCAGCGCATCGCCGTCATGGAGCATTGCGCCGAACGGCTCGAAAGCCTCGCTTCGAGGCTTGAGAAGCCGCGTCCGGCCTCCTAGATAGGTGGACGGTGGGCACTGCCCGGTACGAGCTTTAGCGAACATCCCTGAGGCGATTCAACATCCTAGGGGGTCGTCCCTGGCCGGGCCTTGGTCCGTGCTACATGGTCCCCACCTGACGTTAACGGCGTCAGAGGATATTCCGGCAAACGGCCATGGCGGTCCCACCACCCCTCCCCGAACCGAACGACAAGGCGGACCTCCGCCGCCGGTTGCGCGCCGCGAGGCGGGCGTTCGTCGCGGGACTGGATGCGACGGAGCGGGCGGAGGCGCTGGCCGCCGTCCATGATCGCCTCGCGCCGCTCCTCGCCCGGCCCGGCAGCATCGCGGGCTATGTCGCCCATCGCGGCGAGGTCGATATCCTGCCTTTCCTGCTCGGCGCCTTCCATCTCGGCCGCATGGTGGCGCTGCCGCATGTCGCGGAAGGAAGCCCGACGATGAGCTTCGCCGCCTGGCATCCCGACGCGACGCTGACGCCGGGGCTGGCCGGCATCCTCCAGCCTGACGCGACCGGAGAGGCGCTGGTGCCCGACATGCTGCTGGTGCCGCTGGTCGGCTTCGATCGCGCGGGCAACCGCATCGGACAGGGCGGCGGCTTCTATGATCGCTGGTTCGAGGCTCACCCGCAGGCTATGCGGATCGGCATCGCGTGGAGCGTGCAGGAGACATCGCCCATCGCGCCCGATCCGTGGGACATGCCGCTCCACGCGATCGTCACCGAGAAGGAGTGGATCGCGCCATGACGCCGGACCCGTATCAGCCGAGCTGGCGCCGCACGGCGGGCGCTTTCCTGATTCTCGCGCTGATCGCGCTGTGGGCGGGGCTGGTGGTGCATTTCTCCGATCCGGTGAGCCGCTGGCCCGCGCTGGCGCAGGGCGTCTTCTATGTGATCGCCGGGCTGGCGTGGATCTGGGTTCTGCCGCTGCGCCGTATCCTCGCATGGAGCGAGACGGGACGCTGGCGACGCCCGGCGGATTGAGGGCATCGACGCGATCATGGATTTGGAAGCCACCCTGCTCGGCCCGCTGGTGGAGGGCCGGGCGTGCGGCGATTGCACGGCCTGCTGCGCAGCCCTGAAGATCGAGACGCCCGACTTCCAGAAGCCGGCCGGCGAGGCTTGCCACCATCTCTCGGCCCATGGCTGCGCCATCCACGCGGCGCGCCCGGATGTCTGTCGGGCCTGGTTCTGCGGCTGGCGCAGGATCGAGGCGCTCCCCGACGCGGCGCGGCCGGATCTCAGCGGCCTGATGGTGTCGCTGGATTTCAACCGGGAGCCGCGCAACTGCCTCGAAGGCGTCTCGATCGTCGTCCGCTCGCTCACCGGGAGGGAGGCGTTCGAGAGCGGCATGGCGGAGCATATCCTCGACGAGCTGTGCGATCGACTCGTGCCCGTCTGGCTCAACGATGGCGTGCAGAAACTGCTGATCCACCCCGAGAGCGACGTCGCCGATTATGTGATCTCAGGCCGAACGCCGCCCGCGGAGCTGAGCGAAGAAGTCCAGGCATGGTGTTCGCGCTATGGGATGTTCAGGCGATAGCCGAACCGGTGCGGACGGCCCGCAACCCGACGCCCCAAGCCATGCGACCCGCGCCTCGAAGCCAGCCGCCAGCCAGCTTCCGGCTCCTGATGCGAAACCATCTCGGCCTCCCGGCAAGCGAGCCGTCATATCATGGTGACGGGGAGACGCATCATAGCCCTCGATCGGAAGACCGAGGCACCCAAGGCCGGTGACGGCATCTTCACCCCCGGCAACTCAGGCATCTGGTGGGCGGTGAGAGGATCGAACTCCCGACCCGCTCGGTGTAAACGAGCCGCTCTACCGCTGAGCTAACCGCCCACATGCGCCGGATGCCGCCTCTTAGCGGGGTTTGGCGTTCCGGCAAGCCCGTTTCGCCATGCCGCCGATCAGCCGGCCGGCGCCACGATCCGCCGGGCAGCCGCCAGATAGTTATGCATCACCGCCGCCGCCTGCTCGGAGAGGGCGATGAACACCCGGCGGCCGTCGCGCGGATCGGGGCGGCGGACGAGAAGCTCCTGCTTCGTCATGTGCGCGATCCAGCGCAGCGCCGTCGTCGCCGGCACCGCCGCCGCGATGCACAGGCTCGACGCCGACACCGAACGCCGCCCGAGCCGGGCGCCCATCAGGTCGAGCAGGATGTCCCACGCCGGATCGGCGAACAGCGACGGCACGAAATGCTGCCCGCGCAGGCGGCGCAGACGCAGCATCGCCTGCACCAGCCGCGCATCCGCCGCCGAGCCTTCCACCATCGGCTCCGCCTCCTGCGCAGACGGCGGCAGACGGCGCGCGATCAGCCCGACCTCGTCGCTCAGCCGCTGCTCCTCTTCGCGGGAGCTGTCCGACGTCAATGGCGGCGGCGGCGCGAGGAGATCCTCCAGCGCGGCCTCCAGTTCACCGCCCTCGGGATCGACGAGGATGCGCACGCCGATATCCGCGATCCGCGCCGTCACCACGTCGATGAGCCCCGGCGGCGTCAGGATCAAGGTGGAGAGCCTCCCCACCCGCCCGGCCTGCGCGTCGAGCCACATCAGCAGCCCGTCCAGCGCCGCCCCGCCATCCTCGCGCAGATCGACCACGATCCGCGCCCCCGCCTGACCATCGAGCCGGTCGGCGGCCGTGTCGATCGGCTCGCTTGCAGACACCCTGCCCCCCGACAGGATGATCCGGTCCGCCAGACGCCCGCGCCGCGCCGCATCGTCCCCGAACAGCAGCACGGCCGGCGCGCACGACCGGTCATAGAGAATGTCAGCGGGCTGGGCGTTCATCGGGAGACCTCCGTTCCATCTCCGTTCCGGTATTGCACCGGAACGGAGAGAGGTCATCCCGCAAACAAATCCAAAACGGAGCGATCCCGATCGCCCCGGAGTGTCAGCCGATCCTGGCCCAGGCGGAGGCGATCTCCGAAATCATCTCGCGCGTCTGGATCACGGGCTTGGGATCATGCTCGCCGACCCCATGCTCCAGCAGCCGGCGCGCCTCGCGATAGATGGCGGACAGGCCGCGCGCCAGCTCGCCACCCTGCTCATGATCGAGGCAGCCCTCCAGCCCGAACAGGATCGCGTTGGCCCGCGCCTTGCGCTGGATCGCGCCCGCGCGGGTCAGCGTGCCGTTGGCGGAGAGGCCCACCACCAGCGTGTCGAGCGACTTGATGAGTTCCTCGTACAGCACCGCGATGAGCTGGTGGGGCGTGGCGCCCTCCACCTTGCTGGCGATATCGATCGTGCTGTAGCGCGCCTTGGCGGCGGCGTATCCCGCTGTCGCGAACATCGTCTTCTTCCTCTAAATCCTGTCGTTTCCGGGGCCGTGGAGCACCGGGTCAGCTCGTCGATTTCGTCCAGAGATCAACCTGTTGCGTCAGATAGCTCTGGGTCGCCTTGTAGCCCGAGACCAGCGTGTTCATCGTCGTGAACTGAGAGACCAGCCGGTCGTGATAGACCTGCACCTGCGTGTCCGCCTTGGTGAGCGCGTCGGCGAGGCTGCTCTTCTGCGTGGTCAGGCTCTTGTTGAGCGCCGTGAGCACGCCGCTGGACGAGTTGGTCATCGCATTGGCGAGCGTCTGGAGCGCACCGCCCAGCCCCTGGTTGATCGTGATCGTCGCCGTGCCCGGCGCGCCCGACAGGATCTGGAGCGCGAGGCCGTCCGCGCCGCTGCCGACCGGCGCCGTCAGGTTCCAGCTCGACGCGTTCATCGGTATGCCGTTCACCGAACCCGTGGCGTTGCCGCCGTTCAGGGCGGGCGTGATGCCCGTGATGGTATAGACGCCCGAAGCCGCGGCGCCGGCCGTGCTGGTGATGAGCACCTGCCCCGAGCTGCTCGACTGGGATGTCTGGAACATCGCGGCCACGTCGTTCGGATAGCTGGTCAGCATCTTCGACAGCTTGGTCTGATCGACCGTCAGCGTGCCGTCGAGGTTGGTGCCGACGCCCAGCTCCGCCAGCGTGCGGACCGAGCCCGTGGCGGTGAGCGCGGTGGTCGTCAGCTTGGAGAGCTGGTCCTTCAACTGGCGCATCGACGTGTTGCCGTACAGCGGCCCCGCGGTGCCGCCGCTCGAAGCCGCCGCCGTCGCGGTGGTGATCTCGCCCATCAGGCTGTTGTAGGCCGTGACGAAATCGTTGACCGCCTCATTGATCGCGTCGGTCGGCACCGAGGAGCTGAGGCTCACGTCGCCCGTGCCCGTGAGCGTCATGGAGACGCCCGGAATCACGTCGTCGAAGCTGTTGCTCGGGCGCGTGACGGTGACGCCGTCGACCGTGATGCTCGCGTCCTGCGCGGCGGTGGTGAGGCTCATGCCGCCGGTCGCGCCGCCGCCATAGGAAAGGCTGGAGAGCGACTGGCCGCCCGTGCCCGTGTCGCTGCCCGAGACGGTGAAGGCCTGCGCGGCGCCCGTCTTGCCCTTGAGGACCAGCGTGCTGCTGCCGTCGGCCGCCGTCACCACGTTCGCGGTGACGGCGCCGCCCTGCGCGTTGATCGCCTGGGCGATGCCGGCCACCGTGTTGTTGCTGCTGTCCACATTGACCGTGATCGGCGAGCCGCCGGAGACCGTCAGGGTCAGCGTGCCGCTGTTGAAGGTCTGGCCCGACGCGAAGGTGGTCGACTTGATCGACTGCGCCTGGGCCAGCGCATCGACGTGGATGGTCGAGGTGAGATCGCCCAGCGGCACGCCCGCCTTGGCCGTCACCTTCATCACATTGGCGTTGGACGACACCGGCTGCACCTGGAGAGAGCCGCCGCTGATGAGCGTCTGGAGGGATTGCGAGAAGGTGAGGAGATCGCTGGCGATCGAGCCTTCCGCCGAAAGCTGCGCGGTGTTCGTCGCCTGCTTCGCGGTGATGCCGTCTTCCAGCGACGCCTTCTGCGCGGCGGTCAGGCTGGTGATGATATTGTCGGTGTCGATGCCCGCGCCGGCGTTGAGCCCGCTCAGGATGGACTGGCCGAGCGACGCGTTGGTGGACGTGCTGGTGCTGGACGACGAGGAGGAGGAGGTCGTCGAGGTCGACGCCGCCGTGCTGCTGCTTGTCGCTGAAGTCGTCGTCATGCCCATTCCTCTTCGGATCTCAGAACGACAATGCCGCCAAAAACTTTACAGGCCGTTCACCGCGCCCAGCCGACGAGCTGGCGCACCGCGGCCGAGCCCAGCCGGGCCTGCGCGCGCAGCGACTGATCGCCCGCCCCCCCGATCCGCTGCGCCAGCTCGGTGGCCGTGATCGTGTCGCGCGATTCAACCGCAACCTCCCCCGATCCACGCGACAGGCTGCCCATCGCCTCGACCAGCGAGACCGTGGTGGCCAGCCGCGCGCGCATGTCGGAGAGCCTGCGCTCCTCTTCCTCACGCTCCAGCTCGGCGGCGTCTTCCTCGTCGAGCAGCGACGCCCCGCCCTGCGCGGCGTGCAGCGACTTGAGCCAGCGCAACCGGCGCTCCCGCCGCGCCACGCCCTGCCGGGTGGAGAGCGCGCTCGCCACGGAGAGCGTCACCGGCTCCACCGCGCCGATCGCCTCGACCCCTTCGATCATCGCCTGCACGCTCCCTCGGGCTGTCCCAAGGGCTAGAACGGCAGCGATCCGTTTTTCTTGAGGGGCCGGCGCGTGAATCAGGCGTCGGGGCGGCCATTCTCATCGAAGCGCGCTTCGGTCGGCACCTCGACCACGGGCTGAGTGATGCCGTCCGCCATGGCGCGATCGATGTTGAAGACGAAAGCCAGCACCGTCGCCACCGCGATATAGAGATCCTCCCGGATCATGTGGCCGGAGCGCGTGGTGAAATAGATCGCGCGGGCGAGCTGCGGATAGCGCAGCATCGGCACCTTCGCCTCCTCGGCCAGCGAACGGATCGCGTCGGCGGTGGCGCCCCGCCCCCGCGCCACCACGATCGGCGCGGCGTCCTGACCGGGGCGATAGCGCAGCGCGACCGCGAAATGGGTCGGATTGGTGAGCACCACGCTCGCCTCCATCACCGCCGAGCGGGCCGAACGGCGCGAGGCCTCCATCTGGCGCCGGCGGATCGCGCCCTTGAGTTCGGGCGAGCCCTCGCTCTGCTTGTGCTCGTCCTTCACCTCCTGCTTGGACATGCGCAGGCGCGAGGTGCGGCGGATCATCTGCGCGGGCACGTCGATGCCGGCGATCAGCACCAGCCCCATCGCCATCACGATCACCGCGAAGACGAAGCTGTGCCCCAGCTCGATCATCGTGCCGCGGATGTCGCCGCGCCCGAGCGTCGTCAGCCCCTTGAGGCGCGAGGAGAGCAGCCACCAGCCGATGCCGCCCATCACCGCCACCTTGGCGAGCGACTTCAGCAGCTCGATCAGGCCCTGCGCGCCAAAGATGCGCTTCAACCCGTTCAAAGGATTGAGCTTGTCCGGCTTGAAGGCGATCGCGCCCCAGCGGAAGCCGAACGCCCCCAGCAGCGCGGGCGCGCCCACCGCCGCCACGATCGTCGCTGCGAAGAGCAGCCCCAGCGGCAGCGCGATGCGGCCGAGCTGGGTCGCCAATGTCGCCCCCGGCTCGAAATCGTCGACCGCGCTCCGTCCGAAGCTCAGCGATCCGCGCAGCAGCTCCGCCAGCGCCTGCACCAGCAGCGGCCCGCCCAATGCGATCCAGCCCGCGCCGACGATCATGACGAGCGCCGTGCCCAGTTCCCTGGACTGGAGGACATCGCCCTTCTCGGCCGACTCCTTCAGGCGCTTCTGGGTCGGTTCTTCTGTCTTCTCGCCGCCTTCGCCCTCGGCCATCTCAGCCTCTCCCGAGCGAGAGCTGGCGCGAGAGGTCGAGACCGCGCTGGATCGAGCTGGCGATGCCGTCGCCGATGGCCGGCGCCGCCACCGCCATCAGGATCACGCCCGCGAGGATCGCCGCCGGCATCCCCACCGAGAACAGGTTCATCGCCGGGGCCGAGCGCGCCAGCATCGCCATCACCACCTGCACGAGGATCAGCGCGAAGCCCACTGGCAGCGCGATCGCCACGCCCGCCGCGAACATGTCGCCGCCGAACATCACGACGTCGTTGAGGCTCCCCTGCCCCAGCCAGGCCTGCCCCGGCGGCAGCGCGCGATAGCTGTCCACCACCACGCTCGCCAGCGCGAGATGGCCGTTCATGGCGAGGAAGAGGAAGGTGCCGAGGATCGAGAGCATCTGCCCCAGCGCCGGCGAGGACGCGCCCGACTGCGGATCGACCATCTGCGCGAAGCCGAGCCCCATCGAGTTGCCGATCACCTCGCCCGCCATCATCGCGGCGGCGTAGCCGAGCTGCACCGCGAAGCCGAGCGCGAGGCCCGCGACCACCTCGCCCGCCACCAGGAACACGCCCGCGAAGCTCGCGATGCCACCCGCCGGCAGATCGAAGGGCACCTGCTGGATCGCCGGGATGCCGATCGCCAGCGAGATGATGATCCGCACCTGCACGGGCGTGTTCTGCGCGCCGAACACCGGCGCCGCGAGGAAAGCCGCGCCCGGCCGGATCATCGCGATCATGAAGACCCAGAGCTGCGCTTCCAGTCCGACGAGGCCGGTCGGGAACATGGCTATTGCAACAGGTCCGGGATGCGGTGGTACATCTCGCGGGTGAAGTCGGCGAGCAGCGTCAGGATCGCACCGCCGAACAGCGCGATGCAGATCGCCACGATCAGCAGCTTGGGCACGAAGGAAAGCGTCTGCTCGTTGATCGAGGTCGCCGCCTGCACCATGCCGAGGATCAGGCCCGCCACCAGCGCCGGGATCAGGATCGGCGCGGACGCGAGCGCCAGCACCCACAGCGCCTGCTGCGTGACGCCGATGAAATAGTCCGTGCCGACCATGGGCTCCATGGCGCTATCCGAAACTCGACGCGAGGCTGCCCATGGTGAGCGCCCATCCGTCGACAAGAACGAACAGCAAGAGCTTGAACGGCATGGATATGATCGTCGGTGACAGCATCATCATGCCGAGCGACATGAGCGTGGTCGCCACCACCAGATCGATCACGAGGAAGGGCAGGAAGATCAGGAAGCCGATCTCGAACGCCGTCTTCAGCTCCGAGGTGACGAAGGCCGGCAGCAGGATCGAGAAGGGAATATCCTTGGCGCTCGCGAACTTGGGCGCATGGGCGATGTCGGCGAAGAGCTGGATGTCCGTCTTGCGGACCTGCCGCACCATGAAGACGTGCAGCACGTCGGCGGATCGGCCGATCGCCTGCTCCAGCGGCAACTGGCCCTGCCCGTAAGGCACGATGGCGGCCTTGTTGATCTCGTCGATCGTGGGCCGCATGATGAACAGCGTCAGGAACAGCGACAGGCCGACCAGCACCTGATTGGGCGGCGTCTGCTGGAGCCCCAGCGCCTGCCGCAGGATCGACAGCACGATGATGATGCGCGTGAAGCTCGTCATCATGAGCAGCAGCGACGGCAGCACCGTCAGCAGGCTCATCAGGATCAGGATCTGGAGCGAGAGCGACAGCGGCTTGCCGTCGCCCGACACCTGACCCAGCGCGCGGTTCAGGGCGCTCGCCTGCACAGCCCCGCCCGTGGCAGGGCCAGCGGTGGTCGCGGTCTGCGCCACGACGCCCGTGCCCGGCGCGGCCGCCTGCGCGAAGGCCGGATGCGCCAGCAGCAACGCCGCCAGGAGCGCCGCCACCATCAGCAGCGCCGGCATCCACCAGCCCCGACGCATGAGCCCCCCCTGGGTCACGTCAGGCGTCCCCGTCGTCGATGTAGCGCGAGAAGGCGCCGTCGATCGGCGCTTCGGAGAGCACGTCCATCCGCCCGCGCGAGATGCCGACGAGGATGCGCCTGCCCTCGAACTCCACCACCGCGAGGCGGCCGCCGGTCGCGCCCATCGGCACCGCGTCCACCACCTTGACGAGGCGATCGCGCTGGCCGCCGATCGACAGGCCCGGCTGGAACTTCCGCATCAGCCAGAGCGTGCCCACCGCCATCCCGGCGACCAGCGCCAGCATGAGGAGCACGTTGAGCAAATAGGTGATCGTCATGCCCGACGTTCGAGCCCCGCGAGGCGCGCCTCGGCCGCGACGACATCGACGACGCGGATGCCGAAGCGTCCGTTCACCGTCACCACCTCGCCCTTCGCCACCAGCGTGCCGTTGACGAGGATGTCGAGCAGCTCATTGGCTTGCCGATCCAGCTCCACCACGGAGCCTTCGTTGAGATCGAGCAGTTCCGCGAGCTTCAGCGAGGTGGAGCCCACCTCCACCGACAGGCGCAGCGGAATGTCCGCCAGCAGCCGGAAGTTCCGGCCGGCCGGGCTGTTCGGATCATCGATGCCCGGAAAGGGCGCTTCGGTCATGTCGTTCAATTCCTGTGGCCCCCTGTGCGATCATTCGCCCCGATCGTCTCGATCTGGAACGCCGCGCGCCCTTCCTGCTCGCCGATCGTGCCTTCCGCAAGCCGTCTGTTGCCGACGATCAGCGGAACGCGGGGCGAAAGCGTGATCGGGATCACGTCGCCGGGTTTCAGCGACATCAGCTCGGAAACCGAGAGCGTCGGCCGCGCCACCACTGAGCGGACCGGGAAGCTCACGCCTTCGAGCGCGCGCGCCATGCGATAGCGGAACTCGCTGTCCACCGGACCCGCCTCGGCATGGACCTTGGCGGCGAGCTGGCCCTCATGCGCGCGCATCGCGGTCAAGGGGAAGACGAGATCCATGCTCGTCTTGCCCGGCCCGCCGCCGGAAATGGTGAAGCGCTGCACCACCACCGATTCGTCGCCGCGCACGAGGCTCGCATAGCCGGAATTGGTCTCGCGCGAGGCCAGCATCGGCTCCAGCGGCACGATCTCGCTCCAGCTTTCGACGACCGCGCCGGTGATCGCGTCGGTGAGCCGGGCGAGCAGCCGCTCCTCGGCGGCGGTGAACTCGCGCTTGCGCGCCACCACGGCGCCCACCGCGCCGGTGCCGCCATAGAAGCTGTCGACCAGCCGGCTCACATATTCGGGCTGGATCGCGATCAGCATCCCGCCCTTCATCGGGCGCAGCCGATAGAGGCTGATGCTGGTGAACTCCGGCAGCGCGTCGCGCCACGTCTCGAAGCGCGAGGTGAGCGCGGATTCGGCCTCCACCTTGGGCTTCACGCGGGCGAAGGGCTCGAACACGTCGCGCAGCCGGCGCGCCAGCCGCTCCCCGATCCGGTCCAGCCCGGCCAGGCGCGCGCCGGGACGCAGCGCCTCGCTGCCGAGCGCGAAGGATTTCACCTCGCTCTCGCCCAGCTCGGCCCGCTGCCGCTTGTCGTCACCCCTGCCTGCCGGCTGTTTCGCCACGCTTGTCCACTCCGCTTCGCGCCCTCATCCTACTGGATGATGAAGCTGGTGAAATAGACGTCATCGATGCCGCCGTAACCCGTCTTCTCGATGAGAACCTTGTTGATCGCGTCGCGCAGCGTCTTCTGGAGCTGCTCCTTGCCGGCCGGCGTCTCGAGGACCATCGAGTCCTGATTGGCCAGCGTCGCGAGCACGGCCGAACGGATCGGCATCTCATTGTCCTTGAAGTTGTCCAGCACCTTGGCGTCGTAGAAGGTGGAAACGCCGATCGAAAGCTGCGCGATCCCATCGGTGTCGCGCAGGTTCGAGGTGAACGCCTGCTCCATGGTGTAATAGCTCGCCTTGTAGCGGCGCGGATCGGGGGCGAAGCTGCCCACCGCCTTGTGGGCGATCGTGGGATCGGCGCTCTGCCCGTCACGCAGCACGAGCTTGGGCGCGTCCGGGTCTTCGGCGGGCTTGGCGTGCGAACCGCCCAGCCCCATGCCGGCCGCGAACATCCCCCCCGCGACCCCGCCGCCGACGAGGACGAGGCCGCCGACGGCCATCAGGATCAGTTTCTTCATGCCCCCCTTCTTCTTCGGGGCGGCAGCGGCGGCGTCACTCATCGATCAATCCTTGGTCATGCATAGCGTGCGTCGGCGGGCGTGGGCTTGGGAGCCGCCGCCTGGCCGGTGGTTCCGCCGCGAACTGTCCGCGTTGGCCCACTCTGATACTCGGGAAGAGGTTGCGATCGGGTTTGCGATCGGTTGCCGGCACTGCCGCCGCTGCCCGTTCCGCCCGAAAATCCGCCATTTCCGGCCATCGCCTGACCGCGCGAATCATGTTGGTGGGAGGAGGATTGGGGCTGCGAATCGCGATTCGAACCCGTGTCGCCCGTGCCGACATCCACCTGCGCGTTGGCGATATGGATGCCGTGCGCGCGCGCATCGGCGATGAGTTGCGGCCGCGCATCGGCGAGCGCGACACGCGAGGCCTCGCTGGTGGCGGTGAGCGTCACGGCCGAACCATCGTCGCCGCGCTTCATCTCCACCTGCACGGTGCCGAGATGCTGGGGCGAAACCTGGAAGCGGACGGTGCCCGTCAACGCGCCGGTCGACGCGATGTCGCGGGCGAGCCCGTCGAGCCACGCGCCCTGCCTGGCGAGATCGAGCTGACGGTCTGCCGTGCCGGCGGCGAGCGTCTGGCCCGCATTGTCGGCGGGCGCGACGGTCGCGGACTTCGGCGCCGCGGCGACGTGCGCGCCGGCGGGCGCCGGAGCGGCCTTCGGATCGACATCCGGGTCCGTCGCGTCGGCGGAGCGCTTCTCCTCCTTCGCCGACTTGGGCGCCGGAGCGGCGGGCTCGACGGTCTGCGCCGGGGCAGCGGGCTTCGCCGTGGCGACGCGCGCCGCCAGCAGCGCGGCGGTCGCGGGGAGCGGCTCGGGCGCGGGCGTGACGGGCGGCTGGGCGGACGGCGCCTGCTGCGAAGCCTGCATTGCATCGACCGCCGGGGTCACGGGCGGCGCGGCAACGGCAGCCGGCACGGACTTGTCCGTCGCCGTCGCTGGCGCGGTCTGCTCGGCCTGCGGCTTCACAGTCCGCTCGGGGAGCGGCAATTTCGCCGAGCCGGTCTTGCCGGTCCGCTGTTCCAGCGCGGCGAGGACGAGATGCGGATCGGCCGGCGGGGCCGGATCGGTAGCGGGCGCAGACGCGGGCGCGGGCGTCGCGTCGGCCGGCACGGCCGGAGCCGTGGTGACGGTCGCGAGCGGCACGTCCTTGCCCTTGGCGGACCCGCCATCCTTCGCGGCCGTCTCGACCGGCGGGGTCACGGAGGGCGGAGCCGGCGGCGCGAGCGGCACCGGCACGCCGAGCATCGCCATCAGCGCGGCATCGTCATCGCCTTCCGTCTTGTTCGAGCCCTTGTCGTCGCCGGCCTGCGCGTCGTCGTCGCTCTTGTCGTGGAGCGCATGGGCATCCTTGCCGTCATCCGGCGAGGGCGATCCGGCCATGATCGACGGCTTGCCGAGATCCGCCATCATCGCCGCGAAGGCATCGGCGCCGTCGGGCGTCGCCCCGGTCGCGCCGGAGGCATCCTGCGTCGCCGGCATCAGGCCCGCGAGCAGCGAAAGACCACCCACCGTCATGCCTCCTCTCCCATCGAACGATAGGCCCGCGCGCGCACCGACGACGCCATGCGCCGCTCGGCGACGGCGGCCGCATCCGTGGCCGCGCGCTCGACGAGGCGATCCGCGCTCTCCTGCCGGATGCGCGCCTCGATCCGCTCGGCGGCGCGCGTGTGGGCGGTGGCGCGGGCACCGGCGATGGCATCGGCCAGGCCGAAGCGCGCCACGTCGAGCCGATGCGCAAGTTCGCCCCGCGCGGCGAGCGTCGAGGCCATCATGCTCCCCACCTCGCTGGTGAGGCTGAGGCGAAGGTCCAGCACGCGCGCCGCGCTATGCTCCAGCGACTGGAGCTGCGCCTCGGCCGCCGCTGCCGCGCCCGCCGCCTGCACATGCTCGACGCGCCGGACGCGGGCGATCCGCTCGCGCCGCTTGACGAGGTTGCTCATCCGCCGAACCTTTCGATCAGTTCAGCCGAGGCGTGCGCCAGATCGATGCGCTCCTTCGGCTTCTGCTTCAGGAAGTCGAGAATCTCGTGATGCCGCGCGATCGCCTGGTCGATGGTGCCGTCGCTGCCCGACTTATAGGCGCCCATCAGGATGAGATCGCGGTTTTCCTCATAGACCGACCACAGCCGCCGCAGCGCCGCCGCCGCCTCGGCATGTTCGTCGTCGACGATATCCGCCATGACGCGCGAGAGCGAGCGGCCCACGTCGATCGCCGGGAACACGCCCTGCTCCGACAGCGAACGCGACAGGATGATATGCCCGTCCACGATCGCGCGGGCGGTATCGACAATGGGATCATCGCCGTCGTCGCCATCGGCCAGCACGGTGTAGAGCGCGGTGATCGATCCGCCCGAATGCGCGTCGGCACCGGCACGCTCGATCAGGCGCGGGATCATGCCGAGCGCGGAGGGCGGATAGCCCTTCATCGTCGGCGGCTCGCCCAGCGACAGGCCCAGTTCGCGCTGGGCGTGGGCGCAGCGGGTCAGCGAGTCGATGAGGAGCAGCACGCGCTTGCCCTGCGCGCGGAAATATTCGGCGATGGCGGTCGCCCGCATCGCGGCGCGCAGGCGCAGCACCGGGGGATGATCCGCCGGCACCGCCACCACCACGCTCTTCTCGCGCACGCCCGGCACCAGCTTGGTGGCGAGGAAGTCCGCCACCTCGCGCGAGCGTTCGCCGATCAGGCCGACCACGATGATGTCGGCGTCTGCGCCCTGGATCATCTGCCCCATCAGCACCGACTTGCCGACGCCCGAGCCCGCGCAGATCGCGATGCGCTGGCCGACGCCCGCCGTCAGCAGCGCGTTGATCGCGCGCACGCCCATGTCGAAACATTCGGTGACGCGCGCCCGGTCGAGCGGGTTCGCCGGACGCCCGGCGAGCGGCCAGGTGCCGGTGGCGTCGATCGGGCCGAGCCCGTCGAGCGGCTGGCCCGTCGCGTCCATCACCCGGCCGAGCAGCCCCTCGCCCACCTCGGCGACGCCACCGCGCGCATCCGGCTCGACGCGGCCGCCATTGCTGTGCGGCGCATCGCCGTCGAGCGCCATCAGCAGCGAGCGTTCGCCCCGGAAGCCCACCACCTCGGCGCGGGTCGCATGGCCGTCCGCGTCGATCACACGCACCGAGGCGCCGACCGGCATCGAAAGCCCCGTCGCCTCCAGCATCTGCCCGTCATAGGCGACGAGCTTGCCGATCCGGCGCGGGCCGGCATCGCCGACGGTCAGCCCTTCGAGCAGTTCCGACGCGCGGGCTTCCAATGTGCTCATCGCGCGCCGGCGACCCGGTCCAGCGCCGCGCGCAGCCGCTCGAGACGCACCGAGGCGCCGTCCTCGATCGCGCCGGCGCCCGTCTCCAGCCGCAAATCGCCGGGCGCGAGCGTCGGATCGGCCTCGACCGAAACCGGCAGCTCGGCGCCGTTCAGGCGCGAGATATCATCGGGGTTGAGCTTCAGCACGGTCGGCCGTGTCTCCTCGCCGATCATGGCGGCGGCGGCCTGCGCGCGATCCATCAGCGTCTCAACGTCAACCTCGACCTCGCCCATCACCTGGCGGACCAGCCGCTCGACGGTGGTGGCGATCATCGCGCCGAGGCCCTGCGTCGGCTCGGGGCGGAGCATCTGGAGGCCGAGGGCGAGCCGCTCCAGCGCGTCCCGCTCCTTGTCCGCCTCGCGGCGCCCGGCTTCCAGCCCGGCGGCATAACCCTGCGCGATCGAGGCGGCGCGGACCGCATCGAGATCGACGCGCTCCTCTTCCGGCTCGGCCTCGGGCTCCACATCGCCATCGGGCTCGCCATGATCCTGAAGCGCCTCGTGCCACGAGGTGAAGGGCGCGGCGCGGCGCGGCTGGGTCCAGACCGGAACCGCCGTGGCGCCGGCCGCACGCTCGGCGGCGAACAGATTAGACATAGTCTTCCCCCTTGCCGCCGAGGCTGATCGTGCCGGCTTCCGCCAGACGACGCGCGATGGCGAGTACCTGCTTCTGCGCCTCCTGCACCTCGACCAGGCGCATCGGGCCACGCTCGGCCATCTCGTCCTGGATCGACTGCGCCGCGCGGCTGGACATGCAGCCGAACATCTTGTTGCGCAGCATCGGCTCGCAGCCCTTGAGCGCGACGATGAGGATTTCGGTATCCACCGAACGGAGCAGCGCGCCGAGATCCTTCTCGGTGAGCGCGTTGAGATTTTCGAAGACAAACATCTCGTCCTCGATCGTGCGGGCGAGGCTCTTGTCCAGCTTGGCGAGCTGGCGGATCACGCGCTGCTCGACATTGGCGCGCGTGGAATTGACGATCTTCGCCGCTTCCTGCGCGCCGCCGCGCTTGGGCGCGCTGCCCTGCGAGCTGACCTTGTTGACCTGGCGCAGCAGCAGCCGCTCCAGATCGTCGAGCGCCTCGGCGGACACGGTGCCCAGCGTCGCGACGCGGTAGACGATATCGGCCTGCACGTCCTCGGCGAGCTGCTGGAGCACGTCGGCGGCGACGCCCGCCTCCAGATGCGCGAGCACGAGGGCCGCGATCTGCGGATGCTCGGGCTCGATCAGCGTGGCGATGGTCTTGGCGTCCATCCACTTGAGCGAGTCGAGCGCGGAGGACCGCGTCGGCGGGGTGATGCGGGCGAGCATGTTCTCGGCCCGCTCGGCGCCCAGCGCGCGCTCCATCATGTTGCGGATCTGGCTGTCGGCGGCGAAGCCGATCGTCGTGCGCTCGCGGGCGCGATCGACGAACTGGTCCAGCACGCCGTCGACCTCTTCCTCCGAGACGTCGGCGACGCCGAACATCGCGGTGCCGAGCTGCTGCACCTCGTCCGGGTCGAGCCGGCCGAGAACCTGCGCGGCCTCGTCCTCGGCGAGCAGCATCAGCAGGATCGCGGCGGCGCTGGAGCCGCTCGGGCCGGAAAGCTGCGGAGCGGCGGGAACGATCTCAGGCATTCGCCGCCTCCGGCTTGGGCATGTCGGCACGGATCAGATCGCGGACGACCAGCGCGGCACGATCCGGGTCTTGCCGCACGAAGTTGCGGATCAGCGCGGCGCGGGCGGCATAGCCGGGCGCGGCCTCGATCATGTCGAGTGTCACCGGGCGATCGAGCGCGCCCTCCTCCGTCTGGCTGGCGAGCGCGGTGGCGATCTCCTTGCCGACGGCGGCACGTTCCCTCGCCTTGTTGGCGATCTTCTGCTCGGCGACGGCGGCGCGGCGCTTCATCAGCGGGCGGCCGATGCCGAAGACGAGGATCGCGGCGACGGCGAGCGCGGTCACGTTGCGGCCGACGACCGGCAGCCAGCTCGCCTCGTACCATTTGGGGCCGGTGGTACCGTCTTCCGGCGCGAAGGTCTGCGAGGTGACCGCGACGATGTCGCCCCGGTTCTGATCGAAGCCGACCGCGCCCTTCACGAGATTCTGGATCTGCTGCTGCTGCTGCGGGGTGAGCGGCTTGGCACCCGGCGCCTGACGCAGCGCCACCGCGACGGTGAGGCGATGCACGGTGCCGACCGGATTCTTCGTCACCGAGATCTGGTGACCCAGCTCATAGCTGCGGTTGTAGGTCTCGTTGGACTTCTGCGGCGCGGCGGCGGCGGCCTGACCGGGCGCGGTGCCCGGCGCGGCGGGGCCGTTCTGCGGCGGCTGGCCGTTGGCGGTGGCCGCGGGCTTGGCCGGCGCCGGCGCGGTGTTGGAGAGCGCGCCCGGAATGCCGGTGGCCGGCTGGTTCGCGCCGTCCTGCGTGCTGGTCCAGCTCCCCTGCTCGGTGCGGACGACCGATCCGTCCTTCGGATAGGTTTCGGTCGTCGAGGCGACTTCCGCGAAGTCGAGATCGGCATGGACCTCGGCCGTGAAATTGCCCGCGCCGACGATCGGCGTCAGCAGCGAGGTGAGCGCGCGGCGATAGCGATCCTCGACCTTGGTCTGGAGCGCGACCTGCTTGTCCGCGACATCGTCATCGCCCTGCCCCGCGCTGTGGCTGAGCAGGCGGCCCGTCTGGTCGACGACCGACACGTCATCCGGCGACATGCCCGATACCGAGGCGGCGACGAGGTGGATGATCGCCTGCACCTGCCCGTCGGACAGCGTGCGGCCATTGCGCAGCGTCAGCATCACCGAAGCCTGCGGCTTGGCATCGTCGCGCAGGAAGACGCTCGGCTGGTCGGCGGCGATATGGACCTTGGCGGTGGCCACCGCGTCGATCGCCTCGATCGTGCGGGCGAGGTCCATCTCCTTGGCCTCCTGGAGGCGCGCACCCTCGACGGCGCGGCTGGCGCCCATCGGCAGGTTGGAGATGAGCTGGTCGCCGTCGGGCGCCGATTTGGGCAGGCCCTGCTGCGCGAGCAGCATCTTGGCGCGGTAATAGCTGTCCTCCGGCACGGTCAGCGCGCCGGTGGAATTGTCGATGTGATATTTGATCCCCGCCGTATCCAGCGCCTGCACCACCGAGGCCTTGTCGGCATCGCCGAGGCCGGAGAACAGGTCGCGCTGCGGACCGGTGTGGAGCACCGCCCATACCAGCGCCGCCGCCGCGAGCAGGCCGACCAGGCCCAGCATCGGCAGGCTCTTCGCCACCGCCGGCTGGCGCGCGAAGGCGTTCAGCCGGTCCATGATGCCGCCGAAGCCGCCCTTGCCGAGATCGGCGAGCGGAATCGGCATCGAGCGCCCGGAGGCCGCGTCGCTGGGGATGAGTGCGTTCTCAGCCATATCAAACCGGCATGCTCATGATGTCCTTGTATGCGGACAGGAGTTTGTTGCGGACTTGCAGCGTGGCCTGGAAGCCGACCGAAGCCTGCTCCCGCGCCAGCATCACCGAGGCGACATCCGTGGTGTCGCCGCGTTCGTAGCTGTTCGAGATATCCTCGGCCTTGCTCTGGAGGCCGTTGACCTGCTGGAGCGCGCCCTTGAGCGCCGAGCCGAAGTCGGTCGACTGGGTGCCCTCCGTCGCCGGCTGCGCGCCGGAAATCGGCATGGCCGGCCCCGTCGCCGCCGCCTTCTGGAGCGCGGAGTTCTGCTGGAGGATCTGATTGCGCAGAGCCAGCAGGCTGGATGCATTGATCGAGGTCATCGCTTTGGTCCTCAGGCCGCCGCCAGCTCACGCATTTCTGCGAGCCGGTAGCGGAGGGTGCGTTCGGAAATGCCCAGCCTGGCCGCCGCCAGCAGGCGCTTGCCGCCAACCGCGTCGAGCGCGGCGCGGATCGCCTCCATCTCGCTCGCCCGCGCCACATCGGCGAGGTTGGCGCCCCGGACGGACGGAGCCGGCACGACGGTCAGCGCCGGCGCGGCGTGGTGCATGATCTCGATGGCGAGGTCGTCCGCCTCGATGCGATCGCCCATGCGCAGCAGCAGCGCGCGCTGGACGACGTTGTCGAGCTCGCGGACATTGCCCGGCCATTCGTGCGCCATCAGGCGATCGAGCGCGTTGGCGGTCGGCCATGCGACGCTCTCGCCCTCGCGGGTGTGGCGCAGGATGAGCGCGGCGGTGATCGCGCGGATGTCGAGGCGACGGGCCTTCAGCGGCTTCAGCGCCAGCGGCATCACGTTGAGGCGCCAGTAAAGATCGGCGCGGAAGCGACCCTCGGCCACCTCGGTCGCCAGCTCGCGGTTGGCGGCGGCGATGATGCGGACGTCGATCTTAACCGGTTGGGTTGCACCGACCGGGAGGACTTCACGCTCCTGGATCGCGCGGAGCAGCTTCGCCTGAAGCGGAAGCGGCATCTCGGCGATCTCATCGAGGAGCAGCGTGCCGCCCTCGGCGGCGCGGAACAGGCCTTCGCTCGCGCCCGCCGCGCCGGTGAAGGCGCCCTTGGCATGGCCGAACAGGATCGCTTCGAGCATCGTGTCCGGCAGCGCGGCGCAGTTCACCGCGACGAACGGCTTGTCGGCGCGCGGGCTGGCGGCGTGGATGAAGCGGGCGACGCCCTCCTTGCCGGTGCCGGTCTCGCCGAGGACGAGGACGGTGGCATCCGAACCGGCGACCTTTTCGGCCAGTTTCAGATAGATCGCGCTCTCCGGCTCGCCCACCGCCGGGCGCGCCGCCGGGCGGCACAGCTCGGCAACCAGCGCGAGGCCAAAAGCCATATCCTCGAAACCAAATCGGATCGTCGCGGGCAGGCCCTTGGCCGCCAGCCGGAGGCTCGGCGCGCCGGTCGCCATCTCGATCAGGATATCGCGGACGGTCGCCTGCCGGATCTCGGAAGCCGAGAGGATGCGGATTTCGTCACGCGCCGGAGCCTGCTGAGGATCGACCGTGCGCGTCGCAATGCCCACGCCGGAGAGCCACGCCGCAAGGGCAGGATTCTCTAGGGCTGCAAGAGCACTGATCCCGATTGCGCACATGCCCAGCTTTCCCCCTCTGGAGCCCCAAAATCCGTCGAGCACCCTTATGGCGGCGCTTCTCCAACAAATGGTTAACGCGCACGTACACATTTGCGCGCGCCCGCTTCCGCCCCCGCGGATCAACCCGCGCGCACGCACACTCGCGCGTAGCGGGTCACCAGCGGGTCACCGAGGTTGGTTAACACCAAGTTGGGAAAAAACTTTGCGGCCCGCCGCTAAAACTTCCCGCCGGCCCGTCGTTACCCGGAACGTAGCCGAGACGGACACTGACCCCGGAGCGGCACAGAGCGGGAAAAGGAATTTGAAATGACCGTGATCAACTCGAACACGTCGGCGCTCCGGGCCCAGAACAGCTCGCGTATGGCGAACGACGCCCTCAGCCAGGCGATGGCTCGCCTCTCCTCGGGCAAGCGCATCAACTCCGCCTCGGACGACGCCGCCGGCCTCGCGATCTCGAACTCGATGACCGCGCAGATCAAGGGCATGAACCAGGCGATCCGTAACGCCAACGACGGCATCTCGCTGGCCCAGACCGCCGACGGCGCGCTGGACGAGGTGACCAACGCTCTCCAGCGTATGCACGAGCTGGCGGTCCAGTCGGCCTCGGGCACCTACCAGGACAGCGACCGCACCAACATGCAGGCCGAAGTCACCGCGCTGAGCGCCCAGGTGCAGAGCATCCTCGGCACGCAGTTCAACGGCAACGCGCTGTTCGACAAGACCACCGCGGCCGGCACGGTTTCGACCAACAAGCTGACGATCCAGACCGGCAATGACTCGACCGACACGGTCGATATCGCCCAGTCGTCGATGAAGGAGGTTTCCGACCTCACCGACGCCGGCGGCACGCCGCTCGACATCAGCACGCAGGCCGGCGCCACCGCCGCCCTCGGCTCCACCGGTGTGATCCAGGTCGCTCTGGATGCGGTCGGCACGGCCCGCGCCCAGCTCGGTGCGAACGAGAGCCGCCTGAACTCGGTGGTCAACAACCTGACCAACAACGTCACCAACCTGACCGACGCGAACTCGCGCATTCAGGACGCGGACTTCTCGGCCGAGACGACCAACCTCGCCAAGGCCCAGATCCTCTCGCAGGCTTCGACCGCGATGCTCGCCCAGGCGAACCAGTCGCAGCAGGGTGTGCTGAAGCTTCTCCAGTAAGGAACTCGCTTCCTTGACTTGAGGCGGAAGGCCTCCGGCGCAATCGCTCCCCCGCGCCGGAGGCTGTTTCGCGTTTTCGTGTCGGTGCACTCGAGACGACGGACGACTTCGATGAGCGAGACGCTCCCCAATCCGCAGGATTTCATCGGCGACGACGACGATGAGGAACTGGTGTTCGACGAGGCTCCGGCCGCCGAACCCATCGCCTCGCCGGCAGCGTCGCCGAAGCCGTCCAAGGGTCGCGCGGTCAAACGCGCCGCTCCCGCGATGGCGGAGACCGCGCCCGCTCCCGAGCCCGTCCGTATCGAGACCCCGACGCCTTCGTCTTCCACGGTTGCCGCTCCGGCGGTTCCCGTGGAGGAGCCGGCCGGTGGCGCGCCCGCGCCTTTCCCGCCGCATGGCGCTGAATCGGCCGGCTCCAGGACGAACCCTTTCCTGCTCGCGATCGTAGGGCTGGCGTTGCTGAGCAGCCTGCTCTCGGTCGGCGGGCTGATCGCCGTCGGCCGGACGCTCGCCCAAGCCAATGTCGCGCGGCAGGAGACCGAGGCCCGCAGGGATGCGCTGGCCGGCGTCCCCGCGATGGTCGCCCAGCTCAAGACGGCGACCGACCGGCTCGACACGGCCTCGACGCGCGCCGCGTCGGCCGCGCCGTCAGGCCCGCCCGCGACGATCGAGGATATCCGCCATGAGCTGGACATGCTGAAACTGGCGCTCGCGCAGCATCAGCCGGACGGCGTCTCGGCGCTCGCCGGCACGACACAGGACGGGTTTGCGGAAATGGGGGAGCGGCTGGACCGCCTGTCGGCTCAGCTCGATCGCACGAAGGACGCGGCGGTCAGCGCCAGCCCGTCAGCTTCCCGCGAAGCTTATCCAAGGCACTCTTCTTGATCTGGCAGACGCGGGCGGCGCCGATCTCCAGCACCTGCCCGATCTCCTCGAGGTTCAGCTCCTCGACGAAATAGAGCTGGAGGACCATCGCCTCGCGCTCGGGGAGTGCGGCGATATGCTCGGCCAGCGCCTCGCCCAGCCGTTCGCGGTCGAGCGCCTCGTCGGCCCCCTCCTCCTCCAGATCGGCGAACCACATCGACTGATCCGAATAGACCTCGTCGAGGGACTCCTGACGCACCGCCTCGGCGGCGTCGACCAGTTCGCGAAAGGCGCTGGCTTCGAGGCCCATCGCCTCCGCCAGCTCAAATTCGGTGGCCGCGCGCCCAAGCCGCGATTCCAGTTCTACGCGCGCGCGCGCGAGCTCCTTGCGCTTCACCATGCCCGAACGGGCCTGCGCGGCGTGGCGGCGGAGGTGATCGATCATCGCCCCGCGCACGCGCATCCCCGCATAAGTGGAGAAGGCGTGGCCGCGATCCTCATAGCCATTGGCCGCCTCGACCAGCGCGACCATGCCGATCTGCACCAGATCCTCGACGTCGATCGCGTTCGAGACGCGGCCATGGACGTGCCAGGCGATCTTGCGGACCAGCGGCATATGCGACTGCACGAGCTGCGCCGGATTGATGCGCGCGGGCTTGCGCGCGTAGGTCATGGGGGCTTCGGCGTTCAACGGACCATCTCCGCTTCACGATGCTGCTGGGTGACCCGCGCCGGCTTGCCGCCGACGACCGCCACCACCTCGACGGGCTTGCCGTCCGGGATTTCGAGGAAGGAGAGAACCGGCGCGTCCGGCAGATGCGGGCGCAGCAGGCGGCCCAGCGCGCGACGCGCGATCGGCGAGGTGACGATGGCGAAGCGCCTCGCCTCGCCCACCAGCGGCGCGGCCGCCTCGCTCACCGCCTGCACGATGCGGCTGGCGAGCGCCGGCTCGATCGGGTGATTGGCGTTCGGGCCGCTGCGCACCGCCTGGGTCAGCAGGCTCTCAAGGCCCGCGTCGAGCGTGACCACCGGCAGCGGCATCCTGACCGGCACCAGCGTCTGCACGATCAGCGCGCCGATCCGGCGGCGGACCTGCTCGACGATCTGGACCGGATCGCTCTCCTCGCGGGCGGCATCCGCCATCGCCTCGGCGATGCGGCGGAAATCCTTGAGCGGCACGCCCTCGGACAGCAGCGCGCGGCAGAGCGCGGCGATGGCGGAGAGCGACAGCGGCGTGGGCGTCAGCCCGGTGACGAGCTGCGGCGACGTCTCCTTGAGCGCATCGAGCAGCTTCTGCGCCTCGTCCATGCCGAACAGGTCGGAAGCCGAATTGAGGATGAGCTGGTTCAGGTGCGTGGCCAGCACGGTGGAGGCGTCCACCACCGTATAGCCCGCGATCACGGCCTCGCCGCGCTTGTCGGGCGAGATCCACACGGCGTCGAGGCCGAAGGTCGGGTCTTTCGCCTTGCGGCCCTCGACCGTCGCGGCGAGATCGCCGCTGTCGAGCGCGAGCAGGTCGGACGGGTGGCATTCGTCCTCGCCCACCACGACGCCGGCGACGGTGATCCGATAGGCGTTGGGCGCCAGATTCATATTGTCGCGCACGCGCACCAGCGGGATCACGAAGCCCAGTTCCTTGGAGAGCTGGCGGCGGATGCCGGTGATCCGCGCCATCAGCGGCGCGCCCTTGCGCTCGTCGACGAGGCTGACGAGGCCATAGCCGATCTCCAGGCCGAGCGGAGCGTCGTCGGACACCTCGTTCCAGCCGATCGCGCTCGGATTGGCGGGCGCCGACGGCGGAGCCTTGGCGGCCAGCTCGGCCTCGGCCTTGCGGAGCGCATCGGCGCCGCGCAGGCGCCACGCGATATAGCCGCAGAGCACGGCCGCCGGCAGGATGACGACATGCGGCATCCCCGGCAGCACGCCGAGGATGGTGAGGATCGCGGCCACCGGCGTCCACGCCTTGGCCGATCCGAACTGGCTGCTGATCTGCCCACCGAGATCGAGCGGCGAGCTGACGCGGGTGACGATCGAGGCCGCCGCGATCGAGAGCAGCAGCGCCGGCACCTGCGCGACCAGCGCGTCACCGATGGCGAGCTGGACGTAGGTCTTGGCGGCGTCGCCGATCGCCATCGAGTGGCTCAGCACGCCGAGGATCAGCCCGCCGACGATGTTGACCGCGAGGATCAGCACGCCCGCGACGGCATCGCCCTTCACGAACTTCGACGCACCGTCCATCGAGCCGTAGAAATCGGCTTCGGTCGCGACTTCCTGGCGGCGCTTCTTGGCGTCGTCGGGGGTGAGCAGGCCGGCGTTGAGGTCGGCGTCGATCGCCATCTGCTTGCCGGGCATCGCGTCGAGCGTGAAGCGCGCCGACACTTCGGATACGCGGCCCGCGCCCTTGGTGATGACCACCAGGTTGATAATCATGATGATCGCGAAGACGAAGATGCCGACGGCGTAATTGCCGCCGATCAGGAAGCTGCCGAAGGACTCGATGACATGCCCGGCCGCGCCCGCGCCCTCATGGCCGTGGACCAGCACGACGCGGGTCGACGCGACGTTGAGCGACAGGCGCAGCAGCGTGGTGAACAGCAGCACCGTCGGGAAGGCCGAGAAATCGAGCGGCTTGGCGGCGTTCAGCGCCACCATCAGCACGGCGAGCGAGATCACGATGTTCGAGATGAAGCCGATGTCCAGCATGATGGCGGGCATCGGCACCACCATCAGGGCGATGAGCATCAGCGAGGCGATCGGCAGGATCGCGCCCTTGCTCGCATCCATCCACACACGCTTGTTGATCGCGGTCGCGGCCATTGATCGTCAGACTCCGAGGGATGCGAGCATGAGGTAGGCGAGCCGCGCGGTCTGCGGGCTCGGGGTCAGAAGGCTTTGCGCGCTGGGCAGCGTGGCGTCGGCGATGCTGGTGCCGTCGCTGGTTCCGTTCAGCGCCGCGAGCTGCATCCGCGCGATGTCGGACGAGCTGTCGGTCGTGCCGCTGCTCGGCGCCGGGGCGGCCGGCGTCGACTGGTTGAAGCGCGAGGCGAACCGCTCATAGACCTGCTCCAGGCTGCGCGGGTTGCCGGACTTGTCGTAGAACACCCAGCGATTGGCGCGCGCCGCCGCCGGCATCACCGAAGCGGCCGACTGATCGGGATTGGCGTCCTTGGCCTTCAGGAAGCGGGTCGCCCCCGCCGGGCCGAGGAAGTGCGCCATATAAAGGTCCGTGGAGTTCGCCTCGCGGCCGAGCTTCGCCTCCAGCACATCCTTGTTGTCGGAGGCATATTCGCCCGCCATCGCGGCCGACGTCTCCGGGTTCTGGCGCAGCGCCAGGATTTCCTGACGGGTCGTGTCGTCGGACACATAATAATGCCCGTCCGAACCCTTGGTGATCGCGTTGGCGGCCCAGCTCAGGCCATGCTCCGCGCCATGGTTCTTGAGGACGCCGAGCCAGGTCTGCGTGGTGAACTGGTAGAGGCCCGAGGCGCTCGAGGTGGTCGCCTTCGCGTTCGGGTTGAAGCCGCTCTCGATGCGGGCCTGATGATAGAGATAGCCGAAGTTGACGCCTGTGCTGGCCGACGCGGAGGCGATGGCGTTCTGGACGCGGCCGCCGATCGGCTCCGTCCCTCCCGTCTCTCCATTGCCGCGAATGATGGTCAGCGTCATGTCGTTCCCTTGGTTAACACGGAGATTTAAGCAAACTCCGTGCCACTTTCCGCCTATCGGCCGAGCCGGCCGTTGCGCCCGTAGGTGGGGGCGGCATTGCCCTTGCCGGTCGCCGTCGCGAGGCGGGTCAGGCGGCGGGTCGTCATGTCGGCGAGCACGTTCACGCGGATGCGCGCGGCATCCGCCAGCGTGATGGACTCGCCGACGAGCGCCTTGGCCTCGGCGCCCGTGAAGCGTGGGCTGAGCGCCCGGATGCGGACCAGCGCCTCGTCGACCGCGACGGTCTGCGCGGAGATGGCGTCGACATCGTCGGCGTCGAGCGCGGCGATCAGCGCGCGCTGGGCATGGATCAGGGCTTCCAGAGGCGCCGTGCTCACAGGCCGGCCCCCATGTCGCTCTGGATCATGCTGCCGGCGATCGCCCTGGCGTCGGGACGATACTGACCCGACTTGATCGCGGCGCGGAGCGAGGCCACGCGATCGAGATCGACGGGCGCACCCTCGGCCACCATCTGCGCGCTGGTGGTGGAGACGGCCGCGCGATCCTCGATCGAGGAGGTCTGCGCCGGCGTGACGCGCTGGGTGCCCTCGCCGCGCTGGGTGGCGGTCTTCCCCCCGATGCCGGCGAGCGAACCGCCGGTCGAAAGGCCGATACCGTTAATCATGATGCTGCCCCTCCGGGATCAGAAGCTGGTCACGCGAACGCGGCCGGTATCGACCACCTCGCCGACGACGATGGCGCCCTTGTCGACGGGCTTCACGCGGATGCGGCCACCGACGCGCCCGTCCTCCTGCGCCACCGCTTCGGTGGTGACGGTGAAGCCGTTGTCGGTGGCGGCGAGTTCGACGGGGTCGCCGCGCTTGATGACGGCCGGGCCGAGCGCCGGCATCGCCCGCGCGGCCACGGGCATGACGGCACCGCCGGCCGCCGCGGCCGTCTGGCCCGGCGCCTTCATCAGCGGCACGCGGATGCGCCAGCCGAGCGGCTCGCAGCGCAGCGCCACGGCGCCCAGCGCGGGCGGATCGATGGTGGCGGGAACCGGGCACGGCTTCAGCTTCAGCCGGCGGTCGATATGGGTCAGCGGGCCGCCGGGCTTGCCGACGTCCACGTCCAGCGCGCCCACGAGGCGGCCTTCGAGCTTGTCGAGATCCTCGAAACCGCTGGCGTCCGTGGCGGCATGAGCCGCAACCGGCGCCACCAGCAGCAGGAAGAAGGCCAGAGCCTTGCGTGCCATGAAAGATGCTCCCGTCATACGGGCGCATTTCAAGCAAGGGGCGTGCCAGTTTAACCCTTATGCGCGACCATCGTGACGCGGACATGCTGGCCGCGCCCCGCCGCGACGGGGCCGGTTCCGTCGATGGAAAGGTCGATGCGGCCGGCCTCCAGCCCGCCGGACTGGATCGCCCGCGCGATCGAGGCGGTGCGCGCCGCGGCCAGCTCCCAGGCGTCGAAGCGCTGGGCATGGCCGTCGGTGCCGACGCTCTCGACATGGACGAGATAATGGCCGCTCGCCGCCTCCCGGCCGAGCGCGGTGAAGTGCGCGCGGGCATCGTCCAGCAGCACCGCCTCGCCGGGCTGGAACAGCGGCGCCGCCTGCTCGTCGAGCGAAGGCATGGAGGGCGCGCCGAAAGCCGAGCGGATGCTCGCGCCCAGCAACGCCGGATCGCCCCTATGCGCCTGCAAAAGCAGCAGGAATGCCAGCAGCACGAGGCACAGGTCGGCGAAGCTCGTCGCCCAGCGCGCGCCGTTCGGCGAGGTGCCCGAGGACAGGATGGGCAACCTCATTTGACGACGCGCAGCCGCGCCTCGATGCGCGACACCCGCGTCTCCAGCGGCCCCATCAGTTCCTCGCGCGCGACCGTCGAGAGCTTGTCGAGCGCCTCCTTCTGCCACAGCAGCTCCGCGCGGCTCAGCCGCTCCAGACGGGCGGCGACCGGCCCGGCGACGCAGTTGGCGACGATCACGCCATAGAGCGTGGTGAGCAGCGCCAGCGCCATGCCCGGCCCGATGCGGGTCGGGTCTTCGAGCGCGGAAAACATGCGGATCAGGCCGATCACCGTGCCGATCATCCCCATCGCGGGCGCGGCATCCGCCATCGCCCGCCACACCGCATGGACCGCCGCATGGCGCTCGGCCCGGCGCGCGAGTTCATCGCTGCCCCAACTGAGCAGGCGGCCGGGCTCGCGGACATCGGAGAGCTGCGCCGCCGCGTGCGCCAGAAAGCGCTCGACCACCGGCACGCGATCGGCCGTCGCGATGCCGGTGAGGCTCGCGCGCTCGACGATGCGGTTGACGGCCACGCGCGCGGCCTGCGCCTCGGCCTCGGGGCGGCTGCGGACGAGCGGCCCCAGCGCGGCGATCGCGCGGCCCATATCATGGAAGGTGGAGCGCATCGCCGCCACCAGCACCGCCCCGCCGAAAACCAGCAGAATGGCGACCGGATCGAGAAAAATCGCGACGTTCACAGGCCCTGCCCCCTTCCTGTAGCCGATGCCCCGCCCGTCGCACCGAGGCACGGCAAAGCGACCGGCAAAAATTTGCCGCCTGCCGGCAAAGGCTTGCCGCCCCTGTCGTCATTGCCCGGAAAGTCCCGGCGTCCCGATGGCTCCGGCGAGTTGGCACGCCCATTGCATCAAGCATGGACGAACCCTCGTGGTCGGGCCTTTCAATCCCAAGGACGGCCGCTCGGGGCGAAAGTTTAGAGGTGGGACGAAAGAAATCTCATGAGCAACGATGCACTCTTCGGCATCCATGGCGCCGCGCTGGAGCTTCGGTCCCAGCGCATGGCGATGCTCGCCTCGAACATCGCCAACGCCGCCACCCCCGGCTTCAAGGCGCGCGACTTCGATTTCGCCAAGGCGCTCGACAGCGCGACCGGCGCGAACGCCCAGTCCGTCACCGATGCCGCCAATGACGCGCTCGGCTACCGCGTGCCCGTCCAGGCGTCGATCGACGGCAACACCGTCGAGCTGCCGGTCGAGCAGACCAAGTTCGCCGAGAACGCCGTCGCCTACAAGGCGACGCTCACCTTCCTGCAAGGCCGTGTCGACACGGTGATGCAGGCGCTCAAGGGAGATAGCTGATGAGCGGCTCCATGTCGGTCTTCGACATCGCCAGCCGGGCGATGTCCGCGCAGGTCGTGCGTCTCAACACGGTCGCGTCGAACATGGCCAATGCCGGCACCGTCTCGACCACCAAGGAAGGCGCCTATCGCGCGCTGAAGCCGGTGTTCTCGCAGGTGTCCGACGCGCCGGGCGTGTCGACCGTGCGGGTCGACCAGGTCGTCCAGTCGAACACCGAGCCGACCCGCCGCCACGATCCGTCCAACCCGCTCGCCGACAAGAATGGCGACGTCTGGGATGCGGGCGTCGATAGCGCGGCGGAGCTGGTCGATATGATCGACACCCAGCGCCAGTACCAGAACAACGTCCAGGTCATGCAGACCGCCAAGACGCTGACCCTCGACACTCTGCGGATCGAAAAATGACCAGCACCACCAGCACCACCAGCACCAATCCGTTCGCGAGCATCACCCCGCCCGCGGCAGCCACCTCCACGGCGAGTTCGGGCATCGACCAGGCGGGTTTCCTGAAGCTGCTCACCACCCAGATGACGCAGCAGGATCCGACCGCGCCGATGGACACGAGCACCATGGTGCAGCAGCTCACCGAGATGTCGACCGTCTCGGGCATCACCGAGATGAACCAGTCGCTGAAGGACATGACCACCGAGCTGACCGGCAACCGGATCGGCGACGCGGCGAGCTGGATCGGCAAGAAGGCGCTGGTGGAATCCTCCACCGCCCAGCCTCTGTCCGACGGCAGCTACGGCGGCGAGATCGCGCTTTCCGACGACGCGACGAGCATGAACCTCAGCCTCGTCGATGCCAACGGCAACACGGTCTGGTCCAAGACCTACAACGGCCAGAAGGCCGGCGTGGTGGATTTCTCGTGGGACGGCAAGCTGCCCGACGGCACCGCCTCCACCGGCCCGCTCAAGGTCGTGGTCTCCGCCGCCACCGCCTCGGGCCAGACCGCCCCCGCGACCGCCGTGTGGGCCACGGTGACGGGCGTCCAGTCGCCCGCCGGCGGCAGCGCCGCGCAGATCTCCACCTCGCTTGGCACCGTCGCTCCCGCCGACGTGCTGAGCCTCTCCTGATCCCTTTTACGACTGAGGAGCTGATCCCATGTCCTTCTACACCTCGCTCTCGGGCCTCAACGCCGCCCAGACCAACCTCAACGTGACGTCGAACAACATCGCCAATGTCGGCACGGTCGGCTTCAAGGCGAGCTATGCGCAGTTCGGCGACCTGATCTCGTCCTCGCCGCAGCAGGCGGCGTCCTCGGTGATCGGCTCGGGCACCAAGCTCAAGGGCGTCACCCAGCAATTCTCGCAGGGCTCGCAGGAGACGACCAGCCAGACGCTCGACCTGATGCTCTCGGGCGGCGGCTTCTTCATCACCAAGTCGGCCGGCACCGGCGCGCAGGTGAGCTACACCCGCAACGGCAGCTTCAGCCCGCTCGGCAACGGCGACGTGGTCGATTCCAACGGCAACAATGTGCAGGTGCTGCCGGTCGATCCGCTCGGCAACGTGACGGCCACCGGCCTCGGCGCGCTCCAGAGCCTCCATATCCCGGCGACCAACGGCAGCCCCAAGGCGACCAGCCAGATGGACCTGTCGATGACCTTCCCGTCGGATGCCGACCTGCCGGCGGACCGTTCGGTCTACACCGCATCGGAACCCTACAAGTTCGATCCGAAGGATCCGAACAGCTACAACAACGCGACGTCGATGACGGTCTATGACTCGGCCGGCAACGCGATCCCGGCGACGGTCTATTATGTCCGCGACACGGCGCCCGCCGCCGATGGCTCGACCACGACGAGCGACTGGACCGCCCACATGTATGTCGGCGACAAGGAAGTCTTCCCCGCCGGCGCCACGCCGGCCGACACGCCGCTGAAGCTCACCTTCGACGAGAACGGCGTCATGACCGCCCCGAACCCGTCGAACACCGCCTATGACTCGGTCTCGCCGACGGGCGCCGTCGCGCCGCTGACGATCAGCGTCGACTATGGCAGCGCCACCAAGCAGGGCGCCTACGCCTTCTCGGCCGTCTCCTCCTATCAGGACGGCTCGACCACCGGCAAATTCTCGACCCTCGCGATCGACGAGAAGGGCCTGGTCACCGCCTCCTATTCGGACGGCTCGACCATCGCGCTCGGCAAGATCGCGGTCGCCAACTTCAACAATCCGTCGGGCCTGCACCAGGTCGGCAACACCACCTGGACGGCATCCGGCACCAGCGGCGATCCCGAGATCGGCGAGGCCGGCAGCGACGGGCGCGGCACCATCTCGTCGGGCGAGCTGGAGATGTCGAACGTCGATCTCACCACCGAGCTGGTCAACCTGATCTCGGCGCAGCGCGATTTCCAGGCGAACGCCAAGGCGATCGACACCGACAAGCAGATGATCTCCTCCATCCTCAACATGCAGTGATGATGGCGGCGGGACAGGCACGGGACTGAAACGATGGATCGGCTGATCTACACCTCGCTTTCGGCGATGCGCGCCCTGATGCAGAAGCAGGCGATGACGGCGAACAACCTCGCCAACGTCAACACGGTCGGCTTCCGGGGCGATCTCACCAACAGCGAGGCGGTGTATCTGGGCACGGGCGACGGCGCCGTCACCGCGCGCGCCCAGGCGGCCGACAGCAAGGACAGCCCCGACATGGCCGCCGGCGCCAGCGTCTCCACCGGGCGGGATCTCGACATCTCGCTCGATGGGGAGGCGCTGCTCGGCGTCCAGGCCAAGGACGGCACCGAAGCCTATACCCGCCGCGGAGACCTTCAGGTCTCGCAGAGCGGCCTGCTCACCACCGGCGACGGTCTGCCGGTGATGGGCGACAGCGGCCCGATCACGCTGCCGCCGGCCGACAAGGTCACCATCGACAAGACCGGCGTGATCTGGATCGTGCCGCAGGGCGGCGATCCGGCGAACCCGGTGCAGACCGATCATCTGAAGCTCGTCTCCGCGACGGGCTCCCAGATCGCGAAGGGCGAGGACGGGCTCTTCCACGTCGCCAACAACGGCGCCCTGCCCTCCGATCCCAATGCGCGCGTCACCTCCGGCGCGCTCGAAGGCTCGAACGTGAACGTCACCAAGACGCTGACCGACATGATCGATGCGAGCCGCGCCTGGGAAACCCAGGTGAAGATGCTCTCCGGCGCGAAGGAGATGGATACCTCCTCCGCCGAGTTGATGAACGTGCAGGACTGATCGGCCGCCGCCGGCCCGAACAAGGATAGACGACCATGACGAACGCCGCCCTCCATGTCGCCCGCACCGGCCTCGACGCTCAGCAGGAGCGTATGCAGGTCATCGCGAACAACATCTCGAACGTGAACACGACGGGCTTCAAGCGCGACCGTGCGAACTTCCAGACGCTGGCCTACCAGTATCTGACGGCGCCGGGCGCGACCTCGTCGGGCGACGACAAGTACACGCAGGGCATGGCGCTCGGCGGCGGCGTGCAGATCACCGGCACGTCGCGCACCGACACGCAGGGCGCGACCCAGCAGACCGGCGGCACATACGATCTCATGATTAACGGCGCCGGCTTCTTCCAGATCGAGCAGCCCGACGGCACCATCGCCTACACCCGCGACGGCAGCTTCACGCTGTCGCCGGAAGGCCAGGTGACGACCGCCGACGGCCGCCCGTTGATCCCGAACATCCAGGTGCCGGAAGGCGTGGACAAGGTGGTGATCGGCGCCGACGGCACCGTGACCGCCACCTCCTCCAGCAACTCCGCGCAGCCGACCGAGCTGGGCAAGATCCAGCTCGCCAGCTTCGTCAATCCAACCGGCCTTCAGGCGATCGGCAACAATCTGCTCGTCGAGACGCAGGCGTCGGGCACGCCTCAGCTCGGCGATGCCGGCGTGGACGGCCGCGGCACGCTCACGCAGGGCTCGCTCGAGGCATCCAACGTCGACGTCACGCAGGAGCTGGTCGACATGATCGAGACCCAGCGCGCCTACGAGGTGAATTCCAAGATGATTAAGGCGACGGACGAGATGCTCCAGTTCGCCAACCAGAACATGTGATCGGCGCAACCGTGACGCTCACCCCCGCCCTTCGCGCTTCCTGCACGGCGCTGGCCCTCGTGCTCGTCGCGGCCCCGGCCGTGGCGCACAAGGACAAGAAGCCGAAGATCAGCGAATATGCGCCGACGCTCTCCACGCCGATGCCGACGCCGGTCGCCAACGGCGCGATCTTCCAGGCGTCGATGGGCTATGCCCCGCTGACGTCCGGCGCGCGCGCCGCGATGGTGGGCGATCTCGTCACGATCGTACTCGTCGAGAGCACGCAGGCCCAGAAGACCAACTCGGCCTCGACCGATCGTTCGGGCAGCATCGGCATCCAGCCGCCGCCGACCGGCCCGCTCTCCTTCTTCAAGGCGAGCGACACGCAGACCGGCGCCAGCAGCACCTTCGCCGGCAAGGGGCAGGCCTCGCAGTCCAACCAGCTCACCGGCGCCATCACCGTCACGATCGCGCAGATCTATCCGAACGGCACCTATCTGCTGCGCGGCGAGAAGCATCTGACGCTCAATCGCGGCGACGAGACGATCCAGATCAGCGGCATCGTCCGCTCGACCGACATCGACTCCACCAACAGCGTATTGTCCACCCGCGTGGCCGATGCCCGCATCACCTACACCGGCAAGGGCGAGATCGCGCGCGCCAGCTCGCAGGGCTGGCTCGGCCGCTTCTTCTCGCGCATCAGCCCGTTCTGAGGATCTGACGTGAAGCGCCTCTTCCTCCTCTTCGCAGCGCTGGTCGGCTTCGCCGCCGCGCCCGCCCATGCCGACCGGATCAAGGATCTCGGCACCTGGCAGGGGCTGCGCACCAACCAGCTCACCGGCTACGGCATCGTCGTCGGCCTGTCCGGCACGGGTGACGACAGCCTCGAATATGCCACGCAGGCGATGAAGGGCGTGGCCTCGCGCTTCGGCCTCCAGATCCCGCCGGGCGTGAACCCGGCCACCAAGAACGCGGCGGCCGTGCTCATCACCGCCGACCTGCCCGCCTTCGCCAAGCCCGGCCAGACGCTGGACATCACCGTGTCCGCGCTCGGCAAGGCCAAGAGCCTGCGTGGCGGCACGCTGGTGATGGCGCCGATGGTCGGCGCCGACGGCCAGATCTACGCAATGGCGCAGGGCAACCTCGCCGTCGGCGGGCTCGGCGTCTCGGCGGCGGACGGCTCGAACGTCGTCGTCAACGTGCCGACCGCCGGCCGCATCCCCGGCGGTGCGACGGTGGAACGCTCGGTCGACGCCGGCTTCGCCACCTCGCCCACCATCAACTTCAACCTCTCCGAGGCGGACCTCACCACCGTCCAGCGTGTCGCGATGGCGATCAATCAGGCGATCGGCCCCGGCCGCGCGCAGGCGATCGACGCCGAGACGGTCGCCGTCTCCGCCCCGCAGGGCGCCGAGAGCCGCACCGCGCTGATGGCCCAGATCGAAGACCTCAACGTCACCCCCGCAGACGCCCCCGCGCGCGTGGTTGTTAATGCCCGGACGGGAACGGTCGTTATCAATGGTGCGGTCCGTATCGCGCCGGCCGCCGTCAGCCATGGCAAGCTGACCGTGAAGGTCGACGAGAAGCCGCAGGTGTCGCAGCCCGCGCCCTTCTCCGGCGGCCAGACCGTGGTGACGCCGAACAGCGCGATCTCGGTGGAGGAGAAGTCGTCGCCAGCCTTCCAGTTCCAGGGCGCCAACCTGGCCGACATCGTGAAAGCGGTGAACGCCATCGGAGCCTCGCCCGCCGACCTCGTCGCCATCCTCGAAGCGCTGAAGCAAGCCGGCGCCATGAAAGCGGATTTGATCATCCTATGATCCAGTCAGTCACCACCACCGCCACGACCGCCACGACGGACCCGAAGGCAGCGAAACTGAAGTCGGCCGCTCAGGCGTTCGAGGCCGTGTTCCTGCGCCAGATGATCGGCACGATGCGCCAGGCCGGCCTCGGCGACGGGATGCTGGACAGCGACGCGTCGAACCAGTTCCGCGACATGGCCGATTCCAAGCTGGCCGATTCCATGTCGCAGAAGGGCGTGCTCGGCATCGCCGACATGCTCATCAAGCAGATGACCCCGATCGTCGAGCATGAAAGCGGGACGGCGGCCACCAGCGGAGCCAAGGCATGAGCGACCTCCTCGGGATCGGCGCCTCGGGCGTCGCCGCCTACAGCAACATGCTGTCGGCGATCGGCAACAACGTCACCAACGCGAGCACGCCGGGCTATACGCGCCGCTCGGTGACGTTCGCGCAGAACACATCGGCCAACGCGACGAGCCTCTATTTCACCAGCCGTCCCGAGTTCAGCGGCGTGTCGACGGTCGCCGTCACGCGCTCATGGAACGATTATCAGGCGGCGGTCGCCCGCACGGCCGCCGGCGAGGCCGGCCGCGCCGACGCGCGCGCCACCTGGCTCGGCAATGCGGAGAGCGCGCTCAACGACACCGCCACCGGCGTCGGCCAGAGCGCGACGGCCTTCTTCAGCGCGGGCAACGCCCTCGCCGCGGATGCCGGCAACACCGGCAACCGTCAGGCCTTCCTGAACGCGCTGAACCAGACCGCCTCGGCCTTCAACACCACCGCGAACGCGCTTGCGCAGACCTCCGCCGGCATCGCCACCGCCGCGCAGACCAGCGTGCAGACGGTCAACTCCGATCTCGACGCGCTCGACAAGGTGAACGCCTCGCTCAACCATCAGGTGGCAGGCTCCTCGGCGCAGGCCGACCTGATGGACCAGCGCGACCGCATCCTCGACGATCTGTCGAGCCAGATCGGCATCAACGTGAAGCTCGACGACAGCGGCGTCGCCACCGTCACGCTCGCCAATGCGAGCAGCATCCAGCTCACCGCCAGCATCGGCAACAGCAGCTCGCAATTGCCGGGCACGCGCTTCATGCTCGAACAGGGCGACAATGGCGCGCTCCAGCTTTCCGCCGTCACCGCCGGCAAGCCGCAGGCGATCGCCGCGCCGGGCGGCGAGCTGGGCGGCCTGGTGGAGAGCGCGCAGACCGTCACGGACCGGCGCAATTCGCTCAACAAGATGGCCACCGATTTCGTGAAGTCGGTGAACGACTGGCAGGCCGCCGGCCTGAACCCTGCCGGCACGGCGGGCGTGCCCCTGCTGAGCGGCACCGACGCCGCCTCGATCACGCTCACCACCAACGATCCGAGCGCGATCGCCGCCGCGTCGTCGACCGCCAGCAACGGCAATCTGCTCAACCTCTCGTCCCTGCGCGGGGCCAGCGGCCTCGAAAAGACGTGGGCCGGCATGATTACCGATCAGGGCCAGATGGTCTCTGCCGCCCAGTCCGAGAACACCGCCACGGCGGCGGCGAGCAACTCCGCCTTCGCCGCGCGGGACTCCCTGACCGGCGTCGACCTCAACACGGAGGCCGGCGAGATGATCCGTTACCAGCAGGCCTACAGCGGCGCCGCCAAGGTGATCCAGGTCGCCAAGGATACCATGCAGTCGATCTTCGATCTGTTCTGAGGGATTTGAACGATGCTCAACACCCAGTACAGCCTCCAGTCGGAGATCGCGCGGCAGCAGGCGCTCGAATCCCAGATCGCGCAGCTCCAGACGAATATCTCGTCGGGCATCCAGGTGCATGTCGCCTCCGACGATCCGCAGGCCGCCGCCCGCATCGCGCAGATCGGCCGCCAGCAGGCCGACGAGACCGTCTACACCACCAACGTCAAGCAGGGTCAGGCGATCACCTCGCTGCTCGACACCAATCTGAGCGGCGTGCAGAACGCGCTGGTGCAGGCCAAGACGCTGATGCTCCAGGCCTCCAACGGCACGATGAGCGACAGCGACCGGCAGGCCATCATCACTTCGTTGCAGGGCCTCCAGCAGGATCTCCAGAACTTCTCGACCCAGACGGATTCGAGCGGCAACGCCCTGTTCGTGAAGGATGGGCAGCCCACGCAGATCCCCATCGGCAGCAACACCACCGTCGCCGCGGCGGACAGCTATGACGACGTGTTCGGATCGGTCACCCTGTCCAAGGGCACCAATGCCGGCAGCACCGTCAGCATCGACGACATCATCAGCGGCGCGATCGCCGGGCTTCAGCAAACCGATCCCACGGCGCAGCGGCAGGCGATGAATGACTCGATGAACGCGCTCGACGATGCGGCCAGCCATATCTCCATGGCCCAGTCCGACCTGGGCGTGCGCGAGGGCCGGTTCAACGCCGCGAGCGATGCCCTCGCCACCTCGGCGACGGACCTCAAGGCCGAACGATCGGGCCTCGAAGATACCGACGCCACCGCTGCTTATGCGGAAATGTCGAGCAAGATGACGATCCTGAACGCCGCCCAGTCGGTGCTGGCGTCGATGAACAAGGTGTCGCTCTTCGACAAGATCAGTTGATCGCAAACGCACCGCAAAACGCGGTGAACGGCGCGTTAGCTTAGGATTTCGTTTTCGATTGGCCGCTATCCTTGGGTCCACAAGGGAAAGCGGGCGATGGGCGTCCGGCCCGGAATGTGCGTCAACGCGGGAGTCAGTGGCCTTATGTTCGCAGCGATCGGCCTGATCGTGCTTCTCGTCATGGTGTTCGGCGGCTTCGCCTTCACCGGCGGCGATCTGCACCCGATCATGGAGGCCGTGCCGCACGAGATGATTATCATCGGCGGCGCCGCCGTCGGTGCGATCATCGCCGGCAACTCGATGAAGGAGCTGAAGCAGTTCGGCGCCGGCATCGGCAAGATCTTCAAGGGCCCGAAATACAAGAAGCAGGACTATCTCGACGCGATCTTCCTCGTGTCGACGCTGATGAAGATGCTGCGCACGTCCGGCCCGGTCGCGGTCGAGCCGCATATCGAAGACCCGAAGTCCTCGACGGTGTTCGCCGACTATCCCAAGCTGCTCAAGGACGACACGCTCGTCCACCTGATCTGCGACACGCTGCGCCTCGTCGTCGTATCGTCGGGCACGCTCGATCCGCACGCGGTCGAGGAGGTGATGGATAACAGCCTCAAGACCCACCATCACGACGACATCCGCCCCGCCGACATGCTCCAGAGCCTGGCCGACGCGCTGCCCGCGCTCGGCATCGTGGCCGCCGTGCTGGGCGTGGTGAAGACGATGGGCTCGATCGACAAGCCGCCGGCGATCCTCGGCGCGATGATCGGCTCGGCGCTGGTCGGCACCTTCATGGGCGTGCTGCTCGCCTATGGCATCGTCGGCCCCTTCGCGTCGCGCTGCCGTCAGGTGGTGGAGAGCGACGCGGCGATCTATCATGTGGTGAAGCAGATCATCATCGCCTCGCTCCACGGCCATCCGCTGCCGCTGGTGATCGAGGCGGCGCGTTCCTCGATCAGCCACTCGAACCAGCCCGCCTTCGCCGACGTCTTCGACGGTATGCGGGGCCGTTAAGCGATGGCGAGCGCCGCCCCCAAGCGCGCCCGGCCGGAAGCCGAGCCCGCCAAGATCATCATCGTCAAGAAGATCGTCGGCGAAGGCCATGGCGGCCATCATGGCGGCGCGTGGAAGGTCGCCTATGCCGATTTCGTGACGGCGATGATGGCCTTCTTCCTGCTGCTGTGGATTCTCGGCGCCACCACCGAGAAGCAGCGCAAGGGCATCGCCGACTATTTCTCGCCCACGCTCGTCGAGATGCGCGAGAAGTCGGCCGGATCGAACGGCGCGTTCGGCGGCGACAGCATCATCGCCAAGGACAAATACGCGCACCGCGCCTCGCAGACCGGCTCGAAGAGCATCACCATCCCGAAGGACGCGACCGGCGGCCCGAAGGAAGGCGCCGCCGCGATCCGCACGCGCGACCGCGAGCGCTTCCGCCAGCTCAAGCAGAAGATCGAGCTGAAGATGCAGGCGAACAAGTCGCTCACCGGCCTCGCCCCGCATGTCCGCTTCACGGAGACGCCGGACGGCCTGCGCATCGACATCGTCGACGGGGCGGACTTCTCGATGTTCGCGCTCGGATCGGACGTGCTCGTCCCCCGCGCGGCGCAGCTCATCGGCGAGGTGGCGGACACCATCGCGGGCGTGCCCAACGGCGTGATCGTGCGCGGCCACACCGATGCCCTCCCCTATGCGGCGGGGCGTCAGGTCAACAACTGGACGCTCTCCTCCGCCCGCGCCGAGGCGACGCGCAAGCGGCTGGCGGACGGCCATGTCGCGCCGGATCGCTTCGTCCGCATCGAAGGCGTCGCCGATCGCGAGCCGTTCGTGCCGCAGGACATGTACGATCCGCGCAACCGCCGCATGTCGATCACGCTCGCCTGGACGCCCGGCGGCGCCGACGATGCGCAGGTGCAGGCGATGCAGACGAAGGTGGGCGCCGGGGCCGCGCCGGACGACGGGGATCGGCGGGGCTTCGACGCCCATTGAGGGCGACCCCATGCCTCCCCGTGATGGAGCAGCCTAGCCCTTCGGGATATCGCCCCATGCTCTGTCGCCAGAAGCGGCGGAAAACCGGCATATCGGCGGATATCCCAACATCGGATTCGTTTCCGACGATGCATGTCCCATGGAGAGGGCCGCCCCGAATTGGCACAGACGCCCGGTGAGCCGGTAGACCGGTAAGCACATGTCGTTACGCTTGGGCGTCGGGGGGCTCCTTCGCGTGACGCGGACTGCCGATCGGCCCTTGGGCGAGTTTCTGCATATCCGGCCGGCCGAAGGGGCAGCCGCCGGACAATGGCCCGGCGCGGCGCGATCCGTCCGCCCGCCGGGAGAAGGCGGGGGAGAAGGACGCCGATGTTGGAGAAAATGAAGTGGACGCTGGAAGGCGTCTTCTCCGGCTGTCACGGGATTCCGGCGCCCGAGCGCAACGCACCCCGCCTTTCGATCGCGAGCGCCCCGGATCATGGCCCCTCGCCCGAGATTGTCGATCATCTGCGCGCGCAGGGCGTGTCCAGCAGCTTCTGCCTGCATGGCACCTGCATCGGACCAGACCCCCGGCCCGGCCCGCTGACGAACGACGGGGAGGCTCTCTATGTGCCCGGCTATGACGCGTTCGGCATGGATCGGATTCCGCCCGAACTCTTCTTCGCCAGGCCGGATCGCGACGACGATCTCATCACCCGCCTCCAGCCGGAGCCGACGCCCTGTTTCGTGCGTCTGCCCCATGGCGGCGGCCATCACATGCTGCGCGTGCATCGCCTGCTCCGGGATCGCCTGTCGGACTGGCTGCTGGTCCACTGGGCGGGTTCGCCCGATGCCCCCTCCCCCGCGCCTGGATATGAGGATGAGCAGGATCTCGTCGCCCGCTGCCGGGAAGCCGCGAAACGGACCTTTGCCGATCACCGCATCTCCGGCGCCATCATCCTCATGTACGGCGATCCGGCAGACATGAACGTGTCGCTCACGGCGCAGGTGGCGCCGCTGCTGCTGCGCGAGGTGCTTTCCGGCGCGCACCATCCGCATTGGACGGTGATCGGGATCGGCGCCCCCGTCCTCGCCTGAAATCCTGTACGGATGGGGCGCCATCGTCCCGTATCGGAACAATCATGCGCCCAAACGGCACATAATCCTGTCCGCAGGAGCGATATCCTGTGGGAGCGTGTCGCTCCAAGACCGCGCACGGAAGTGGCGTCCAGGGCGATCATCGCCGCGGGCCTTCCTGCGACACGGCGGGACGCGCGGCGTGCGAAGCCATGAAGGGGGCGCACCCATGGGCCAAATGCGGATCACGATCGTGTCGAACTGCGAGCTGAATCGCGAGGGATTGAAGCGCCTGATCCTCTCGCACGGGCTTTCGGCGGCCTGCCTTTCCTTCGCGGAAGCGGGGCGGCTTCCCCTCGGGCAGGACGATCCGCATCACCTCCTGCTCGTCGAGGCCGACGGCGAGGACGGCGCGCTGGCGATGGGGCTCCGGCACCGGGGGCGCTTCCCTCTCTCGCCGATCGCGCTGCTCTGCCCCGATTTCCGGCTGGCCTTCGTGAAGAACGGCCTCGCCGCGGGGATCAACGGCTTCCTGACGCGCGACATGCCCTTCGCCGCGCTGCTCCACAGCCTGCGCCTGATCCTGACCGGGCAGAAGATATTGCCGACCCGCTGCATCGAGCATCTGATGGGATCGGACGTCTCCGTCCTCCCGCCCGACTGGAACGAGATCGCCGATCATCGGCAACTCTCGCAACGGGAGGTCGGCGTGCTGCACTGCCTGATCGAGGGGGACGCCAACAAGGTCATCTCCCGCCGCCTGAACATCGCCGAGCCGACCGTGAAGGTCCACATCAAGGCGATCCTGCGCAAGCTCCACGTCGGCAACCGCACGCAGGCGGCGGTGTGGGCGGTCAGCCGGCGGGCGACAGGCTGATCGGCCTCACGCGTCGCCGCAAGCCGCCAGGCTATGCTCCTCCAGCAGCCCCTGATTGACGACCCAGATCGCCGCCTGCGTGCGATTGAGCACATGGAGCTTCCGCAGGATCGCCTTCACATGCACCTTCACGGTCGCCTCCGCGATGCCGAGCTTGCGGGCGATCACCTTGTTGGCATCCCCTTCCACCAGACAGCGCAGAATGCCGATCTCGCGCTCGGAGAGATTGTTGCGGGTTTTCACGTCGTCCCACTTCGCCACGGCGGCGACATGGCCGTTGGAGGCGAAATCCTCGACGAATTCGGTGGGAAGGATCTTCTCCCCCATCGATACCAGTTCGAGCATCAGAATCAGCGGCTCATAGGAGACCTGCCGCGCCAGATAGCCGTCCGCGCCCATGGTGAGCGACCGGCGAACCGTCGCGGTGTCGCAGCCGTCCCCGATGAGGACGATGCGCGCGGCCTTGAGCTGTTCCCGGATCGCGGCGCAGGCCATCAGCCCCGCCTCCGCCGACTGGGCGTCGACGATGACGACATGCTCCGGCTCGTCGTTCAGCTCGCCGGCCACCCGGCCGATCTCGTCCACCGCCCGGCAGCGCGTTTCGAACCCGCCTTCCACGAGAAGGCGCTTCAGCCCCTCCCGAGCGATCTCATTGTCCCCAAAGAGCGAAATGTGCGCAGATTTGGCCATGCCAACCCCCGGAATGACAGCCCACTGACGCGCTCCGCAACACTCCATCAACCGACCGACATCATGGAGGTTTCTGGTTCGCCCTCCGAAAGTATTAATATACTCGGAGCCCCCCGAGTAACAAGGCGCTAACCAACCAATCTGTCACAAGTGCCCACATCCGGTACAAATCATTTGGCCTTTGGTCTAAACTTGAGAGGCGGCCGCGGGTTGTTTCGGGCAAAGAATAATGATGAACGGAACCCCGAGACGATATTGGAACGGGGAAATAATGGATGGCCCGATCATCTCATCTGGATGGCCCCTCTACTCCAGAGGGATGGAGGCTCATCCGTTCGGCTGATTTTGCGGCCGAATCGGCACGCTCGGGCCTTCGACGGCACGGCCGGCGAATGAGGCGATTCTCGTCGGGATGTGATGCGCAAGGGACGAGGCGAAGGCCGCCGCCTCCCATGCGGAAGGCGGATCGGCACGCCCCGTCCGAAGCGGGCGTCAGCCCATCGCCTTGACGATTTCCTCCACCATCTTCTTGGCGTCGGCAAGAAGCATCATGGTATTGTCGCGGTAGAACACCTCGTTATCGACACCGGCATAGCCGACGCCGCCCATCGAGCGCTTCACGAACAGCACCGTCTTGGCCTTCTCCACATCCAGCACGGGCATACCGTAGATGGGCGAGGACTTGTCCGTCTTGGCGGCCGGATTGGTGACGTCGTTGGCCCCGATCACGAAGGCGACGTCGGTCTGCGCGAACTCGCCGTTGATGTCCTCCAGCTCGAACACCTCGTCATAGGGGACGTTCGCTTCGGCCAGCAGCACGTTCATATGGCCCGGCATACGGCCCGCCACCGGATGGATGGCGTATTTCACGCGCACGCCTTCCTTCTTGAGCAGATCGCCCATCTCGCGCAGCGCGTGCTGCGCCTGCGCCACCGCCATGCCGTAGCCGGGCACGATGATGACCTGCTCGGCCTGCTTCATCAGGAACGCCGCGTCCTCGGCCGAGCCGCGCTTCCACGGCCGGTCGATCGCCGCGCCGCCACCGGACGCGCCCGCCTCGGTGCCGAAGCCGCCGGCGATCACGCTGATGAAGCTGCGGTTCATCGCGCGGCACATGATGTAGGAGAGGATCGCGCCCGAAGAGCCCACCAGCGCGCCCGTGATAATCATCGCGGTGTTGTGCAGCGTGAAGCCCATCGCGGCGGCGGCCCAGCCCGAATAGCTGTTCAGCATCGACACCACGACCGGCATGTCCGCGCCGCCGATCGGCACGATCAGCAGGAAGCCGATGACGAAGCTCAGCGCCGTGATCGCGGCGAAGACGGGCAGCGCGTCGTCGGTGAGGAAATAGCCGATCAGCGCGACGATCAGCGCCAGCGTGCCGAGATTGATGACATGGCGCGCCGGCAGCAGGATCGGCTTGCCCGACATGTTGCCGTTGAGCTTCAGGAAGGCGATCACCGAGCCCGAGAAGGTGATGGCGCCGATCGCGATGCCGAGCCCCATCTCGATCCGGCTGACCTGGTGGATATGCCCGGTCGCGAGGTCGAGGATGCCGAACGCTCCCGGATTGGCATAGGCCGCGATCGCCACCAGCACCGCCGCAAGGCCGACCAGCGAGTGGAAGGCCGCCACGAGCTGCGGCATCGCCGTCATCTGGATGCGCCGCGCCACCACGAAGCCGATGCCGCCGCCGATCGCCATCGCCACCACGATCTCGGGCAGGCTGGCGATCTTGTGCGTGACGAGCGTCGTCCCCACCGCCAGCACCATGCCGACCATGCCGAAGCGATTGCCGCGCCGGCTGCTCTCCGGGCTCGACAGCCCGCGCAGCGCGAGGATGAAACAGAGCCCCGCGATCAGATAGATGAACGCCACCCACGGATTGACGGCAACGGCTTCGGACATTCCTTAAACCCCCAGATGTCGGTGCCGGATCACTTGGCCGCCGGCCGATCCTTCTTCTTGTACATGGCGAGCATCCGCTCGGTGACGGCGAACCCGCCGAAGATGTTGACGCTCGCCAGCACCACGGCGGCGAGGCCGAGCCATTTCGACGTGGTCGAGCCCTCGGCCGCCGACGCGATCAGCGCGCCAACGATGATGACCGACGAGATCGCGTTGGTGACCGACATCAGCGGCGTGTGCAGCGCCGGCGTCACCGACCAGACGACATAATAGCCGATGCAGCAGGCCAGCATGAAGATCGACAGGACCGAAACGAAATCCATGGGAACGGCTCCTATTGCGTCACGGTCATGCGGAACGGGCGTGGGACGGCGCTCATCCGAGCAGCCTCGGGTTCACCACCTTGCCGTCCTTCGTCAGGCGGATCGCGTCGCCGATCTCCTCGTCGAGCACGGGCACGCCCTTCTCCTTGTCCCAGAAGGCGGAGAGGAAGTTGAAATGGTTGCGTGCGAACAGCGCCGAGGCGTCCGCCGCCAGACGGGAGGGCACGTTGCGATGGCCGACGATCTTCACGCCATGCCGCACGACCACCTCGCCGGGCACCGCGCCCTCGACATTGCCGCCCGCTTCCACCGCGAGGTCGACGATCACGGAGCCCGGCCGCATCGTCGCGATCTGCGCGTCCGAGATCAGGCGCGGCGCGGGGCGTCCGGGGATCAGCGCCGTCGTGATGACGATGTCCTGCCTGGCGATATGGCTGGAGACCAGCTCCGCCTGCGCCTTCTGATATTCGGCCGACATCTCGGTGGCGTACCCGCCCGAGCCCTCGCCCTCGATCCCGGCGACATTCTCGACGAAAATCGGCTTGGCGCCGAGCGACTGGATCTGTTCCCTGGTGGCCGATCGCACGTCGGTGGCCGACACCTGCGCGCCCAGACGGCGCCCGGTGGCGATCGCCTGGAGTCCGGCGACGCCGACGCCCATCACGAACAGCCGCGCGGCCGACACCGTGCCCGCCGCCGTCATCATCATCGGGAAGGCGCGGCCATATTCGCCCGCCGCGTCCAGCACCGCCTTGTAGCCGGAGAGGTTCGACTGCGAGGACAGGATGTCCATCGACTGCGCACGGGTGATGCGCGGCATGAACTCCATCGCCAGCGCCTCGATCCCGGCGGCGGCATAGGCATCCACCCGCGCCCGCTCACCGAACGGATTGAGCGCGGCCGCCAGCCATGCCCCCGGCTTCACACCGGAGAGGCTCGCCGGGTCCGGCCCCTGCACACCAAGCAGGATATCCGCCCCCGAAATGACCTCCGCCCGAGTCGCGACCCTGGCGCCGGCCTCTGCAAAGGCGGCATCGGCGATCGACGCGCCTTCGCCCGCCCCCGCTTCAACAGCCACTTCCGCGCCGAGCCCGATGAATTTTTTCACCGTCTCGGGCGTGACGGACACCCGCCGTTCCCCCGCCGCGCTCTCCCTGAGCGCCCCGATCTTCGCCATCGGCCGTCAGTTCGCGATGAGCAGGATGACGACAAACGCCGCAACGAAACAGGCAGCAGCACCATATTTCAACAGCCTGACGAAACTGCCATAGGTTTGCTGATGAGCATTCATCTCAACGTGGGAGCTTTCTGCCATCGGGGCCTCGCTGGATTGCAGTGCGGAGATTTCTACCTGCCTGAATCCGGGCTGCAAGCCTAATCATATGTAGGGTGATTAAGCCTGTCTTTACCTGACGACGTTACCGACAAGACCAATTCCAGAGGAAACGGAATGCCGCGCGAGACGATCCGAAGCCTTTTGCTGATCGATGAGGATGCCGGCCAGCGGCGTCTCGTCTCCGCCATCGCCGCCCGCGCCGGCTGGCGGACGATCGTCGCGGATATCGGCCCGGATTCGCTCGCCTCGCTCTCCACGCCGCAGGGCAGCACCATCGAGGCGATCCTGATCGACCAGCGCGACGACACGCCCGCCATGGTCGCGGAGCTGCGCGCCCAGCATCCCGACAAGGCCGTCCATATCCTCACCGAGATGGCGGGCCTCGCCGTCGCGGTGGAGGCGATGCGCCAGGGCGCGACAGACTATCTGGTGAAACCGATCGCGCCGGATCGCCTGCTCGCGGCACTCGACGCCGCCGCCAACCGCCAGTCGATCGAGGGCGAGCTGCGCCCGATGGCGGAGAAATTGTGGCAGCCGCTCCCCTTCGAGGAGATCGTCGGCACGGGCACCGCCTTCCGCGCGGCGGTCGCCACCGCCGCCAAGGCCGCCCGCGCGCGCATCCCCGTGCTGATCGAGGGCGAGCGCGGCACCGGCAAGGAGATGTTCGCCGAGGCGATCCATGCCGCATCGCCCCGCGCCCAGCGCCCGCTGGTGGTGATCGATTGCGGCGCCATCCCCGCCAACGTCATCGATTCGGATCTGTTCGGCCACGAGCGCGGCGCCTTCGCCGGCGCCTTCGAGCGCAAGCCCGGCCGGTTCGTGGAGGCGGACGGCGGCACGCTGTTCCTCGACGACGTCTCCTCGCTCGCGCTCGACACGCAGGCGCGCCTGCTCGCCACGATCGAGACGGGGCGCATCTGGCCGCTCGGTAGTCGCGGGTATCGTGAGGTCGATATCCGCATCATCGCCGCCAGCCGCATGTCGCTGGCCGAGGAGGTCGCCGCCGGGCGCTTCCGCGAAGACCTGCTCTATCGCCTCGCCGGCGTGCATGTCGCGATCCCGCCGCTGCGCGAGCGGATGGGCGACCTGCCGCTGCTCGTTCGCCATCTGCTCGATCGCATCGCCCACCAGCCGGGTCTGCGCGAGCTGGAGATCACCGACGACGCGCTGGCGCTGCTCGCCGGCTATGACTGGCCGGGCAATGTCCGCCAGCTCCAGAACGCGCTGTTCCGCGCCGCCGTGCTGTGCGACGCGCCGTCGCTCACCACCGCCGACTTCCCGCAGATCGCGCAGGAGAGCTTCTCCCGCCGCCGCCAGCCGCGCGGCAACGGGCTCGGGCATCGCGTGCCGGTGTCGCCGTCCGGCGGCGTGACGCTCTACACGCCGGACGGGCATCTCCGCCCGCTCGACGAGATCGAGGCCGACGTCATCCGCCACGCGATCAGCCATTATCGCGGCCGCATGAGCGAGGTGGCTCGCCGCCTCGGCATCGGCCGCTCGACGCTCTACCGCAAGCTCGGCGAACTCGGGATCGATACGGCGGCCTGAGGCCTGCCTCTCCCGCTTTTCGTCATCCCGGCGGAGGCCGGGATCCATTCGACGCCACGCGAACCGCATCGCCGTCGCGCCCGCCGCCAAGCGGAGCGACCACGCGAACGCCGCGCTCATGGATCCTGACTTCCGTCAGGATGACGAAGAAGGGAAGGACGGCGCGAACGCCCCCTAAGGCGTCAGAGCCTCGTCGCGCAGGCCCCGCCATACGCGCAGCGCCTGCACCGTCTCGAACACGTCGTGGACGCGCAATATCTGCACGCCCTGCGCAGCGCCTTTCAGCGCCAGCGTGATCGATCCGCCGAGCCGCTGGCTGACATCCGCCTCGCCCGAGAGAGCGCCGACGATCCGCTTGCGGCTCGCGCCCAGCACGATCGGCAGGCCGAGCGCATGGAACAGCGACAGCCCGTTCAGGATGGCGAGATTGTGGCGCAGCGTCTTGCCGAAGCCTATGCCCGGATCGATCAACAGCCGCTCCCGCGCCACGCCTGCCGCCGTCACAGCCGCGATGCGGGCCTCCAGCCAGTCATACACGTCGAGCAGCGCGTCACGATATTGCGGGTCTTGCTGCATCGTCTCGGGCGAGCCCTGATGGTGCATCAGCACCACCGGGCAGTCGCTCGCCGCCACGACCCGCAGCGCCTCGCCGTCATAGGTGAGCGCCGAGACGTCGTTGATGATGTGCGCGCCCGCCGCGAGGCCGGCCGTCATCACCGCCGCCTTGCGCGTGTCGAGCGAGAGCGCCGTGCCGCTCGCCTTCAGCCGCTCGATCACGGGGACGACGCGGGCGATCTCGTCGCCTTCCCAGACGGTCGCGGCGCCGGGGCGGGTGGACTCGCCGCCGATGTCGACGATCGCCGCCCCGGCGGACGCCAGCGCCACCGCATTGTCGGCCGCCTCGGCGGGCTGCTCCTCCAGGCCCTTGCCGGTCGAGAAGCTGTCCGGCGTCACGTTGACGATGCCCATCACCTGCGGCTGGTCGAGCCGGATGACGCGCTCGCCCAGCGTCAACGGCGCGCGATCGGCCGTGATACGCTGGAGCTGCCGCCCGGCGGAGGTCCGCTGCGGCTCGGGCAGGCTGTCGACGAAATCCTCGATCCGCTCGACGGGGACGAGGGCATGGTCGAAGCGCCCGCCCGCGTCGGCGGCCAGCACTTCGACCATCGCGAACCAGACGAGCCCACCCGCCAGCCGCATCGCCTGCCCGTCATAGCCGAAGGGCGCATCGATGAAGCCGGTGGGCCGGAGATAGATCCGCGCGGAGCGGCCGCGCCGCGCGATCTCGGCGGAGATCATGCGGCCGGCTGGCTGGCCAGATAGGCCTGTCGAAGCGTGTCGATCGGCTCCAGCTTGCCGTTGCGCTCATAGTGCCAGAAGGTCCAGCCGTTGCACGACGGCGCGCCCTGCAACTCGGCGCCGAGCTTGTGGATCGAGCCCGTGCGCGCCTCATGCGTCAGCGAGCTGTCGGCGCGGACACTGGCGCTCCAGCGGCGCTTGGCATCCATCAGCACCGCGCCCGGCTCCAGCAGCCCCGCCTCGACCAGCGCACCGAACGGCACGCGCGGCGTCGACTTGCGCGACGGCATCACCATCATCGCGCTCTCGTCGAGCGGCAGGGCGGCGGCGATGCGCTCGCGCGCCACGCGGATGTAGCGCGGCTCGCGCTCGATGCCGATCCAGCGGCGGCCGAGGCGCTTGGCGACGGCGCCCGTCGTGCCGGTGCCGAAGAAGGGATCGAGCACCACGTCGCCCGGCTTCGTCGTCGCGAGCAGGATGCGATAGAGCAACGCTTCCGGCTTCTGCGTCGGGTGCGCCTTGGCGCCGTCATCGTCCTTGAGGCGCTCGCCGCCCGAGCAGATCGGCAGCACCCAGTCCGAGCGCATCTGGAGATCGTCGTTGAGCGCCTTCATCGCCTTGTAGTTGAAGGTGTAGCGCGCATCCTCGGATTTCGCTGCCCAGATCAAAGTCTCGTGCGCGTTGGTGAAGCGCGTGCCCTTGAAATTGGGCATCGGGTTCGCCTTGCGCCACACGATGTCGTTGAGGATCCAGTAGCCTTCGTCCTGAAGATTGGCGCCGACGCGGAAGATGTTGTGATAGCTGCCGATCACCCACAGCGTGCCGTCGTCCTTCAGGATGCGGCGCGCTTCCTTGAGCCAGGCGCGGGTGAAACGATCATAGGTCGCGTAGCTTTCGAACTTGTCCCAATCGTCGTCGACGGCGTCCACCTGGCTGCCGTCCGGGCGGAACAGGTCGCCGCCGAGCTGGAGGTTGTAGGGCGGATCGGCGAAGATGCAGTCGACCGACTTGTCGGGCAGCGCCTTCATCGCGCGGACGCAATCGTCACGCAGAATCTGGTCGAGCGGCAGAACGCCCTCGGCAGCCCGCGCCTGAGCCACGCGCGCCTGCGCACCAACATCGAACTGCCCCATGACGCGAACCCTTATACACCGATTGACACTGTCAGATGGGTGCTAAGTGATTCCCGCGACTCGCCCCGTCAAGCATAAAAACCCCCGGAATCCCGCGAGTCGCGGCGGTACGGAGGGTGAACCGATTCACCCTGACACCAGATATGGGAGTCAGGACGACTCGCCTGACTCAACCCCTAGTGGTGTGACTCAAACGACTCAGCCCGATTTTTAGGGTAAATTTCCGCTCCTCTCGGCAAGAGAAGGCAGATGGACCCCGGATCAAGTCCGGGGTGACGAAGGAAGGGTCAGAGCGCCAGCACCAACTGGGCGACGGGCGCGAAGCTGCGGCGATGGAGCGGCGTCGGCCCAAGCTCGATCAGCGCAGCGCGATGCTCCGCCGTGCCGTAGCCCTTGTTCTGACGCCAGCCATAGCCCGGATATTGCCCGTCATACTCCTGCATCATCCGGTCGCGCGTCACCTTGGCGATGATCGAGGCCGCCGCGATCGAGCGGCTGAGCGCGTCGCCCGAGACGATCGCCACCGCCGGATGCCGCCATTTGGGCAGCGCGTTGCCGTCGACCAGCACCATCCCCGGCTCGACGCCCAGCGCATCCACCGCGCGGCTCATGGCGAGCATCGTGGCGTGATAGATGTTGAGCCGGTCGATCTCCTCCACGTCGACGATGCCGACGCCCCAGCCCGTCGAGGATCGCACGATGCGGTCATAGAGCCCCTCGCGGGCGGCCTCGGTGAGCTTCTTGGAGTCATCGATGCCGCGCGGCACGCGCCGCCGGTCGAGGATCACGGCCGCCGCGACCACAGGCCCGGCCAGCGGCCCGCGCCCCGCCTCGTCGACGCCGGCGCAGGGTTCGGGATGGTCTCTCTCATAACGGAAGCTGGGAGGCATGACGCCCCTCCTAGGGCGATCCGGCCGATCAAGGAACCGTCAAACATATGCTCATCTTTGCGGCGCAGGATGGCGCCACAGGGGGATGATGCCATGAATCTCTGGAAGGGGGCGCGACCGGCGCCGATTTCGCCGAAGCTGGTGCTGATCGTGATCGGCGGCAGCTTCTGTCTCGGCTTCGTGGCGCTGGCCGGCCACTGAGGACGAAGCGGGCGGAGGCCGGCAGGCCCCCGCCCCGCCCGATCAGATCAGGCCGTCTGGCGCTTCAGCCGCGCCGCATAGCTCTTGCGGAACTTCTGGAGCTTGGGCGCGACGACCGCCATGCAATAGGCGTTCTCCGAACCCTGCCGCTCGAAATATTCCTGGTGATAGTCCTCGGCGACATACCAGAGCGCGAGCGGCTCGATCGTGGTCACGACCGGCTCCTCATATTCGGCCTGCGCACGCGCGATCGCGGAGCGGGCGGATGCCTCCTGCGCGGGCGAATGCGGGAAGACCGCCGAGCGATACTGCGTGCCGACGTCGTTGCCCTGACGGTTGAGCTGCGTCGGGTTGTGGATGTGGAAGAAGATGTCGAGCAGGTCGTCATAGCTGATGACGTCCGGGTCGAAGGCGACGCGCACCGCCTCGGCATGGCCTGTATCGCCCTCGCACACCCGCTTGTAGCTCGGGTTGGCGACCGTGCCGCCGGTATAGCCGCTCTCCACCGACTCGATGCCGATCACATCGTCGAACACGGCCTCGACGCACCAGAAGCAGCCCCCTGCCAGCGTCGCGATCTCCTGCGCCATTTCCTTACTCCGAAGCTAGAGAATCTCTCGGGCGAGAGGGTGGTGCGCCGGAACGGGATTTTCAACGGCAGAAGCCGACGAAAGGCGCCTTGACGAAGCTTTTACACCAACGCGTTATGCCGCCCGCATGGACGTACGCTTCGCAGACCCGACCTCCGCCCCCAACGCCTCCGCTTCGGGCGCGGCCGATACCCAGTCGATCGTCGTGATCGGGCTGGGCTATGTCGGCCTGCCGCTGGCGGTCGCGCTGGCCCGCAGCTTCCCGACCGCGGGCCTCGACATCAGCGCCGAGCGCGTCGCGGAACTGACCCGAGGCGAGGATCGCACCGGGGAGATCGATGCGGAGACGCTCGCCGCATCCACGCTCGAATATCATTCGGACGCGGCGGGATGCGCCCCGGCGGACGTCTACATCGTCACCGTCCCTACGCCCGTCGACGAGCGCAACCGGCCGGACCTGCGCGCGCTGATCTCGGCGAGCGAGATGGTCGGGCGGATGCTGGACGGCAGCCGCAAGCCGCTCGTGATCTTCGAGAGCACCGTCTATCCGGGCGTCACCGAGGAACTGTGCGTGCCCGCGATGGAGCGCGTCTCGGGGCTCCAGTGGAAGGAAGGCTTCGTCGTCGGCTATTCGCCCGAGCGCATCAATCCCGGCGACCGCGAACATACCGTCGACCGCATCGTGAAGGTCGTCTCCGGCGACAGCCCCGAAACGTGCGAGCGCGTCTCCGCCATCTACGAGCGCGTGACGACGGGCGGCACCTTCCGCGCCGCCTCGATCAAGGCGGCCGAGGGCGCCAAGGCGATCGAGAACGCGCAGCGCGACATCAATATCGCCTTCATGAACGAGGTGACGCGCATCTTCGCCCGCCTCGACGTATCGATCTGGGATGTGATCGACGCGGCCCGGACCAAGTGGAATTTCCTGCCCTTCACCCCCGGTCTGGTGGGCGGGCACTGCATCGGCGTCGATCCCTATTATCTCTCGCACCGCGCGATCGAGCTGGGGCACCTGCCCGAGGTCATCCCCGCCTCGCGCCGGGTGAACGACGATATGGGGCGCTGGATCGCGGACACGCTGCACCTCAAGATGGGGCGCCACGCGCTGCGCATCCTGATCCTCGGCGTCACCTTCAAGGAGGACGTGCCCGATCTCAGGAACTCCAAGGTCGGCGATATCGTGAAGCGCTTCTGGTATCACGGCCATTCGGTGACGGTGCATGATCCGCTCGCGGATGCCGCCGAGGCCGAGAAGGATTATGGCGTCCGCCTCGATCCCGACGCGCTGGGCCGGCAATACGATCTCGTCGTGTCGGCGGTGTCGCATCGCTTCTATCGCGACATGAGCGATGCGGCGCTGGCCGCCCTCGTCGAGGAAAACGGCCTGTTCGCGGATGTGAAGGGCGTGTTCCGGGGCCGGGACTTCGGCCGGAAGGTCTGGACGCTCTAGCCGACGATGCCGGGGCCGAGCGGCCCGCTGCCCTGCCCCAGCCCCGGCGCCGCCTCGATCGCCGTGCGGACATAGCGCCGCGCCGCCGCCACCGCCTTGGCGAGATCGTCGCCCCGCGCCAGCCCCGAGGCGATCGCGCTCGCCATCGTGCAGCCGGTGCCGTGCGTGTGGCGGGTGACGATCCGCTGGCCACCCCATTCGGTCCGCTCCCCGCCGGGGAGGATGAGCGCATCGATCAGCAGTTCCCCTTCGCCATGGCCGCCCTTGGCGAGCACCGCCGTGCCCGTCCGCCGGACCAGCGCCTCGGCCCCCCTGGGCGACAGCACGGCCAGTTCGGGGATATTCGGCGTCACCAGCACCGCGAGGCGCATCAGCCGCTCGAACGCCGCGATGGTGGCATCGTCCGCCAGCATCGCCCCGCTGGTCGCGACCATCACCGGATCGAACACCAGCGGCACGCGCGCGTCGGCCGCCTCCAGCCGATCGGCCACCGCCTCGGCGATGGCAGACGAGCCGATCATGCCGATCTTGATCGCATCCGCGCCGATGTCGGAGAGCACCGCGTCGATCTGCGCCACCACCATCGCCGGATCGGTGAGCGCCACGCCCGTCACGCCCCGCGTGTTCTGCGCGGTGATCGCGGTGATCGCGGTCATGGCGTGGCAGCCGAAGGCGGTCACCGTCCTGATGTCGGCCTGAATGCCCGCCCCGCCCCCGGAATCCGAGCCGGCGATGATGAGCACGCGCGGGATCGTCATGCCGGACGCGCCGCCGCCGCCGGATAGCGCGCCAGCAGATCGCCCCCGCGCGGCGGACGCGGGCGTAGCTCGCCCTTGCAGTTGGGGCACGCGCCGTCGAGCGGCCCCACCACGCACTCCGAACAGAAGGTGCATTCCATCGAGCAGATGAAGGCCCCGTCGCGATCGGCCGGCAGGATGCGCCCGCACGCCTCGCACAGGGGCCTCATCTCCAGCATCAGGCGGCGCGCCTCACCGCCTCGCAGACGGCCTCCACCACCTGCTGCACCAGCGCCGGGTCTTCGCCCTCCGCCATCACGCGGATCAGCGGCTCGGTGCCCGACTTGCGGATCAGCAGACGCCCCGTGCCGGCGAGCTTCTCCTCCGCCTCGGCGATGGCCGCCTTCACCGTATCGGCCTCCAGCGGCGCGCCGTTCTTGAAGCGGACATTCTGGAGCTTCTGCGGCAGCGGCTCGAAACAGCGGAGCAGCTCCGAGGCGGGCTTGCCGCTCTCGACCAGCTCGGCCAGCACCTGAAGCGCGGCGAGCAGCCCGTCGCCGGTGGTGGCATAGTCGGACAGGATGAGATGCCCCGACTGCTCGCCGCCCACATTGAAGCCGTCGCGGCGCATCGCCTCCAGCACATAGCGGTCGCCGACCGCGGTGCGGTGCAGCGTCAGCCCGTTGGCCTCCAGATAGCGTTCCAGCCCGAGGTTGGACATCACCGTCGCGACGATGCCGCCGCCCTTGAGCAGGCCGCGCCGCTGGAAGCCGGTGGCGATCACCGCCATGATCTGGTCGCCGTCGACGATCTGGCCGCGCTCGTCGACGATGATGAGCCGGTCCGCGTCGCCGTCCAGCGCGATGCCGATGTCGGCGCGCGTCTCCAGCACCTTGCGCTGCAAGGCCTCGGGCGCGGTGGAGCCGACCTTGTCGTTGACGTTGGTGCCGTCCGGCTTGACGCCGATCGCGATCACGTCGGCGCCCAGCTCCCACAGCGCCGAGGGCGCGACGTTATAGGCGGCGCCGTGCGCGCAATCGATCACGATGCGCAGGCCGTCGAGGCGCAGATCCTCCGGGAAGGTCGCCTTCACGCCATGGATGTAGCGGCCGCGCGCGTCCTCGATGCGCTGGGCGCGGCCGATCGCCTCGGGCTTCGCGAGCGTCGGCGGCTGATCGAGCATCGCCTCGATCTGCATCTCATCCTCGTCGGAGAGCTTGAAGCCGTCCGGGCCGAACAGCTTGATGCCGTTATCCTGATAGGGATTGTGGCTGGCCGAGATCATCACGCCGATATCCGCGCGCATCGCCTTGGTGAGCAGCGCCACCGCCGGCGTCGGCATCGGGCCGACGAGGATCACGTCCATGCCCACCGAGGTGAAGCCCGCCACCAGCGCGGATTCCATCATATAGCCCGACAGGCGCGTGTCCTTGCCGATCACCACGCGGTGACGATAGTCGCCGCGTAGGAAGTGCGCGCCGGCCGCCTGCCCCACGCGCATCGCCAGCTCCGCCGTCATCGGCGCCTCGTTGGTCCGCCCGCGAATGCCGTCCGTGCCGAAATATTTGCGCGCCATAGATGCTCCTTCCTCGGGCGCCTCATACTCCGCTCGGGCGGCCGACCGCCAGTTCATACTGTTGCCTGATCGGCCCCGGCGGTTTAGCGCCCGGTCATGCCGTCCCATCCCCGCATCCTCCCCCTCGACGACGACGCGATCGCGGTCGCCGCCGCGCAGATCCGCGAAGGCCTGCCCGTCGCGGTGCCGACCGAGACGGTCTACGGCCTCGCCGCCGACGCGACCTCGGGCGAGGCGGTGGCGCGCATCTATGCGGCCAAGGGGCGGCCCTCGTTCAATCCGCTGATCGTCCATGTCGCGAGCCTGGAGCAGGCCGAGACGCTGGCCGAGCTGCCGCCCGCCTCCCACCGCCTCGCCGCCGCCTTCTGGCCGGGGCCGCTGACCATGGTGCTGCCCGCGCGCACGGGATCGCCGGTCGCCGATCTGGTGACGGCGGGGCTGTCGACGGTCGCCATACGGATGCCGGCGCACCCGGCGATGCGCGCGCTGATCGCCGCCTCGGGCCGCCCGCTCGCCGCCCCTTCCGCCAACGCCAGCGGCCGGATCAGCGCGACCCGCGCCGCGCATGTCGCCGCCTCGCTCGGCGGCAAGGTGAGCCTCATCCTCGACGGCGGCGCGACGCGGCATGGGCTGGAATCCACCATCGTCGCGGTGGGGGAGGACAAGCTGCGCCTGCTCCGCCCCGGCCCGGTGGATGCCAAGGCGCTGGAAGAGGCGAGCGGCCTGCCCGTCCTCTCCCCCGTCGCGGATGCGGCGATCGAGGCGCCGGGCCAGCTTTCCAGCCATTATGCGCCGGGCAAGCCGCTCCGCCTCGATGCGACCGGGCGGCGCGACGGCGAATGGCTGATCGGCTTCGGAGACGTCGCGGGCGACGACACGCTGTCCGCCTCGGGCGATCTGATCGAGGCCGCATCCCGGCTGTTCGGCGCGCTGCACGATGCGGATGAGACGGCGTCCACGGCCATCGCCGTGGCACCCATCCCGCGCGAAGGCCTCGGCCTCGCGATCAACGACCGCCTCGCCCGCGCCGCAGCCCCCCGATAAGCGCCAGATACAAATTGCCCCGCTGGCCAAGGGGGGGGCCAGCGGGGCGTAGGGTTCTCTGATCCGGGCCAGGGGAGGAACCCGGGGAACACAGGCTTGATAGCCTTGTCCTGCGCTGTCGTGAAATTGATCGTCTGCGTCACAGTGATCGGAAAAGGCGCGCGGCCGACGGAGCGAACCCCGCCAGCCGCGCGTCCGTCCGTCAGCGCACGCCGTGCATCAGGCGCTTGAGCACCGGCGCCAGCACCAGCAGCAGCACGCCCGCCGCGATGGTCGCGATGCCGCCCGTCTGGAAGCTGCCGAGATAGGTGTGGAGGCTGAGTTCGGCGTTGGTCACCTGACCGCCGACCGTCTGCACCGAGGCCGCCTGCGCGATCGCGCCCGCGAAATATTCCGCGACAGAGATCGACAGGAACCACACGCCCATCATCATGCCCACCACGCGCGCGATCGACAGCTTGGTAATCATCGACAGGCCGACCGGCGAAATGCACAGCTCCGCGATCGAGTGGAGGAAATAGGTCGCCACCAGCCACCACAGCGAGACGCGGAACCCGGAACCCGCGAAGTGGCCGCTGAACGCCAGCAGCACGAAGCCCGCGCCGACCAGCACCAGCGCCAGCCCGAACTTGATCGGGATCGACGGTTCCCAGTTGCGCTTCGCCAGCGCCAGCCACAGCCAGCTCATCACCGGCGCGAACAGCACGATGGTGATCGGGTTGAAGTTCTGCGTCTGCGCGGCCGACATGGTGAGGCCGAACAGGTTCAAGTCGGTGTTGCGATCGGCGAACAGGGTGAGCGAGGAGCCCGCCTGCTCGAACAGCGTCCAGAAGGTGACGTTGAAGACGACGAGGATGACGGCCGCCAGCATCATCTGGAACTCGGCCCGCGTGCCCGCCTTCCATGCCCAGATCGGGATGCCCACCACGGCCGCGAGGAAGGTGACGAACAGCACCTTGCCCAGCACCGGCAGCGCCAGCAGATAGCCGACGAAGCCCGCGCCGGCGGCGGCTTCCGGGGCCTCCATCACGTTGCGCAGCACCAGCCAGGTGATCGGCGCGGCGAGGATGGCGAGGATGTAGATGATCGCCGCGCGATCCTTGCCCTGCTGCACCGGAGGCTCGCCATAACCGGCGAGGCGGCCGCCGTCGAAGCGGATCAGCGCATAAGCGAACAACATGCCGATCGCGGCGAGCAGGAAGCCCGCCCACCAGCCGAACATCGTCACCAGCACGGGGCAGAAGGTCTGGCTGCCGATCGAGCCGATGTTGATGCCCCAGTAGAAGATGGTGAAGCCCGCGTCGCGTCGCCGGTCCCCCTCGGCATAGAGCGAGCCGACGATGGTGGAGATGTTCGGCTTGAAGAAACCGTTGCCCACCACGATCAGGCTGAGCGCGAAGAGCATCAGCGTAACGTAGAAGGGCGAGCGGTGGGCGTCGGAGGAGAAAGCCTGCTTCGCCACCGTGCGCGCGACATGGCCGTCATCGGCGAGAAGCTGCACCGATCCGTCGGGCTGGCCCTTGATGCGCAGATGCTGGCCGGCGGCGGTGATGAATTGCAGCTTGGTGTCGCCCGATGCCTTCTGCTCGGTGACTTCGTAGCGCTGGCCGTCGATCACCGCGAAGGGCTTGGCCGGCTGCCCGCCGAAGCAGAGCAGGAAATAGCCCACCGCCATCACGATCGCGCCGAACTTCACCGAGCGTTTGGAGCCCAGATACCGGTCCGCGATCAGGCCGCCGACCACGGGGGTGAGGTAGACGAGGCTCATATAGCCGCCGTAGAGGCCGTTGGCCTCGCGATCGGACAGCAGGAAATGGTTGGTCAGATACAGGACCAGCAGCGCGCGCAGGCCGTAGAAGCCGAAGCGCTCCCACGCCTCGACCGAGAAGAGGCGCGCAAGTTGTCGCGGATGGCCGAGCCAGGTGCCGCCGTCAGATCGGCTGACATGGGGCGACCCCGGCTCGAAGGTGGCGTCGGCGTCCGGCAGGACCATGGATGCTCCAGAACAAGAGGACGGCGCGCGGCACCTTGCGGGCGCGCGGCCGATTATGGCGCGCACCCTAGCGGCGACGGCGGCGATGCCAAGAGCCCCGCGCAAGGATATTGCTGACTATCGCACTATTGCAACGCAGCATCCTCCTTCACGCGCCGCGAGTTGGCGGCGGCGCCTCCGGCTGCTAGCGGGGCGCCATGCTGAACGACCTCTCCTCCCCCGCCACGCTCGCCGCCACGCGCCGCTCCGGCAAGCCGCGCGAGATGGTGGCCCCCGGCCCCGACGAGGCGCAACTCCGCCGCATCCTGACGGCCGCGATGCGCGTGCCCGATCATGGCAAGCTGGCGCCGTGGCGCTTCGTGGTGATCGGCGCGGACGAGCGCAAGGCGTTCGCCGCCCTGCTCGAACGCGCCTATCGCGCCGACAAGCCGGAGCCCGGCCGCCTGGAGCTGGAGGCGGTGCAGCAGTTCGCGCATCAGGCGCCCACGCTCGTCGCCGTGCTGTCGACGCCCAAAGCCGAGAGCCACATCCCGCTGTGGGAGCAGGAGCTGTCCGCCGGCGCCGCCTGCACCGCGATGCTCTATGCCGCCCATGCGGAAGGCTTCGTCGGCGGCTGGCTGACGAGCTGGGCGGCCTATTCGGCCGAGGTCGCCGAGGCGCTCGGCCATCCCGGCGCACGGATCGCGGGCTTCATCTTCCTCGGAACGCCCGGCAAGGAGCCCGAAGAGCGGCCTCGTCCCGATTTCGACAGCATTGTCTCGCACTGGAACGGCTGATGGCGCTTGATCCTGCGCTGCTGTGTTAGTACAGCATATCGCCATGGCCCATGACGATCGCCCCGTCTATCTCCGCCTGCGCGACTCGATCGCGGAGGCCATTCTCGAAGGCCGGTATCGCGATGGCGATCCCCTTCCCTCGGTCCGCGCGCTGGCCGCCGAATATGGCGCCAATCCGCTGACCGTCGCCAAAGCCTATCAGAGCTTTCAGGACAATGGCCTCGTGGACGTTCGCCGCGGCATCGGCATGTTCGTCGCCAAGGGCGCCAGCGAGCGCCTGCGCACCGAGGAGCGCACCGTCTTCCTGCGCGACACATGGCCGCGCATCCACGCGCAGATCCGCCGGCTGAATCTCGATCCGGCCGATCTTTTCCGGGAAGATATCGAAACGCCCGCCTGAGCCGGAGGGCCGGCGGAGGGGAGGATGGGGAAACCCCCTCCGCGCGGCAGGCTAACGGGTCAGTTGGCGGCGATCACGATCGGCAGCGCGTTGCCCGCCACCTGATGGCCGGCGCGATCCCGCTCCACGCGGGCGTTCATCCGGTCGGCGTCGCGATGGGCCGCATTGGTCATCCTCTTCAGCGAATCCTCGTCGAGCGCGAAGGCGACCCAGGCCTGGAACGCCCGGTCATGGCCGATGCCGTCGGGCAGCGGATGCAGCGTGGGGATGCGCTTCACCGCCCGCATCGCCGCCCGATCGAGATCGTGCGACCCGGATGAGGAGAGCACCGCGATCTCGCCCGGCCGGCCGTCATCCGAGCAGCGGAAGCTCACCTTGGCGAGCCCCTGCGCATTGTCGTCCGGCCCGGCCTTGTCCGGGTAGGCCAGCTCGCCGCTGAGGCTGCGGCCGACACGCTGGGACCATTCGCCCACCGTCTCGTGCTGCGCCTGCACGGTGATGGCGGGATTGCTGTCGCGGGTCTGGGCTCCATGCGCCCATACAGGCGTGGCCATAAGCGGCGCGAGCGCCAGCAGGCGCCAGTTGCGCTTGAGCATATCCCTCTCTCCTTTGCGTAGATGCCCGCGACCGGGGATGCGATGCGCACCCCGCCACGAGCCCCTCCCACGCGACGCAGGTCCGGCATGTCCGGCGCCCTCGCCGCGAGTCATCGGGCAAGGGTCAGCTAGCGCCCGGAGGTAATTTTCCTTAAGGCGGGATCGACGAACGGCACGATCGCTTCCACGAACTGCATCATTCGTGAAATTTCATTGCCGGGATGACATGTCGCCGGGCCGAGCCCGCGTCAGCGGCCCTTCACCACCGCGTCGATCGCCAGGAGTTGGCGCAGCAGCGGCTCCGCCTCGTCGAGCGGCAGCGCGTTCGGCCCGTCGGAGAGCGCCGCGTCGGGATCGGGATGCGTCTCCATGAACAGGCCCGAGATGCCCGCCCCCACCGCCGCGCGGGCGAGGACCGGCACGAACTCGCGCTGCCCGCCCGATCGATCGCCCTGCCCGCCCGGAAGCTGCACCGAATGGGTCGCGTCGAACACCACCGGGCAGCCGGTGTCGCGCAGGATGGCGAGGCTGCGCATGTCGGAGACGAGGTTGTTGTAGCCGAACGAGGCCCCGCGTTCGCAGACCATGAACTGATCGTCGGGCACGCCCGCGCGAGTCGCGGCATCGCGCGCCTTCGTGACGACATTGCCCATGTCGCCCGGCGCCATGAACTGCGCCTTCTTGATGTTGACCGGCTTGCCGCTCGTCGCCACCGCCGCGATGAAGTCCGTCTGCCGCGCGAGGAAGGCGGGCGTCTGGAGCACGTCGACCACCTCGGCCACCGGCTTCACCTGATCCGCGTCATGCACGTCGGTGAGCACCGGAAGGCCCGTCTCGGCGCGCACCTTCTCGAGGATGCGCAGCCCCTCTTCCATGCCGAGCCCGCGATAGGACGTGCCCGAGCTGCGGTTCGCCTTGTCGAACGAGCTTTTGTAGATCAGCAGGATATCGAGCCGTTCGGCGATGCCCTTCAGCGTCTCGGCGGTCGAGAGCGCGAGCGCCTCGCTTTCGATCACGCAGGGGCCGGCGATCACGAAGAGCCGCTGGTCGAGCCCCACTTCCTGCCCACACAAAAGCATTTGCCGTCGTCCTCTCAGCCGGCCATGGGGAGCCGCTGCAAAAAAGTCGCACGTTCATCGGGAACGGCGCACCGTTGATCTTCGTTTCGGCTCCTGCGACGCGATTGCGGTGGAAGTCAACGCTTGTGACCGTTACGCCCTCGCCTAAGGGAAAACCGGACTCGCAACGTCATAAGAGGTCGGCACTGCATCGATGGCGCCGGGAGGCCATGGGTATGAAGGGGAGTTTGCGTATCATGGAGATGAGCAGGATTGGCGAAAACGCCACGCTCTCTGCCGTCCAGACCGTCCGTATCGAGCAGGAAGCACTGGCGACCCTCGCCCAGGCGCTCCGCGAGACGGACCTCGGGGAGTCCTTCGCTCAGGCGGTGGACACCATCCATGATACCAACGGCCGCGTGATCGTCACCGGCATGGGCAAGAGCGGCATCATCGGCCGCAAGATCGCCGCCACCATGACGTCCACCGGCACCCGCTCGATGTTCATCCATCCGGGCGAGGCGAGCCATGGCGATCTCGGCATGATTACGCCGGACGATATCGTGATGGCGCTCACCTGGTCGGGCGAGACGACCGAACTCGGCGACATCATCGCCTATTGCCGCCGCTTCGGCGTGAAGCTGATCGTCTGCACCTCGCGCGCCGACAGCACCGCCGGCCGCGCCGCCGACATCTGCCTGCCGCTGCCCGCCGTGCGCGAGGCCTGCCCCAACCAGCTCGCGCCCACCTCGTCGACCACCATGCAGGTGGTGCTGGGCGATGCGCTGGCGATCGCGCTGATCGAGAAGCGCGGCTTCTCCAAGTCGGATTTCCACGTCCTCCATCCCGGCGGCCGCCTCGGCGCGCAGCTCACCACGGTGGGCCAGCTCATGGGCACCGGCGAGGCCGTGCCCGTCGTCTCGACCGGCGCGACCCTGATGGACGCCACCTTCGAGATGAGCCGCAAGCGCTATGGCAGCACGGCGGTGGTGAACCAGCAGGGCGAGCTGGTCGGCGCCTTCACCGACGGCGATCTTCGCCGCAGCTTCGCCACCAATCACCTGCACGACGATATCAGCGCGCACATGACGTCCCATCCGCTGGCGGTGCCGCCGACCACGCTTTCGTCCGACGCGCTGCGCATCATGAACGAGAATGCCGTCACCGTGCTGTTCGTGTGCGAGAATGAGCGGCTGGTCGGCGCGATCCACCTGCACGACGTGCTGCGCCACGGGGTCGCCTGAGCCTCTCTTCGGTGTCCCGAACCGACCTGCCCAATCCTGACCTGATCGTCATCCCGGCCCGCTTCGGATCGAAGCGGCTGCCGGGCAAGCCGCTCGTCCCGATCGCGGGGCGGACGCTGCTGGAGCGGGTCGCCCATGTCGCGCGCGAGGCATCGCGGATGGCGGGCGGCATCGACATCCTCGTCGCCACCGACGATCCCCGCATCGAGGCGCACGCCCGCGATCTCGGCTGCGAGGCGGTGATGACGGCGAGCGGGATCAGCTCGGGCTCGGGCCGCGCCTATGCGGCGGCGCTGAGCCGGGCGGAGCGGCCGGAGATCGTCGTCAACCTTCAGGGCGATGCGCCCTTCATGCCGCCGGAGGTGGTCGCCCGGCTGATCGAGGCGGCGCGCTCCAGCGCCGCCGCCGCCGCCACGCCGGTCACGCGGATGGGCTGGGCCGAACTCGACCGCCTGCGCGACCATAAGATCCGCGCGCCGTTCAGCGGCACCACCTGCATCCGCGCCGCCGACGGGCGGGCGCTGTGGTTCTCGAAAAACATCATCCCCGCCATCCGCGACGAGGCCGAGCGGCGGAAGCAGTCGCCCGTCTCGCCGGTGTTCCAGCATCTCGGCCTCTACGCCTATCGCTTCGATGCGCTGGAGCGGTTCGAGCAGGCGCCGCCCTCGCATTACGAGCAGATCGAGGGGCTGGAGCAGCTCCGCCTGCTGGAGATGGGGCTCGACATCCTGACCGTCGAGGTCGCCCAGCCACGCTTCGCCGTCTCGGGGATCGACACGCCGGAGGATGTCGCGCTGGCGGAGACGCTGATCGCCGAGCTGGGCGATCCCTGCGGGGCATGAGCGCCCGCTTCACGATCGTCCGCCACGGCAACACCTTCGCGCCCGGCGAACCCGCGCGCCGCGTCGGCCTGCGGACGGACATTCCCCTGGTGGAGAGCGGCCGCGAACAGGCCCTCGCGCTGGCGCGCGCCTTCGCCGGCCGGAGCTTCGACCGCATCCTCGCCTCCCCGCTGCTGCGCACCCGCGAGACGGCGGAACTGATCGCCTCCGCCCTCGCCAGCCCGCCCCCCATCGAAACCGCAGACTGGCTGGCCGAGATCGATCACGGCCCCGACGAGAACCAGCCCGAAGCCGCCGTCCTCGCCCGTATCGGCGCGGATGCGCTGGCGGCATGGGAGCGTGAGGCGATCGTCCCGCCCGGCTGGGAGGTCGACGTCCCCGCCCGCCTCGCCGCGTGGCGACGCCTCTACGACGGGGCGAGCGGCGCCATCCTCCTCGTCACCAGCAACGGCGCGGCCCGCTTCGCGCTCACCGCCGATGCGGCACTCCGCGCGCAGGCGGAAGCGCTCCCGACGCTCAAGCTGCGCACCGGCGCATGGGGCGAAATCGCCGCCACCGACGCAGGGCTCCGCCTCGAAGCCTGGGATCGCCGCCCCTGACCCTCTTGCGCGCGGGCGGCGGCTGGCCGAAAGGGCGCGGATGAACCCGTTGCGCTATCTCCTTTTCCCGTGGTGGCTCGCCGAACTGGCGACCGGCGCCAAGGCGTTCAGCGACAACCCCCTGATCGGTTCGCCCACGCTCAACCGCTGGGGCCTGCATGTCGGGCGCGTGCGCCTCGCCGCCGCGCTGGCGCGGTCGCGGCGGCGGCGGCTGAGCGCTCTCGTCTCGACCGAGGAGCGCGCCGCCTTCGAGCGCGACGGCTTCGTGATGAAGCGCGATTTCCTGCCGCCGGAGGAGTTCGCCCGCCTCCGCGCGGAGGCGCTCGCCTATAAAGGCCCCGCGCGCGAGATGGTGCAGGGCGACACCATCACCCGCCGGATGGCGCTCGATCCCGCCGCGCTGGATGCGATGCCGCGTGTCCGCGCTCTGGTGCATGGCGCGAAGTGGCGCGGGCTGATGCGCTATGTCGGCAGCTTCGACAGCGAGCCGATCGGCTATATCCAGACAATCCTCGCCCAAGTGAACGACCGCGAGCCCGATCCGCAGACCGCGCTCCACGCCGACACCTTCCATGCGACCGTGAAGGCCTTCTACTTCCTCACCGACGTGGCGGAGGACGAGGGGCCGTTCGTCTACGTCCCCGGCTCGCACCGGATGACGCCGCGCCGCCTCGGCTGGGAGAAGGAGCGCAGCCTCCGCGCGCGGGACGGGCTGGACCGGCTCTCCTCGCGCGGTTCGCTGCGCATCGGGCAGGAGGAGCTGGCCGGCCTCGGCCTGCCCGCACCGAAAGCCTTCGCGGTGCCCGCCAACACGCTGGTCGTCGCGGATACCTCCGGCTTCCACGCGCGCGGGCCGTCGGTGCGCCCGTCGATCCGCGTCGAGATCTGGACCTATGGCCGCCGCAATCCCTTCCTGCCGTGGACGGGGCTGGACCTGCTGAGCCTTCCCGGCATCGCCGAGCGGCGCGCCAACTGGATGTGGGCGGCGCGCGATCGTTTCCGCGCATGGCTCGGCCAGCCGTGGCGCGACGCGGGCCTCAAGTCGCCCGCCACCCCCGCGACCCAAGACGCGGGCGGCTGAGCCGGAGCCCGATGCCGAGCTTCCCGCCCCTCCTGCGTTCCCCGCCCTTCCCGCGCGTCGATCCGGCGGAGGCGGCGGTGAGCCGCCGCGTGCCGGGGCCGATGTCCGATATCTCGCCGGAGCGGATCGACGCGCTGTTCGCGGCCATTCGGGATGCCCGGATCGGCGGCCCGAGCTGGGCCGCGCCGACCGATTTCGGCCCGGTGACGGCGGTGCTGCGCCCCGCCTCCGCCGCCGAGGCCGAGCGGATGCTGGACGCCCTCGCCACCCCCGAGGCGGCCTCGCCGCTGCTGGTGCTGCCGTCCGCCAAATGGGCGCGCCATGCCGCATGGAAGCTGCGCGGACGAGGCATCGCCGTGGCGGTCGGAGAGGTCGATCCATGGCCGCTGCTGGCGGGCGGCGCGGTCTGGCACGTCCATGGCGACGATGAGATGGCGGCGCTCGCCTGCATCGCCGGAGCGCGCCTCCGCGTCCACACGCCCGGACACTTCGGCAGCGAAGCCACACCGCCCGAGGAGCGCGCCCGCCTCGTAGCGCAGGATCTGCTCGGCGCGACCCGCTATCGCAATCCCTTCACCGGCGAAGACTGCGAGGCCGAGGAAGCCGTCGCCCTTCTCAGCCTGTGGCGCGAGACGATCGACGCCAACCATCGCATCGCCGTCGCCGCCGGCATCGCCTGGTGGAAGCGCCGCGAGATCGAGCGCTTCCTCTGGGCGCCCCGCAAGACGCCGCTGCGCTTCACCACCTCCACCCGCCCCGCGCTCGATGCGGCGAAGACGGCGGGCGCCGGGATCGCCGTCTGGCCGTCGCGCCTGCCCGAGGGCTTCCGCGAAGAGGCCGCGCGCGAAGGCGTGCCGCTGGTGCGCGTGGAGGATGGCTTCGTCCGCTCGGTGGGGCTGGGCAGCAATCTCTTCCCGCCCTTCTCGGTCGCGGTCGACCGGCGAGGCATCCATTATGATCCATCCCGTGCGAGCGATCTCGAACATCTGCTTGAAACCGCGGCATTCCCCGAGCCGCTGATCGAGCGGGCGCGGGCGCTGGAGGCCTTCATCGTCAAGGCCGGGATCAGCAAATATGGCAGCGCCACCTCCGCGCACCGCTTCCCCGAGCGCGATGCCACGCGCCGCCTCGTCCTCGTCCCCGGACAGGTGGAGGATGACATGTCCGTCCTGCTCGGCGGCGGCGGGCTGGCGAGCAACCTCACGCTGCTGGAACGGGTCCGCGCGCTGGAGCCGGATGCGGAAATCTGGTTCCGCCCCCACCCGGACGTCGACGCCGGCCACCGGCGCGGCGCGGTGCCGGACGAGGATGCCCTCCGCCATGCGGACCGCGTGGTGCGCGGCGGCGGCATGGCGCAGCTTCTCGATCTGGTCGACGGCGTGCATGTGCTGACCTCGCTCACCGGCTTCGAGGCGCTGCTGCGCGGGCGGGACGTCACCACGCACGGGATGCCCTTCTATGCGGGCTGGGGCGTCACCCGCGATCTCGGCGCCTTGCCCGAGCGGCGGACGCGGCGGCTGACGGTCCACGAACTCGTCGCCGGCGTGCTGATCCTCTATCCGCGCTATCTCGATCCGGTCACCTTCCTGCCCTGTCCGGCGGAATTGCTGGTGTCGCGGCTGGCCGGGCAGGTCCGCCCGAAGGCGACATGGCTCACGACGCTCCGCCGCCTCCAGGGCCGCCTTGCGAGCCGCTAGCCCGATTTGGCGTCATCCTGACGTCACTCCCCTGTTTTCAGCGTCGCCATGATAGGCTAGGGCGCGCGCCGGGGCCGGAGGGAGCGACGCTTGGATTTGGTTGGTACGGTGATGGGATTGGCGACGATCCCCATGGCCCTGTTGAGCGTCGTTAGCGTTATCAGCGGCGTTGCCCTCTTGCTGTCCGGTGCGTGGATGGTCGTCGTCGGCGGGATCGCGGCCTTCGTCGTCGGCCTGATCGTGGCCGCCCTGCTCGAATATCTGGTGAAGGGGCTCGACGCCGCCGCGCTCGCCGTGCTGGAGCGGCGTGGCCGCCGCGCGGGGCGCATCGTCGGCCTGCTGAGCGGCATCCTGCCCATGCTCGTCGTGCTCGGTTGGGAATATCTCTGCCTCACCCGCATCATGGCGATGCAGGCGCGCCCGGAGCTGCTCTGGTTCTGGTCCTATGGCGTGGCGACCGGGCCGTGGACGATCTTCGCCCAATATGTCGGCAGCGATCAGCGGACGAGCTGCGGCATCCGCGCCTATGCGGGGCATCTCGCTTACTGGCTGCTGTCCGCGCTGGTGCTGATCTGCCATGTGCCGCACTGGCTGGCCTTCGCCGCGATGCTCCTGCCCGCCATCCTGCCGATCACGGTCGGCACGCTGCTCGCCACCGCCGATCGCGAAGCGCTGCGGAACGTCAGGATCTGACCATGGCGCACCTCCCTTCCGCCGGCGCGACTTGCGGCGCCGGCCGCGTTTCGGTATCCGAAATAATGTTGCTTTTGATGCAATTCGCGCGCCTCATCGGACTTCGAGACCAGATCGCGACCGATAGAGACGCTGCCGTGTCCGCCATGATTGCCGGGGATCACATGATTGGGCAGACCTCCCGTTCCATGATGTGGAGCGCGCATTCGTGAGGCAGCACCCCAGGATACGCCGGACCTTCCTTTTCCTTCAGGGGCCGCACGGCTCCTTCTTCCCCAAGCTCGGCAACGCCATGGAGCTGGCGGGGCATCGCGTGCGCCGGATCAACTTCAACGGCGGCGACCGCGCGACCTGGCCCACCGGCACCGATTTCCGCGGCAAGGAACGGCACTGGCCGGCCTTCTTCGAGCGCTATCTCGCCAAGGAAGCCGTCACCGACCTGATCCTGTTCGGCGACAGCCGCCCCCAGCATATCGAGGCCGTCGCCATCGCGCGCGCCGCCGACGTGCGCATCCACGTCTTCGAGGAAGGCTATATCCGGCCGGACTGGGTGACGCTGGAGCGCGACGGCGTGAACGGCAACTCCACTTTGTCGCGCGATCCGCAATGGTATGTCGAGCAGGCGCGCGGCCTGCCGACGCCGCCGGCGCATGATTCGATCCCGTCCTATGCGACGGCGCGCGGCTGGGCGGCGTTCTTCTACTATGCGGAGGTCGTGCTCCAGCACTGGCGCTTCCCGTTCCACGGCAGCCATCGCTCGCGCAATCCGGTGTGGGAGGGCATCATGTTCCTCCGCCGCTTCTCGATGCACGACGAGGATCGGGCGCGGACGCAGCTCGACCTCCAGAAGCTGGAGCGGTCGGACTATTTCCTGTTCCCGCTCCAGTTGAACTCGGATTACCAGATCCGCGTCCACTCGCCGTTCGGCGAGATGCGGCCGGCGATCGAGACGGTGATGCGGAGCTTCGCGGCCCATGCCCCCGCCGACACGATGCTCGCCATCAAGGAGCATCCGCTCGACAGCGGCCTGAAGGACTGGCGGACGGTGGTGGCCGAGATCGCGGGCGCGCTCGGCATCGGCGACCGCGTCGCCTTTCTGGAGCAGGGCGATCTGCTGAAGCTCGTCAACGGCTCGCGCGGCATGGTGACGGTGAACAGCACCAGCGGCACGCTCTCGCTCGCCGCCGGGCGCGCGGTGAAGGTGCTGGGCGATGCGGTGTACGACATCCCCGGCGTGACCGACCAGCAGCCGCTGGACAGCTTCTGGCTGAACCCGGCGGCGCCCGATCCGACGATCTACGACGCGTTCCACCGCGTTCTTGCCAATCGCTGCCTGCTGCACGGCGCCTTCCTCAGCAACGCCGGCATCGACCTGCTCGTCTCGGCCGCCATGACCCGGCTGACCGAGGCCGGCCCCGTCGATCTGGCCATTCCCGTCGCCCGCCCGCTTCCATGACGACCGCCTCGCGCGATCCGCAGGATCGGCGCACCGTCCCTCCCCTCGCCGACCGGCCCGAGATCCTGCTCGACATCTCGCGGCTGGTCTCGCGCGTGCTGCACAAGACGCCGACCGGCGTGGACCGGGTCGAGCTGGCCTGGGCCGAGGGGCTGCTGAGGGAGGCGCCGGAGCGGCTCTCCTTCTGCCTCGTGCATCCGACCGGTTTCTACGGCCGCATCCCGACGGAAACCGCCCGCGCCTTCCTGGAGGCGACCCGCGCCGCCTGGGCGGGGGAAATCGACATCCCCGCGGGCGGGATCGGGCGGAAGCTCCACGCGCTCGGTGTGCTGTGGCGGATGCGTCCGCGCCGGGTGCCGGCCGGCGGATCGGCGCGCCGTGTGCTGCTGCAAAGCTCGCCGCACCATCTCCATAACGAAGCGCTCGTCCGCGATATCCTGCGGCGGGAACAGGCGCGCTTCGTCTGCCTGATCCACGATCTGATCCCGATCGAATATCCCGAATATGCCCGCCCCGGCGGCGATGCGCTCCATCTGAAGCGGGTGCGGACCATGGCGCGGCTCGCCTCGGCGGCGCTGGGCAATTCGGCGGCCACGCTGCGCTCCTTCGCGCCGCACCTCGCGGCCGAGCGGCGGGAGATTCCGCTCCACGTCGCCCATCTCGGCCTCCACGACGAAAGCCGCCCGGCGCCGCGCCCGCCGGCCGAGCCCTATTTCGTCTGCCTCGGCACCATCGAGGCGCGCAAGAACCATCTGCTGCTGCTCAACATCTGGCGGCAATGGGCGGAGCAGGGCGAGCCCGGATCGATCCCGAAGCTCATCATCATCGGCCGCCGCGGCTGGGAGAATGAGCAGGTGGTCGACATGCTCGATCGCTGCCCCGCGCTGAAAGGCCATGTCGAGGAGATGTCGGCGCTCCCCGACGCGGAGATGCGCGCGATCGTGGCGGGCGCCCGCGCGGTGCTGCTCCCCTCCTTCGCGGAAGGCTTCGGAATGCCGGTGACCGAGGCGCTGGCGCTCGGCACGCCGGTGATATGCAGCGACCTGCCGGCGCTGCGCGAGGCCGGCGGCGATGCGGCGGACTACCTCCATCCTCTGGATGGTATCGGCTGGCACAATGCGTTAATCGAGTATAGCGCTCCGGGATCGGGACGCCGCGCGGCGCAACTCGCGCGGATGCAGGCCTGGATGCCCCCCAGTTGGGAAGAGCATGTGCGGATTATATTGAAGACCGTCGAGGAAATTGCCTGATGTCGGACGTTCGGCTGAGCGAAAGCCCTGCGGTGATCGACAAGGGGACATCCTTCCTCCAGTCGCTCGAAATCCAGATTCGCGTGATCGGCGCGCTGCTGATGCGCGAGCTGCACACACGCTACGGCCGCGATAATATCGGCTATCTCTGGGTCGTTGCGGAACCGCTGATGTTCGGTAGCGTCATCGCGGGTATGCATAGTGGCCAGCGCGGCCATGAGGGCGACATGAACCCGGTCGCCTTCGCCGTCACGGGCTATTCGGTGTTCATTATCTTCCGCGGCATTGTGAACCGCGCAGATGGCGCGCTCGACGGCAATCTCGGCCTGCTCTATCACCGGATGGTCACTGTGCTCGACATCACGATCGCGCGCGCGCTGCTGGAATTGGCGGGCACGGTTTCCGCCTTTCTGATCCTGCTCGCGATATCGATTGCGCTGGGCTTCACCGACTGGCCCGCCCGCCCGCTCTACCTGATGCTGGGCATCTTCTATGTTTTCTGGGTGTCCTTCGCGCTATCGATGATTATCACGGCCGGCACCTATGAGCGTCACACGCTCGGCCGCCTTGTCCACCCCGCCACCTATTTCGCCATGCCGATTTCCGGCGCCTTCATTGCGGTGTCCTGGGTTCCCGAGCCGTATCGCAGCTATCTGCTGTGGGTGCCGCTGCCGCACATGTTCGAAACGGTGCGCTATGGCCAGTTCGCCAGTGCAACGCTCGAATATGTCGACCTTTCCTATGCGACCGCCTGGAATGTGGGGCTGACCCTGATCGGGCTCCTGCTCATCTCCACCGTCCGCAACCGCATCCAGCTCAACTGATCTTCCCGCGCGCAAAACCTGCTTCCAATAGGCATCATTCATGAACATGCACGGTTTCATAACCCCGGCCCATTCGACCGATCACGGAAAGGCCTCGCCAGGCCGGCGCATGATGGACTGGGTGCGCAAGCGCCGCCCTCTCATGCTGATCGTGGTGTTGCCGACGCTGCTGACCGCGCTCTATCTCTATGCGATCGCAGCCGACCAGTATCAGACGGAAGCGCATTTCGTGATCCAGTCGTCGACCGGATCGAGCATGCCGATGAGCATCGGCGATGTGTTCGGCTTCTCCGGCCCGGTCTCGTCGAGCCAGTCGCAGGCGATGGGCGTGTCGGACTATCTCGGTTCGCAGGAAGCCGTCGACACCCTCCAGAAGCAGATGAATCTGGTGCAGATATTCCGCCGCCCGGAAGCGGACTTCCTGGCCAAGCTCCATCCGGCCGATCCTACGCCCGAACGCCTGCACGATTATTATGAGAATCGGGTCTCAACCCGCTACAACCGCGATACGGGTATCTCGACGCTGGAAGTCCGCGCATTCCGGCCGGGGGATTCCTATGCGCTCATCCAGCGTCTGCTAACGCTCGGCGAAAAGCGCGTGAACCAGCTCAACCAGCGCTCCTATGACGATGCCGTGCGCAACGCGCAGCGCCAGGTCGACGAAGCCGAGCAGAATGCCCGCGACATCGAAGCGCGCATGACCGCCTATCGCCAGGGCAATGCCGATGTCGACCCGGCCGTTTCGGGTCTCCAGCAATCCTCGCTCCTGACGCAGATGGAAGCCAGCCTTGCCTCGGCCCGCTCGCAACTCGCGCTGATGGGCACGATGATCGACCACAACAGCCCGCAATATCGCGCGATGCAGCAGCGTGTCTCGGCGCTGGAGACCGAGGTCGGCCGCCAGAAGGGCAAGCTTACCGGCTCGGGCAGCACGGTCGCCTCGCGGCTCGGCGGCTATGAGGATCTGAAGGTCCGTCAGGCCTTCGCCGCCAAGCGCTACGAAGTCGCCTCCGCCGCGCTGGAGAAGGCGCGCGATACCGCCCGCCGCCAAAGCCTCTATCTGCTCCGCATAGTCGATCCGTCGATGCCGGTGAAGGCGCTCTATCCGAAGCGTGCGCAGACGCTGCTTACCGTGTTCCTGACCCTGATGGTGGCCTATAGCATCGGCTGGCTGATCGTGGCCGGCGTGCGCGAGCACACCGCGTAACGAAGGGGAGCGAACGCCGCTGATCCGTCCCGACGATGGCGCTGTTCGCTCTCTGGCATGAGAAGGCGGTCCGGCCCGGACCGCCTTCCCTGCTTCACGAACGACTGCGGGACGAAGCGCATATCGTCCCGGATCAGAGCTTCGCGCTCCCGATCGCAACGCTCGGCGGCCTGTGGCAGCTCGCCGCCTTCGCCACCGACACGCATTTCTATCGCGCCGACGAGCAGGTCTGGATCGACCCGGAAGGCGGCGCCTGCGTCATCCATGGCGTGCTATGGCGACAGCGGAACGGCGTGCCCAGCCTCGTCTCCGCCGCCGAGGTGGCACGGCTGCTGGAACGCCCCGGACAGTGCCTGCCGGACGATGTAACCGGCGAATATGCCGTCGCCCGCCTCCACCCCTGCGGCACGCTGACGGCCTTCTCCGATCCACGCGGGCTGCATCAGCTCTTCCATCGCACCGACAGCGACGCGATGGTCGCCTCGCGCGCCGCCTTCCTCGCGCTGCTGGGACAGGACTGGACACCCGCGCCGGAAGCCGGCCTGTGGCTGTCCACCATCGGCTATCGCGTCGGCGGCGCGACCGCGTGGCGGAATGTTCGCCAGCTCTCCGGGCCGATGGTGGTGGAAGGCGGCCGGGCGCGCCATCTGCCCGCGGCCTCTCCCCTGCCCGCTCCCGACATACCGCGCGGCTTTGACATGGGGGGCGTCGAGGCGCTGCTCGATCGCGGGCTGGAGGAGGCACGCGCGGCCGCCCTGCTCGGCGCGGGCGACGGGGTCGTCACGCTCCCCATCACCGGCGGAAAGGACAGCCGCGCTGTCCTCGCCATCTGCCTCGCGGCGGGCCTGCGCGAGCGGTTACAGCTCTTCACGCGTGGGCCGGAGGGGCACCCGGATGTCGAGGCCGGTCGTCTGATCGCGGCGCGCATCGGCGTGCCTCACCGGCGAGAAACCGCGCCCGGCGATCGCGCCCGGACCGACTGGGATGCGGACATGGTCCGCACCGCCATCGCTCGCCTCGTCTATCAGACCGATGGCGGCATGGGCGGCTGGGATCTCGTCAGCGGAACGGCCAAGGGCACAGCCACGACGATGACGGGCCATCTGGGCGAAGTGCTCAAGGCCTATGCCAAGACGGACGGCGGCGACGGTCCCCTCGATCCGGTGGCGATGATCCGGCTTCAGGCACCGTTCGATCCGCTTGGCCTGCTGCGCCCCGGCGCGCGCGCGGCGATGGTGGCCGAGGTGGCTGCGCAAATGGATGCTGCCCGCGCGGAAGGCGCGGAGGAGGCCGATCTCCCGGATCTCTTCTACCTGCGCAACCGCGTCCCGAACTGGCTGGGCGGCATCCGGGGCGTCAAATCCTTCGAGCAGCAGCCGATCATGCCGCTCGGCGTCGAAGGCTTGCAGGCGCTCGCCTTCCGCCTGACGGCCGGGGAGCGACGACAGGAGCGGCTGCATTTCGAGATCGTGCGCCGCCTCGCGCCCACGCTGCTCGATCTGCCCTTCGCGCACCAGAGCTGGAACGCCGCGCTTCCCGGCGCACCCCGGACGCCGCCGCTGCTCGCCGCGCCCGGCCTGCCATTGTTCGGCAACTGGCAGCATTCCGTGAACCATATGCCCCGGCTACGCGCCTGGCTGTCCGACCTGTTCCGCACCACCGACGTGGCGCTGTGGGACAGCCTCGACCGCGAGCGGCTGCTGATGCACCTCCGGGAGACGCGCTTCGACTATTTCGGACTGATCGGCCTGCTCGGGCTGACGGCGGCCGTTTTCCACGGCGCGGGCCTCGTCCAGCCGGACAAGCTGGGCGCGGACGACATCCCCACGCTGCGCCGCCCCATCGCCTCCTCCGCGCCACAGGCGCCGGTCACGGATGCCGCGCCACTGTCAGGTTATCTCGACGCGGCCACCGGCGCCGCTTCCCTGCCCGCGACGGGGCGGCTGCGGCTCGAGGGCGAGGGCGAGGTGTCGCTCAACGGCTGGCTCTATTTGCCCGAATGGCCCGGCACGCAACCCGCCCTGCACGCCCATGTCGCGGGGCGGACCATCGCGCGCGCCGCCGCCAGCACCTTCCGCGCCGACCTGCTGGCGGCTGGAATCGGCCATGGCGCCTATGGCTTCTCGTTGCGCTTCGATGCGAGCGAGGTGAGGCCCGGCGACGTGATCGAGATCGACGGCGTCGACGGCGCGACCGCATTCGAGGGCGGGCGTCTGGAGGTCGAGGCATGAGCCGCAACATTCTCGTCGTGGGCCAAAGCCACATCGCCGCCATCCGCGCCGCCGCGAAGACCCGCCGCGAGACCAACCCGGAAGCGCCGCGCACCCGCGTCATCCACACGCTGGAGGAGCGCTATCGCCCCGAGATGGAGGGCGAGGGACCGGACACCCGCTTCGGCCCGAACCTCGTCGAGACGATCCGCGACCAGCTTGGCCGGCACAACCCGCTGTTCGCCTCGGCGATGGGCGGCAATTTCCACAACGCCATCGCGCTCGTCCAGCATGAGCGGCCGTTCGATTTCCACCTGACGGGCGGTTCCCCGCTCCCGCTCGACGAGGCGGCCGAGCCGATCCCCGAGGCGCTGGTCCGCGCCGCGCTCGAAAAGGGCATCGCGCGCGACCTCGTGCGGCTGCGGCGGCTCGCCGAGTTCGGCCCCTTCATCCATATCGAGAGCCCGCCCCCCTTGCGCGATGACGCGGCCATCGCCGCGCAGGCCGACGCCTATTTCCATGGGCGCGGGCTGGAGACACGCGGCGTCGCGCCGGCCGGGCTGCGCTGGCGGATCTGGCGGCTCAACAGCCGTATCATGCGCGAGGCGGTCGAGGCGCTGGGATGCCGCTTCCTTCCCGTCCCCGCCACGCTGCGCGATGCGGACGGTTTCCTGCTGCCCCATCTCGCCGGTGACGCCACCCACGGAAACGAGGCATATGGCGAGGCGCTGATCCGCGCACTGGAGGCCATGGCATGACGGACCATCCCTATCGCGCGATGCCGGACACGGCCTATTGGCGGCGCTCGGTTGCGGCGACGGCGCCATGGGCCGATCCGATCGCGGGGCAGTTCCTCCAGCTTTCCCGCGAAGACAAGGTGGCGACCGCCGGGAGCTGCTTCGCCCAGCACATCGCCCGTCATCTGGCGGCGAGCGGCTTCCACTATCTCGTCACCGAGACGGCACACCCGATCGTCCCCACCGAGGCCGCGAAGGCGGCCGGCTACGGCGTCTACACCGCGCGCTACGGCAACATCTACACGACGCTCCAGCTCGTGCAGCTCTTCGACCGCGCCTATGGCCGGTTCGTGTCCGCCGAGGCCCCATGGAGGCTGGCGGGCGGCGGTGTTGCCGATCCCTTCCGGCCGACCATCCAGCCGGGCGGTTTCTCCTCCGAGACCGAGCTGCTCGCTGATCGGGCGCATCATTTCGCCAGGGTCCGCGAGGCGTTCGAGACGCTGGACGTGTTCGTCTTCACGCTGGGGCTGACCGAGGGGTGGGTCTCGGCGGCCGATGGCGCGGCCTTCCCGATCTGCCCCGGCGTGACAGGCGGGACGTTCGACCCGGCCGCCCACCGCTTCCACAATCTCCGCGCGTCGGAGGTCCGCGCCCAATTGCAGGACTTCATCACGCGATTGCGCTCGGTCAACCCGCGCGCCCGTGTGATGTTGACCGTCTCGCCCGTGCCGCTCGCCGCGAGCGCCTCCGCACAGCATGTCCTGCCGGCGACGATCTACTCCAAATCGGTGCTCCGGGTGGCGGCGCAGGAAGTCTGCGAGGAGATCGCCGACGTCTTCTATTTCCCCTCCTACGAGATCATCACCGGGCCGCAGGCGCGCGGGCGCTTCTATGCCGAGGATCTGCGCGAAGTGACCGAGGAAGGTGTGTCGCACGTCATGTCGATCTTCCTGCGCCACGCCGCCGCGATCGAGCCGGGCACAGCCGCCGCCGCGCCTCGCGGAGCAGAAATAGGCGTGGCCCCCGAGGTCGCCGCCTGGATCGAGACGATGTGCGACGAAGCCATGCTGGACCGGCCCTGACACGCGCCGTTGCGGACGCCCCTGCCCTCCGCTACCCGAGCTTGGCTATGAACCGTATCGCCATTCTCGCGCTCGGTATGCACCGCAGCGGAACATCGGCACTGACGTGGCTGATCGGCCGCCTCGGCGCGGCTCTACCCGCCGACGCGATCGCACCCACCGAGGAAAATGCACGGGGCTATTGGGAATCCACCGGACTGGTCATCGCAGACGAGCAATTGCTGCGCGTCGCCCGGTCGAGCTGGTTCGATCCGCGCCCGCTGGACGTTTCCCGTCTGTCACCCGACGCCCTCGCATCGAGGCGCCGTCGTATCCGCGGGGCGCTCGAACAGGCCTTTGGCGAAGCTTCTCTCTTCGTCGTCAAGGATCCACGCCAGTGCCGCTTCGTGCCGATCGTGCAGCAGGTGCTGGCGGAAATGCATGTCGAGCCGCGCGCGGTGCTGATGCTGCGCAACATGGCGGACATCGCGGCCTCCATCGCCAGCCGCGACGGAACGACGCCGGCTTATGCGCATCTGCTCTGCCTGCGGCACATGATCGACGCGGAGCGCGGGTCACGCGCTCTGCCGCGGGTCATCGTCGATTATGATGCCATGCTGGTCGACTGGCGCGATACGGCACGGCGACTTGCCCCGCTGCTCGGTCGCGACGCGGATGCTCTCGAGGCGGACGAAGAGGCTGAGATCGATCGCTTCATCGACCCCACGCTGCGTCACCACCAGCGCGCCCGCGAAGTGTTGGAGCAACCGCTCGCTGGGATCGTCGCGGAGATCGAAGACGGCCTGCGCGGGCTCCTCGCCGCTGATGATGCCCCCGCGCGTGACCGGCTCGACCAGAGCTATGCCCGTTTCGAGGCCCTCCCCTGGCTGGAAGGCGATATCATCCATGACGAGCTTCGCCATCGCCGTATGCCACCTCCGGTAGCCGAAGATGCCGCGCCCCAGCCCGAGCCGATCCAGGAAGCGAAAACGGCAGTGACGAATACGGTTCCGCAGCCCGCGCACGATCCATCGGGCGACGCGGCGCTCATTCGGAACAGCGGCCTGTTCGATGCCGACTGGTATCGTCAGCGCTACGATGACGTGCCGGCCGACATGGACCCGGTCGATCACTATCTCACCTTCGGCGCGGCGGAGGGGCGCAATCCCAGCCCGCTCTTCGACACCGGATATTATGCGCGGCAGATGGCGAGACGCCTTGCCGGGCAAGCGGGGAATGCCCAGTGAAGGCCGCCTTCCATCTCCACCTCTTCTATCCCGAGATCGCGCTCGATCTGATCGATCGCGTCGCGGCGCTCGGCCGCGCGGATATCGACCTGTTCGCGACCTATAGCGGCCGGCTCGATCCCGAAGTGGACAACGCTCTGGATCGCGTGCCGGGCTCGGTCGAGCGGGTCGAGGTGCCCAACGCAGGCTGGGACATCGGCCCTCTCTTCGCCATCCTGCCCCAACTCCGCGCGCGCGGATATGACGTGATCTGCAAGCTCCACACGAAGAAAGGTTCGTCGGGCTATGCCGCCGAATGGCGCGACATGGCTTATGACGGGACGATCGGCTCGCAAACGCTGATCGGCGATATCCTCACCGCCTTCGATCGCGATCCGGCCGTTTCGCTGATCGGCGCCCGGCCACTCTACAAGTCCGTCGCCAGTCACCAATTCCGTAATGCGGAGCTGCTTTCACGCCTTGCTCCACGGGTTGCCGCGCCGGCTTATCCGCCCGCCGACTGGGGCTTTTTCGCGGGTACGATGTTCTGGGCGCGCCTTCCCTTGCTGGAACGGGTGGCCATGGTCGTCGCCGAGTTCGAAAAGGTCGCGCCCGCGGAGGATGCCGATCGCGACGGCACCCTTGCCCACGCGCTGGAACGGCTTTTCGGTCTGGCGCCCGTCGCCGATGGCGGCAGCATCGGCCTCGTCGACGAACAGGGGATCGAGGTTGTCCCCGCTCCGGGCAGGCCCAGCCATGAGCCGATCATCCGAACCCTGGTGAATCGCGCCGAACGATCCGTGGCTCCCCTCGACGCCGAATTGGTCGCGCTGATCCGCACGCGCAATCCGCTGGCGGATTATATCCGCACCGGTCGCGACGCGGATGCGCTGGACCCTAACCCCTATTTCTCCAGCAGCTTCTATAACCGCACCCACGCCGACGTGTTCGCGGCGGGAATGCATCCGCTTCACCACTATACACACCACGGCGCCGCCGAGGGTCGCATGACCGGGCCGCTGTTCGACGGCTTGCATTACCGGACGGCCTATTCCGACGTGACCGGTGATCCGCTGCGCCATTTCCTCGAAACGGGCGCCGCCGAAAAGCGGCTCGCCATCGGGATCAGCCAGCCCGAATATGAGGCGAACGAGGACGGCCCACGCCGCTTCTACCCCGTCTTCGATATCGAGCGCGAGCAGGCCTTCCTGCGCGAGATGGCGAGCCTGTCCGCCGCCGACGTCGAACGCGCCCGCGACACGCTCGTCAGCGTCATCATGCCCGCCTACAACCGCGAGGCGACCATCGCGGCGGCCATCAACTCCGTGCTGGAGCAGACGCACGAGCGCTTCGAGCTGATCGTCGTCGACGACGGATCAACCGACGCCACCTGCGCCGTCGTCGCGCCCTTCCTCGCCGATCCGCGTGTGAAGCTGGTGAAGGTGCCCCATGGCGGCGTCTCGGCGGCGCGCAATGCCGGGCTCGCGGAGGCCAAGGGCGAGATCGTCGCCTATCTCGATTCCGACAATCGCTGGAAGGCGTGGTTCCTCGACGTGATGGTCCGCCACATGACCATCAGCGAGCAGACGGCCACCTATTGCGGCATCGCGCTCCGCGACGATCTCGGCCACCTCACCGGGTATCGCGGCGACGATTTCGACTGGGAGGCCTGCCTCACCCAGAATTATGTCGATCTCAACGCCTTCTGCCACCGCCGCGATGTGCTCGACGAGGTGGGCATATTCGACACGAAGCTCAGGCGGATGGTCGACTGGGATCTGATCCTGCGCATCACCAAGAGGCGCGAGACGGGATATGCGCCCTTCGTCGGCTGTGACTATTTCGATGGCCGCGCCGATCGCGAGCGGATCACGGTCTCAGAGCCCGCCGCCTTCCAGAAGATGGTCTGGACGAAGAACCGTCATGGCCTGGAGATCGGCACGCCCGCCTTCGCCAAGGCTCTGAAGCTCAGCTTCGCGATCAAGATCGCGGCACCCGAGGATGAAAAGGATGCCTGGGGCGACTTCCATTTCGCGCAGTCGCTGGCCGAGGCGATCGAGCGGCTGGGCCACACGGCGCGGATCGACTTCCGTCACCAATGGTCCGGCCATGCGCTCGCCGACGAGGATGTGGCGATCGTGCTGCGCGGGCTCATCCCCTACACGCCGCGTCCCGGCCAGATCGCCTTCCTGTGGAACATCAGCCACCCCGATCAGGTCGGCTATGAGGAATATGACCGCTATTCGCGGATCTATTGCGCCTCGACCTCGCACGCGGCGCTGCTCCGGCATCTGGTGAAGCCCCCCGTCGACGTGCTGCTCCAGGCGACCGATCCGGTGCGCTTCCACCCGGAGACGCCCGCTGAGGGCGCGCCCGACATCCTTTTCTGCGGCAATTCGCGTGGGGTGGATCGCGAGATCGTCCGCTGGGCGATCGAGACCGACCGCGCGCCCACCATCTATGGCGACGGCTGGGATGGACTCGTGCCTGACACCCTGATCGCCGCGAAGAACATCGACAACAAAGCGCTCGGCCGGCTCTATGCGGGCTCGGGCGTGGTCCTGAACGACCATTGGCCGTCGATGCGTGCCTTCGGGCTCGTATCGAACCGGCTGTTCGACGTGGTGGCGTCGGGCGGGCGCGTGGTGTCCGATCCGGTGCCCTCGATCGCGCCGCTGTTCGGCGACGCCGTGACGCAAGTGGCCGACGCCCGAGAGGCGCGCCGCGCCATCGACCATCTGCTCTCGACCCCGAACGATCCCGAGGCGCGCCGCAAGCTCGCCGAGACAATCGCGACCGAACACAGCTTCGACGCCCGCGCCGCCAGGCTGGTAGGCGATGCGCTCCGCACGCTGGGCATGGAAGGCCCGGAGGCGCCCCGCGTGACGCCCACCACCACGGCCAGGCCGATCCGCGTCCATATCATCGCCCCGCACGGCCCCTACGGCCCGCAAAGCTCGGCCTTCATCCGCCTCATCGCTCCGCTCACCGACGAGAGCATCACAGGCCGCGTCGAAGTCTCACTGGGCTCGTCCACCGATCCGGTGCCGCCGTGCGACGTCTGCATCGTCCAGCGCACCGCCCTGCCGACGGTCGAGCCCGTAGATGCCCTCATCCGCCAGCTCGGCGCGATGGGCGCAGCGCTCGTCACCGAGGTGGATGACGCCTTCACGCTGATCGGGCCGGGCCATCCCGAGGCCGCCTTCTACCGCCCGCTCAACGCCGCGCTGGATCGCGCCATCGCCGCCTCTGCCGAGACATGGTTCTCAACCTGGGAATTGGCGCAGGCGTATCGTGGCATCGCGACCAACCCGGTTGTCCGTGCCAATGCGCTCGATCCGCGACTGTGGCGCGACTGGCGCAGGCACCGCCCGCTCCCCTTCGCGGGCGAGCGCGTGCGGATGCTCTATATGGGCACGCACACCCATGGCGCGGACTTCGCGATGATCCGCCCGGCGCTGGAGCGGCTGGCCGGGGAGCGCCCCGACAGCTTCGAGCTGACCGTTATCGGCGTCTCGCCCGATATAGAGCCCGCGCCGTGGATGAGGCGCCTGTCGCCACCCGCCGAAGCGATCGCCTATCCGCGCTTCGTCCGCTGGCTGCGCGAGCAGGGACCGTTCGATCTCGGCCTCGCGCCGCTGGTCGACAACGACTTCAATCGCGGGAAGTCCGACATCAAGCTCCTCGACTATGCCGCGCTCGGGCTGGCAACGCTTGCCTCCGACGGACCAGCCTATGAGGCCGACCCTGCCCTCCCCGCCACGCGTGTAGCGGACGACGGCTGGCACGACGCCCTCGCCCACATTCTCGACCATCGCGACCTCGCGCGCGAGGAAGCCGTTCGCCTCCACGAACATCTCTGGCGCCATCGCGTCGTTTCCGAAATCGCTCCGGCCCTGCTCGCGCGGCTGGAGCGTCTTGTGGCCGCGTAGGAAGGACCACGACCATGTCTCGCACTCTCGGTCGCGTCGTGCTGCTCGCGCTTCCCCTGCTGCTCGGAGGGGCCTCCAGGCCTCGCCCGCCGCTGCAACTCCAGTTGCCGCTCCAGTGCCGCATCGGGCAGGACTGCGCCGTCCAGAACTATATGGATGACGATACCGGCCCGTCCGCGAAGGACTATCTCTGCCGTGGCCGCACCTATCAGGGCCATAACGGCGTCGATTTCCGCATCCCCAGCATGGCGCGGCAGCGCGCCGGGGTGAACGTCGTCGCTGTCGCGCCCGGCCGCGTGCTGCGCACCCGCGACGGCGTGCCGGATATCTCCGTCAACGAACGCGGCAAGGCCGCCGTCACGGGCGAGGAATGCGGCAACGGGCTGGTGATCGATCACGGCCATGGCTGGGAAAGCCAATATTGCCATCTCGCCAACGGCAGCATCCGCGTGAAGCCGGGGCGCCATGTGAAGGCAGGGCAGGTGCTCGGCCGCATCGGCCTGTCGGGCGACACCGAGTTCCCGCACGTCCACCTGACGGTGCGCAAGGACGGCAAGGCGATCGATCCCTTCGCCTATGGTGCGGCGCCCGGCTCCTGCGGCGGCGGCGTGCCGTTATGGAAGGACCGCCTGCCCTATCAGCGAGGTCAGGTCTTCGTCGCCGGCTTCGCCACGCGCGCGGTCAGCATGGGCGAGGTGCAGGAGAATGGCACCGATCAGCAACCTCATGTCGATCGGAGCGCCCCCGCCCTCGTGGCCTTCGTGCAGGCGCTGGGGCTCGAAAAGGGCGACATCCAGCGCCTGCGCGTCAGCGGCCCCGGCGCCGTGGTGATCGCCGACGAGCGCGCCGCGCCGCTGGATCATGACAAGGCTCAGACCATCTTCAACGTCGGCCGCCGCCGGCCCGCGCAGGGCTGGGCACCGGGCGTCTATCAGGCGGACTACAGCGTCCGCCGTGACGGGGTGGATGTGATCGTGCGGAGCTTCCGCATCACGCTCTGAAAGGCCCGGACACGACAAAAGCGGCGAGCCCCCGAAAGGACGGCTCGCCGCCAGCCAGAGACCTCCCCCAGCCGCTGGATCAGACGAAGTCTGACAGCACCACCGACGTCGGTGCCACGCCCTTCAGATCGATGACGCTGTCCACCAGTGCGGTGTGGCTCGCGCTGTAGAAGAGATAGGTGTCGCTGCCGACGCCCACCGCCACGACGCTGCCCGCGGCCCCGGTCAGCAACCCGGTCACCGCCGCGATCGCCGCCTCGACGGTGCCTGCGACGCCACCCTGGATCACGCTCGCCGGATCATAGCCGATGTCGAGATGATCCTCGCCATGATGGAAGTCGGTGATCGTGTCGGCCTGGCCCAGTGTGGTCAGGCTGAGCAAAGCGGAGTCATTGCCGCTGAAATGGAACGTGTCCGATCCCGCGCCGCCGGTCAGCGTATCGGCGCCCAGATCGCCATAAATCTGGTCGTTGCCGTCGCCGCCCGTGATGATGTCGTTGTCCTTGCCGCCACGCAGCACGTCGTCGCCCGCGCCACCATCGATGACGTCGTTGCCGAAGTTGCCGTTGATGGTGTCGTTGCCGTTGCCGCCGGTGATGTGATCGTCGTCCTTGCCGCCGTTGATGCGATCGTTCCCATCCCCGCCGTCCAGAATGTCGTTGCCGGCATTGCCCTGGATATAGTCGTTGCCGGCACCGCCGCTGATCGTATCCGCGCCGTCACCGCTGACGTCGGCCGTCATGCCCATGCCGTAGAGATGGTCGTTGCCGTCTCCGCCGGTGATCGTGTCATTGCCAGCGCCGCCGAACATATAGTCGTTGCCGCCGCCGCTCGTCAGCGTGTCGTCGCCGCCGAGGCCGTAGATGCCGTCGTCGCCGCTGGTGCCGTTGAGCGTCTCGGCGCTGTTCGTGCCGGTAATCACATGCGTGCCGTCGGCCAGCGTGACATGGCCTTCCTGCGCCGCCGTCCTCAGTTGCAGCGACGGCAGCGAGAGCGTGTTGCCCAGCGCCGACAGCGTCGTGCTGAGGCCATTCGACGTGACCGACAGGTTGTTGAGATCGATCACATCGGGAAAGCTGAGGGTGTCGCTTTCCGACAAGCCCAGCGTGTTCAGCAAAAGGCTCTCTACCGTACCAAGAAGCCCAAAGACCAGATTCGCCACGACCCCGTTCCCTTCTGCATAAGGTTGCGCACCCCTGCGGAAATCATGAACATGACGATCCCGGCGACAAATGGTTAATGGCATTTTATATATGTTTTCTAGACCATGGCCTTATGCAGACCTGCAACAAACGGAGTTTTATTAGCGGTTTCCCCGCAACAGTGCGCCCTTTCCGCGACACAGGGACGAATCGGGGAATGGCCACCGAACGGCAATCGGCCGGGCCGAGGCCGATGTGCGGTCACGGGAAGGGCGGGGCTCGCCTGCGGAAGTGGGCTTTCCATGGGCGGAACCTGAAAAATCCGCCATCATTCCACTTACGACTTCATTTTCTCACGCGAGAAGCCCATAGTCGATCCGGCTCGAAGATATCCTCGCGTATTGGAGGATATCGGGCCTTCGTCCGAATGTGCATTGTGGGGAAGCTGAGCCCAAAGGCTTCCCCACTTCACGGCCGGACCCGCCGCGCGCGGCCTGCGCCGCCGGCTTTCCTCAGTTCCTGCCAAATGAAGCGGACGCCGCTCCGCGGCTTCTGTCGCTGCTCGCTCAGGGTCGCGCTGGCCGGCCCCGTGATTCCGCGCACGATGCTTGCCGACATCAAGCTCCCGCATGGCCGACGGGGCCAACGCCGCTGATCTCGCGCCGACAAAAGAAAGGGGCCGATCCCGAAGGACCGGCCCCCAACCTGCTTCTATTTCAAGCCGCGATGCGGCCGGAAATATTAGGCGAACGAGTGATAGTCGATCGACGAAGCAGTGGTGTGGTCGAGCTTGATGACCTCATCACCGCCGCTGTAGAACAGGTAGGTGTCAGCACCGACCTGCGTCGCGACAACCGTATCGCCACCCGTGAGGGCAGTCACGGCCGCCTGATGGGCGTCCGAAACGTTCGCGAAGTTGGTCGCGAGAGCGTCGACGTCGTGCGTCGCGTCCACCGTGACGGTCGGATTGATCGAAAGGTGATCGGTGCCAACGGTGAAGTCGGTGACCTCCTGGTAGAAGGTGTGCGCACCGAAGGTGCCCGCACCAACCGTCGTGCCGTTGATGTCGACCGAAGCAGCCGAACCAGCGGCCGAGAAGTCGAACGTGTCGGCGCCATCGCCACCAGTCAGAACGGTGAGGTGATGGTCGAGCGCAGTGCCGTGGACGATCAGGTGATCGTCGCCGAGGTCACCCGACAGCGTGTCATGGCCAGCGCCCGAAGTGATCACGTCGTTGCCGGCGCCACCGTGCAGGTCGTTGTTGCCAGTCGCGCCCGACGCGTCGATCGTGTCGTCACCCTTGTTGCCGTTCACGTGGTTGGCGCCACCGCCCAGCACGGTGATGTCGTCGTCGCCAGCGCCGCCATAAATGCGGTTGCTGCCCGTGCCGCTGGTGATGGTGTCATCGCCGGCGTTGCCATTGACGTAGTTGTTGCCGTTACCCAGCGTGATGATGTCGTTGCCATCAGCAGCGCCCGCAACGCTGGTCAGCGCGTTGCCGAAGATGTGATCGTTGCCGGCGCTGCCGGTGATCGTGTCGTCACCCGCACCACCGAACAGGTAGTGGCCGGTGTCGGTCGAGGTCTGCGCCGAGAAATCGATGGTGTCGTTGCCGGCGCCGCCGTCGACGATCCACGAACCAGTGTTGGTGGCGTCGACAGTGAAGGCGTCATCACCAGCGAAACCGTAGGCAACCGACTGGTCGTCGGCCGTCGAAAGCAGGGTCTGCGTGTCAACAGCGGCAGTGCCGGTGTACAGGTGACCATCGCTGCCCGTGAACGTGAGCGTCGAAGCGTTAAGCTCGTCGGCGCCGAAGGTCAGGGTGTGACCACCAGCGGTCAGCGTGACCGCCTCGTTGGTCAGAACCGTGCCCGGAACGTCCGTGGCGGAGATGTCGACCGGCTTGATGCTGCCGTCGAAAACCACAGTGCCACCGGCGAAATCGTTCGCCTGAGCCTGCGTGGCGGTGTTGAAAATGATCGTAGAACCAGCAGCCATTATAGCCTCCACTTAAACCTTCGTCCGGGCGTGCATTTTCAGCTCCCTCCCCCCCGCAACGAGCTGGAGGCGCCTTATTCGCCGAGCCGCCACACCCTTACCGGGGCATGGTCAACGCGGCGAGCCCAGCCGGTTGATTAGCGGGGCTTCTCCTACCGTGCAACCGCGAAACGCAACGATCAGTCGCAATATATTAACGCTGGTCCGAACAACGCCCATCAGGATGACAGCGGTGTGGCAACACGGTGACACGGAAGTTGAATGACAGCCGGACGTTCCTCCCCGGCGCCGTGCCGGACAGTTAAAAAGCCCCAATACGGTTTTGGTTGCACCGCTCCGCCAAGTGATGAAAGCGTGCAAGTTCCGTGCGATACAAGTCGCGCAGATAATCGACATCCTCATTCGTCAGTTCGGACGGGTAAGTCATTTCATGCGCGATACGAACGCGGCGCGGCCTGATCGCGGCCTCCGGTGCGGGCACGCCGAGGAAAGCGCAGATCTGCGCCAGCACCGTATCCGGCTCCGCCGAGAGCCGCGCCGATTCCAGAACAAGAAGCTGATTCGACGGGAAAAGCCGTAACGCGCGGGCGAGCTGCCGGCCGTAGAAGCCGCGCTCCACATAGCTGAACACGCGGTGGAAGCCGGGATGGGGCGTCCCCTCCGCCATGCGGGCGCGGCCTTCGCGGATGCACCAGGCGAAGGGCTCCGTCTCCTTGCGCTTGGCATATTCCATCTTCCAGTGCGACCAGGCCCGCTCGACCGGATCGCGGAACAGGAGGATGAGCTTCATGTCCGGGTTGTAGGCGCGGACGCGCTCCAGCGCGTTCGGCCAATAGAGGTAGATCGGCGTCGCCTCGCCCCACATCCGGCCGTCCTCCACGAACAGCCGGTGGTAAGGTTCATAATCCGGCGCGGACCAGTCCGCCTTTTCCTCGTCGTCGAAGAAATGGGCCTCCTTGACCGCCGGGAGCTGGAGCGCCGGAATCTCGCGCAGATATTCGAACAGCGCGCTCGTCCCGCCTTTCTGCACGCCGGCGACGAGGAAGGACACGCGCCTGTCCGAACGGGGCATCCTACCGCTCCCGCAGAGCGGTGTGCATAGCTTCCGTCATCGGGCCGAGCAGATACTGCATGATCGTGCGCTTGCCCGTCACGATCGCCACCGTGGCCGGCATACCCGGCGTGAGATGGATGCCCTTGCCGGCCTTGGCGAGCTCGCCCGGATCGACCTTCACCTGCACGACGTAGAAGGACTGGTGGCTCTGCTGGTCGGAGCTGGCATCGGCCGAGACCAGGACGACATGGCCGTCCACCTGCGGCGTGGTGCGCGGATTGAAGGCGGTGAGCGTCACGCGGGCCGGCATACCGACATGCACTTCGGCGATGTCGCTCGGTTTCACCTGCACGGTGATGAGCAGCGGCATGTTCACGGGCACGATGTCGAGCAGCGCCTCGCCCGGTGCCGCGACGCCGCCGACGGTGAACTGCGTGAGGTTGAAGACATAGCCGTCCACCGGCGCACGCACGTCCGCCTGGAACAGGCTGTCCTGCATGGCGCGCAGCCTCGGCACCGTGTCGGTCAGCTTGTCCTCGGTGTCGCGCAGGCCCTGCGTGGCGTCCGTCTCGCGCTTGTCGTCGAGCTGGGCGATCTGGAGGCGGACCGAACCGATCGCCTGATTCGCCCGCGCGATGTCTGACACGAGCGAACCGCGCTGGCCCTTGAGGCTCACCATGCTGCGCTCCAGCTCGAGCAGACGCGTGCGGGGCGCATAGCCCTGCTTGTTGAGATCGCGCACGCCGCTCAGCTCGTCGTTGATAAGCTCGGACTGGGCATCGAGCGCGGTCATCTGGGCGCGCAGGCCCTGGATCTGCGTGCCGAGCTGCTCCGCCTGACCGGAGAGCACCATCGACTGGCTGCGGTACAGCGTCATGCGGGACTGGAAGAGGCCGCGCTGGCTGGTGAGCAGGGCGGCGATGCGCGGATCATCCTGGCGGGCCAGAAGCTCCTGCGGGAAGCGGATCTCGCTCGCGTTCGCCGCTTCCGCCTGAAAGCGGGCGATCTGCGCGAGCGCGCTGTCATAATCGGCCTGGTAGATGTCGACGCTGGCCTGCGCCTGCACCCGATCGAGGCGCAGCAGCACCTGGCCGGCGTGGACCCGCTGCCCCTCGCGCACGAGGATCGCGCGGACGATGCCGCCCTCGCGATGCTTGAGCTGCTTGATATTATCCTCGACCTTCACCGTGCCCGGCGCGATCACCGCGCCCGCGATCGAGAAAACCGAAGCCCAGATCAGAAGGCCGAACACCAGCACCAGCACCACGATGCTGCCCGCCACGATCGGGCGGCGTAGTCGGAGCTGGATGATCTCGCCCGGATGGGAATCGCCCGCGGGCCGGAACTCAGCGGACGGCGCCTCCAACTGGGGAGCGCCCAGATGCCGACGGATGAAAGCCTTCACCGAACCTAACCCTTCACTTCCGCGAGCGGCGGCCGCGGGCGAGCCCCGCTGATCTGCTGCATGACTTCTTCGCGCGGACCGTACATCGTGACCTTGCCACCCTGAAGCACCAGCAGCTTGTCGGCGTGCTGGAAGGCCGAAGGCTTGTGCGAGATCATCACGATCGTCGCCCCGCGCGCCTTGAGGCCGAGGATCGCCTCCGCCAGCGCCTTCTCGCCTTCCTGGTCGAGATTGGCGTTGGGCTCGTCGAGCACCACCAGCTTGGGATCGCCGAACAGGGTGCGGGCAAGGCCCACGCGCTGGCGCTGGCCGGCGGACAGGATCGCCCCGCCCTCGCCCAGTTCCGTATCATAGCCTTTGGCCAGGCGCAGGATGAGATCATGCGCGCCAGCAGCCTGCGCGGCGCGGATCACGTCGGCATCGTCCACATCGACGCGGAAACGCGCGATATTGTCGCGCACCGTGCCGGAGAAGAGCTCCGTATCCTGCGGCTGATAGGCGACGTGGCGGCCGAAATCCTCGCGTTCCCAGCTATAGACATCGGCGCCGTCGAGGCGGACCGAACCCGCCACCGGCTTCCAGATGCCGACCAGCAGACGCGCGAGCGTCGACTTGCCCGCGCCGGACGGACCGATCACACCCACCATCTCGCCCGGCTGGATCGCGAAGGTGAGGTTCACCAGCACCAGCGCCGGCGCCCCACCGGGCGCGAAGTTGACATTCTCGACGGTCAGCCGGCCCTGCGGCACCGGAAGCTGCGTGAGCGGCACCGGCGGCTCATAATCCTCCAGCGCGGCTTCGAGGCGGCGGAACGCCTGCACGGATTCGAACAGCCCCTTCCACGATGCCACGATCCGCTCGATCGGCGCGAGCGCGCGCGCCGCGAGGATCATGTTGGCGAACAGCAGGCCCGACGGGATCGTCCGCTCCACCACCAGATAGGCGCCAAGCGCGATAATCAGGATCTGGATCAGCATACGGACGTAACGGATCGCGCCACTGTAGAAGGAAGCGCGTTCGCCCGCGGCGGCGCCGGCGTTGATCGAGAGCTGGCGGAAGCTCGCCCATTGCGCGCCGAGACGCGGCAACATGCCCAGCGCGCGGACGACCTCGCCGTTGCGAAGCGCCGCGTCCGTGAAGCTGTAGCTTTGCAGCGCGGCATTGTTGGCGGTCTTGAGCGCGCCGTGGGTCGCGCGGTCCTGCAACACGGCCAGGATCACGAGGATCACACCGCCCACCAGCGTCGCCACACCGATCAGCGGATCGACGATGAACAGCATGAGCAGGAACACCGGCATCCACGGCAGATCGAACAGCACGTTGACGGCCGAGCCGCTGATCGCCTGACGCACCGTATCGAGATCGCGCAGCGCCTGCGCGCGCGTGCCCTGCCGGCGCACCACCGCGTCGAACAGCGCCGAGAAGATGTGCGAGGCGACCTGCTGGTCGAACACCGCACCGAAGCCGCTCAGCACCTGCTCGCGAAAATGGTCCACGATCGAGGAAATGATGAACACGAACGCCGCGCCCAGCGTCAGGACCACCAGCGTGGAGACCGACTGGCTCGACAGCACGCGGCTATAAATCTGGTTCGTGTAGATCGGCAACGCGAGATACAGGAGGTTGCTGACTAGGCTGAACAGGCCTGCGAACAGCATCGGGCCGATGCCGAGCGCCAGCGTCCGGCGCAGCGGCGAGGGGACGACCTCGTGGACGCGCGAGGATTTTCCGGGCTTCAACGCCATGGCCGGCCACCCTCCGACAGGATTGCAACACGGACCTTAGCGCGCCCGAAGGGCGCAGCGAAGGCGGCAACGAAGGGGAACGTCATGGGTTGATGTCCGTCGACATGGCGGGCTTGTCCGGCAGGTCGCCGGTCTTGGGCAGCCCACCGGGCAATTTGTCCGCAGGCACCAGCCGGCTCTGCGTGATCGGAACGAGCGGTTTCTGCATCGCGTCCGCGCTGGGCGTGGGGGGAAGCGGCGCGGTGGAATTGGGAAGCGGGCTGTCCGCGCCTGCGAGATCGGCGACGGCCGGACGACGCGGATTGGCCGAGCCTATCCGGTCGATCGCCATCGCCAGCGGTTCCAGCGGGGTGCGCCCGCGATTGCGGACCTTGCGGAAATTGTCGTTCGGATCCTGCTTCTGAAGGCCCGTCACGATCGCTTCCGCCTTGAGCGCGCCGATCGCCGCGAGAAGCTGCGCCCGCGAGACATATTCGGTGTAGCGGCTCGACAGGAAATTGAGCTGCGCGGAGAAGAGATCCTGTTCGGCGTTGAGCGTCTCGATCGTCGAGCGCAGACCGTACAGCTCCTCACGGTGCATGCCCGCGAAGGCGAGCTGCGCGGAAGCCACCTGGCGCTCGCCCGACGTCAGCGAACGGCGGGAGGCGACGAGCTGGCTCCATGCCTCGTCAACGGACTCGATCGTCTGCCGCCGCGCCGCCTCGACGGCGGCCTGGTCGGCGCCGTTGCGCGCATCCGCCTGACGCACCTGCGATCGCAACGCCCCCGAGGAGAAGATCGCCTGACGCACCGTGACGCCCGCAACCACTTCCTTGGAACCGAGCCGCCCGCTCAACGGCGAGGGCGCGGGCGAATTGTTGTAGATGCCCTGCGCCGTCAGCGACACTGTCGGCCCAAGCTGCCCGCGCACGGCGGCGGCGTTCGCGCTCGACGCCTGCTCGGTATATTTCGCGGTGAGCAGCCCCGGATTATTGGCCTCGGCCTTGGCGAAGGCCTCGTCGATCGAGGCGGGCATTCCCGGCAGATCCGGCAGCGGCTCCAGCGTGCCGGGATTCTGGCCCACGACCTGAAGATATTGGGCGCGACTGGTATCCAGCGTCGCCTCCAGCGAGGCAAGGTCGCTCTCCGCCTGCGCGAGGCGGGTATCGGCCTGCCCCACGTCCGTCAGGGTGACGTCGCCCGCACCCTGCCCGCGCCCGAGCTTCGTGTAGCGCTCGCGATTCTCGCGAAGCTGATCCTGCAACACCGCGACATTCTCGCGCGCCACCTGCACGCGCTGCTCGTCACGGAGCACCTGCGCATAGACGATGATGACGTTCTGAACGGTGTTCTGCTCGACCTGACGCAGATTCTGCTGGCCCGCGAGAACGTTGGCGCGCGCCGCCCGGAGCTGCCCCCGAAGCTGCCCGGACGTGTAGATCGGCTGGCTGACCTGCGCGATCACCTGTCCGTCGGTCCTGCTCGCGGTGAAGCCCAGCTCCTCCTCGCTGGTGTAGTTGCCCGTCGCCTGAATGCTCAGTTGCGGCCCATATTGGGCGCGCGTCTGCACATAATTCTCGTCAATGCCCTTCTGGGTGAAGCGCTGCTGCACAAGGGTCGGATTATGGGCATAAGCCATGGCGACGGCATCGGCGAGGCTCTCCGCGCTCGCCACCTGCGGCATGGCGGCAACCATGACAGGCGGAAGCAGGCGAAGGGCTCGCGACAGGACGCGGAGGTTCATGGACGGTCGATGGCGGCCGATTGCAGTCAAGCAGAGATCCAAAAGTTCACGGATGGCATCAAAGGCAATCGCGCGGAGATTCCCTTAGCGGGATCGCATTTGCTGTCAATCGAGGGGCGTGAGGCGGCTCGACCATCCTACAAGGCTTCCCACATGCCACGCTCTTTCCTACAGCGGAACCAATCGCGGGCTTGGACGCCAACCTGCGTTCGCGGGCAAGGGGTATATGATTTGCGTTTCCGGTGTTTGTCGAGGGGTTCATGATCGGGGATTATCTGCTCGACCGCGCCGCGCGGTCGGCGCGTCGCAGGGGTGATGCCGCTCGCGCCGAACGCCGCTGGACCGAAGCCGCCGCCGAATATCGGCGCTATCTCGCGCGCCGTGGCGAAGACGCCGCCATCTGGGTGCAGCTCGGCCATATGCTGGGCGAGGCGGGCCTATTTGATGACGCCGAGCGTGCTTATGAGACGGCCGATCGCCTGAACCCCGGTGACGCCGATCTCGCGCTGTGCCGCGGCCATCTGGCGAACCGGCAAGGCAAGGTGGACGAAGCCCGCCTCTATTATACGGACAGCCTGTTGCTGGACGGCAACACGGACGCCCGCAACGCACTCGCCAACCTGCCCCTGCCGCCAATCGAACAAGCAGAGGACGAAACGACGGAAGATGCGGCCGGTGCGCCGGGCGGCAGCGGCTTCGGTCCGATCCCTCCGCAGGAGGAGGAAGCCGCCCTTCAGTCCCCCGCCGAAGAGCCCTCCGAGGAGAAGCCGGAGGAAGCTCCCGTCGCGGTCGGCCGTTTCGAGGGCTGGTTCCAGCGCAGCGTGTCCGGCTTCGTGCTGGCGGAGCCGGGCGAGCGCCCGCTGATCGAGTTCCGCGTCGACGGCCAGGTGATCGGCCGCAGCCGCGCCCGCCTGCCGCGTGAGAAGGCCGGCGAACACGGCTTCCGCGCCATGCTCGACATCGATGGCGATGTCGCGGTCGTATCGGCCTATCGCCTGCCCGGCGGCGAGGAGCTGGATAATTCGCCGGTGCAGCTCCATCCGAACCCCGGCTTCGGTGATGGCGCGCCCCGCCCCGCATGGACGGCGCACAGCGTCATGGCCAAGGCCTTCGCGATGCCCGCCCATGGCGAGGTCGCCCTGTTCGTCACGCACGCGCCGATGGGCAAGCTCAAGCCGCATGTGCCCGGCTATCTGCGTGCCCTGAAGGATCAGGGCATCGCCACGCTGCTGGTGGCCGTGGCGGACCGCCCGCTCGATCTGCCCGCCTCCATGCTCGACCTGCTGGCCGGCGCGATGGTGCGCGAGAATGTCGGTTATGACTTCGCCGCCTGGGCGCACGCGCTGAAGCTCCATCCCGAGCTGTTCGGATCGAAGCTGCTGCTCCTCCTCAACGACAGCGTGATGGGTCCGGTCGACGGCCCGCGCTTCGCCGCGATGATGGAGCGCGTGCGCGCAAGCCAGGCCGACCTGGTGGGGCTGACCGAGAGCCACGAATATGGCTGGCATCTCCAGAGCTATTTCGTTGCCTGCAAGCCGCGCCTGCTCTCCTCCTGGGCGTTCCACAGCTTCTGGGATCGGGTGCGGATGCTCGGCTCCAAGGACGATGTGGTCCGCACCTATGAGATCCCCTTCGCGCGGGCGATGGAGGAATATGGCCACAGCATCGAGGTGCTGTTCCCCAGCCATCTGGCGATCAACCCCTCGCTGTTCGGCTGGCGCGAGCTGATCGCGGACGGCTTCCCCTTCGTGAAGCTCCTCCTGCTCCGCGGTCTCTTCCCCGAAGCGGACACCGACGGCTGGCGCGACACGCTGGCGCTGGCGGGCTTCGACATCGGCCTGATCGACCAGACCATCGCCGCAGCCGACGAGTTCGGCCCCGAAGGCCCGGTTCGCGGACTCCTCGCCCGCCGCGTCGAGCCTCTGCCGGATGCGCCGAAGCAGCGGCTGAAGATCGCCTTCTATGGCCCGTGGAACTATGACAACGGCCTCGGCGCTGCCAGCCGCAACCTGCTCGCCGCGCTGCGCCGCACGGGCGCGCGGATCAACGCGCATCCGATCAGGAAGCCCTTCCACGTCCACCGCCCGCTGACTCCCCCTGTCGACATCCTCGACTTCGAAGGCACACCGGACATCGCCATCATCCACCTGAACCCGGATAGCTGGCACCTGCTGACCGACGAGCAACTCCATGCCGTGCGTTCCGCCCATCGCCGGATCGGCTATTGGGTGTGGGAGATGGGGCATCTGCCACCCGCGTGGCGCGCGGAGTTCAACTCGGTCGACCGTATCTGGAGCCCGAGCCGCTATTGCGCCGACGTCTTCGCGAGAGAGAGCGACGCGCCGGTGGACGTGATCCCGCATCCGGTGCCCCTCGCCCCCGCACGGCCGGTGGATCGCAAAGCGCTGTTGCGCGGCCTCGACCTGAAAGCCGACGGCAAGATCATCCTCTATGTGTTTGATGGATCGAGCTATCTCGTCCGCAAGAACCCGGCCGCGCTGGTCCGCGCCTTCGCAGCCTCCGGGCTCGGCGCGCAGGGCTGGACGCTGGTCCTCAAGACCAAGCATCTGATGGATCGCCCGGAAGACGGCGCCGCCTTCAAGGCGTTGGCGGAAAGTACGCCAGCCGTCCATCTGATCGACCGCTCGCTCGATCCCGCGACACTCGCCGACCTCGTGGCCGCTGCCGACATCTACGCCTCGCCGCATTGCTCGGAAGGCTTCGGCCTGACGATCGCCGAGGCCATGGCGGCCGGAAAGCCGGTTGTCGCAACCGATTTCTCGGGCAGCAAGGACTTCCTCGATGCGAGCTGCGGCTACCCCGTCCGCGCACATCGCTGGGAGCTGACCGAGGATTTCGGTCACTACACCGCCGGCGGCGAATGGGCGCGGATCGACGAGCCTGCGCTCGCCAACGCGCTTACCCGCGCGGCAGCCGCCGTCGATGCGGGCGAGACACAGATCGGGGAGGCCGCTCGCCGGCGCATCGGCGACATGCTCTCGCTCGAAACCGTCGCGCGCGAGATCACCGAGAGCCTCGATGCCACCGTCCAGCGCGGCGGCCCGATCCGTCCGGCGGGTGGCTTCGGTTCGAACGTCGATGCGGGCGTCCCTTTCCCCGAGGTGGACTGGAGCGATAGCCTCGTCGCCGTGCCGTTGGCCGAAGACGGATCGCTGAACCCGGAACGCCTCACCGATCTCCCCACTACCGCGGACCGCTGGATCGCCTTCGCGCCCAAGCAGGCGCTGGCCTCGCCTCAATTCGAGCGCAGCGTGCTCGATTTCGCCGCGAACCGCCCTGACGCGACCATCCTCTATGCCGACGATGTCGCGGTCGGCGAGGAGCGTGGCATCGACCAGATCCGCCTGAAGCCGGAGTTCGACATCACCCTTCTCGCCGCGCAGGATTATGTCGGCTGGCCGGTGATCGTGCGGGCCTCGGCGCTCGCCCAGCTCGGCCTCCGTGCCGAGCATGGCGCGGCGGTGCTGACCGACCTTCTCCTGCGCGCGCACGCTACCGGGCTGTCGATCGTGCGCATCCCCGAGGTGCTGCTCGCCTTCGCCGGCCGCCGCCCGCACGTGCCCGCCGCGAAGCGCAGGATCGTCCTTCAGGATTTACCCGCTTTCGCGCTCCATGACGTAGCGGAGGGCCGCGCGCCGGGCCTGCTCGCGCTGGAGCGTCGCTTCGATCCCGGCGCCATGCCGCCGGTCACGCTGCTGATTCCGACGCGCCGCAGCCCGACGCCGGACGGAAAATCCACCTATGTCGAGCGGCTGCTCGCCGGCATCGCCGAGACGGACTGGCCGACGGATCGCTTGCATGTGATCGTCGGTGACGACATCGAGGATGAGGCTCCCTGGGCCGGGCGGAACTGGCCGTTCGAGCTGACCCGCATCGCCACGCCCCGTGGCGACGGCGAGCCCTTCAACTATGCCGCCAAGATGAACCGGCTGTGGCGCGCCGCCGGGACCGAGCAGATCGTGTTCCTCAACGACGATCTGCTGCCGCTGAGCGCGGGCTGGCTCAAGGGCCTCCAGACCTTTGCGCTCGACGAGGGCGTGGGCGGCGTCGGTGCGAGGCTGCTCTATGAGGACGGTCGCCTGCAACATGCCGGCATCGCGCCGCTGTTCGCCGCCGTCGCGCATGTCTGGCTCGGCGCTCGCGCCGATCAGGGTGGCTATCAGGACTGGGCGCTCGCCCAGCGCGAATGGTCGATGGTGACGGGCGCGGTGTTCGCCACGCGACGTTCGCTGATGGAGAAGGTCAACGGTTTCGACGAGGGCTTCAGCCTGGAGTTCAACGATGTCGATCTCTGCCTGAACCTCCGCTCGATGGGCTATCGCATCGTCTACACGCCCGATGCGGAGTTCACCCACGCCGAGAAGGCCTCGCGCGGGGAGACGCTGCCGCCCGGCGAGGAGATGGCGCGCTTCACCACGCGCTGGCGGCACTGGCTGGGGGCGGACCCCTCCTTCCACCCCAGCCACCACCGCGATCGCTTCGATCTTGCGCCCCAGGCCGATCCCTACGCCTGGTATCGCTGACGCTACTCCCTCAGGACGCTTCCCAATGCCGGGTCTGGCCGCGCTACAATATGTCTCGACAGAGTTCGACACCACCGGTCCCCGCCTGCTCGGCCGGCATTCGGCGAGCGAGGGCTTCCTCAAGGCATGGGTCCGCCATTCCGGCGCGAACCCGCTGACCTGCTGGGCTGGAAGCTCCGCGGAAGGCGAGCATTTCGCCAAGAAGGTCGCCTCCTTCGGCTCGACGGCGGCGACCGCACGTTCCGGCATCGGCGCGGAGCGCGCACTGATGGAGGCGGGCGCGCTTTGGCTGGCCGATCCCTCGGTGGGCGCCTTCACCTGGTATCGCCGCGCGCATGGGCAGAAGCTCTGGAGCATCGTCGGCATCACGCACACGACGGCCTCCGACAATGCGATGGACCGGATCGCCGCGCTCATGACGACGCCCGTGCAGAGCTGGGATGCGCTGATCTGCACCTCGAAATCGGTCCGCGCCACGGTGACGACGATGCTCGAGGCGCAGAAGGAGTATCTCGCCGCCCGCCTCGGCGCCCAGCGATTCGATACCTGCCAGCTTCCGGTGATTCCCCTGGGCGTCCATTGCGACGACTTCACCACCACACCCGACGATCGCGCCCGTTGGCGCGAAGAGCTGGGCATCCCCGAAAACGGGGTGGCCATCCTTCAGGTCGCGCGGCTGACGCTGTTCGGAAAGGCCCATCCGGTGCCGCTCTATCTCGCGCTCGACGCGGCGGCGCGGAAGACGGGGCGCAAAGTCCACCTGATCCTCGCCGGCTGGTTCCCGTCGCAGCAGCAGGAGGAGGCCTTTCAGGCCATCGCCGATCGGTTCGCGGAGACGATCGTCACGCATGTCGTCGATGGCCGCCGCGCGGATGTCCGCCGGACGATCTGGGCGGCCGCCGACATCTTCACGCTGCTCGTGGACAATATCCAGGAGACATTCGGCCTCGCCCCCGTCGAGGCGATGGCCGCCGGCCTGCCCGTGGTGGTGAGCGACTGGGATGGTTTCCGCGACACGGTGACGCACGGGGAAACCGGCTTCCTCGTCCCCAGTATGCAACCGCTGCCCGGCGCGGGGAGCCATCTGGAGATCCGCTATGCGATGGGGATCGACGAGTATAACGGCTATATCGGCGCAACGACGCAAAGCACCTCGATCGATCTCGCGCGTGCCGCGGAGGCGTTCGAGACGCTCATCACCAACCCCGCCCTGCGCGCCACCATGAGCGAAGCCGCCCGCCGCCGCGCGCGCCTGCTCTATGACTGGCCGGTGGTGATCGGCCAGTATCGCGATCTGCTCGCCGAGCTGGCGGAGCGCCGCAAGGCCGCAACCGAGGAGACGGCACCGCTCCTTGCCGGCAAGGCCTTCCGGCCCGACCGGGGCGATCCCTATACGCTGTTCGAATCCTATCCGACGGCACCGCTCGGGATCGACCTGCCGATCCGCCGCCTGTCTGCCGGTCCGGCGGAAGTGGCGGCGGTCGCGGGCGGATTGCAGATGACGATGGCGGCCCCTCATCTGCTTCCCGCTCCTGCCGTACTCGACGCGATCCTCGCCCGGCTCGGCGCCGGCGACGCCACTCTGCGAACGCTGTTCGACGCCTTCCCCAATATCCATCGCCGCATTCTAACCGCTGGCGTGATGTGGCTCATCAAATACGGTTTCGCGACCACCGCGCGCTAGACGACACAGGGTTTCGATTATGACCAAGCCGCCTCGCGAACGCGCCACCGAAGAAAATTTCGAGGAGGAGTTGTACCTCCGCGCCAATCCTGACGTGGCGCGCCATGTCGCGAACGGCGGCGACGCGTGGACCCATTTCATCCGCCACGGCCAGCGCGAAGGGCGGCATCAATGGACGCCGGAGGCGCTCGGCTGGGTCGGGACGCGCGCGGAGCGGAAATATCGCCGCTTCGCCGATATTCTGGATGCATCGCGCGGTGCCGGCGGCAGCTTCCGCTTTCTGCACGACGAAGGTGCCTTCCCCGTCGCTTATGGAGGCCCCAGCCACGCGCTCGCGGAATATGACGCGGAATCGGCCAATCCCGGCCTCGGCGATTTCGTCGAGGAGGTGCGCCGCCATCCCGACCGCCGCTATCTCGATGTCGGCTGCGGCCTGCGCAGCCGACGGTTCGACAACTGCCTCTATCTCGACGTCTACCCTTCCGCGAGCGCGGATCTCGTGATCGAGCCCGCCTGCCGCTATCCGATCGCGGACGCCTCCCTCGACGGTATCGGCTGCTTCGCGGTGCTGGAGCATGTCACCGAGCCATGGATCGCGGCGGCCGAGTTCCGCCGGATGCTCAAGCCCGGCGGCGTCGTGTTCATCGACTATCCCTTCCTCGTGCCCGTCCATGGCTATCCATCGCATTACTATAACGCGACGCGGGCGGGGCTGATGCGGCTGTTCGACGAGGGCTTCGAGACGATCCGGCTGGGCACCTTCGACAATCAGACGCCGGATCACGCCATCACCTGGCAGCTCGCCGGCATCGTGGAGGCCATCCCCTCACCCGAGCTGCGCGACGAGATGAAGGCGATGTCCGTCGGCGCGCTGCTGGCCGAGCCGCCGGGCGGCCCCTTCTGGAGCCGGGTGATGGCCGCGCTCCCGGAAGAGGCGCGCCAGCATTATGCCGCCGGCAACACGCTGATCGCCCGGAAGCTCTGACGCCGGACCTATCTCAGAAACGCAGCCCCACCTTATAATCGCCAAGCCCGCCCAGCGCCGCCGCCTCGACGAAGTCGATGCGCGCGCGCGGGTTCGCGAGGTCGAAGACGAAGAAGGCGCAAAGGCCGACACCGAGATCGCGGCTGGGCTCCAACGGGTTCCCCTCCTCGTCCTCGACCGACACCTCCTCGGTGTTGCTGACGAAATGGAGCAGCACATCACGCTCCTCGTCCGCCGCCGGCAGATCGAAGAAAGTCCATTTGCGATCCTTCGGATCGAGCGCGCCTGTCGCCAGCACGCCGTCAGAAGAGCTGATGACATATTTCGTGACGTGGTTCGGCAGCGCCATCAGCTCCACGCCGATCCGCGCGGCGCCCGCCGGGACGCGCAGCAACAGTTCGCCGCCGCTCGGCCGTGTCCAGCAGCCCGCATCCTCCAGACGCCACCAGCCATTGCCGTGGCGGAAAAGCTCGGCCGAACCGATGCCGATCCGTGCCGTCCGCTCGCGGTTGCGCGTCATCGGATAATAGCCGGGCTCGGCGACGGGCGTGCGCCACCGATTCGTCTCCGCGTCCACGCGGGCGGCGAACTCGCCCACCCGCCGCTCGACATCGGCCGCGACCTGACGCCATGTCCGCGCCACGAAGCGCTGCGCGATCGCCTGCTCCTTCGACGCGCGGAAACCGTCGTCGAACATCATCCGCTCCAGCGCGGCGACGAAACCCGTCACCGAGCCCGTCTCGAACTCCACCGAGAAGCCGCCGCCGGCCTGCGGCAGCGACGAGTTGTTCGCCACCACCGGCACCTTGCCGTGGCAAAGCGATTCCGTCACCGGCAGGCCCCAGCCCTCGTAAAGGCTCGGATAGATGGTGAAGAGGCAGTTGCGGTACAGCGCCTCCAGCTCGGCGTCGTTCACCTTGTCGAGGATGGTGACCTTCTCGATCAGATCCGGGCTCATCTCGCGACGGGCATAAGCGCGGTCCCAGCCGAAGCCCTTCTTGCCGACGCAGACGAGCTGCGGAATCTTGTCCTTGCCATGGCGGGTGAAGAGCTTCTGCCACGCATCGAACGCCGCGATCTGGTTCTTGCGCGCTTCGACGGTCGAGACGAACAGCACGAAGGAGCCCTTGGCGAGGCCCCATTTGCCAAGCGACACGCGCGCGGCCTGCGCCTTCACCGCTTCGCCGTTCAGTTCAGCGGCGAGCGGAATCACTGCCACCTGATCGGACGGAATTTCGCGGCCCAGATCGCCCGCCAGGCGGATCAGGTCCGCCTTGGTCGATTCCGACACGGCGAGGAAGAAGTCCGCATGTTGCAGCACGCCGACCAGCCAGTCGATGAACTCATGCACCAGCTCGATATTGCAATAGTCCGGCAGCATAGCCGGAATCATGTCGTGTATCAGCGGCACATAGCGGATCTGCGAGGCGATCTTCGCCTGGCGGATATACATGAAATAATTGGGCAGCCACCACGACGTGCCCAGATTGATGAGCGTGGCACCCTTGGGGAAGGCCAGCGCCGGGCCGCTCATCACGGCATTTTCCAGCCGCGCCACCTCGTTCAGCCACACGCTGGCGCTCTGATCGCCGCCCGCGATGCTGAGTTCGCAGACGCTGCGGAACAGCGGCACGGGCACCGCCAGCCACTCGTCGCGCGTCTCCGAGAAACGGCAAAGCGTGATCGCCCAGTCGCCCGGAGCATCGAGCAGGTTGAGGATGGTGTTGATCTGCACGCGCTGGATGCCGGTCGGCAGGCGGTTGTGCGGATAATAGCCGAGCAGGTCGGACACGTCGAAGAAGAAGGCCTTGCCCGTGTTCATCGGCGCGCCGTCGGCCACCTCGCCGGCCAGACGATGGAGGAGCTTCTGCGCCTCCTTCAGGCTTGTCGCCGCGCTGGCGGGAAGCGTGGCGGTGCCCGCGTCCAGCTCGAACGCCATGCGGCCCAGCGAATCCCGCGCCGTCTGCACGGCCTCCAGCAGGCTCTGCTCGCCGTTCACGGCGTGGGAGTCGTTTTCGATCGGCATAGTCCTGAACATTCCCGCTGAATGCGTGGGTTCCGCCCGCTCCCGGCCCCGTCACGCATATTGCTTTCAACCCGGCCATCCACGAAGGCTTTGCGAAACTCAAGTGGGTTGACGTCACTTGCCCTCATTCTCAGGACAAAGCGCCCCGAGGCGCGTTGGCATGGCCCGCCACCCGGTATACACCGCGCCCGCGCGCACCCCGAAGGACAGAACCGCCCGTCATGAAGTTCGAGCTGAAGATCAAGAAATCCGCTGGCGTGGCCGTCACCCCGCGCGTCCATCGGATGATCGCCCGCGGCAACCGCGCCCGCAATGGCGGCGACTGGTCCGGCGCGGCCGACGCCTATCGCGCGGCGCTGGCGGAGGATTCCTCCCTCTTCCACATCTGGATGCAGCTCGGCCATGCGCTCGCCGAATGCCATCGCATCGACGAGGGCGTGGAGGCCTACAAGTCCGCCGCCGCGCTGCGGCCCGACAGCGCCGAGCCCTATCTCCATCTCGGCCATATCTCGAAGCGCGGCGGGCGCCACCCCGACGCGACGCGCCATTATGCCAGCGGCCTTCTTCGGCAGGGCCATGCGGAGGAGCTGGAGGAGGAGGTTTTCCACGCCATCCGGCGCGTCGCGGACATGTCGCCCGGCCTCGTGCGTGCGGTGATCCGGCACAACGAGCAGACCGCCACCCGCCCGCCGGAACCCGCAGCCGTTGCCGCCGCCAATCTCGACGCAACAATGCAGCGCCTTGGCCAGAAGGCCAGCGCAAGCGACCTGCGCACGCTCGCCGCCGCACGGGAGGCGCTCGACCATATCGGCCAGGCCGAGGCTCCCACGTCGGCAGGCCAGCGCCCGCTGGTCTTCGACCTGACCGACCTCATCGCCCATTTCCGCCACAGCCGCCTGCCCACCGGCATCCAGCGCGTGCAGATCGAGGTGCTCGCCACCGCGCTCAAGACGCACGGCCGCGAAATGGTCGGCATCTGCTGCTTCATCAACGGGCGCGATCACTGGATCGAAATCCCGATCCCGATGTTCCTCGAACTCGCCTATCTCGCGACTTCAGGCAGTGACGCGAACGATCCGGCGTGGCAGTTCCTGCGCGCGCGCCTCTTCTTCCATCTCGCGGTGGACGGGCATTATGCGTTCCCGGACAAGGCGATCCTCGTCAATCTCGGCTCGTCCTGGTGGATCTACGATTATTTCCGAATGGTTCGGAATGCCAAGGAGCAACAGGGGATCAGCTACATCCCCTTCATCCATGACCTCATCCCGATCATGGCGCCCGAGCATGTCGTGCGCGGCGTGATCGAGGATTATGTGAGCTGGCTGGTCGGCGTGTTCCAGCACGCCGATCTGTTCCTCGCGAACTCGCAGTCCACCCGACGCGACCTGCTGCGCGTCGCCGAACGGCTCGGCCACACGGTGCCGGAGCACAAGATCGAGGTGGTGCCGCTGGACGCCGACTTCCGCCGCCCCTCGTCCAACCCGCTGCCGGCCGCCGCGCTGGCGCAATGGGGGCTGGAGGACACGCCCTACGCGCTGTTCGTCTCGACGATCGAGTCCCGCAAGAACCACCTGCTCGCCTTCGAGGCCTGGGCCGAGTTGCTGCGCCGCCATGGCAAGGCGAAGGTGCCGAGGCTGGTCTGCGTCGGCCGTAACGGATGGCTGAACGACCATATCTTCGCGCGCCTCAACGCGAGTGCGGAGCTTCGCTCGCACGTCACGATCATCCATCAGGCGTCCGACGAGGAGCTGGCGCTGTTCTATCGCTGCTGCGAGTTCACCGTTTATCCGAGCCACTACGAAGGCTGGGGCCTGCCGATCACGGAATCGCTCTGCTACGGCAAGGTGCCGGTGATCGCGGACAACAGCTCCCTGCCCGAGGCGGGCGCGGGCTTCGCGCTGATGTTCGAGGACGATAGCGTGAGCGGGTTGGTCGAGGCGGTCGAAAAGGTCGCGTTCGACGATGGCTGGCGCGCGACACGCGAGACGGATATCCGCGCCGGCTTCACGCCCCGCACCTGGACGCAGGTGGCCGGCCAGATCAGCGACGCGCTGGAGCGCTTTGCCGGCGAGGGCCAAGGTTCGACCCCCGTCGCTCGCCCCGTCTCGCTCGGCGGCTATTACCCCGTCAGCCTCTATCGCGACACGCCGATCTGGCGCGGGCTCGCCAGCGGCGAAATCTTCCGTACCGGCGAGGGCTGGCTCTGGCCCGAAACATCCGGTTGCCGCACCCGCCCCGGCGGCGGCGAGCTGCGCATGGACCTCTCCGCCGGAAACGCGCCGCTGCGCCTCTATCTCCGCCTGCGCGGACTGGCGGCAGCGTCTTCGGGCTTCGAGGTGATCGTTAACGGCGCGGTGATCGCGCGCGGCCGTCTCGACGCGGACACCACGCGTTGGATCGGCTGCGACGTGCCGGAAGGCACGCGGGACAGCCTCACCGTCCTCGTCCGTGGCGACACGAGCGAGACGATCACCATGTCCACCGGCGGCACCGACAAGCAGCATGTCGCATCGATCGCGGTGATCGGCTTCGCGCTGTGCGAGAGGGACGACGAGGATGCCCGCGCCCGCTTCATCGAGGCGGCGGCGTTCGGCAGCATCGAGCAGGCGAGCGCCTATCGCCGGCAAGCCTGAGGCGGCTAGGGCGAGGTTCCGGCCATCTGCCGGAGATAGGTTTCGGCGGGATAGGCCATCGCTTCCGCCGGCGCGCGCGCGTCGTGGTCGAGCCGGTTCGCGCCGGCACGCGCATGGAGGATGTGCTGGCGGATGCGCTCGATCAGCCCGAGCGCCGCGGGGCGATATTCCTCCCACATCGCCGCCGGTGACTGCGCGGCCCATTTGCGGGCGTGGGCGCGCATCGCCTCGGCCAGCGCGTTGCACTCGGTGCCCAGCCGCCGCCCGCATTCGACATCGGCGGCGTGGCGGCTCGACAGGAGGGCGTGGAACAGCTCGCGATGCGCGAAAAGCTGATAGGCCGTGAGCGTCCGCGCCATCCGCATCCGATGAGAGTCGAGATGCGCGAAATCCACGGCCGGCGCCGACAATATCTCGATCTCCGCAGAAACCGTGATGGCGATCATCCGTTCGAGATATTCTTCCAGCATGTCCCGCATGGGGGCGCTCCCGCTGCCTTTGCCGATGCAACCACGGGCGGCCCGTCGAGGTTGCATGGAAAGACGGGACAGGCGGCGAATTTCGACCAAAGTCTTTATCCGCCGTTAGGCATGTTCACCCCGTCGCCAGCGCCGTCCGGCCCGCCCGCTCTCGCCAGCGCATCAGCGCGTAGACCGGCAGCGCCGAGAGCAGGAAGACCAGCCCCCACAGCGCCGGCCCCCGCCCCGCGCCCCAGATCGCCCACAGCGAATAGGCCGCCGCCACCGCCGCCACCCCGCGCAGCAGCCGCGAGGCCGGCATCCCGCCGCGCCGCTGGAGCAGGATCGCCGCCAGCGCGCTGAACAGATAGGCGAAGAGCGACGCCGTGGTGGAGAGCAGCGCGATGAAGGTGAACAGCTCCACCATCGAACGCTGGAAGTTCATCAGCATCGTCACCGTCAGCACCGCCGCCGAGACGAGATGCGCGCGCACCGCCGTGCCCTGCGCATTGGTCTTGCCCAGCCAGCGCGGGAAGACGCCGCGCCGCGCCATCACGCCCGGCAGCTCGCCCTGGAGCAGCACCCAGCCGTTGAGCGCCCCGAACGCGCTCAGCGCCGCGAAGCCCGCCAGCACCGGGCCGCTATGCGCGCCGGCATGGGCGTCGAGGAAGTCCGCCAGCGGCGCCGGCGAATGGGCAAGCCGGTCCGCCGGCATCAGCAACAGCACCGCCGAACAGAGGCAGAGATAGACGAGCCCGGCAAAGGCCGTCCCGAACAGGGTGGCGCGCGGGATGGTGCGCGGCGCGTCGATCACCTTGTCCGCCGGGACGGTCGCGGATTCGAGGCCGAGCAGCGCCCACAGCGTCAGCGTCGCCGCGCCCGTCACCGCGCCGGGATGGAGGTCCGCCAGCCGCAGCGGCGTGACCGGCGTGGCCCCGTCCGCGAACGCCAGCACCGCGACCAGCAGCACGGCGGCAAGCGGCAGCAGCTTCAGGATCGTCGCCGCAAGCTGCACCCACCCCGCCGAGCGCGCGCCGAGGCAGTTCACCAGCGTCAGCGACCAGATCACGCCGAGGGTCAGCAGCGGCGGCAGGGCATGGACCTGCCCGATCGCGGGGATCAGCACGCTCAGATAGCTCACGCCCGCGACGGCGATGGCCGCGTTGCCCACGACGATCGACAGCCAATAGGTCCAGGCGACGGCGAAGCCCGCCATCGGGCCGAACGCGGCGTGGGTATAGGCATAAGGCCCGCCGGCCTGCGGGAAGGCCTGGGCGAGGCGGGCGAAGACAAAGGCGATGGTGAGCGCGCCGGCGATCGTCACGATCCAGCCGAGCATCGCATTCCATCCGAACGGCGCGAGCGAAGCGGGCAGCATGAACACGCCCGATCCGATCATGTTGCCGACGACGAGCGCGCTGCACATCCAGAAGCCGAGCGACCGCGCCGGTCGACTGCCCCGGCCTGCGCCGCCTTCCACCTCGTCCGCCATCGCGCGCCCCCATCGCTGAGGGCACGAGATTGCACATCCGTATCGCAGTCCGTCAACTCAGCGGATGGGGATGGCTCTCAGCGCGAGCGCCCGCTGCGGGCCGGGGCGACCGCCCCGCGCAGCGCGACGCCGACCAGGAACAGCAGATCGGCGAAGACGAAGCCCAGCAGCGTCGAGTCCAGCGCGCGGGCGGCGGCCCAGCCGGCGATGCCGAGCAGGGCGATCAGCAGCAGCCCGGTCACGACACGGCGGACCAGATCGAAGCAGAGGCCCGCCATGGCCGGAGCCCGCCGGGAGGGGCGGCCGAACGCGGCCGGATCGGCACCGGTGCAACGCGCTACGGCATAGGCGAACTGAACCATGGCGGGCCTCCTGTCAGCACGCCGGAGGGGGGAGCGGCGTGGCTGACGATCTGTTCATACTTCGATCGGACTTTGCGGATCAGCCCGATAGTTTCGACGAAATCGTTCCAGAGTTTCGAACGGGCGATCAGGCCGCGACGACGAGACCGGCATCCGCGATCGACACCAGCCCGGCGAGGAACTGCGCCGTGCAGCGATCCCAGCCATAGCGCCGCCCTTCCGCCACGCAGTCCCGCCGGTCGAGCGGCAGCGCCTTGCGGATCGCCGTCTCCAGATCGGGGTCGAGCGCGCCGACGGGCCGCCCCGCGCCGCCCGCCAGGCCGGTGCCGTCGCGCCCGACGATGTCGAGCGGCCCCTGCACCGGGAAGGCCGCGACCGGCACGCCGCTCGCCAGCGCCTCGATCATGACGAGGCCGAAGGTGTCGGTGAGGCTCGGGAAGACGAACACGTCAGCGGACGCATAGGCCGCCGCCAGCCGTCCGCCATGCAGCGCGCCGAGGAAGATCACGTCGGGGAAGCGCTTCTCCAGCATCGCGCGCGCCGGGCCGTCTCCCACCACCACCCTGGTGCCGGGCACACCGGAGCGCAGGAACGCCTCGATATTCTTCTCCACCGCCACGCGGCCGACCGAAAGCTGGATCGGGCGCGGCAGGTCCGCCAGTTCGGGCAGCGGCGCGAGGCCCGGCGCGAACAGCGTGAGGTCGACGCCGCGCGACCAGCGGTGCGTCTGCGGCAGGCCGCGCGTCGCCAGCTCGTCGGCCAGCGCCTCGGTCGCCGCGAAGATGCGCGCGGCGGGGCCGTGGAAGCGGCGGACGATCGGCCAGAACCAGTCCGCCGGAAGCCGGCTGCGCATCGCCACATAATCGGGGAAGCGCGTGTGGAAGGAGGTGGTGAAGGGCAGCCCCCGATCCATGCACCAGCGCCGCGCTGCCCAGCCCAGCGGGCCTTCGGTGGCGATGTGGATCGCATCCGGCGCGAACGCCCTCAGCCGCCCCGCCACCGCCCGCCCGCTGCCCAGCGCCAGCCGGATTTCCGGGTAGCTCGGGCATGGCAGGGTGGCGAACTGATCGGGCGTGATCGTCTCCACCTCATGCCCCTGCCCGCGCAGCATCGCGACCGTGGTGGTCAGCGTGCGGACGACGCCGTTGACCTGCGGCGCCCAGGCGTCGCTGACCAGCGCGATCCTCATGCGGGCACCGCAGCGCCGGTGGAGGGCGCCGCGCGGACACCGGAACCGGCGGCGGCCATCGTCTCGGCGCGCACCTTCTCGGCCCAGTCGATGATCTCCATCCGGCCGTCGAAATGCTCGACCAGCGCGGTGCAGCTCTCCACCCAGTCGCCATCGTTATAATAAGTGATCGGGCCGAACTGGCGAATTTCGGCCGAGTGGATGTGCCCGCACACCACCCCGTCCACCCCGCGATCGGCGGCGGCGTGGGCGACCACCTCCTCATATCTGGAGATGAACTGCACCGCGTTCTTCACGCGCTTCTTCAGATGCGCGGCGAGCGACCAGTAAGGCAGGCCGAACATCCGCCGCACCGCGTTCACCAGCGCGTTGGACTTGAGCAGCAGCACATAGGCGCTGTCGCCCAGGAAGGCGAGCCAGCGGGCATAGAGCACGATCGAGTCGAACTGATCGCCGTGCAGCACCAGCAGGCGGCGGCCGTCGGCGGTGGTGTGGATATCCTCGGGCACCAGCTCGATGCCGCCGAAGTCGAGCCCGACGAAATCGCGGAACGCCTCGTCATGGTTGCCCGGCACATAGACGACCCGCGTGCCGCGCTTCACGCGCTTGAGGATGCAGCGCACCACGTCGTTGTGGCGCGGCGGCCAGTACCAGCCCTTGCGGAGCTGCCACCCGTCGACGATGTCGCCGACCAGATAGAGCGTCTCGCATTCGGTGGATTTCAGGAAATCCAGCAGCAGGTCGGCATTGCAGCCGGCGGTGCCGAGATGCGTGTCCGAAATCCAGATCGTGCGGAACGGCAGGCGCTGCCTGTGCGGATGCTGATCGCGCCTGTCGTTCTCGTGGATCCAGTCGGGCAGCTTGCGGCTCGCACGCGGCGGCACGCGATCATGGCGCAGCGCGGGCGGCGACCGGCGGGCCTCGGCGGGGGTGTTGGGAAGGGTCGCCATGCGCTGGCCTCCGAAATGAAAATCGCGACCGGCGGCGGCACCCCGCCGTCGTCAGGCCCTATAACCCGAAATCAAGACTCCGCCGTTTCCACTTCTTTACGGAATCTTGACTGTAGCCATCCGCCCGAAACCATCCTCCAGACTGTCTCCGAATTGAAACGCGAACATTGCAAAAGCTACGCGGATCGGACGCTCCTTTGTCGCACATCGCGCCCATAGGCGAAGATCAGGATTCAGGAGGTTGGCGATGGTGCCGCAAATGGAAACCGATCAGGTCGCGAACGCCTATGGGCGGTGGGCGCCGGTCTATGACCTCGTGTTCGGGCCGGTGTTCCGGCAGGGCCGCCGCGCGGCGATCGACGTGGCGGAGCGGATCGGCGGCCGCATCCTCGAGGTGGGCGTGGGCACGGGCATCTCGCTGCCGGGCTATGACAGGGCCAACCGCATCACCGGCGTCGACATCTCCGAGCCGATGCTCGAAAAGGCGCGCCAGCGCGTCCATGCGCTCAAGCTCGGCCATGTCGAGGCGATCGCGGTGATGGACGCCGAGAACATGGATTTCCCCGACAACAGCTTCGACGTGGTGGTGGCGCAATATGTCATCACCTCGGTGCCGAACCCCGAGAAGGCGCTGGACGAGTTCGCCCGCGTCGTGCGGCCGGGCGGCGAGATCGTCATCACCACCCGCGTCGGCGCCGAGCAGGGGCTGCGCGGCAGGATCGAGAAGGCGCTGATGCCGGTGACGAGCCGTTTGGGCTTCCGCACCGAGTTCGCCTTCTCCCGCTATTCCGACTGGGCCGGGACGATGCCCGAGATCGAGCTGATCGAGCGCCGCGAGCTGCCGCCGCTCGGCCATTTCTCGCTGGTGCGCTTCCGCAAGACGGCGCTGGCTGCCAACGATTCCATCAACGGGGCCGTCCGGGCGCCCGTCAACGAGGTGGTTCAATGAAGAGCTTCCGCGAACATCTGCACGAGCAGCGCTGGGACGATCATCGCTATTATCATCACAGCCTGGTCAACCAGAGCCTGCACTTCCTCTCCGCCTGCACCTTCCTCACGGCCTATGTGCTGATGTTCAAGGATCCGGCGCTGGCGAGCCTGCTGGCCTGGACGGTCGCGATGACCAGCCGCCAGATCGGCCACTTCTTCTTCGAGCCCAAGGGCTATGACGTCGCGAACGACGCCAGCCACGCCTACAAGGAAGACGTGAAGGTCGGCTACAATCTCGCGCGCAAATGGGTGTTCATGACGATCTGGGCGCTGGTTCCGGTGGCGCTCTGGGTGAACCCGACGCTGTTCGGCCTGTTCGACAGGCCGGCGGGCGCGATGGAGTGGCTGCGCCATCTCGGCCTGGTGTGGCTGGCGCTGGGCGCCGGTGGCCTCGTCTTCCGCGTCGTGCAGCTCTTCTTCGTGCGCGACGTGCAGACCGGCCTCGTGTGGGGCGCCAAGATCCTCACCGACCCGTTCAACGACTTCAGGCTCTATCGCAAGGCGCCGGGCCGCCTGATGCGCGGCGAGCGCCTCGACAATTGGGCGACCGCCGAGGCGAACTGAGCTTCGGGATGAAGTTTGGGGCGCCCCGGTTCCGGCCGGGGCGCCCCTTTCTTTTACTTCGCCCGGCGGGCCGCCCACATTTCCTTGAGGATCGAGCGGCGGATCATCCTGTTGGTGACGGCCGGATCATGCCACCACCAGCCGTCCGCCTGCATCGCCTTCGCCGCCTTGACGAAGCGCCCGGCCACCTCGGCAAAGTCCGCATCCGTGTAGTTCAGGCTGAAGATCAGGCGGCCGGTGCCGACCCAGCTCAGCGCCAGCCCCTCGGCCCGGAGATAATATTGCAGCATCCAGTTGTAGCGAGACGGCTGCGTATAGCCGACCGTCCAGATCGACGAGAGGTTGCTGACGCTGACCGGAACGCCCGCCTCCGCGAGCTTCGCATTGAGCAGCGCCGCGCGGCCGTTCCAGAGATCGTCCGCACCCTCGTAGAGCACCCGGCCCTCGTCGGTGTCGAGCGCGCGGAGGAAGGCGTTCATCGCGCCCATCACATAGGGATGCGAATTGAAGGTGCCGCGCGCGAAGCAGATGTCGACGGGCCTGTCGTCGCGGTATCGCTTCATCAGCGCCGCCCGTCCGCACAGCACGCCGACGGGAAGCCCGCCGCCCAGCGTCTTGCCATAGGTCACCATGTCGGGCTGCACGCCGAAATATTCGGCCGACCCGCCCTTGGCGAGGCGGAAGCCCACGAACACATCGTCGAAGATCAGCACGATGCCATTGGCGCGGCACGTCTCGGCCAGTCTCTCCAGCCACGCCGCGTAAGCCACCTTGTCGAAGCCCGCCTTGCGGCTGCTGTCGACCAGCGCGGAGTCGGACGGCGCGCCGCTGTTCGGGTGGAGCGCCTGAAGCGGGTTCACCAGCACGCAGGCGATGTTCTTGCGGGTCGCGAGCACCTTCAGCGACGTCTCGCTCATGTCGGCGAGCGTATAGGTATAATCGGCGGGCGTAGGGTTGCCGACGCCCGGCTGCACGTCGCCCCACCAGCCATGATAGGCGCCGCAGAAGCGAACGACATGGCTGCGCTTCGTATGGTAGCGCGCGAGCCGCACCGCCTGCATCACGGCCTCGGTGCCGGACATGTGGAAGCTCATCTCGTCCATCTTCGAGATGGCCTTGAGGCGCGCCACATTGTCCGCGACGACCGGGTGATAGGCGCCCAGCACCGGCCCCAGCTCCGCCACCTGCGCCGCGCCCTCCGCGATCATGCGCTTATAGGCATCGAAGCCCATCAGGTTGACGCCATAGGAGCCCGCGAGATCGTAGAAGCGGTTGCCGTCGAGATCGGTGACGGTCACGCCGTCGGAGGCGGCGAGGAAGCTCCCCGCCGAGAGATTCTCGCGCACGAGGCGGCTGAACTGGAAGGGCACGCGGTAGCTTCCGGTGAACTGGAGATCGGAGAGGCCGGTCGCAGCCTCCTTCGTCAGCGCCGCCGTCCTGGCGAAGCGCTCCCTGTAGAGCGCGGAGAGACGCTGGAACCCCGCCTGACGCAGCCGCACCACCTCGTCCGGCGCGGCATCGGCGCGGAAGAAGCGCTGCTCGTCATAGCTCCACGCCGGGATCAGCCCCGCCACCCGGCGCGACATCCGCGCATGGCCCGCCAGCGAGCGATGCTTCGCGCGGGACAGCATGAGGCGCGCCCGGCCCTTGGTGGCGGCGGCGGCGACAACGGCCAGCGCGCCCGCGCCCCACAGGGCGAGAGGCTGCGCGGCGACGGCGGTGAGATTGGCTTCCATGCCCAATGACAGGCACGAAAAACGGTGACGGCATCATGACATTGCGCAACGCACTCGCCCGCATCGGCGGCAACGAAGACCTGAACTTCCTGCTGACCAACCGCATTCCGCGGCGTTTCGCCACCAGGCTGATGGGCCGCATCGCGCCGATCGAGCAGCCTCTGATCCGCAAAGCCTCGCTGGCGCTCTGGCAACTCTTCTGCGACGTCGATCTGAGCGACGCCGCCGACAGCCGCTTCAGGAGCCTCCACCACGCCTTCACCCGCGCGTTGAAGCCGGGATCGCGCGTGCCCGATCCCGATCCGGCGGTGCTGGCCAGCCCTTCGGATGCGATTGTCGGCGCGTGCGGCCGGGTCGAGGACGGCAAGCTCATCCAAGTGAAGGGCATGGACTATGCGCTGGCCGATCTGCTCGGCGACGAGACGCTGGGCGCGCCCTATCGCGACGGCATGTTCGTCACGCTGCGGCTGACGGCGGCGATGTACCACCGCTTCCACGCGCCCCACGACCTGACCGTGGAGGAGGTGCGCTACATCTCCGGCGACACATGGAACGTGAACCCGATCGCCCTGAAGCGCGTCGAGCGCCTGTTCTGCCGCAACGAGCGCGCGCCGATCCGGGTGCGGCTGGAGCGCGGGGGGCACGAGATGCTGCTGGTCCCGGTGGCGGCGATCCTCGTGGCGGGCATCCGCTTCACCTTTGCGGACGTGGGGCCGCATATCCGCGAGGGCGGCACGCGCGCCATTCCCCTCCCCGGCCCGGTGCGGATGCGGAAGGGCGAGGAGATGGGCTGGTTCGAGCATGGCTCCACCATCATCCTCTTCGCGCCGGACGGCTTCACGCTGGCGGACGGGATCGAGACGGGTGTCCAGATTCGGGCCGGGCAAGCTCTGATGCGGCTCCCCTCTTGACATTTTGAACCATATGGGTTATTCGTTGGAGCGTCTTCATCACCCGAGGCCAGGGTGGATGAAGGCGAGGTCCGGGTTGCGGCGTTCTTCGCGTCGTCGCCCGGATCGGCCGGCGCGGAGCCATCCGGTAGTCAGCCGAAGCTTCGCACCCTCGCTGTCGATGATAGCGCCGCCCAGCCACCTTCGACGGGCGGGCTGGTCGACAGCCCCCAGACCGGACGCGATCTGACACATCGCGAGACTTCCTGAAAGTCGTCCGGCACCGGATGCCCGTGGCAAGGACGCGCCGGCCGTTTCCTTCTTCCGCTCCCGATCAGGGGAGAAGTGCGCGTGGATTTCCTACAGGAACCTCCCCCTCCCTTTCAGGGAGGGGAGTTAACCGCCTTCACCACCTCGCCGCCCTTGATGACGCCTTGCACGTCCTCCAGCAGGCGGATGTTCTTCAGCGGATCGCCGGCCACCGCGATCATGTCGCCATAATGGCCGGGGCTGAGCGCGCCGATGTCCTTCTCCCGCCGCATCAGTTGCGCGGAGACCACCGTCGCCGCCTGGATCGCCTGCATCGGCGTCATCCCATAACGCACCATATAGGCGAACTGCCGCCCGCCGAGGCCGTAGCGATAGACGCCCGCGTCCGTGCCGAAGCTCAGCTTCACACCCGCCTTCACCGCTTTCGCGAAGCCCTGTCGCTGCTCCTCGGTCGTCTCGCGGTTCTTGCGGAGATATTCCTCCGGCATCCCGAGCTTCGCGCCCTCTTCCGCGATCCAGTCGCCGTCATAAATGTCCATGTCGAGCCAGACGCCCGCCTTCTTCGCCATGGCGATGCCCTCGTCATCGATCAGCGAGGCATGTTCGACCGAGCGCACCCCCGCCCGGATCGCCGCCTTGATCCCCTCCGTGCCATGGGCATGGGCGATGCAGTAGCTGCCGTGGAGCTTCGCCTCGTCGCAGGCGGCCTTCATCTCCTCGGGCGTGAGCTCCAGCGCGCCGGGCGTACTGCCCACCGCCAGCACCGCGCCGGTGGCGATCATCTTGATGAAGTCCGCCCCGTGCGCGAACAGGAAGTCCACCTTCTCGCGCGCCTCGTCGGCGTTGCGGACATATCCGTACTGGAAATCCTCCGGGATCTTCACGTCCGGGGAGAAACCGGTCACCGCGCCGCCGCCGCCGGGGATGGTGATATATGCCCCCGCCACGATCATGCGCGGCCCCTCGACCACGCCCTTCTCGATCGTGTCGCGCAGCGCCACGTCGGTGAGGCCGCGATAGACGCCGACATCACGCACGCTGGTGAAGCCGGCGTCCAGTTCCACCTTCGCCATCGCCGCGCCGCGCAACACGCTCTCCGCCGCGGTGGAGCGCAAGGGCGCGATCGGGTCGCCCTGATCGAAGCCGTCGGCGATGTGGGTGTGGCAGTCGAGCAGCCCCGGCAGCACCGTATAGGCCGACCAGTCGACCAGCGTGCCGTCGGCCGGCGCCCCCTTCCACGGGCCGATCGCCGTCACCCGCCCGTCGACCACCGTCACCATCTGGTCGGCGAGCACGCGCCCCTGCTCGGGATCGATCAGATGGCCGGCATGGACATGCACCGTCGCGGCCCGCGCCGTACCGGCCGCGACGAACAGCGTCGCGGCCAGAAGAAGGGCTTTCCGCACCGCCCGGCTCAGAATTTCTGGCCGAAGCGAATGCCGAACTGCTGCGGCTTGACCGGATAGATGCGGGCATAAGGCCCGCAATAGATCGGCGAGCAGACGGTGTTGCGGCTGAGCTGGCCGCGTTTGTCGAAGGCGTTCTGCACGAAGAATTCGAAGCTCATGTTCCGAAGCTTGCCGCCCAGCGAGAAGTCGAACGTCGTGAAGGACGGCGTGTCGCCCAGCAACGTGCCCTCGACCACGCCCAGATAGCTGCGCGTGCTGCTTTGATAGAGCATACTGCCCTGCACGAAGGCGTTCACGTCGCCCACCTGCCGGTCGTAGCGCGCCGTCAGCGTGCCCTTGAACTTCGGCTGGATCGGCAGACGCGTGCCCTTGGGCGCGGCGACATCCCCATCGGCGACGGAACAGCTCGTCAGCGGGTTCAGCGTCACCGGATCGACCTGACAGAAATTCCTGGTGAGCTTCGCGTCGTTATACGCGCCCGAGCCCGAGAAGGTGAGATGGCCGAGCGCGAGGTTGAAATCCGCCTCCACGCCATACACCCGCGCGTCGCCCGCATTGTAGATGTTGGTCACCCCCACCGAGCCGACCGGCGCCAGCGCATATTGGAGCTTGTTCCACGTCTCGTAATAGAAGGCGCCGTTCAGCGTCAGCTTGCGGTCGAACCAGCGCGTCTTCCAGCCGATCTCGTAATTGTCGAGCGTATCGGCGTCGTAGGGATTGATGCCGAGGCGGCGATTGTTGCCGCCGGGGCGGAAGCCGGTCGAGTAGGTGGCGTAGACCATCCGGTCCGGGTCCACCTGCCAGGTGAGCGTCACCTTGTGCGTCTCGCCCGCCTCGTCGACCTTCTTGTTGATGTTGTCGCAGGGGCGATCCGTCCCCCTGGTCGGCAGGCAGAGCGCGTTGCCGGCGTCGTCCGTCTTGGTGATGTCGCTCTGGAAGCCGGAGAAGCCGGTCAGCGTGTTGCGCGCCATGAAGCCGCGGATGCCGGCGGTCAGCGTCAGGTTCGGCAGGATGTCGAACGCCGCCTGCCCGAACATCGCATAGTCGCGGTCGACGATGTGCGTGCGCGTCAGGAAGATGTCGTCGCCCCACACGGCCGGCGTATCCGGGATCGAGCCCAGCCCCGGAATATCGTAATGCGCCGTGTTCTGGTTGGCCTGCCGCTGGTAGAACATGCCCGCCGTCAGCCGGACGCGCTCGTCCGCCGGGGAGCTGATCCGCAATTCGTGCGTCTGCTTGCTGATCTTCTGGTGGACGTGGAAGACCTGCGTCGGATCGAGCGGCGATCCGTCGGCGTTCTGGAAATAGGTGTAGCCGGGAATCTGGTCGTAGGCGACCGTGTAATAGCTGTAATCCTGCACCGTATCGAGCGATCGCTGGAGATAGCCGCCCGAATAGAGCACATCCCAGTTGGAGAGCTTGCCCGTGATCGTCAGCGCCGCCTGATACCATTTGTCGAGCGTATGCTCGGGCGTGAAGTCATGCACCTCCAGATCGCCGGCCTTGGGATCGTAGAGGAAGCTGCCCTTGGTCTTCTGGTGCTGGGCGATGATCGTCGGCGTCGCCGTCCAGTCGTCGCTGAGATCGATGCCGAGCGCGGCGCGGCCGCCATAGGTGTCGACCGGGTTGAAGTTCTTCTTGACGAACTTGTCGTTGTTGATCGTCAGCGGGCTGTCGATCGGCGGCCCGTCCGGGTCGGCCGGATTGGTGTGCGGCCGCTGATAGGTGCGGGTGCCCGGCGTGTTGTCGATATAGCCGCCGTCATGCTCGTAGAAGCCGACGAGGCGGATGGCCGCCCGCTCGCTGATCGGCAGGTTGACGAAGCCCTCGGCCGTACCGCCGGCATTGCCCTTGCCGAACTTCGTGCCGGTGAGATCATAGCCCGCCGAGAATTTGGACGGATCGGGCTTGTTGGTGATGATGCGCAGCGTGCCGGAGAGCGAGCTCGCGCCGTAAAGCGTGCCCTGCGGGCCGGACAGCGCCTCGACGCGGGCGATGTCGTAGACATGGACGTCGAGCAGCGCGCCGATCGTGGTGACCGGGATTTCGTCGAGATAGACGCCCGACGTCGGCAGCGCGCCGCCCGGAAGCCCGTCGCCGCCCGACGAGATGCCGCGGAAGAAAAGCTGCGACTGGCCGGGGCCGAACGACTGGAAGCTGACGCTCGGCAACTGCTTGGCATAATCGTCGAACGCCTGGACCTGATGCTGCTCCAGCGTCGCGGCGCCCAGCGCCTGGATCGAGATGGGGACTTTCTGGAGGCTTTCCGCGCGCTTCTGCGCGGTGACGATGATCTCGCCGGGCAACGGGGTGCCCGTATCGGCGACGGCGACCTGCGTGGGCGGGCTCTGTTGAGCAAGCACAGGCGCCGCGGCGAGCAGCGAAGACGAACCGAGCAACAGTGGCACGACATGTCGCAATGCCGTGCGACGAACAGGCGTCACAGCCGTCATCATATCTTATGTCCCCCTTAGACCATCTTTGTGGTCATCGCCCCATCATTGTCTTATCCGAACAGCCTCTTCCTTTGTCTTGGTGCCGTCAATCTCCGGCTCGTTGCATCGCAGCAACAGTCAGCCGGAAAGCGCCGGATAGTGTCTGTCGAGCCCATCAAGCGCGAGCTTGAGCGGCCCCAGCCACGGCTCGAAATGCCGCCACTGCTCCACGCCCTCGCTGAAGATCGGGCGGCGGACCTGCTCCGAACTCGCCGTCTGCACCGCGCGCTCCGTCTCCCAGAAGCGCAGGCAGGCGGGATCGAAGGGCAGCCCCAGATGATCGAGCAGCGCGCGGATCTCGGCCTCGGTGTCCGCCACCATCGCCTCGTGCGGCACGCGGTGGACGCGGCCGGGCAGCACCGCGTCGATATGCGCCATCGCCGCGACATAGTCGGCATAATAGCGGCCCATCTCCTCCAGCGAGTAGCTGAACGCCTGCCCCCGCGCGAAATGCTGCTTGAAGTTGGAGAAGCAGCAGCCGAGCGGATGGCGCCGCGTATCGACGATCTTCGCATTGGGCAGGATCAGGTGGATCAGCCCGACATGCGCCCAGTTGTTGGGCATCTTGTCGATGAAATAGGGCCGGTCGGTCTTGCGGTGGACGCGGGCGCCTTCGAGATATTCCTCGCCCAGCGCGCGGAGCTGCGCGGCGTCCAGCTCCGCCAGCACCTCGGGATAGCGCGACGGATCGGAGCGCGCCTTGCGCCCCGACAGGCGGTGCGCCAGCGCGAGCAGATCGGGCAGCTCGCGCGTCCCCTCGACCAGCGGGTGGCTGGCGAGGATCTGCTCCACCAGCGTCGAGCCCGAGCGCGGCATCCCCAGCACGAAGATCGGATCGGCGGCCGGCGCGCCCTGCCCCGCGCGCGCGGCGAAGAAGGCGGGCGTGAACAGCGCCGCCGAACGCGCGACGAGATCGCCCGTCTCGCCGGCGTCATGGTCGATCACCTGCCGCCTCAGCCGGTTGCCCTCGGCATAATGGCGGAAGGAGGCCTCCCACGCGGCCGCATCCTCGAACGCCTTGCCCAGCGCGAAATGGAGGTGGAAGCGATCCTCCGTGCCGATCTCGCCTTCGAGCGCCGCCTCCATGCGGGCGATGTCCCCGGCCGTGAAACGCACGGTCTTGAGGTTGGCGAGGCTCCACCACGCCTCGCCCAGGCCGGCGCGCAGATCGATGCTGCGGCGATAGGCGGCGACGCTGTCCTCCCGCCGGCCGACCGTCTTGAGCGCATGGCCGTAGCTCATCCAGACCACGGCCGTATCGGGCCGCTGCCGCAGCACCGCCTCGAACTGCCCGATCGCCTCGCCATGATCGCCGATCCGGCTCAGCACCGCGCCCTTGAGATTGCCGTAGGCGGCATTGTCCGGCTCGTCCGCGAGCAGCCGGTCCAGCTCGGCCAGCGCGTCGAGCGGCCGGTTCTGGCGATGCAGCACGGTGGCGAGGTTGTAGCGCGCGGGCGCGAAGCTGGGCGACAGCTCGATGGCGCGGCGCAGCAGCTTCTCGGCATCGGCGTTGCGGCCGATCCGGCCGGCCAGCTCCGCCAGCATACGGATCGCGGCGACGTCGGTCGGATGCTCGGCGAGCCATGGCTTGAGGATGCGCTCGGCGACGGGCAGGTCATTCTCCGCCAGCGCGATCGCCGCGCGGCGCAGCTCCGGGTCGTTCACCGAGGCGCGGATATGATGGGCATAGGCCGCGTCCGCCCCCGCCCCGTCGCCGATCAACATGAGCTGGTCGCCAAGCGTGCGCCAGGCGTCGGCGGATTCGGGATCGCGCGCCGCCGCCTCGCGCAGCGCCCGGATCGCGTCGGCCCGCCGCCCCGTCGCCCCCAGCGCCTGACCCAGCAGCAGCAGCCCGCGCGGGTGGCCCGGCGCCACCCGGAGGATTTCGCGCGCCTGCTCCATGGCCATCATCGGATCGCGGGCCAGCAGGGTGCGGGCGTGGGCCAGCGCCACATCCAGCGTTCCGCGCGGTTCCGATGCCGTGACCATCACGTTCCGACCGTCCCCTCTCAGCTAAATCGCGCCTCCAGCCAGCGCGTCGCGATGCCGATCGCCTCCTCCGGCGTGAACACGCTGTCGTCGAGGCACAACTCCAGCCACAGCCCGTCGATCAGCGCGGTGATCGCCACCGCCTCCAGCCGATGGTCGCCGAGCGTGCGGCAATCGTCGAGCAGCCGCTCCACCTCGGCGCGATAGGCGGCGTAGGTCTCGGCATGGGCGGCGGCGACCAGCGGCATCGACTTGGTGAGGCTGAGCAGCCCGAGCCATGTCGCGAGCAGGTCCGCATCCATCACCGGCGGCCGGAAATTGCCGCAGACATAAGCGGTGAGCCGCGCGCGCGGATCGGCGCCGGCCGCCTCCACGGCCTCGGCCAGCGCATCCCCCACCCGGTCGGACACCTGCCGGTAGGCGGCGGCGAGCAGCGGCTCCACGCCCTCGAAATGATGCGTCACGAGGCCGGGCGACACGCCCGCCTCGGCCGCGATCGTCCGCACCGAAACGCCGCCCGCGCCATGGATCGCGAGCGCGCGCTCGGCCGCGTCGATCAGCGCCTGCCGCCGCTCGACCGGAGCCCGCCTGTATCCCGCCCGCGCCACGTCAGCGCGACGACAGCGTGGTGAGCAGGCTGTGCCACTGCACCAGCGCGCCGGGGATGGCGGCGACGGGCGCGCGCTCGTTCAGGCCATGGGCGAAATCGTCGGAGGGCTTCATGAACACCGCCGACACGCCATAGCTCGGCACGCCCTTGGCGCGGAAATAGAGGCTGTCGCTGGCGCCCGCCGCCATGTTGGGCACCACCGGCACGCCGGGATGGGCGAGGTCCACCGCCTTACGGACGGCGTCCATCACGTCGGGGCGGAGCGGCGAGGCGTCGCTCGCGGTCGGATCGCCGATGGTGGCGAAGCTGGCGTCCTTGTCCGCCACCACCTGCTTCAGCGTCGCCTCCACGTCGGCGATCTTCACGCCGGGGAAGATGCGGCAGTTGACGGAGACCGAGGCCTTCTGCGGCAGCGCGTTCAGCGCGTGCCCGCCCTGCAACATCGTCGCGACGCAGGTGGTGCGGACCTGCCCGATATATTCGGGCTCGGCCGAAAGCGTGGCGGCGGCCTCCGCATCCTTCGGGTTCGCGGCAAAGCGCCGCATCGCATCGCCGAGCGGGCCGGGCGTCTTCTCGGCGGTGGCCTTCAGATAGGCGATGGTCAGCTCGTTGGACTGGACCGGGAACTGATAGGCGGCGATCCGGTCGATCGCCCTGGCGAGGCGGTAGATCGCGTTGGTGTCGGGCGCTCCGGGGCGGCTCGAATGGCCGCCGGGGCTCACGAAGCTGATCTCGAAATCGGCATAGGTCTTCTCGCCGGCCTGGAAGCCGAAGACCATCGGCTTGCCGTTCTCGTCGAGCGTGCCGCCGCCGCCGTCGCCGTTCAGCACCAGCTCGGCGCCCTTGAGCTGATCGGCCAGCACGCGGGTGGTCGCCATCGCCGTCTCCTCGTCGCCCGAGAGCGCGAGGACGATGGTGCGGCGGGGCTTGTAGCCCTCCTTCTTCAACTGGGTGAGCGTGGTGACGACCATCGCCACGTCGAACTTGTTGTCGAGCGAGCCGCGCCCGTAGACATAGCCGTTCTCGACCACCGGCGTGAACGGATCGCGCGTCCAATCCTTCGGATCGGCGGCGACGACGTCCATATGATCGGAGATGACGAGCGGCTTCAGCGCCTTGTCGCTGCCCGGCCATGTGACGGTGAGCGTCCCCGTCTCGCCGATCGGCTGGAAGCGGATGTCGCTCTCCGCGAAGCCTGCCTGCTGGAACTGGCCGGCGAGATAGTGGGCGAAGGCGGGCACCTGATGGAGGCCCTCGACCGTCTTGAAGCTCACCGCCGTCTTGAGCAGCTCCAGCGCGCGATCCGCCTCGCCCGCCGGGGGCGCCGCCGGCAGCGCGAACGCCGCGCCCGAAACGCCCAGCGACAATGCGGCCAGCATGGCCTTGCTCCAACGCGACATGAAATCCCCCGATCCGGTCTTGTTGGACAATCGTATCGTTGCCCGCCCGCCAGTCAACAGGCTGTCATATTGCCGCGACCAGCCGATCGATGTCGTCGGCGCCGTTGTAGATATGGGGGGATAGCCGGATGCAGCCCTCGCGCGCGTCGACGAACAGGCAGGCCTCGCGGAGCTTCGCCAGCGTCGCGGCGGCATCGTCCACCGCGACGAGCACCGCATTGCCGCGCCTCTCGCGGGCCGAGCGGATACGGCCGGGCAAGGCATCGTGGAGGCGCTGGATCAGGCCCTGATTGTGCGCGTGGATCGTCTCCACGCCGATGTCGAGGATGCGCCCGATCGAATAGGCGCCTTGCGCGAAGGGCAGCACCGAGGGCGTGCCGCCCCAGAAGCGGCTGGCATCCCCGGCCGCGCGGAAATCGTGGATGTCGAACGCGAAGGGGTTGGCGTGCGAGAACCAGCCCACGTCGATCGGATCGGTCGCGGCGAGCGCCGGGTCCGCCACCCAGAGGAAGGCCGCTCCCGGCCCGCCGCACAGGAACTTGACCGACGAGCCGACGACGAAATCTGCGGCCCATTCCGCGACGTCGACCGGCACGACGCCCAGCGTCTGCACCGCGTCGACGATGGTGAACACGCCCTCCCGCCGCGCCGCGCGCGTGATCGCGTCGACCGGCAGCCGCGCGCTGCGGTTCGAGAAGGCATGGGTGACGAGCGCCACCTGCACGTCGCCGATGGCCATCTCCGCCGCCCAGCGCGCCGCGTCCTCGACCTCCGCGCCCCGTGGCAGGAAGCGCGTGCGATAGCCCCGCGCCGCCGCCGCCGAGGCGACGAAGCCGATCGAGGGGAAGTCCTCCTCGCTCAGCAGGATCACGTCCCGCCCCGCCCGCTCGGGCAACGCGTGGATGATCTTGGCGACCGCGCCCGACACGTTGGTCTGCGGGCAGACCTGATCCACCCGCGCGCCGATCAGCCGCGCCACCGCCTCCCGGAAGCCCGTCACCGCCCCCAGCCAGGCGGGCCAGGCGTCGCCGCCCGCCTCGCTCCATGGCTGGTAGAAGGCCTCGGCCACCGCCGCCTCCGATCCGCGCGGCAGGCAGCCGACCGAATGGCTGAGCAGATAGACGCCCTCGGGCATGTGGAAGTGCGCTCTCATGGGTTGGGGTGGTTGCATCGCTCGCGGCCAAGTGCAAGGCAGTCCGACGCCAGAGGGAGGGGATGATGGGTAGCGTTGCCGAGGGCTTCGATCGCTGGATTCGAGGCGCGTTCGTGGAGATGAACAGCGCGCTGGAGGAACTCTATTTCGCGCAAGGCGATCGCGGCCGGGTCGAGGGCGTCGGCGATGCGATCAAGCAGGCACTGCATGACGAGGGCCATGCCCATGTCGTGGCGCTGTGGCGCGAGGGGAATACCGGCGACGGCTTCGAGAGCGCGTTCGGCGTGCTCGGCAATGTCGGCATGTATCTGGCGGCGCTGCGCCGGCACGAGCTGACCAACCCGGCGCGCGAGGAGCGCTCTCCCTTCCGCGAGGCCTCGTCCCTGGCGCTCGACGTCGGCACCGCGATCGGCATGGCGCCGCGCTTCGCCACCGCGCACCTCGCCACGCACAACCGTGCCGTCCGGGGCCTGCGCAAAAGCTTCACCGATCTGGCGGACGAGTTCCTCTTCATCGACGAGAATGCGCGCGGCATCCTCGCCTTCCAGCGCGCCGCCGACGCGCTCGGCCGGATCGTGCCGCTCGGCGTCACCAATCCGGTCGCCGACACGCTCTTCGCCGCCGCCGCCGATGCGCTGCGCGAGGTGATCGCGATCAACCGGCGCCTGTTCGACCAGCTCGACGTGGCGCGCTTCTTCTGGAGCGTGCGGCCCTATTACAAGCCGTACCGCGTCGGCCGGCAGGAATATCGCGGCGCCAATGCCGGGGATTTCTCCGGCATCAACGAGATCGACCTGTTGCTCGGCCTCTGCCGCGCGAGCGATCCCTATTATGCGCAGCTTCTCGTCGACAAGATGGCGTTCATGCTGCCCGGCGATCAGGCCCGGCTGCGCGACACGATGCGCCACAGGAGCCTGATGGACGAGTTCCTCGCGCTCGCCGCCGATCATGCCGGGGCGGACTGGTTCCAGGCGAACGCCCGCGCCTTTCTCGACATCTGCGATCTCTATGCCGAGACGGCGCGCCAGCATCATGACGCGCTCGTCCGCCGCTTCATCGAGGAGCCGTCGGCGGGCCTGCCCGAGAACCGGATGGCGGGGCTCACCGCCTCCGGCCCGCCGCTCGCCGTGCTGCTGCGCTCGCTGGAGACGCTGCGCGACTTCCGCATGGCGGCGCCGCGCCCCGATATCGAGACGCGGGCGGACGACCTCGCCCGGCTGCGCGCGGCTGTCGGCTAGACCTTGGGCGGCTGGCCGAGCGCGGCCCAGTCGCGATTGCCGCCGTCGGCCGCGATGATTGCGTCCATCCGCTCCGCGAGCTGGCGGATGAAGGGGATGTCCGCCCCCTCGCCCGCCGCCGCGAGCGCAAGGCCGACATCCTTGCGCCCGAGGATGAGCGGGAAGCCCGCCGGCTCGAAGGTCTCCGCCGCGATCAGCGGGCCGTAGACGGTCATCATCCGGCTGCCGAAATCGGTCTCTTGGAAGAAGCCGGCCATCGCCTCCGGCGCGACGCCCTCGGCGGCGGCGATGCGATAGGCCTCGCTCAGCGTCTCGATGATCGCCGCGATCGAGGCGTTGGCCGCGAGCTTCGTCACCGCGGCCATCGCCGGCTCCGCGCCCATCCGCAGCACCCGCACGCCGATCGCCTCGAACAGGGGCGCAAGCCGCGCCAGATCCTCGTCCGCCCCGCCCGCGATGATCGAGAGCCTGCCTGCCGCCGCCGCATCCGGCCGCCCGAGCACCTGTGCCGAGACGAAGCGCTGCCCCCGCGCGCGATGCGCCTCCGTCAGCCGCTTGGTCAGCGCCACGCTCACCGTGCTGCACGAGACATGGAGCACGCCTTCGCCGCCTGAGAGGATGCCGCCCTCGCCCTCCGTCACCGCCTCCAGCGCGGCGTCGTTGGCGAGCATGGTGAAGACGATCCCCGCCTTCGCGGCCCCGGCCGGCGTGTCCGCCCGCACCGCCCCGCGCTCCACCAGCGCATCGGCCTTGGCGGAATCGCGGTTCCACACCGTCGGGCGATGGCCAGCCTCCAGCAGGCGCTGCGCCATGCCCTGCCCCATCTGCCCGAGCCCCACGAAACCTGCATCCATGTCCTTGTCTCCCATCGCCGCAGCGCACGCGGTGAGGATGGGAAGCCCGGCCGCCTCCCGCAATGAGCCGCTTATGAACAAACGGTCATCTACCCCTCATTGCGTTGCAAATGCCGAACCGTGAGAAGGGGGCATGATGGCGTATCGGCGCATGACGGAGCGCCGCATCGGACGGGGGCTCGCAATCGGCGTCGGCATCGTTGTCGGGGCCGTCGCGCTTGTTCTGATGCTGGCGGAAAATGGCAGCTTCCAGCGGTTCGGCCGCGGGGGCGGCGCCGTCACGTCCATCCCCGGCCTGACCATCGGTGACACCCACGACCAGATGCCGATCGTCACCAGCGTCCGCTCCGACGGCGCGGCGGAGCGGGCGGGCATCCGCGTCGGCGACGAGATCGAGGCGATCGACGGCCATGCCGTCCACAATGTCGCGGCATTGCGCGCCGTGATGCTGCGGCAGGGGACACGACGTCTGGCGCTTCATATCCGGCGCGGAGATGCGGTATGGACGATCGCGATCGACCGCAATGAACCCGCGGGCGATGCCATGGCGGCGACGGGGACAAGATATGGCGCAGAAAATCCTGCTGATTGAGGACGACGCGCAGACCGCAGGCTATATCGTCAAGGGGCTGACCGAAGAGGGCATGACGGTGGATCATGCCGCCAATGGCCGCGACGGGCTCTTCCATGCGACGGACGGCGGCTATGACGCGATCATCCTCGATCGGATGCTGCCGGGGATGGACGGCATGGCGGTGCTCGGCGCGATCCGCGCGGGCGGCATCCATACGCCGGTGCTGATGCTCTCGGCGCTGGCGGCGGTGGACGACCGGGTGGCGGGGCTCACCGCCGGATCGGACGATTATCTCACCAAGCCCTTCGCCTTCGCCGAGTTGCTCGCGCGCCTCCGGCTGATGCTGCGGCGGGGCGGAGGCAGCGCCCAGCCGACCACGCGGCTTTCCTGCGGCGGGCTGGAGATGGACCTGCTCTCCCGCAAGGTGAAGCGGGATGCGCGCCCGATCGAGCTTCAGCCGCGCGAGTTCCGGCTGCTCGAATATCTGCTGCGTCACAAGGAGCAGGTCGTCACGCGCACCATGCTGCTGGAGGGCGTGTGGGATTATCATTTCGATCCCGGCACCAACGTGATCGACGTGCATGTCAGCCGCCTGCGCCGCAAGATCGACGATGGCGAGACGGTGCCGCTGATCCACACGGTGCGCGGCGCGGGTTACCGCCTCGGAACGGAGGCCTGAGCGCGACGTGAGGCTGCCGGCGATCCTTCGCTCGTCGACGACCCGCTTCTTCGCGCTGGTCTTCATCCTCCAGCTCATCTCGGGGACGGCGCTGCTGCTGTTCGTGCGGCACATCATCGCGGACGAGCTGGAGCGCACCTCGCGCACGCTGGTGACGGCGCTGCGCGACGATCTGATCGCGGATTACGAGCATGAGGGCTCGCGCGGCCTGAGGCAGCTCATCGCCACGCGCCTCGCCACCACCGGCGCGCGCGACGCGGCCGTGCTGCTGGACGATCCGGTCGGCAACCATCTCGCCGGCAATATCGAGGATTGGCCGCCCTTCCTGCCCTTCAACGCCGGCTGGCAGGTGACGCCGCCGCTCTACCGCGTCGGCCGCGACAAGCCCGAGCAGATGGGCGTGATCTCCACCAAGCTGCCCGACGGCACGCACCTGCTCGTCGGCCATGTCATCGAGGGCGATCTGCGCGTCCGCCGCCTCACCGGCGAGGCGATGATCGCGGCGCTGCTGCTCGCCATCCCGCTCGCGCTGCTCGGCGCGATCGTGGCGACGCGGGTCATCACCGCGCGCGTCGAGCGCATCGCCGAGACGGCGCGCCGCGTCGGCATGGGCGACCTCTCGCTCCGCGTCCCCGCCGACGAGAGCCGGGGCGATGCGTTCGGCGATCTTGCCGATGCGATCAACCTGATGCTCGCCCGCATCGAGGCGCTGGTCGCGGAGCTGCGCGTCGTCACGGACTCGCTGGCGCACGATCTGCGATCCCCCCTCACCCGCCTGTCGGCCACGATCGACCGGGCGATGCGCGAGACCGACGACGAAGCCGCCGTCGCCGCGCTGGAGCGTGTGGGCGCCGAGGCCGACACGCTGCTCGCCATGCTCTCCACCGCGCTCCAGATCAGCCGCGCGGAAGCCGGCATCGGGCGCGACCGCTTCGTCTCCACCGATCTCGGGCGGATGCTGGAGGATTTGGCCGAGGTCTACGGCCCGCTCGCCGAGGAGCGCGGCTTCACGCTCACCGCCAGCGGCCAGGGCCATGCCGACGTCCATCGCGAGCTGGTGGGCCAGGCGCTCGCCAACCTCGTCGACAATGCGATGAAATATGGGCGTGCGGGCGGGCATATCCGCCTCTCGGTCGCCAGCCATGGGGATTTCGTGTCGCTGCTGGTCGACGATGACGGGCCGGGCATCCCCGCCGATCAGCGCGAGCAGGCGCTCCGCCGCTTCGGCCGGCTCGACCCGGCGCGGCAGCCCGGCGGCGCGGGGCTCGGCCTTGCGCTCGCCGCGGCGGTCTCGCGCCTCCATGGCGGCGGCATCGAGCTGGGGGACAACCAGCCAGGCCTCTCGGTCCGGCTGTCGCTGCCTCGCGTACGGGATTAGGCCTTCGCTTCCCGCCTTTCGTCATCCCGGCGAACGCCGGGATCCAGAGCCTCACACGGTGCCGTCCGAAGCCCCGGATCCCGGATCAAGTCCGGGATGACGAAGAAGGAATGAGGTGCTGCCTCAGGCGCTCGCCTCCACCCGGCCGGTGCGCTGGAGTTTGCCCCAGCCGACCCATGGACCCGACAGCGCCGCGCCCACCGCGCGGAGCACCACCGAATACATGAGCTGGCGATAGACGAAGCGCTGCGCCAGCAGCAGATGGCCCGGATAGAATTGCCGCCGCGGCTCCAGCCGATAGGCGATCCAGCCGCAGATCAGATCGATCGACGTGAAGGCCACCCAGTAGACGCCCATGCGCAGCACGTCGCTCTGGGTCTGCGCCCAGCCATGCTGGTGGATGCGGAGGATCGTCGAGACGATGCTGATGCCGAGCGCGAGATCGATGATCGGCGAGATCATCGCGAACACGATCTGGAACAGCCACGCCTGCGGGATGCCGACCAGCGCGAGGCCGGCGGGCTTGCGCTCGCGCAGGATGGCGCGGTGCTTCCACAGGCATTGCAGCGTGCCGAACGCCCAGCGGAAGCGCTGCTTGGCGAGCGCGCGGAACGTTTCGGGCGCCTCCGTCCACGCCACCGCGTCCACGTCATAGGCGACGCGCCAGCCGACGCGCTGAATGGCGATGGTGAGATCCTGATCCTCGGCCAGCGTATCGACCGGATAGCCGCCCACCGCGTCCAGCGCCGAGCGACGCCATGCGCCGACCGCGCCGGGCACCACGGTGATCGCGTCGAAGCGGCTGAGCGCGCGGCGTTCGAGGTTCTGCGCCGTCACATATTCCACGGCCTGCCAGCGGGTGACGAGGTTCACCCGGTTGCCGACCTTGGCGTTGCCGGCGACCGCGCCGATCTCCTCGTCCGCGAACCAGCGCGCGAGGCGCGCGATGGTGGTCTTCTCGAACTGGGTGTCGGCGTCGAGCGCCACGATCACGTCGCCGCTCGCCAGCGTCATGCCCCGGTTGAGCGCCGCCGCCTTGCCGCCGTTGGTGAGCGTCAGCACGCGCACGCGCGGTTCGCCGGCAAAGGCCTGAGCGACGATCTCGCTGGTGCCGTCGGTCGATCCGTCGTCGATGACGATCACCTCGAGCCGCACCTGCTCGCTCTCCAGCACGCGGCGGACGGAGCTTTCGATTACCCGCGCCTCGTTGAAGGCGGGGATCAGCACCGAGACGAAACGGTTGGGATCGATCTCGGGCACCGGCTCCTTCGCCTGCTCGCGCTTCGAGAAGATGGCGAGGATCGCCATCAGCACGGCGCGCGAGATGCCGAGCGTGATCGCCACGAAGAACAGCCACTTCAACGTCGCCAGAAGCCCGGCGAGGAACAGGAAGATGCCGACGTCGGCCCGAACCGCCACCAGATCCTGGCCCGAGATGGTGGGCATCACCTGCTGAGGCGTCAGCCCGACGAGCTGCGACACGGTGACGAACTTATAGCCTTTCGCCTTCAGCGTGCGGATCAGGATCGGCAGCGCCTCGACCGTTTCGCTGCGGTCGCCGCCCGCATCGTGGAGCAGCATGATGTTGCCGGACCGTTCGGCATTGCTCGCCAGCACGCCCTCAATGCCGTTGCGGATGATCGTGGCCGCGCCGGGGCGTGTCCAGTCCTCGGTGTCGACATGGAGACCGACATTGACATAGCCGTCGTCCTGCGCGCGCAGCGCGGGAATGAGCTCGTCGTCGGTCGTCGGCTCGGCGTCGCCGAAATAGGGGATGCGCAGCAGGCGTGTGCCGCGGCCGGTATAGGCCTCGATCAGCCGCTGCGTGGCGTTGAGCTCGATATTGATGCCGCGCCCCGAGGCGAGCGCCATGTTCGGATGCGTATAGCTGTGGTTCCCGATCTCGCCGCCTTGCGCGATGATGCGGTTGAGCAGGCCGGGGTGGCTGACCGCATTCTCGCCGATCACGAAGAAGGTGCCGGGAACGCCCTCCTTCTTCAGGATATCGAGGATCTTCGGCGTCCACACCGAATCCGGCCCGTCGTCGAAGGTCAGCGCCACCATGCCCGGCTGATAGCCGGTGCGGGTGACCACATAGGGCGTCGGCAGGCTCTCATACGCCTCGCCGCGGATCAGGTTGTTGCCGTCGGCCGTGATGGTGCGGTGGCCGGTGGTGGGCGTATCGGTGATGCGCAGCACCTCGCCATTGCCCTCGACGTCGACGTCGCCGACCGAGCGCAGCGTGCCGAGATCGGGCACCTTCCGGCTCTCGAACGCCTTGAACGCATCCCAGACGCCGGGGTCTTCCGAACCCAGTCGCCATAGCGCCACGCCCGAAACGCCGATCGCGTCCGCCGCGCGGAGCTGGTTCCACGCGGTTGCGGCGTCGAGGAACCAGACGGAATGGGGCACGCCGTCGTCGTCGGCATAATCGAAGGTCGGGTTGCCGCTCTCCGGGTCGAAGCGGATCTGCGATTCGCTGTCGTGCGCGGTCAGCCACGCATCCTCGACCGAGACGATGCCGGCCTCCTTGTTGCCCTTCTTCCAGTCATAGCCGTAATTGGCGATGGCGACGATCGACTTGGCCGGGCCGATGGCGGCGACCGCCTCGCGCATCCGGTCGACGAACCAGCGCTGCGAGGCGACAGGCCCCGGCTCGCTGCTCGTCTCATGCTCGTCATAGTCCATGATGAACAGGCGATCGGCGATCTGGGCATAGGCCTTCAGGTTCCACTCGGGATTGCCGACGGGGACGGCGACCGTCACCATCAGCCCCTTGGCGCCGAACCGCGCCTTCGCCTCGGCGATGAAGCGCAGATAATCGCGCTGGGCGGTGACGGGCAGATCCTCGAAATCGAGCGCCACGCCGGCCGCCTGCCAGCGCACCAGCATCGGCTCGATCTGGTCGAGCAGGTGCGCGCGCGCCTTCGGATCGCGCAGCAGCGCCGCGAAGCCGGGGCCGTCGGGCTGGCCGTTGGAGAAGTTCTGGACGAGCGGCAGGATCTTGGGCCGGCTGCTGCCCTGACGCAGCACCGCGTCGAGCACGCGGTCGTTCAGGGCCGTGAAGTCGTGGTTCGGGCCGTTCACCGTCGCCAGCACCGGCACCAGCCAGTCGATCTGGCCGATGTGGCGGACGAGCGAGGTGCGCGAGGCATCGTCCCACGGCACATAGAAGGCGACGACCTGCTGATGCACGGCGGCGGCGGCCCGCTCCTGCGCGCCGGTCGAGACCGGCAGCCAGCCGCCCAGCGCGCGCTTCAGCACGCGGCGGACATGCGCGATCTGCGCCGGCAGCGGGCGCGGCTGCGCTCGTTCGATGCGGATATCCAGCGGGCTCGGCACCGGGACATGGACGATCGTCAGCGCGAAGACGCAGGCGGTGATCGCCAGCGCGATAATCAGCGCGAACAGGGCTCGAAGCGACCAGCGCTTCCGCCTGCCGCTGGGATCGTAGAAAACCGGGGCCTTCATATCACCTGTTACCCCACCCTCACGCAAAAACGAAAACGGCGCCCGGCCGGGAGTGGGTAGCCGAGCGCCGTTCCGTCATGCATCGGCGTGACAGGGTCCAGGCCCGCCGACGCCGTTGACCGTAGCCGTGGCGCCTCAGCGGTGCCGTGACCTCGGCATGAAGGATCGGTAATGTCTTCCCCGGACGCCCCGGCCGGGCGTTCGCATCAAGCCTTATCCTGCCGCGAACGCCGTGGGAACCTCTGCCGGCCTCAAATCTCCCAGATGATGGCGTCGCGCAGGATGTGATCGACGATCCGCTCTGCCGCGGCCTCCGCCGACATCCGCGTGGTGTCGATGCGGATCTCTGGATTTTCAGGGGCTTCGTAGGGGCTGTCGATGCCGGTGAAATGCTTCAATTCGCCCCGTCGCGCCTTGGCGTAGAGGCCCTTCACGTCGCGCCGCTCGGCATCGGCCAGCGGGGTATCGATGTGAATCTCGACGAACTCGCCCTGCGGCAGCATCCGGCGCACCATCTCGCGCTCGGCCCGGAAGGGCGAGATGAAGGCGGTGAGCACGATCAGCCCGGCATCCGCCATCAGCTTGGCCACCTCGCCGACGCGGCGGATATTCTCCACCCGGTCCGCGTCGGTGAAGCCCAGATCCTTGTTGAGCCCGTGGCGCACATTATCGCCGTCGAGCAGGAAGCTGTGCCGGCCGAGCGCGTGGAGCTTCTTCTCCACCAGATTGGCGATGGTCGACTTGCCCGCCCCCGACAGGCCCGTGAACCAGAGCAGCTTGGGCGCCTGGTTCTTGAGCCGCGCATGGGCCTCGCGGGTGACGTCGATCGCCTGCCAGTGGACATTCTCCGCGCGGCGCAGCGCGAAGTGGATCATGCCCGCCGCGACGGTCGCGTTGGTGAGCTTGTCGATCAGGATGAAGCCGCCGAGCGCGCGGTTCTCCTGATAGGCCTCGAACACCAGCGGGCGATCGGTGGAAAGGTTCGCCACGCCGATGGCGTTCAGCTCCAGCGTCTTCGCCGCGAGCTTCTCCATCGTGTTGACGTTGATCTGATATTTGGGCGCCTGCACCTGCACGGTGACGGTCTGCGCGCCAAGCTTCAGCCAATAGGGCCGGCCCGGCAGCATCGCCTCCTCGGCCATCCAGACGAGGCTCGCCTCGAACTGATCGGCGGCCTGCGGCGGGTTGGAGGCGACCGCGATCACGTCGCCGCGCGAGCAGTCGATCTCGTCGGCCAGCGTCAGCGTGACCGACTGGCCCGCCACCGCCTCGGGGAGATCGCCGTCGAGCGTGACGATGCGTTCCACCGTCGATGTCTTGCCCGAGGGCAGCACCCGAATCGCATCGCCCGGACGCACCACGCCCGCCGCGATCTGCCCCGCGAAGCCCCGGAAATCGAGGTTCGGGCGGTTCACCCACTGCACGCTCATGCGGAACGGCCTGGCCTGCTCCGCCTCGGCATCGACCTCGACGCTTTCGAGATGCTCGATCAGCGTCGGTCCCTGATACCAGGGCGTGTTCTCCGAGCGCGTGGTGATGTTGTCGCCGACGAAGCCCGAGATCGGCATGGCGACGAAATCCGCGATGCCGATCGAGTCGGCGAAGGCGCGGTAATCCGCCACGATCCCGTCGAAGGTGGCCCGGTCATACTCGACCAGATCCATCTTGTTCACCGCCAGCACGATGTGCCGCACGCCGATCAGATGCGCGAGATAGCTATGCCGCCGCGTCTGCGTCAGCACGCCTTTGCGCGCGTCGATCAGGATGACGGCGAGGTCGGCGGTGGACGCGCCCGTCACCATGTTGCGCGTGTATTGCTCGTGGCCGGGTGTGTCGGCGACGATGAACTTGCGCTTCTCGGTCGCGAAGAAGCGATAGGCGACGTCGATCGTGATGCCCTGCTCGCGCTCGGCGGCGAGGCCGTCGACCAAGAGCGCGAAGTCGATCGCCTGCCCCTGTGTGCCGACGCGCCTGGAGTCCGCTTCGAGGGCGGCCAACTGATCCTCGAAGATCATCTTCGAATCATAGAGCAGCCGCCCGATCAGCGTGGACTTGCCGTCGTCGACCGATCCGCAGGTGATGAAGCGCAGCAGCGACTTGCGGCGATGCCGGTCGAGATAGGCGTCGATGTCGGCGGCGATCAGCGCGTCGGCGCGGTAGCTGGAGGTGTCGTTCATCAAAAATACCCCTCCTGCTTCTTCTTCTCCATGCTGGCGTCGCCCCCGTCGCGATCGATGGCGCGCCCCTGCCGCTCGGACGTGGTGGTGAGCAGCATCTCCTGGATCACCTCGCTGAGCGTCGCCGCCTCGCTCTCCACCGCGCCGGTCAGCGGATAGCAGCCCAATGTGCGGAAACGGATCGAGCGCATCACCGGCTCCTCGCCCGGCTTCAGGCGGAAACGTTCGTCGTCCACCATCAGCAGCAGCCCGTCGCGCTCCACGGTCGGGCGCGGGGCGGCGAAATAGAGCGGCACGATCGGGATATTCTCAAGCTGGATATACTGCCAGATGTCCAGCTCGGTCCAGTTGGAGATCGGGAAGACGCGAATGCTCTCGCCCTTGTTCTTGCGCGCGTTGTAGAGGTTCCACAGCTCCGGGCGCTGGTTCTTCGGATCCCAGCGGTGCGAGGCGGAGCGGAAGGAGAAGATGCGTTCCTTGGCCCTCGACTTCTCCTCGTCGCGCCGCGCGCCGCCGAACGCCGCGTCGAAGCCATAATGGTCGAGCGCCTGCTTCAGCCCTTCCGTCTTCCACATGTCGGTATGGAGCGCGCCATGATCGAACGGGTTGATGCCCCGCTCCATCGCCTCCGGGTTGTGGTGGACGAGCAGGTTCATGCCGCTCTCCGCCGCCATCCGGTCGCGCAGTTCGTACATCGCCTTGAACTTCCACGTCGTATCGACATGGAGCAGCGGGAACGGCGGCGGCGAGGGATAGAAGGCCTTGCGCGCCAGATGCAGCATCACGGCCGAATCCTTGCCGACCGAATAGAGCATCACCGGCCGTGTCGCCTCCGCCACGACCTCGCGCATGATGTGGATGCTTTCCGCCTCCAGTCGCTGGAGATGGGTGAGGCGTTCGGCGGCGAGGGGAAGGACAGTCATGATGCGCCTCGTTTGGCGGGCAATGGGCCGGCTTGCCAGACTCGCTTTCTTCTTACCCCCAAAGCTCGGCTGTCAGGCGGCGAGATGGAGCGCGCCGTGCAACCGCTCGGTCCATTCCGGGCGGCTGACGAGCAGGTCCGGCATCCAGCTTTCCGGCTGGTTGTAAACGAGCGGGCGGCCGTCGAGCGTGGTGGCATTGAGCCCCGCCGCCTTGGCGATGGCGACGGGCGCGGCCGAGTCCCACTCATATTGCCCGCCGGCATGGAGATAGGCGATCGCATCGCCGCGCAGCACCGCCATGGTCTTGGCCCCCGCCGAGCCCATCGGCAGCATCTCGACGTCGAGCTTGGCGCAGGTCTTGATCGCGCATTCGGGCGCGCGCGAGCGGCTGACGAGAATGCCGGGCTTCTTGTGGAGGTCCGCCAGCGTCGCCTTGTCGGAACGCCATAGCGTCCCGCGTGCCGGCTCCGCGACCGCGCCCACCACCGGTTCGCCGTCGATGGCGAGCGCGACATGCACCGCCCAGTCGTCCCGGCCTTCGGAATATTCGCGCGTGCCGTCGAGCGGATCGATGATCCACACGCGACGCTTCTCCAGCCGCGCCTTGTCGTCGGCGCTTTCCTCCGAGAGCAGGCCGTCGTCGGGCCGCTGGTGGCGGATGGCGCGCACCAGGAAGGCGTTGGCGGTCTGGTCCCCCGCCTCGCCCAGCGCCTTGCCGGTGAGCAGGTTGCAACGCCTCAGGTCGAGGAGGACACGCCCCGCAACGTCGGCGAGGCTGGCAGCAAGATCAATGTCGTTCACGAGCGCCAAAATGAGGCCCGAACGCGCCGAAATCAACGGAAGCCTTTGTTGGCGCCCCCACAGCGCGGGTATCTCAGTCGAACGTCTCGCCCGGCCCGACGCCCCAGAGGCGCGCCTCTTCGAGATAGCCGCCACGCCCCTGCACATCGAACTTGCACCAGCCCGCCGCGCATTTCGAAAGACGGCCGATCACGCCGGGCTCGGCCCGCCAGACCACCTTCGATCCGGGATCGGGCCGATCGCGCAGTTCCGCCACACCGCCCTTCACCATGCCGGTTCGCTGGTCGGAGACGAGGTTGCCGATCATCCAGCCCTCGGTGCCGTCGGGATCGCGGATCTTGCGCCAGCCGGGATAGACCTCGATCACCTGCACCGGCAGGCCCTGCCGCTGGTAAAGCCAGCTCGCCGGATAGTTGCGCCCCGGCCCTGTCCGCATCCGCGCCTGCCCGGCGGAGATCGAGCCCCAATACGGCGTCTGGCGAACCTGATTCGACGCCGCCTCGGCGCCCGCTCCGATCGCGAGCGCGGCGATCGCCGCCATCATCACCGACTTCGCCGCCGATCCCATCGCCTTCATCCCCAAACCGCTGCGCATCCAGGGCTCTAGGACAGGCGCCGGACCCCGCACAAGGCCCACCAAAGGCGGAACCCGCCCAATCGCTCAACCGTTTTCCGCCCTGTGCCCGCGTGCTATGTTCGCGGCAGAGTGTTCGAGAGGGAGTTGTTATGAAGCGCAAGATCCTGCTCGGCGGCCTCGTCGCCGCCACCATGGCCGGGGCGCCGGCTTATGCGCAAAGCTCGGGCCAGCTTCTGAAGGGCGGCGCGATCGGTGCGGGCGCCGGTGCCGTCGCGGGCGCGATCATCCCCGGCATGTCGGTCGGCACCGGCGCGCTGGTCGGCGCGGCGGGCGGCGCCGCCATCACGGCGCTGAACCACCGCCACCATTATTATCACGACCGTTATGGTCGCCGTTATTATCTGGATAAGCGCGGCCGCCGCATCTACCGCTGACGCCGGCTTGAGAAAGGGCGCGGCCCCTCAGGGGGTTCGCGCCCTTCTTGCGTCCGGTTCAGGCCGGCAGCCGCCGCAGCCACTCCCGCAGCATCCGCTGCCCCGCCCGCGCCGCCTCGCGGCCGAACCGGGCATGATCCGCGCGGATGACCTCCGCCGAGCTTCCCGCGCCGCGGACATAATCCGCATCCGCCGTCAGCCACTGGTCGATGCCGTCGCCGATATCGCCCATCTCGGGGTGGCATTGCAGCGCCAGCACCGAAGCGCCCATCGCGAAGGCCTGCGGGAAATGCTCGGTCTCGGCGAGGAGATCGGCGCCGTCGGGCACGTCGAAGCCGTCGCCATGCCAGTGCAGCACCGGCGCGGCCGCCAGCGCCGCCAGCGGAGAGGCCCGCCCCGCCGCCGTCAGCGCGATCGGCGCGAAGCCCACTTCCCGCACCGGGCCGGGCGCGACGTTCGCGCCCAGCGCCGCCGCGATGAGCTGCCCGCCGAGACAGACGCCCAGCGTCGGCCGGCCCGCCGCGAGACGTTCCGAGAGCCGGGCGATCTCGCCCTCCATCCACGGATGCCGCCCCCGCTCGGGCACGCCCATCGGGCCGCCCATCAGCACCAGCAGATCCGGCGAGAGAAAGTCCGCGTCCTCGAACCCGGCATCGCCGAGGCCGAGCCGTTCGATGGCATAGCCAGCATCGGCCAGGGGGCCGGCGAACGCCGCCGGCCCCTCATGCGCGACATGCTGGACGACGAGCGCCCGCTTCGCCGTCATCAATCGCCCGTCAGGATGCGATCGACGAGCTGCTTCACGGTCGGCACGAAGCCGTTCGAGTAGAACGGATCCTGCTTGAAACGGTAAGCCGCGTGGCCGGCGAACATCAGGTTATGTTCGACATCGCCGCCATGCGCGATATCCTGAAGCGTCTTCTGGATGCAGAAGCTGCGCGGATCGGCGAGGCGGCCGGTCGAGTTGGTGTCATTGTCCGCCCAGGACGAGAAGCCGCACTGGCTGAGGCAGCCCATGCAGTCCGCCTGATCCTTGCGGATGACCTTCATCTCTTCCGGCGTGACGAACACCAGCGTGTTGTCCGGCGTCTTGAGCGCGACGGTGAAGCCATGGCCATACCATTCGCGCGCGCGCAGCAGGTCACCCCGCGTCACCCAGAAGCTCTTGCCCTTCACGCCCACGTCGAGCTGGAACTGATGGTCCCCCGCCGCCTCGCCCGAGAAGGCGATCTGGCGCTCGGAGCGCTCTTCCAGATTGCGCAGGAAGGGATTGCGCACGGCGCTCGAATAGAAGCCGGTCGGCGAGAAGCGGTGCAGCAGCACGTCGCCTTCGTTCAGCGTCATCAGGCGCTGCTTCCAGGCATCCGGGATCGGGCTTTCCTGCGTCAGCAGCGGCCGCGTGCCGAACTGGAAGGCGATCGCGCCCAGCTCGGGATTGTCGATCCAGTCGTCCCACTCGCGCAGGAACCAGACATTGCCGGCCATCACGATCGGCGTCGTATCGGGGATGCCGCCCTCGCGCATCGTCTCGCGCAGCGCCTTCACGCGGGGATAGGGGTCTTCCGGCTTCAGCGGGTCTTCGGCGTTGGACAGGCCGTTATGGCCGCCCGCCTTCCACGGATCCTCATAGACCACCGCCGAAAGCCAGTCCGCCGCCTTGTGATAGGCGCGCTTCCACAGCGCGCGGAAGGCGCGCGCGGAGCTGACGATCGGCAGGTAGCTCACCTGATGCTCGGCCGCGATCTCGGAAAGCTTGTAGGGCATTCCCGCGCCGCAGGTGACGCCCGAGACGAGACCCCGCGTCCGCTCCAGCACGCCCTGAAGCACGCGCTGCGCCCCGCCCATCTCCCACAGCACGTTGATGTTGATCGCGCCCTTGCCGGACGCGAGATCATAAGCGCGCTTCACCTGCTCGACGGCGCCGTCGATCGCGTACTGGATCAGCTCTTCATGCCGCTCGCGGCGCGTCAGCGCGCGATAGATCTGCGGGATGATCTTGCCTTCATGATCGTAGCTGTCGGCGTTCACGGCCGAAACCGTGCCGATGCCCCCCGCCGCGGCCCACGCCCCGGAACTCATATGATTGGTCGCCGAAACGCCCTTGCCGCCCTCGACGAGCGGCCATACTTCGCGGCCGCCGTACAGGATCGGCTGCAAACCTTTGAACAAATCGTCCTCCGTCCCGGAACTGGACCCCGGCGGGTCTTTAGCAGGAAGCGCGGGATTGCGCTCCTTAATATTGCCTTGATGTCAGGATAACGCCCCGGGGCGGCCCATGGCTTCCTCATAGAGCGTCCGATAGGCCCCGATCATCGCCGCCTCGCCATAGCGCCCCCACGCGATCTGACGGTTCGCGGAACCGAGCCTGTGGCGCAGATCGCGGCTGGCGACGAGCCGGCCGAGCGCCTCGGCGAGGCCGGGCTCATCCTCCGGCGGCACGATGTAGCGGCGGTTGCCCGGCGCCACCATCGAGGCGACGTCGCCCACCTCGGTCGCCACCACCGGCAGGCCGGCCGCCATCGCCTCGACCAGCGAGATCGGGAACTGCTCGCTGTCGGAGGACAGCGCGAAGATATCGAAATGCCCCACATAGCGCGCCGCGTCCGGCAGGAAGCCGGGCAGCAGCAGCCGGTCCGCCACGCCCTCGGCCCGCGCCGCGGCAAGCACCGCGTCGCGCTCCGGCCCCTCGCCGACGATCACCAGCCGCCCGCCCTGCCCCGATCGCGCGAACATGCGGACGAGGCGCGGCAGGTTCTTCACCGCGCGCAGGCCCGCCATCGTGCCCACCACCACGTCGCCCGAGGCGCGGCGGAAGCCGGGGATGGCATCCGGCTCGGGCTGGCCGGCATAGCGCTCCAGCGGCACGCCGTTGGGAATGCGGCGGATGCGCGCGGCGGGGCGGCCCCAGTCGATCCGGGCGATCCGCTCCAGCCGGGCGGACGGCACCACCGTGCGATAGGCGGAGCCCAGCGCAAGGCGCCGGAACAGGATGCGCGAGCGCTTCTGCCGGGCCAGCTCGTCGGCGTTGAAGCCGTCCTCATGATGGACCAGCGGCGGCAGCCCCATGCCCCGCGCATGAAGGCGATGCGCCATCACGCCATCCATCGAGCCCCAATTATAGCTGAGCACGAGATCGAAGCCCGTCATGTAGCGGGCGAGCTGGCGATAGCGGGCGAGGCCCGGACGCCCCGCGAGCGAGGGCGCCTCGTCGCTGCCCGGAAAGCGGACGGCCATGCCCCGATCGATCGCATCCCGCGCACCCAAAGCGCCGGGAACCGCGCTCAGCACCACATGCTCCGCCGATGCGCCGAAGGCATTCATCAGCCGAACCGCACGCGCCTCCTTCCCACCCAGCGAAAAGGTCGAATGGAGATGAAGGACTCGTACCGACATGACCCTAATGGCTTATGCCATTCGGGCGATGAACCGAAGGTGGCTGATCGTCCTATTGTCCTGCGATGATACGATCGAGCAGCCTGTCGATTGCGGCACCGGACTCCGGTTCGTCCAGCGCCGGGGCATGGCCGACATCCGCGATGGCGGTGACATCGAGGCCCGGCAGGCGCCGCGCCATCTCGTCCGCCGTCGCCGCGCTCAGCAGATCGCTCCGCGCGCCGCGCAGCAACGCGACCGGGCGGCCCGCCAGCGCCTCGAACGCCGGCCACAGGTCGACCGGCGGCGCGTCCGCCGGGGCCTCGCGGATCGGCTCGGCGATGCGCATGTCGTAATCGAACACGATCCGCCCCGCCGAGGTGAGCCGGCACACGCGCTTCGCCATCGCCAGCCAGTCGCGCAGCTCGTATCGGGGATAGACGTCGCGCTGCGCCTCGGCGAGCGCGCGGGCGGCGTGGAGCCAGGTCGGCCAGCTCGCGCTCTTGCCGACATAGCCGCGGATGCGCGCCATGCCCGCCGGGTCGATCACCGGCCCGACATCGTTGAGCAGCACGCCTGCCAGCCGCTCGGGCGTGGTCGCCGCGATCAGCATGGCGAGGATGCCGCCGAGCGAGGTGCCGAACAGCACCACCTTGTCGAGCTTCAGCGTCACGAACAGCGCGGCGATGTCGAGCACATAGGAGGGCGGCGCATAGGTGGAGGAATCGGGCGCCGGCGGGCTCTCGCCCCGGCCGCGCAGATCGATCGCGATCACGCGCCATGCGGGTGACAGCCGCTCGGCGACGCCCTCGAAATCGCGCGCGTTGCGGGTGAGGCCGGGGACGCACAGGATCGGCGGACGCCCCTCCGCATCCGGCCCGCCGGGATAATCGCGGTAGTGGAGCTTGAGCCCGTCGGTCGTCTGCCACCAACCGTCTTCGTAAGGCTGCGATACGGCCATGCTTGTCTCCCATGCGCGGCGCGCCCCATATCGCGGCATGGCATCTTCCCCGCAAGCATCCTCCGCCTTCCGCCCCGAGGCGCGCATCCTCTCTCTGGGCGACGCATTCTACGATCCCGTGACGGCGGCCGATTTCCCGGCGACCATCCTGCGCTTCCGCAACGATCGCGCGGCGGCGGAGGTGGGGCTTTCGGGCCTGAGCGACGCCGAGTGGATCGAGCGTTTCGGCCGCTTCCGTCCCTTCGAGGGCTCGCTGCCGCAGCCGCTGGCGCTGCGCTATCACGGCCACCAGTTCCGCCAGTACAACCCCGAGCTGGGCGACGGGCGCGGCTTCCTCTTCGCCCAGATGCGCGATCAGGCGGGCCGGCTCATGGACCTCGGCACCAAGGGCTCTGGCCAGACGCCGTGGAGCCGCTTCGGCGACGGGCGGCTGACGCTCAAGGGCGGCGTGCGCGAAATCCTCGCCACCGAGATGCTGGAGGCGCTGGGCGTCAACACCTCGCGGACCTTCTCGCTGATCGAGACGGGCGAAGCGCTCCATCGCGGCGACGAGCCCTCCCCCACCCGCTCGGCCGTGCTGGTGCGGCTTTCGCACGGCCATATCCGCATCGGCAGCTTCCAGCGCCTCGCCACTCTGAACGACGCGGCGGGCACCGAGGCGCTGGTCCGCTATGCACTCCGCGAACTCTATGGCGAGGAGCCCGGCGACCATCCGGCGCTCCGTCTCTACGAACTGGTGGTCGGGCGGACGGCGCGGCTGGCGGCCTCCTACATGGCGGCGGGCTTCGTCCATGGCGTGCTCAACAGCGACAATATCGCGATCACGGCGGAGAGCTTCGACTATGGCCCCTGGCGCTTCACGCCCTATTGGGATCCGGGCTTCACCGCCGCCTATTTCGACCAGACCGGCCTCTATGCCTTCGGGCGGCAGCCGCAGGCGATCCATTGGGACGTGGCGCAGCTCGCCCTCTCGCTCACCGCGATGGAGCCGGTCGACGCGCTGGCGCCGATCCTCGATCGCTTCCCCGCACTTTACGAGCAGGCGCTGGCGGAGGCGATGCTGAAGCGGCTCGGCGTCGCCCCCCGCAGCGAGGCGGAGGACATCGCCCTCACCGACGCGATCGCCCGCGCGCTCCAGCAGAACACCGTCACCATCGACCGCTTCTTCTTCGACTGGCGCGGCGGTGCGCGGCGCGGCCCCTCGCCGGACGAGGCGACCTATGACCATCCCGTCTTCCACCCCTTCGTCGAGGCGGTCGCGGCCTATGAACCCGCGGTCACGCTCGATCATCCTTATTGGGCGGACGCCGCTCCCTGCTCGATGCATATCGAGGAGGTGGAGGCGATCTGGGCGCCGATCGCGGACGCCGACGACTGGTCGGGACTGGAACGAAAAGTGAAGGATATCCGTCGTATGGGAGAGGCCATGGCATCGCCGCGCCCTTGACCGGGCATGGCAAAGGATGCTGGGTAAGCAATTGGACAGGCGAGCAATTCCACCCATGCTGATTTCGACCGAACCCGCCACCGGCGCCACGCTCTGGAAGGGCGTGGAAGGCGATCCCGATGCCGAGGTGGCGATGGCGCGCGGCGCGTGGGCGGAATGGGCCGCCCGGCCGCTCACCGTGCGCATCGAGGCGCTGCGCCGCGTCGCCAACATGATCCGCTCGCGCGCCGACGCCTTCGCCGAGCTGATCGCGCGCGAGACGGGCAAGCCGCTGTGGGAGGCGCTCACCGAGGTGCAATCGGTGATCGCCAAGGTGGATATCTCGGTCAGCGCCTATTCGGAGCGGACGTCGCAGCGGAAGCTCGAAGGGGCGATGCAGTCCCGCACGGCGCTGCGCCACAAGCCGCATGGCGTGCTGGCGGTGCTGGGGCCGTTCAACTTCCCGGCACATCTCCCCAACGGCCACATCGTCCCGGCGCTGATGGCCGGCAATGCGGTGGTGTTCAAGCCATCCGAGAAGGCCCCGGCCTCGGGCGCCTTCCTCGTCCAATGCTTCCACGAGGCGGGCATTCCCGAAGGCTGCCTCCGACTGCTCCCCGGCGGGCCGGAGACGGGTCAGGCGCTCACCCGCCATCCCGGCGTCGACGGCGTCCTCTTCACCGGCTCGGCGCGCGCGGGCCATGCGCTGCACCGCCAGTTCGCCGAGACGCCGCACAAGATGCTGGCGCTCGAAATGGGCGGCAACAACCCGATCGTCGTGTGGGAGACGCCGCACCTCCACGCCGCCGCGATCCTGTGCGTGCAGTCCGCCTATCTCACGGCCGGCCAGCGCTGCACCTCCGCGCGCCGGCTGATCGTGCGCGACGGAATGCACGAGCTGCTGCTGGAGGAGGTCGCCAGGATCGTCGGCCGCCTCGTCATCGACGGACCGCTGGCCCAGCCCGCTCCCTTCATGGGTCCGGTGATCGACAACGAAGCCGCCGATCATCTCCAGAATGCGTGGCTCGATCTCATCATGCGCGGCGGCCGCCCGATCCACCACCTCCAGCGCCCGGATGCCGAGCGCCCCTTCCTCACCCCCGGCCTGATCGACGTCACCGATATCGAGAAGCGCGCCGACGAGGAACTGTTCGGCCCGATCCTCCAGATGGTCCGCGTGCCCGATTTCGACGCCGCGCTGGCCGAGGCGAACGCCACCCGATACGGCCTGTGCGCCTCGCTCATCACCGATCAGCCGGCGCTCTACGAACGTTTCTGGTCGGTCGTCCGCGCCGGCATCATCAACTGGAACCGGCCGACCAACGGCGCGCCCTCCAACGCCCCCTTCGGCGGCATCGGGCTTTCCGGCAACCACCGCCCCAGCGCCTATTATGCGGCGGATTACTGCGCCTATCCGGTCGTCTCGGGCGAGGCGGAGACGATCCGCGCCTCGATCGGCGTGGGCCTGCGCGAGGCCTGACACGGCGCGTTCCTCCCGTCACCCCGACGAAACCACACGCACGACGCCTGTCGCTCTGGCCCCCGGATCAAGTCCGGGGTGACGAAAGAAGGCGAACCGAAAGACCCGCCCCAAGCTCTTCTAGCCCGGTCCCAAGATGCTTTCGGTTGTGACGCGGCGCATCCTGCCCCATCTCCCGCACCATGGCATCCCTGTTGGACCCCTCCGCGCGCGGGCGCGTCATCCTTGTCGGCGCCGGCCCCGGCGATCCCGGCCTCCTCACGCTCAAGGCCGTGGAGGCGCTGCGTTCGTGCGACGTCGTGGTCCATGACGGCCTGATCGATCCGCGCGTGCTCGATTATGCGCCCGAACATGCCCAGCGCATCTCGGTCGCCAAGAAGCGCGCGCGCCACACGTTGCCGCAGGAGGCGATCAACGCGCTCATCATCGCGCATGTCCGCTCGGGCTCGATCGTGGTGCGGCTGAAGGGCGGCGATCCCTTCGTCTTCGGCCGCGGCGGCGAGGAGGTCGAGGAGGTCCGCGCGGCGAGCCTTCCGGTCGAGGTGATCCCCGGCGTGTCGGCGGCGCTCGGCTGCGCGGCGGAGGCGATGCTGCCCCTGACCCACCGCGACTGGTCGAGCGCGGTCAGCTTCGTCGCCGGCCAGTGCAAGGGCCTCTCCGAGCAGGACTGGTCCGGCCTCGCCGGCAAGGGCCGCACACTCGTGATCTACATGGGCGTCGCCAATGCCGGCGCGATCGCGGACAAGCTGATGGCGGACGGCGTCGATCCGGCGCTCCCCGTCGCGATCATCGAGAAGGGCACGCTGCCGGGCCACCGCGCCGTCCGCACGCTGCTGGCGGATCTGGGCGACATGGTGGAACGCGAAAAGGTCGAAAGCCCGGCGATCATCGTCGTGGGCGAAGTGGTGGTGCTGTCCGACGCGGAGAACCGCCTCGCGACGCTCGCCAGTCAGGCAGAGGCGATGAACGCATGAAGATCGCGACCGGAAACGACCTCCCCACCGGCGACGTGGTGTGGTGGGACGGCGAAGGCTGGACCCGCCATGTCGAGGATGCCGCCGAGGTGGGCGAGAATGGCGCCGCCCTGATCGCCCGCGAGGAGGCCTCGCGCCGCGTCAACGCGCCCTACATCATCGACGCCGAGATGACCGAGCGAGGCCCCCGCCCCGCCCACATCAAGGATCGCATCCGCGCCCGTGGCCCCACGGTGCGGCTCGACCTCAACCGCGTTCCCATCGATCCCGCGACCGGAAGCTGGGTGATCTGACATGTACCGCTACGACCAGTTCGACCAGTCCATCGTCGACGCCCGCGTCGAGGATTTCCGCGATCAGGTGGCCCGCCGCCTGTCGGGCGCGATGAGCGAAGACCAGTTCAAGCCGCTCAGGCTGATGAACGGCCTCTACCTCCAGCTCCACGCCTATATGCTGCGCATCGCCGTGCCCTATGGCACGCTGAACAGCCGTCAGGTGCGGATGCTGGCGCATATCGCGCGCAAATATGATCGCGGTTACGGCCACTTCACCACCCGCCAGAACCTCCAGTTCAACTGGATCGAGCTGAAGGATGCGCCCGACATCCTCGCCGAGCTGGCGACCGTGGAGATGCACACGATCCAGACGAGCGGCAACTGCATCCGCAACACCACGTCGGATCAATATGCCGGTGCCGCCGCCGACGAGATCACCGATCCGCGCCCCTGGGCCGAGCTGCTGCGCCAATGGTCGAGCTTCCACCCGGAATTCACTTACCTGCCGCGCAAGTTCAAGGTGGCGATCATCGCCTCCGACGAGGACCGCGCAGCGATGCGGCTGCACGATATCGGCGTGCAGATCGTCCGCAATGAGGCAGGCGCGCTCGGCTTCAAGGTGTTCGTCGGCGGTGGCATCGGGCGCACGCCGATGATCGCGCCGCTGATCCGCGAGTTCCTCCCCGCCGAGCATTTCCTGAGCTATCTGGAGGCGTGCCTGCGCGTCTACAATCGCTACGGCCGGCGCGACAACATCTACAAGGCGCGCATCAAGATCCTCGTCCATGAGATCGGCGCGGCGGAATATGCCCGGCAGGTCGAGGAGGAATGGGCGCATGTGAAGACGCTCGGCCTCGATCCGCCGATGAGCGAGTTCGACCGCATCGCCGCCTATTTCACGCCCCCGGCGTGGGAAGAGGGCCTGTCGGACGACATCGACCTGTCGGACCCCGAGTTCAAGGCGTGGGTTGACCAGAACATCGTCGCCCACAAGCAGCCCGGCTATGCGATCGCGACGATCAGCCTGAAGCCGGTCGGCGGCATCCCCGGCGATGCCTCCGCCGAGCAGATGGAAGTGATGGCCAGCCTCGCCGAGCGCTACAGCTTCGACGAACTGCGCGTCACCCACGCACAGAACATCACGCTGCCGCATGTGAAGAAGGCCGATCTGTACGCCGTCTGGCAGGCGCTGAAGGAGGCCGGGCTCGCCACCGCGAATCTCGATCTCATCAGCGACATCATCGCCTGCCCCGGCCTTGATTATTGCTCGCTCGCCAATGCCCGCTCGATCCCGCTGGCGCAGAAGATCGCCGAGCGTTTCGCGCCCCTCGACCGCCAGCGCGACCTCGGCGAGCTGAAGCTCAAGATATCGGGCTGCATCAACGCCTGCGGCCACCACCATGCCGGCCATATCGGCATCCTCGGCGTCGACCGGAAGGGCACCGAGAACTACCAGCTCCTGCTCGGCGGATCGGGCGCGGAGGATGCGAGCCTCGGCCGCATCACCGGCCCCGGCTTCGACGAGGACGGCGTGGTCGACGCGATCGAGCGCACGCTCGACAAGTATCGCGCCGTCCGCGAGCCGGGCGAGCGTTTCCTCGACACCTATCGCCGCGTCGGCTTCGAGCCCTTCAAGGAGGCCATCTATGGTTGAGGCCCTGCGCTATCGCGACGATAGCGAGCATGAGGAGCCGGCCGTCACGCTCGACGCCTTCCTCGACCAGACCAACGCCACCGCCGTGCGCCTGGAATCGGACGAGGACGCGCGCGCCCTCATCCCCTATCTCGACCGGCTGGCCCTGATCGAGATCGCCTTCCCCACCTTCCGCGACGGGCGCGGCTATTCGGCCGCCTCGATCCTGCGCGAGGCGGGCTACAGGGGCGAGCTTCGCGCCGCGGGCGACGTGCTGATCGACCAGGTCGCCCATATGCGCCGCTGCGGCTTCGACGCCTTCGCGCCGGACAAGCCGCTCGATCCCGCCGCCGTCGAGCGGGCCTTCCGCCGCTACCCCTTCTCCTACCAGAAGGCCGAGGACGGGAGGGCGCCCGTCTGGGCGCTGCGCCGTGGCTGAGGCGGTGCGCACGCGCGACGTGATCGAGACCGGCCCGCGCCACACGCCCGCCGACGTGATCCGCCTCAACACGCGCTTCGCCAATGCGGCCCCCGCCGACCTGCTCCGCGCGGCGCTGACCGAGAGGCTGACCGGCCGCACGGCGGTGGTCTCGTCCTTCGGGGCGGAATCGGCGGTGCTGCTCCACATGGTCGCCAGCATCGATCCGGCGACGCCGGTGATCTTCCTCGATACGCTGAAGCACTTCCCCGAGACGCTCGCCTATCGCGACCAGCTCATCGAGCGCCTTGGCCTCACCGACGTCCGCACCATCCGTCCCGATGCCGAGCGGCTCGCCGCCCGCGACGCGACCGAACTGCGCTGGTCCTACGACCCGGACGGCTGCTGCGAGATCCGCAAGGTCGAACCCTTGACCCGCGCGCTCGCCGATTTCGACGCCACGATCTCGGGCCGCAAGGGCTTCCAGTCGGCCACGCGCACGCACATCCCGTCCTTCGAGATGGACACGAGCGACGCCGCCGGCCGGATCAAGATCAACCCGCTCGCCGGCTGGACCAAGGCCGATCTCGACGCCTATTTCGAGGCCCACGACCTGCCCCGCCACCCGCTGGAGGCCGAGGGCTATCCCTCGATCGGCTGCTCGCCCTGCACCAGCGTCGTGCAGGAAGGCGAAGACCCCCGCGCGGGCCGCTGGCGCGGGTGGGACAAGGTGGAATGCGGCATCCACACCCCCGCCGAAGGGCCGGACCAGCCGAGCTTCTGAGCCCATCCGATCCAGTCACGACCGGATCAACGGAAGCTTTAGGATTTTCTGCGAGAAGCCGCTCCGGGAGTTTTCAGGGTCTCGGGGGAGCAACCCGCAATGACGAGTATTTCAGGCAATAGCTGGGGATCGGGCATCCAGGCCCTTCTCCAGCATCAGGTGACGGCGGGCACCATCCCGTCGGGCGATCAGTCGGCGCTGTCGTCGGCGATCGGCGATATCGGCAAGGCGATCCAGTCGGGCGGCACATCCGCCGGCTCGATGAAGGATCAGGTGAGCAGCGCGATCGACAACGAGGTGTCGACCGGCAAGCTCACCACCGATCAGGCGACCGAGTTGAAGGGCCTGTTCGCCAAGGCCCATGCCGGCCATGCCCACCACGCCCATGGCGGCGGCGGGGCATCGGCGCTCGACAGCCTCTTCTCGGACGACGGCACCGATCCCACGAGCACAGCTTCATCCACGACGTCGACCGACCCGTTCGCCACCGTCGCCGGCGATGCGAACAGCGCGGTCGACAGGCTGAGCTCCTTCGTCTCCAGCCTGCGCTCGGCGGTGTCGTCGAACAGCCTGTACGGGGCCGCCGGCAGCACGGCGGGCCGCCTCGGCTCGATGCTGGTCAACAGCTTCGCGTGATGCTTCCCGGCCGCTTCGTCCTCTGATGTGGACGGAGCGGCTACCGGGCTCAGGGGCGCGGCAGGCTCGTCACCTGCGTGTAGACGACGACCCAGCGGCCGTGCCGCCGCGCGAACGCATCCACATAGCGGAAGTGCGAGACGAAGGGCTTCCCGTCCTGCGTGCCGCGCTCGATCCCCTCGCCGCTGACCACGCCGCCATCGGCGCCCTGCGGCTCGACCCGGTGATGCGCGATGACGAACGGCTCCAGAACCTCGCCCGGCGTCGTCGCGCCGGCGATGAAGCCGTCACGGCCGAGCGCCTCGCCCTTGCCCGTCACGAACAGGAAATCGGGCGCGAGGAAACGCTCCAGCGCGGCCCGGTCATGATGGAATTGCGCATCGTCGAAGGCCCGCGCCGCCTCCGCCAGCGTGCCGCGCTGCGCGTCGGGCGCGGCGGCGGCGAGCAGCAGGGCGGCCAGCGCGATCATTCGAAATCCGGGACGACGTAGCCCGAATCCACCAGATCGGAGAAGCGCGTGATCTTGGCGTCGAACTTCACCGGCACGGTGCCGGTGGAGCCGTGACGGGATTTGGCGACCACCACTTCCGCGACGCCGTGGACCTGCTCCATCTTCCGCTGCCACTCCCGATAGGCGATGTTCACGGGGTCCATCTCGCCGGTGTCGGGGCCGGGCTCGGTCGGCTTGGTGAAGTTGACGTAATATTCCTCGCGATACACGAACAGCACGAGATCGGCGTCCTGCTCGATCGAGCCCGATTCACGAAGATCGGAGAGCACCGGCCGCTTGTTCTCGCGCTGCTCGACCTGACGGCTGAGCTGCGAGAGCGCAATCACCGGGACATGCAGTTCCTTGGCGAGCTGTTTCAGGCCGCGCGAGATTTCGGAGATTTCCTGCACGCGGTTCGCCTCGCCGCCACGCCCCGAGCCCGACAGGAGCTGGAGATAGTCGACGATGATGAGATCGATGCCGCGCTGGCGCTTGAGCCGGCGCGCACGGGTGCGCAGCGCCGCGATGGTGAGGCCCGGCGTATCGTCGATATAGAGCGGCAGCGTCTCCAGCTCGGCCGCCGCGCGGGCGAGGTTGCGGAAATCATGCTGGCTGATCCGGCCCATGCGCAGGCTTTCGCCGCTGATCCCCGAGCTTTCCGCGAGGATACGCGTGGCGAGCTGATCCGCCGACATTTCGAGGCTGAAGAAGGCGGTGCCGGCACCGAGCGACTTCTCCATCCCGATGCCGTCCTCCTTGTCGCGCATCAGCCGCTGGGCGGCGTTGAAGGCGATGTTGGTGGCGAGCGAGGTCTTGCCCATGCCGGGGCGCCCGGCGAGGATGATGAGGTCCGAGCGATGCAGGCCGCCCATCTTGGCGTTGAGGCTGTCGAGGCCCGTCGTGATGCCCGAGACATGGCCGCCGCTGTTCAGCGCGCGCTCGGCATTCTTCACGGCCTCGGTGGCGGCCTGGAGGAAGCTCTTGGTCGAGCCCTGCTCGCCGCCCTCCTCCGCCACCTTGTAGAGCGCGACCTCGGCCTGCTCGATCTGCGTCTTGGGATCGACCTCGTCGGAGGTGTCCATCGCGCTCTCGACCATGCCGCGCCCGACGCCGACCAGCGCGCGCAGCAGCGCCAGGTCATAGATCTGCATCGCGAAGTCCCGCGCGCCGATCAGCGCCGCGCCCGAACCCGTGAGCTGCCCCAGATAACCCGGCCCGCCGAGATGCCTCATCGCCTCGTCGCTCTCGAACAGCGGGCGGAGCGTCACCGGATTGGCGATCATGTTCCTGTCGACCAGCCGCAGGATTTGCTCGTAGATGCGGCCGTGCAGCGGCTCGAAGAAATGCTCCGCGCGCAGCTTCACCTGCACATCCTCGCACAGCCGGTTGTCGATCATCATCGCGCCCAGCAGCGCGGCCTCGGCCTCGATGTTCTGGGGCAATGCGGGTGCTTCCGCCTCTCCGGCGGGCGGGATGATTCGATAAGCTTCGGCCATCCCCCTTCATCCGCCCGTCTGCCCTCGGGCTCAAGCCGCACGCACAGGGATATCCCCGCCCAAAGCGAATCGACCCACGATTCCATCCACAGACTTCTGCCCAAACGGTGGATAACAGGCCTCTCGCCAAGCGCTGCCGGACCCGATACCCAAGGCCGCATGAGTGACCCGCGGATCATCGACATCACGCTCGACGAGCGCACGATCCTGTGGCGCAACGCGGACATCGAGCAGGAGCGCAAGGTTGCCCTGCTCGACCTACTGAACGACAATTATTTCAAGCCCTTACGCCCCGCGTCGGATGGCTATGAAGGCCCCTACAAGGTGGCGCTGCGCGTCGAGGAGGGCCGGCTCGCGATCGATATCCAGCGCGGCGACGGATCGCCGGTCGAAACGATCGGGCTCGGCATGATGCGCTTCCGCCGCTCGATCAAAGATTATTTCGCGATCTGCGACAGTTACTATCAGGCGGTTCGTCAACAGACGCCGCAGCAGATCGAAACGGTCGACATGGCGCGCCGCGGGCTCCACAATGACGCCGCCGAGCTGCTCCGCGAGCGGCTGGACGGCAAGATCGAGCTTGATTTCGATACCGCGCGGCGGCTCTTCACGCTGATCTGCGTGCTGCATATCCGAGGATAGAAGTGACGGAAGTTTCGGTGGAAGAAGTGGGCGTCGCGGTTCTGGTCGACGCGGCGCGGGCGGCCGCGCGTCATGCGCACGCGCCTTACTCGCGCTTCGCGGTGGGCGCGGCGCTGTTGATGACGGACGGGTCGATCGTCACCGGCACCAATTTCGAGAATGCGAGCTATGGCCTGTCGCTCTGTGCCGAGACGGTCGCGCTGGCGACGGCGAACGCCGAGGGGCGACTGGCGGACGTGATCGCCGTGGCGGTGATCGGCGGGACAAAGGGCGCGGATGGCCTCCCCACCGGGGACAAGCCCGTCGGCCCGTGCGGCCGCTGCCGTCAGGTGTTGAACGAAGCGGCGCAGATGGGCGGGCGCGACCTGCCCGTCTTCTGCGCCTCGGCGGATGGCGTGACGGTGGAGCGGCACATGCTCTCGGCGCTGCTGCCCCATGCGTTCGGGCCGGCCGATCTGGGGCTCGCCTGAGATGGCCATCGAGCTGATCTGCCTCGATGCCGACGACACGTTGTGGCACAATATGCGGCACTTCGACGCGACGCAGGCGATCTTCGCGGACCTGCTCGCGCCCTTCGCCGACGCAGGCGTCAGCCGCGAGCAGCTCACCGCCATCGAGATCCGCAATCTCAAGCTCTACGGCTATGGCGCCAAGAGCTTCACCCTCTCGATGATCGAGACGGCGCTGGAGCTGGCCGGCGACAAGCTCACGGATCGCACCATCGCCGACATCCTCGCCGCCGGGAGGCAGTTGCTCGCCCATCCGGTCGAGCTGTTCCCCGGCATCGAGGAGGCGCTGGACAGGCTGGGCAGCCATGCCCGGCTGGTGCTCGTCACCAAGGGCGACCTGCTGCATCAGGAGACGAAGCTCGCCGCCTCCGGCCTCGGCGATCGCTTCTCGGGCGTGGAGATCGTCAGCGACAAGAATGCCGACACCTATCGTCGCCTGTTCGCCCGCCACGGCGTTGCGCCCAAGCAGGCGGTGATGGCGGGCGACTCGCTGCGCTCCGACGTGCTGCCCGCGCTCTCGGCGGGCGCGTTCGCGGCCTATGTGCCCCACGATATCGTCTGGGAGCATGAGCGGGCCGACGAACCCGTCGGCCACGAGCGCTATCGCCGATTGAGCCATCTCGCCCATCTCGGCGACTGGATCGCGACGCTCTAAGCCCCTCCTCCGTCACCCCGGACCTGATCCAGGGTCCAGTGCGTCAGGCGGTATCGCTTGCGGCTCTGGATGCCGGAACAAGTCCGGCATGACGATTCGGGGGTTGGCTCAGCCCCGCTCCACCTGGCTCACATCGCGGACCGCGCCGCGCGCAGCGTTCGTCGTCATCGCCGCATAGGCCCGGAGCGCCGGCGACACCTCACGCTTGCGGCCGAGCGGCTTCCACGCCTTCTTGCCCTTGGCCTCCATCGCCGCGCGGCGTTCCGCCAGCAGGGCCTCGTCGAGATCAAGGCTCATCACACGGTTCGGAATATCGATCAGGATCGGATCGCCCGTCTCGACCAGCGCGATCAGCCCGCCCTCGGCCGCTTCCGGCGAGACATGGCCGATCGACAGCCCCGACGTGCCGCCCGAGAAGCGCCCGTCGGTGATGAGCGCACAGGCTTTGCCGAGCCCCTTCGACTTCAGATAGCTGGTCGGATAGAGCATCTCCTGCATCCCCGGCCCGCCCTTCGGCCCTTCGTAGCGGATCACCACCACGTCACCCGCGACCACCTGATTGCCGAGAATCCCAGCCACTGCCGCATCCTGGCTCTCATAGACGCGCGCCGTGCCCCGGAAGGTGAGGATGCTCTCGTCCACGCCCGCCGTCTTCACGATGCAGCCCTCGGGCGCGAGATTGCCGAACAGCACGGCCAGCCCGCCATCCTTCGAGAAGGGATGCTCGGTCGAGCGGATCACGCCGCCCTTGCGATCGGTGTCCAGCTCCTGCCAGCGCGACGACTGGCTGAAGGCGGTCTGCGTCGGCACGCCACCCGGCGCCGCGCGGAAGAAGGTGCGGACATCCTCGCTGTTGGTCCGCCCGATGTCCCAGCGCGCGAGCGCATCGCCGAGCGTCGGGGCATGGACGGTCGGCTGCGAGGCATCGATCAGCCCGCCCCGCTCCAGCTCGCCGAGGATCGCCATGATCCCGCCGGCGCGGTGGACATCCTCCATGTGGACGTCGGACTTGGCCGGCGCGACCTTGCAGAGGCAGGGCACGCGCCGCGACAGCCGGTCGATATCGGCCATGGTGAAGTCCACCCCGCCCTCCTGCGCGGCGGCGAGCAGGTGGAGCACGGTGTTGGTCGAGCCGCCCATCGCGATGTCGAGGCTCATCGCATTCTCGAACGCCGCGAAGGTCGCGATGCCGCGGGGGAGCGCGGTCGCGTCGTCCTGCTCGTACCAGCGCTTGGCGAGATCGACGATCAGATGCCCCGCCTCGCGGAACAGCTTCTCGCGGTCCGCGTGCGTCGCCAGCGTGGAGCCATTGCCCGGCAGCGACAGGCCCAGCGCCTCGGTCAGGCAGTTCATCGAATTGGCCGTGAACATGCCCGAGCAGGAACCGCACGTCGGGCAGGCCGAGCGCTCGATCGTCTTCACCTCCTCGTCGGTGAAGCTCTCGTCGGCGGCAGCGACCATCGCGTCGACCAGATCGAGCGCGACCTCCTTGCCCTTCATGACAACCTTGCCGGCCTCCATCGGCCCGCCCGAGACGAACACCGCCGGGATGTTGAGCCGCAGCGCCGCCATCAGCATCCCCGGCGTGATCTTGTCGCAATTGGAGATGCAGACCAGCGCATCGGCGCAGTGGGCGTTCGCCATATACTCCACGCTGTCCGCGATCAGCTCGCGGCTGGGCAGCGAATAGAGCATCCCGCCATGGCCCATGGCGATGCCGTCATCGACAGCGATGGTGTTGAATTCCTTGGCGACTCCGCCCGCTGCCTCGATCTCGCGGGCGACGAGCTGGCCGAGATCCTTGAGGTGGACATGGCCCGGCACGAACTGGGTGAAGCTGTTGACGACGGCGATGATCGGCTTGCCGAAATCCTCGTCCTTCATCCCCGTGGCGCGCCACAGACCGCGCGCGCCGGCCATGTTGCGGCCATGGGTGGTGGTACGGGAACGATAGGCGGGCATGGACGGTCCTCAGGTGAATGAGGACCGGCCTTGCGCAACCTTAGGTCGAAATGTCAACCATCAATTGAAATGATATTACGCGAGGACATCGATCTCCTCGACGACCGTAACCTCGGGCGGCCCGGCCAGAAGATCGCCCGCCGCGCCCCGGAAAGCGATGTAGTGGGCGGCGTTGCGATGCGCCTCGACCGCGTCATGGTCGACATAGAGTTCGTCGATGACGATCCGCACGCCGTCCTTCTCGCGCCACGCGTCGTAGCGCAGATTGCCGGGCTCGGTGCGCGCGCCCGCGACGGCGGCGCGGACGGCGGTATCCAGATCGGCCTCGCGGCCGGGCTTCGGGGTGAGGAACGCGACGATCTTGACGGGCATTACGGCTTTCCTTCGCGACGGAAATTGGGGGGGCGCTTCTCGAAGAAGGCGGTGAAGGCCTCGCGTGCCTCCGCCGACTGCATGGTCTCGCGGAACAGGCGGGCCTCTTCCTCGATCCGCTCAAGAATGGGGGCGATATCGCCCTTCATCAACCGCCGCGTGTGCGCGAGCGCCTGCGGAGGCTTGGCCGCCAGCACCGCCGCCTTGGCGCGGGCGACGGCGAGCAGGTCGCTCGCCACCACGATGCCCGTCACCAGACCGGCCTTGTCGGCACCCACCGCATCCATCGGCTCGCCGAGCAGCAGCATCGACGCCGCCTTGGCATGCCCCATCCGCATCGGCGCGAGCAGGCTGGAGGCCGCCTCCGGCACGATGCCGAGATTGACGAAAGGCATCACGAAGCGCGCGTCCGGCGCGGCATAGACGAGGTCGCAATGGAACAGCATCGTCGTGCCGACCCCCACCGCGAGGCCCTGCACCGCCGCGACGATCGGCTTCCCGAAGGCCGCGATGGCGCGGATGAACTCGAACGCGGCCTGACCGCCCTCCGGCCCGGCAAGGAAATCCTTGAGGTCGTTGCCCGCGCAGAAGGCGTCGCCCTTGCCCGCGATCAGCACCGCGTCGATGTCCGCCCGCTGAGATGCTTCGCCCAGCGCCGCGGTCATGGTGCGATACATGCACGCGGTCAGCGCGTTCTTCTTGTCCGCGCGATCGAGGTGCAACTCGATGATGCCGCCGGATTCGATGGTTTCGATGCCTTCGCCGAGTTGCACGGTCATCCGCCCTCTCCTTTACGTTTACGGAAAGCGTAGCGCGTCGGCGCAGCCAAGGGAACCGTTGTTCGACGCACGAATATTCCGCCTATCACGCCCACAAGGACATAAACGGAGACAAGCGCGCGCACCCGCGCTAGAGGCACCGGCATTATGGCAACCGAGTCCAAACCCCGCACGCTCTATGAGAAGATCTGGGACGCGCATGTCGTCTCGCAGCGCGAGGACGGCACCGCCCTCCTCTATATCGACCGCCACCTCGTCCATGAGGTGACGAGCCCGCAGGCCTTCGACGGCCTTCGCGCGGCCGGTCGCACGGTGCGCCGCCCCGATCTCACGCTTGCGGTGCCGGACCATAACCTGCCCACCACGGCGAGAGCCGACGCGGCAGGCCATCCCCTGCCGATCGCCGACGCCCAATCCGCCGAGCAATTGTCGGCGCTGACGCGCAACACCGCCGCATTCGGCGTCGAGTTCATCGACGCGCTGGCACCCGAGCAGGGCATCGTCCACGTCATCGGCCCGGAGCAGGGCTTCACCCTGCCCGGCACCACCGTCGTCTGCGGCGACAGCCACACCGCGAGCCATGGCGCGCTGGGCGCGCTCGGCTTCGGCATCGGCACGTCGGAGGTGGAGCATGTGCTCGCCACGCAGACGCTGCTGCTGAAGCGCTCGAAGTCGCTGGAGGTGCGCGTCGAGGGTCCGCTGGGGCCGGGCGTGACACCCAAGGACGTGGCGCTCGCCATCGTCGGCGCACTCGGCGCGGGCGGCGGGGCTGGCTATGTCGCGGAATATACCGGCTCGGTGTTCCGCGAGATGTCGATCGAGGGGCGGCTGACCGTCTGCAACATGTCGATCGAGGCGGGCGCCCGCGCCGGCCTCGTCGCGCCCGACGACAAGACCTTCGCTTACCTCAAAGGCAAGCCCCGCGCGCCCAAGGGAGCGGATTGGGACAAGGCCGTGGCGTGGTGGCGCACGCTCGCCACCGATCCGGGTGCTGTCTACGACAAGACGATCGTCATCGACGCGACCAGCATCGCGCCGCTGGTGACGTGGGGCACGAGCCCGGACGATGTCGTCTCGATCACGGGCATCGTCCCCGATCCGGCTGATCTCGCCGATCCGGCGCGCCGCGCGGCGGCCGAGAAGTCGCTGGCCTATATGGGCCTCACGCCGGGCACGCGGATGCAGGATGTGGCGGTGGACCGCATCTTCATCGGAAGCTGCACCAACAGCCGCATCGAGGATCTCCGCGCCGCCGCCGCCATCGCGCAGGGCCGCCATGTCGCGGCCAATGTGAAGCAGGCGATGGTGGTGCCGGGCTCGGGCCTGGTGAAGCGTCAGGCCGAGGCCGAGGGGCTCGACCGCATCTTCATCGAGGCGGGCTTCGAATGGCGCGAGCCGGGCTGCTCGATGTGCCTCGCGATGAACCCCGACAAGGTGCCGGCCGGCGAACGCTGCGCCTCCACCTCCAACCGCAATTTCGTCGGGCGGCAGGGGCCGGGATCGCGCACGCATCTGCTCTCCCCCGCCATGGCCGCCGCCGCGGCCGTCACCGGCCACCTGACAGATGTGAGGGAGTTCGCCTGATGCAGGCCATCGACACCATCGAGGGCAAGGCCTACCCGCTCGGCCGCCCGAACATCGACACCGACATCATCATCCCTGCCCACTGGCTCAAGACGGTGACGCGCGAGGGCCTCGGCAAGGGCGCCTTCGAGACGATCCGCGCCGAGCCCGGCAATGTCTTCGACGACGAGCGCTACAAGGGCGCGCCGATCCTGATCGCGGGGGACAATTATGGCTGCGGCTCCAGCCGCGAGCATGCCGCCTGGGCGATGGCGGACATGGGCATCCGCGCCGTGATCGCGCCGGGCTTCTCCGACATCCACGCCGGCAATGCCTTCAAGAACGGCATCCTGACGGTCGTGCTCCCGCAGGAGCAGGTCGACCGGCTGATGGAGGTGGCGAAGGACCATCCCATCTCGATCGATCTCGAACACCAGACGGTGACGACCCCCTATCAGGATCGCTTCCGCTTCGAGATCGATCCCTTCCGCAAGGATTGCCTGCTGAAGGGCCTCGACGAGATCGGCATCACGCTCGAACTGGATGCCGCCATCGCCGCGCATGAGGCGAAGGCGCATGTCGATACGCCGTGGGTCGAAGGGGCCGCGAAGGCCGCCTGAGCCGTCAGGCGGCGGCGAGTGCGTCCATCGCCAGCGCGATCGCGCCCATCGGCCCGGCCTGATCGCCGAGCGCCGGGGGCGCGATATAGCGTTCGATCTGCGAGGACAGCGCCACCGCGTCGCCATAGCCCGCGAGGCTCTCGACCAGCATCGCGCGCACCATCGGCAGGATCTGCGGCTGCTTGGTCGCGACTCCGCCGCCGATCAGGATGCGCTCGGGCACCGATCCCATCACGAGATTATGACAAAGCCCGGCGATGGCATGGGCCACCATCGACCAGACGACATGATCGGCCGGCAATTCGCCGCCATTCCTGCCTGTCCGCTGCTCCACCGCGAAGCCCGAGGCAAGGCCCTCGACGCAATCGCCGTGGAACGTGCAGGCGCCCTTCCAGTCGTCGCCCGGAAAGCGGGGGACGCGCATATGGCCGGCCTCGGCATGGCCGATGCCCATCACCGGGCGGCCATTGACGATGATCCCGGCGCCGACGCCGGTGCCGACCGTGATATAGGCATGGGAGGAGAGCCCCTGCGCCCCGCCCCAGCGCCCCTCCGCCAGCGCCGCGCCCGACACGTCCGTATCGATCGCGGTCGGCACGCCGTAGCGGCTGCCGAGCCGCCGCGCGACGTCGGTGTTGCGCCAGCCCGGCTTGGTCGTGGCGGTGATATAGCCATAGTCGGGCGCGCCCGGCTTGAGCTGCAACGGCCCGAAACAGGCCAGCCCCAGCGCCGCGAACCTGCTCTCCGCCTGCCATCGGTCGAGCACGCGCTCGATCGCGGACAGCGTTTCCTCAGGGCTGGTGGTAGGGACGCGCTCCTCCGCGACAACCCCGCCCGGCCCGGTGGCCAGCACGCATACGCATTTCGTGCCGCCCAGTTCGACGCCCGCCGCAAGCACGCTCATCGAACGGAATCCCACTGATACTCAGGCATTCATCCTCGCGTCTTCGGGCTCATGACCATGATCGCTCATTTATGAGCAGACCGTCCCTCTCCTCTCCGGGAAAAAAACTAAAATTGAAAGAAGAATTTCGAGGGAAACGGATCACAAATGAAAAGGCCCCGCCGCAACGGTGCGGCGAGGCCCTTCCTTCTTGCCCCGGATGGTGCCCGGATCAGTGCCCCGCGGGCAGCGCCACGGTGGCATGTTCCGCGCCCTTCACCCGCGCCGCCGCCAGCGCGAAGATGAAGATTCCGGCATAGCCGATCACCGGCACGATGAAGGCATGGCCGAAGCCGCCCGTCACATCCGCGATCTTGCCGGCGACGATCGGCAGAACCGCTCCGCCGAAGATCGCGACGCACAGCAGGCCCGACGTGGCCGAGGCCGGCGCGGACGATCGCTGGAGGGTCAGCGTGAAGATGGTCGGGAACATGATCGAGTTGAACAGGCCGATGGAAAGCGCGCACCAGGCCGCCGCCGGGCCGCTCAGCGTGAAGGCCGCCAGCGACAGCAGCCCCGCCGCCGCGACCATCACCGCGAGCAGGATCGGCGCCGGGAACACCGCCAGCAGGCCGCTGCCGATGAAACGGCCGACCAGCGCGCCGCCCCAGTAATAGTTGGCCAGCATCCCGCCCGCGACGAGCAGACTGACGCCCAGCACCTCCGGCTGGTTGAGGAAGTTAATCATGATCGAGCCGATCGACACTTCCGAGCCGACATAGAGGAAGATCGTCAGCGCCCCCGCCAGCGCCCAGCCGGAGCGCAGCGCGGCCAGCGGCGAGGCATTCTCGCCCGTGGCGCCTGCTCCGCCACGATGCGGCACGGCATTCTCGATGCGGTGGCGCATCACGAAGATCAGCAGCCCGAGCGCCAGCAGGAAGGCCGCGATGATGAGGAAGGCGTGATTGACCGCGCCGAGGCCCGCGACGCGCGAGGCTTCGTCGGTGATGGTGGCACCGCCATCCTTGAACACGTCGCCCGACAGCATCAGCGACGAGCCCAGATGCACGCCCAGCACCACGCCGAGCGAGTTGAACGCCTGCGCCAGCGTGAGCCGGAAGTGGGACTTTTCGGGCGCGCCCAGCGCCGCCGCGAGCGGGTTCGCCGCCACCTGGAGCGCGGTGATGCCCGCCGCCAGCGTGAACAGCGCCACCAGCACCAGCGCGTAGGTCCGCGCCGCAGACGCCGCGAGCACGATGAGGCAGCCGAGGATCATCACGCCGAGCGCCGCCATGATCGTGCGGCTCGGCCCCAGCCGGCCGAGTACGGCGGCGGCGGGCAGCGAGAAGACGCCATAGGCCAGGAAGAAGGCGAACTGGGTCAGCATCGCCTCGGCGCGGCTCAGGCTGTAGATGCCGCGCAGCGCCGCGATCAGCGGGTCATTGTTGGAGGTGATGAAGCCCCAGGCGAAGAAGAGGCAGGTAACGGTAATGAACGCGGGCAACGCACCCGCCGCGGAACGACTCTGCATCTCTCCTCCTGTGAGCTTTTGGCCGACCGCCGGACAAGCGATCGGCCGGCGGAGGTTGCGCAGGCGCTGACGCCGCTGTCAATCTTAACGGATCGCCTTCTCCCGCACCGGGCCGGTCGAGCCCCGCACGACGAGCTGATAGGGCAGCATCCGGTGCGGCGGCACCTCCTCGTCCTCCAGCAACGCGAGCAGCGCGCCGGTCGCCTCGCGCGCCATGTCGCGGATCGGCTGGTGGATGGTGGTGAGGCGCGGCCAGACCACCGACGCGATATTGCTGTCGTCGAAGCCGACCACCGAGAGGTCGCCCGGCACGGACACGCCCGCTTCATAGGCCGCGTTGAGCACGCCCGCCGCCATGTCGTCGTTGCAGGCGAAGATCGCGGTGGGCCGATCCTTCAGGGCCAGAAGCTTGCGCCCCGCCTCATAGCCCGAAAGGAAGGTATAGGCGCCCTGCGTCTCCAGATCGGCGTCGATCGGCAGGCCATGCGCTTCCAGTCCGGCGCGATAGCCCTCGAAGCGCGCCATCGCCGAAGCATGGGTGACGTGGCCGCGCACGATGCCGATGCGCTTGTGGCCCAGAGCCGCGAGATGATCGACCACGGCGCGAGCCGCGTGGCGGTCGTCCATCGCCACGTCGGGCGCCTGGCTGCCGCCGCTGGTCGGCGCGATGCGGGCATAAGGCAGCCCGCAGGCCTCCAGTTCCGCCACCGTCGCGGCATCGTCGCAGAGCGGGGGCGCCAGCACCACGCCGTCCAGCCCCGAGGCGCGCGCGATCGCCTGCATCTTGCCGGACGCCGTCGCCGCATCGGCGAAGGGCAGCACGAGCAGCCGGTATCGCTCGCCATGCAGCCGGTCGAGCGCGCCGGTCTGGAGATCGACGACATAGTTGGGGCTGGGGTTTTCATAGGCCAGCCCGATCAGGAAGGAGCGTCGCCCCGCAAGGCTGCGCGCCGCCACGTTCGGATGGTAATCCAGCTCCGTCGCCGCCGCGAGCACGCGATCGCGCGTCAGCGGGCGGACGTTGGGCTCGTTGTTGAAGACCCGCGATACCGTTTTGATCGATACGCCGGCGGCATCCGCGACATCGGTGATGGTGGAGTGTCGCGTCGCTGGTTTTCTTGCCACCCTTGTCCCCGTTCTGGCTCTCCTGTGGGCAATTAGCCCTGTCGGGCGGCTACAGGCAAGCGCTGCGCGCCACGCGGTGTCGGCAGGGCCTCGCCGGCATGGGCGGCGGCGATCATCGCCACCACGTCCCGCGCCTCCACCGGATCGACCGGAAGCGGCCCGCCGGAGCGGATCGCGGCCGCCATCGCGCGATAGAAACCATAGGGATCGCCCGCCGGAACCGGGGCCTCCAGCCGCTCGCCATCCTTGGTCGCGCGATAGGCGGGGATCAGCGGCAGACCCTGCGCGAAGCCCGGCCGCGAGGGGCTCTCCCCGGCCCGGAGCGCCGCCTCCAGCGGATCGAGCCCTTCGGTCCACCAGCTCCCGCCCGTTCCGTGCAGCGCCATGTGCGGCCGCGTCGCGGCGACCAGCGTGGAAGCGGAGAGGATGGCGCGGGCCTCGCCATAATGCAGCGTCAGCTCGAAATAATCGTCCGCCCCGGCGCCGCTGCGCTGGGTGGCGACATCGGCCGCCATCGCGTCCGGCCAGCCGAACAGGCCGAGCGCCTGATCGATCAGATGCGGCCCCAGATCCCAGAGCAGCCCCGCCCCCGGCCTCGGCGTGTTGCGCCACACCGCCGCAGCTTCGGGCCGGAAACGATCCCAGCGCGCTTCGTAGAGCGCGACCGGCTCCTTCTCCGCGATCGCGCGTGCGGCGAGATAGTCCCCGTCCCACCGGCGATTATGATAGACGCTGAGCAGCCTTCCCGTCTCCGCCGCGACATCGATCAGCCTGTCGCATTCGGCGAGACTGGGCGCCATCGGCTTGTCGACCACGACATGCCGCCCCGCCCGCAGCGCCGCCTCCGCATGGGCGGCGTGGAGATCGTTGGGCGTCACCACCACGATCAGCTCCACCGCGTCGATCGCCAGCAGCGCGTCGATGTCGGAGGCGAGCTGCGGCCGGTCGCGCCGCTCGGCGGCCTCGGGCCGCGAGGTCATCACGGCGGCGATGCGATAATCGGGAAGCGCCTCGATGATCGGCGCATGAAGGACCGCGCCGGCAAGGCCATAGCCCACCAGCCCGACCCCGATCGGGGAGGATGTCGTCATGCCGCCAGTTGGGCGCGCCCAGGCGAGTCCGTCAAGGCTTGGAGGGTTTGGATTGCTTCGGCGTGTTGGGCATCGGCTCGAACCAGCCGAGCACGCAGCGCGGATAGGCCTGGATGCCCACCGTCTGTACCGCCGTCGTATCGAACACGCGGACGAAATCGCCCTCGCAGAGCTGCGATCCCCACGGCTCCGTCTCCAGCGCGCCGAAGCTGCTGTTGAGCCGCTCCACCCCCGGACATTCGGTGCGCAGATGGTTGCGATAGGCACGCAGCCCCGAGGTGAAGATGATCGTGTCCTTCCCCTCCGATCGATGGCCGGTGTAGCGCTGGCCGTCGATGCAGGAGATCGCGCCCGGCGGGCGCGGCGCATCCGGCGCCTTGGCCGCCACCGCGAGCAGCGCGCAAGGAAGGATGACGCTCCAGCGAAGCATGTTCATCGGCCTGTTCCTCCGCATTCCCTGTACGCGCCCCGCCCTGAACGGGGCATGGCCGGACCATATCATATAAATCGGGCCACCATGGTTGCCTTCGCCGGAACGGTCGAGCATCTCTCGGCCTGCCTTGCTTCCTCCGTTGGAGACCAGCCGATGATCCTCCGCCGCCTTGCCCTTGCCGCCGCGATGGCGCTCGCCCCGATCGCGGCCCATGCCGCCGAGCCGACTCAGGCCCAGAAGGACCAGTGGGCGAAGGAAAACGAAGAGCGTCTTCACACCGATTGGGCATGGCTGGGCAAATATCAGGCCGCCAATGCGGCGCTGCCCGCCCACACCAAGGAGCCGCGCGTCGTCTTCATGGGCGATTCGATCACGCAGGGCTGGTTCGATCAGGTGCCGGAGTTCTTCACCGTCGGCCGCGTCGGGCGCGGCATCAGCGGGCAGACGACGCCCCAGATGCTGCTGCGCTTCCGGCAGGACGTGCTCGATCTCCACCCGGCGGTCGTCCAGATCATGGCCGGCACCAACGATATCGCCAGCAACACAGGCCCGATGACCATCGAGCAGACCGAGGCGAACTTCCGCTCCATGACCGAGCTGGCGCAGGCGCATGGCGTGCGCGTGATTATCGCCTCGATCCCGCCGTCCTCGCATTTCCCGTGGCGGCCGGGCCTCGCCGTCACCGAGAAGATCAAGACGATCAACGCGTGGCTGAAGCAGTACGCCGCCGAGACGGGCTCGACCTATGCCGACTACTGGACCGCGCTTCAGGACGGTCAGGGCGGCTTCCGCAGCGCGTGGACCCTCGACGGCGTCCATCCCAACAAGGATGGCTACGCCGTCATGATTCCGATCGCGCGGAAGGCGATCGCGCAAGCGCTGGCCAGGCCCGCGCCCAAGCCGATCGCCATCGCCGCCAGGCCCTGATCGTCAGCCGTGCCGATCCGCGTGGGCGTCCGTCGCGCGGATCAGCCGGTCGAGGATGCCGGGCTCGCTGTACGCATGGCCCGCATCCGGGATGAGGTGGAACTCCGCCTCGGGCCAGGCGCGGTGGAGATCCCAGGCGCTGCGCACCGGCGTCGCGGTATCGTAGCGACCCTGGACGATGGTGCCGGGAATGCCCTTCAGCTTGTGGACGTCGCGGAGGAGCTGGCCTTCGTCCATCCAGCCCTTGTTGACGAAATAATGATTCTCGATCCGCGCGAAGGCGATTGCGAACTGCTCCTCGGTGAAGCCGCCCGAGGTCGCCGGATCGGGGAGCAGCGTGATCGTCTCGCCCTCCCACTGCGCCCAGGCGCGGGCGGCGGCGACTTTCTCGCCCTCGTCGTCACCGGTCAGGCGCTTGCGGAAGGCTTCGAGCAGGTCGCCGCGCTCGGCCTCGGGGATGGGGGCGAGGAAACGCTCCCACTTGTCCGGGAAGAGCCACGCCGCCCCGCCCTGATAATACCAGTCCACCTCCATCCCGCGCAGCAGGAAGATGCCGCGCAGGATCAGCTCGGACACGCGCCCCGGATGCGTCTCGGCATAAGCGAGCGAGAGCGTCGAGCCCCAGCTTCCGCCGAACACCAGCCATTTCTCATGCCCGCACATCTCGCGCAGCCGCTCGATGTCGGCGACGAGGTGCCAGGTGGTGTTAGCCTCCAGCTCGGCATGGGGTTCGGAGCGGCCACAGCCGCGCTGATCGAACAGCAGCACGTCGTAACGCGCGGGATCGAAGAGCTGGCGATGCGCCGGGCTGCATCCGCCGCCCGGCCCGCCATGCAGGAACACCGCCGGGATGCCGCCGGGCCTCCCCACCCGCTCCCAATAGACGCGATGCCCGTCGCCCACGTCGAGCAGGCCGGAGGCATAGGGCTCGATCGGCGGATAAGGCTGGCGCAGCGTCTCGGTCATGCGGGAATCTCCTGAAGCATCGCCCGGCATCGCAGAGCATGCGGCTTTCGCCAAGTGCGCTTGCCGCCGTTCCCCACCGGGGACTAGCATCGCGCCACACCGGACGGACTCGGCACCCGGATCATCGCATCGTGAGGGAGAAGCAGCATGAGCGACGAACTCGTCTTCTACACCAACCCCATGTCGCGCGGGCGGATCGCGCGATGGATGCTCGAGGAGGTCGGCCAGCCCTATCGCACCGAAGTCCTCGAATATGCCGCCTCGATGAAGGGCGCCGCCTATCTGGCGATCAACCCGATGGGCAAGGTTCCGGCGATCACCCATCGCGGGCAGACCATCACCGAATGCGCCGCGATCTGCGCCTATCTGGCCGATGCCTTCCCCGAGGCCGGGCTCGCGCCCCCGCCGCAGGATCGCGCCCGCTATTATCGCTGGCTGTTCTTCGCCGCCGGGCCGGTGGAGCAGGCCGTCACCATCAAGGCGCTCCAGGTCGAGGTGCCGGCCGAGCGCGAACGGATGGTCGGCTACGGCACCATGACCTGTATGCTCGACGCGCTGGAAGGCGCGCTCGACGGGCGGGACTATATCGCCGCCGACCGCTTCACCGCGGCGGACTGCTATGTCGGCGCCCAGCTCAACTGGGGGATGATGTTCGGCACGGTGGAGAAGCGGCCGACCTTCGAAGCCTATGTCGCGAGGCTCTCCGAGCGCCCCGCCTACAAGCGCGCCGTGGAGATCGATGACGCCCTCATGCCCGCGCCCGCGCCGGCTGGCTAATCCATACGGAAAAGGCCCGGTGGATCGCTCCGCCGGGCCTTTTCGCATTCAGGCCTGAGCCCCGATCAGTTGCGCTGGTTGCCCATGAAGCGCAGCAGGAAGAGGAACAGGTTGATGAAGTCGAGATAGAGCTGCAACGCGCCCATCACCGCCGACTTGCCGGCATAGGCCGTGCCGCGCACCGCGAAATAGCCGCTCTTGATGCGCTGCGTGTCATAGGCGGTGAGGCCCGCGAACAGCAGCACGCCCACGGCCGAGATCAGCAGGTTCATCGCCGACGAGTGGACGAACATGTTGATGAGCATCGCCACGATCAGGCCGAACACGCCCATGATGAGGAAGGTGCCGAACGCCGACAGATCCTTCTTCGTGGTGTAGCCGAACAGGCTCAGCGCCGCGAAGCTCGCCGCCGTCGCGAAGAAGGCCTGCGCGACCGAACCGCCGGTATAGACCAGCAGGATCGTCGACAGCGACAGGCCCATCAGCACGGCATAGGCCCAGAACAGCGCCTTGGCGGTGCCTTCCGAGATGCGGTTGATGCCGAAGCTCAGCCACATCACGACGCCGAGCGGCGCCAGCATCACCAGGAAGCGCAGCAGGCCGCCCTGCATGAAGAGCTGCGCGGCCATCGAGTCCGCGCCGCCGCGCGCGAACAGCATCGCGGTGATGCCGGTCAGCAGCACGCCCGAGGCCATGTAATTGTAAACGGACAGCATGTAGGACCGCAGCCCTGCGTCGAACGCCGCCTCACGGGCGCCCGTCGCAGCGCGAGGCACCGCGGTCGTCCGGGGGTCAGACCAGTTCGCCATCGAAGATACTCTCCTTGCCATCGACGATCAGCGTCGACACCGGCAATATCAGGCTTCCCGGTCCGGCTTTCAAGCGAAACCGGACCAAAGCCGGAAGGAGGAGCATGGCGCATCACCGCCTTTTCGTCGCGTTGAGGCCGCCGGCGGCGGTACGCGGGGCTTTGCTGAGGGCGATGGGTGGCGTGCCCGGCGCCCGCTGGCAGAGCGACGAACAGCTCCATATCACGCTGCGTTTCATCGGCGAGGTGGACCGTCACCGGGCCGAGGATATCGCCGCTTCGCTGGGCCATATCCGCCACCCCGGCTTCCCGCTGGCGCTGACGGAGAGCGGCACGTTCGAGCGCAATGGCCGGGTCGACGCGCTGTGGATCGGCGTGCAGCCCCGCGAACGGATCAAGGCGCTCCACGACAAGATCGACCGGGCGCTCGCTCAGGCCGGAGTCGCGCCGGACGGACGCGCCTTCCTGCCCCACATCACCCTCGCCCGCTTCGCCCGCAGCGCCGCGCCGCCACCGGATGCAGCGGCCGGAATCGTCGCGCCGTCGCTCGATCCGTTCGCGGTCACCAGCTTCGAGTTGTTCGAAAGCCATCTGGGCTCCGAAGGCGCCGTCTACGATACGATCGCGCGTTATCCGCTCGATCCGGTCGAGGCCTGACGACAGGTCGGACCGCGAAACCTCCCGACTCTCCGACAACCGCTCCCGCCTCGGCGTGCGGAGCGCCCACCTGCGATCATCGCGCGCCCGTCACTCCAAACCCGGCGCACAAAAAAGGGAGCCGGCATAAAGCCGACTCCCCTCTTTTCCGTCGAGCCTCGTAAAGAGGCCCTCGCGGGAAGACCTTACTGACCCGAACCCGGACCGAAGGTGATTTCCACGCGACGGTTCTGCGGCTCGCGCACGCCGTCGGCGGTCTGCACCAGGAGGTGCGTTTCGCCGAAGGCCTGGGTCTGGAGCGCCGTGTCCGGCACGCCCTTGCCCGCGAGGTACGACTTCACCGAGTCCGCGCGACGCTGCGACAGGCCCATGTTGTACTTCGGCGTACCCGACGTGTCGGTGTAGCCGGCCAGCATGACCGAAGCCGAACCGGTCTGCGCATAGGCAGCGGCGGCGTTGTCGAGGATCGAAGCCGCTTCCGGCGTGATATCCGACTTGTTCCAGTCGAAGAACACGATGAACGGACCCGGGTTCGCCGGCGGAGGCGGCGGCGGCGGGGGCGGAGGAGGCGGCGGCGGAGGCGGCGGCGGCGGAGGCGGCGGAGGCGGCGGAGCAGCCGGTTCGCCGAAGTTGAAGATCACGCTCGCCAGAAGGCTGTGCGACCGGAAACGACCCTTGGTCTGCTCGCCGTCGAGGTCCGTCAGCTTGACGTTGCGGACGTTGAAGAAGCGATACTTCAGACCCACGTCGATCTTGTCGGTGACCGGCGCGCGGACGCCGGCGATCGCCTGCCACGCGAAGCGCGTGCTGCTGTCGTCGACCAGATCCGGGAAGTCGGCACCGAAGCGCCAGGAATCGGCCTTCACGCGGGCGACACCGGCACCACCGCCGACGAAGCCGCTGATGCCCTTCTCGTCACCGAAGTCGAGCAGAGCGTTGACCATGAAGCTGAGAGCGCTGGTGTTGCCGGTGCGCGAGTTCTTATACTCGCCCGGCAGCGCGCCGCCGACGGCAATCGTGTTGGTCAGCTTCTCGACTTCGGAACGCTTGTAGCCGACTTCGCCTTCCACGCGGACAGGACCGAAATCATAACCCGCGACGCCGTCGACATCGAAGCCGACCTTCTGGTCGACCTTGAGGGCGCCACTGGTCGATCCAATGCTGTAGTGCGAGTCTTCGACGAGCATTGCGCCGCCTTCGACACCCACATACCACGCCTTGTCCTTCGCGAAGGCGGGACCGGCCAACGCGGTGGAGGCCAGCGCCACAACAAGGGCGAGCTTCCGCTGCATATTAATCCCCTTTCTATCAATTCCCGACTGGGAACGAAAAAAGCCTAACCAATGAGGAATATCCGCGCAAGCGCGCATATTCGGCACCTGTTGCACATTCGCCACACTCGAATGGCCGTCGTTGATGTCCTCCCCGGCAGACTTCCCGAAAACCCATCGATCGCCAATCGGTTTCCCCCCGTCGCAAAAAAATCAGATCGCGACGAGACCGTGGTTTCTGAGCGCAGCGAGGATCGCAACGATCGCAGCCCGCGATTCTGCGTCCGAAACGGTTCCTCCGGCGGGGTCCGCGATGGCCGACTGTTGCACACTCACCACTTGCCGTCCTCCGACGATAACCCGCTGGGCGACGACATCGCCCATCCTCCACAGCGCGCCATCGAACCAGACGAACAGCTTGTCGGCATTCGACCAAAGGATCATCCCCGCCCTGCCCGCGACGAAGCGCCATCCGCCCTCCGTCCAACTGGCCAGCGCATCCGGCTGACCGGCCCATGCGCCCGTGGGGGCCGCGCCGGTGATCCAGCACTGCCCCGGAACCGGGGCCGAAGGCGGGTCGTCCACCGCCACCGCCTCCACCGCGGCCTGAAGCAGCGCGTCGATGCGGGTCAGGGCTTCGTTGTGGAACAGCTCTTTCTGCGCCTGACCGGGCGCGATGAAGGGCAGCGCGAGGCGGGCGGTGGCGTCGGACATCTCAGTCTCCCAGCGGCAAGGTGAAGGTGGCGGGCGGCAGCGAGGCGGCACTGGTGCCCACCTGCGCGACCGACAGGAAAAGCGCGCCCTGCCCCAGCCCCGCGAGATCGGCGGCCGAAAGCGTCGCCGAGGGGATCGCCGTCTCCAGCATCAGCGGTGCCGGGCCGGAGCGGCCGGCGGTGAGGCGATACCGTTCGCTCTCCTCGGCGAGCGGCGCGTCGGTGTCGTCGAGCCGGTCCCAGCCGATACGGCTCCGGCGCGTCCAGCCGATCTGGATCGAGCCATCGGCCTCTCTCGTCGCGGTGAGCGCCGCCGGCGCGGGCGGGCGGAGGGCGCGGGCCTGGAAGAGGATATCCGCTTCGCTCGCCGCCTCGTCGCCGATCCCGCTCGCGGCGATGCGGATCGTCCCGCCGGTCTGCCCGGCCGGAAGCGTCCAGGAGAAGAGCTTGTCCGGCTCGATCAGCACGAAGCTTTCGCCCGCGACATGGCCGGCCGTCGCCCATTCGCTCCCGCGCCGCCCCCGCAGAAGGCCCGAGAGGCGGAACAGGCGCGGCCCGATCTGCTGCGCGGAGGCGAACTGGACCAGCTCGTCGCCGATCAGCGCGAGATTGGCCGAGGCGGATGCCCCCACGGCGTCGCTGCCCACGAGCGCCATCGCATCGTTGAGCAGTTCGACATCGACCGTCGACACCATGTCGCGCAGCATCGCGCCGCCGGGCGGGAGCGCCGTCCGCGCCGTGCCCATCGCCGCCGGCGGAGCCGTCTGCCCGATCGCCTGCCAGCTTGCGCCGTCGTCGAGGCTCGCCAGCAGCGTCGCCCCGCGCCAGCCGGTCGAGGCGCCCGCCGCCGCGATCAGCAGCGCGGCGCTCGATGGCGCGTCATGGCCGAGCGAGGGCAGGTCGAGCAGCGCGAGGCTGGTCGGCCCCGCCAGCAGATCGGGCTGGCTCAGCGCCTTTCCGGGATTGGCGGGCGGCAGGCCGGCATTCACCGATTCCGGCAGGCGCTGCGCGGTGAGCGTCACCCGCATCGTCTCGAAGGCGCGCTCGGTGACGCGCCAGGCGCCCGTCTCGCCCGGCAGCTCGATCAGCGCGCCAGCGGCCAGATCGAGATGCCGCCATGGCAGCGTGACGGTGGCGGTGGTCCGCCCCGCCCATTCGCGCGCCAGCCGCGCCTCGCAGATGCCGCGCGCGGCGGACGCGTCGACGGCGGCGGCGAGGCTCAGCGTCCCGACGCGCCGCGCCGCCGCCTCGCGCCGGGCGCTCTGCGAGCCGATCTGCCAGTCGCGCGCAGGATCATAATAGCTGATCGACAGCGCTTCGTTGAGCGTGCCGGCCGCCTGCCGGTCGAGGCTGAGGCGCGGCGCGGCCTTCCCGTCGGACGCGCTGCCGAGATCGGCCGCCGGGATCAGCACGGGTGCGGCGCTCTCGTCGACCAGCAGCAGCCCTTCCGCATCGTCCGCGAAGGCGACCGGCAGCGCCGAGGCCAGCCCCTCGATCGCGCCGCGCAGGCTGTCGCCGGTCGCGGCATAGCCGATCAGCGAAGGCCCGTCCGCCCCGCCCACCTCGCCGCCCGACAGGTCCGCCGCGATCGCGCCGAGCGTCACCGGGCCGCCATCCGCCTCCACCTCGAAGCTGAGCGAGGGGATGCGGTTGCCGAAATCCGCCAACTGGAGATCCTCGAACACCGCATAGGCAAGGCCCCGGTGGGCGGGCGTGGCGTCGATCCCCTCGGCGGCGGCGATCAGCGGGTCCGCCGCCTGCGTCTCGTCGCCGGGATGGAGGCGGAAGGCGCCGATGCTCCCCTTCCAGTCCCCCGCCGCGCCGCGCAGCAGCGAGCCATCCGCCCAGATGCGATGCACCGCCCGGATCGGCCGCGCCGACAGCGCCACCGCGAAGGAGGCGGAATAGGAATAGCTGGTCGTGCTCGGCCGCCCCTTGCCGCCGCCGGAGGTCTGCTCGCTCTCCTTGAGGTCGGTCGCCCAGATCACGCTGCCCGCGACGCGCATCGTGCCGAACAGGCGCGGCAGGTCGGTGCCGTAGGAGGAAGCCTGCACCGCGAGGCTGTCGAGCCGCGCGCCCTTGGCGGCCTTGGGGCTGAACAGGCCCTGGTCGATCGAGTTGCCGACGAGAGCGCCGATCGCGCCGCCGATCGGTCCCCCGATCAGCGAGCCGACGGCGGTGAGCACGAGCGTCGCCATGCATATCCTTTCAGGGTTTGCGCCAATGGCCGAGTTGCGGCCAGGGCGGCGCGCCGGGCGCCTCGGTGACGCGGCGGAGGCCCGCGTCGGCGTGGACGAAGCCGCGATCGGTGAGGATCGCGAGGTGGAACTGGAAAAGGCCGGGGCGGAGCAGCAGCAGGTCGCCGGGCCTCGCCTCGCCATCGGCCGGACGAAGCCCCGCCGCCGCGATGCCATCGAGCAGATCGGCCAGCCGACCGCCCCGGAGCGCATAGCCGGCGGGCGGCTCCGCCACGCCATAGACCAGCGCCGCGACGCCGATGCAGTCGAGCCCTGCCTCCACCGAGCGACCGTGCAGCCGGAAGCGCGCGCCGACGCAGCCACGCGCCGACGCGACGATCCGCGCCTCGGCGGGGTTCATCCGCCGGTGCCGTAGCGGGTCAGCAGATCATTGCCGGGAAGATAGGGCTCGCCCCGGAAATTATCGGCGTTGAAGAAACGGTTGCGGCAGGTATCGAACAATCGATCGCAACCCTCGGTGAGTTCGACCAGCGCCCCCGCCTCGACCGGACAGGCCGGCGGATCGCGCAGCGTCAGCGTCACGCCGTCCGATGCGGCGACGAGCGCCGACAGCCCCGCATTCCCCCCGTCCAGCCAGCGCAGCCGCCCATAGGCATAAGCCCCCGCCGACGGCTCGGCGTTATCAAGCGTCAGCAGCGAACCCGCCGCCGCGACCACGCGCGCCGTCCGCTGGCGGAAGGCAAGGTCGATCCGGCAGCGCGCATCGCCGAGCGACGCCCGGCAGTCGGGCGAGGTCTGCTCCACCACCGGGCGTTCGAGCAGCGCCGTCGGCCCGCGCAGTTCGGCGGTGAAGGCGCCATCCTGGATCGACACGTCGCCGATCTCGCCCCGCGCGATGGGGAGCGGATCGGCCGCCGGATCGCTCCAGTCCACCGCGAACAGGCTGAGCGCCGCGCCGTCCCACCGCCCCACCGCGAGATCGTCGGCGGTGATCGCGTCGGCGGTCAGCGCGCCGTCGACGTCGAGCGTGTCGACGTCGAACCCGTCCGACTGGCGCACGGCCGAGGGCAGCATTCCGGGGCTGGCGCCGTAGGGCACGCCGCCGATGGTGAGCGTGCGATCGTGCGTGGTGAAGCCCATGGTCACGCCGTCCGCCCGGTCGAGCCGCCAGCACAGCGCCATCGTGGTCAGCTCCTGCCCGAGCCAGTCGAGCCCGCTCATGCCTCGCGCACCTCGATCAGCGGCACGCTCGGCGCCTCGCCCGCGAGGAAGGTGGAGCGGCTGACCTCCAGGCTGTCCGCCTCGAAGCGGACGGGCACGTCGAACAGGAAGCCCGCCGTCACCGCCGTGCCCGATGCGGGGGCGGTATCGAAAACGATCCGGCCGCCGGGCATCGGCGTCCAGCCGCCCGCCTGCTCCACACCGCCGACCGCGACGCGGATACTCCCGGCGACAGGCCGGGTGATCGGCCGGACCTGTGGGTCGTCGCCCCCATACAGCTTCGCCAGCGCGAAGCCGGTGGTGACGCCATCGCCCAGCCCCAGCGCCTGATCGGTGGGCGAAGGCGTCTCCCCACCCGAGCTGAAGTCGAACGGATCGCGGAAGCGGAAGGCCCGCGCCGCGCCCCGCCGCGCCCGGAAGAAGGCCAGCAAGGTCGCGATATCCGCCTCCGAGCGCACGCCCGGCCCGGCATCGAAGCGCATCCGCGCGTCCGCCCAGTCGGCATTGCGCTGCTCGGCGCCCGCGGCGGTGGTGACGATCGCGGTCGAGAAGGCGGGCGTCACGCTCGCATCGCGGCCGAGCGCCAGGGGGAAATCCACATCGTCGAAGGCTTGCACCGGCCCCTCTCCCACGTCGAAATAAGTGAACCCGTCGCGCGCCACCTGCGGCAGCGCCCAGACGAAGCGGCGCGGCACGCCCCGCGCCCGTGCCGCCTCCAGCGCGCCCGCGATGCGCGGCCAGTCGGCGGCGGCATCGGGGGCGTTGAGCACGAAGCCCGAGAAATAATCCTGCTGCGCCACCGGATAGCCGAGCCGCGTGGCCGCCGCCGCCGCGCCCCGCGCGCTGGCGCCGTCATTGCCGGCAAGCACCCAGTCATAATCCTCCAACTGGAGCCGGTCGAAAGCCGGGCTCGCCCAGCCGGCGGGCAGATTGGCACGCACCAGCTCCGGCATCGAAGGATCGAGCAGGGTCGGCAGATAGACGAGCAGCAGCAGCTCGGCGGAGGGCGCCACGGCGCGCACGGCCGCGGCGATCCCGGCGGTGGTCGAGGCGAGCAGCGCGCCCGCCGCGTCGAGCACCGCCTTCTGCCCCTCGTCGAGCGGCCCGGCGACGGAGAGGACGCGGTCGACATCGCTCCCCAGCGCCGCGCGGGCGGCATCGTCGTGGAGGCAGATGGTGCCGTCGGCACGCGTCCACCACCAGGGCTCGCCAAGCTGGAAATGGACCGCCCCCGCCTCCGCCGCCAGCGCCGCGAAGGCGCCCGCCACCGTGCGCAGATAGCCCATCGCCCCCGCATTCGCCGGGGACAGCAGCGTCGATGGCGGATCCCATCCGGTGAGCGCCTGCGATCCGTCCGCGGCCCGCTGCTTCCAGTCGTTCCAGCAATGCTGGTCGAGCAGCTCGTAGGACATGGACAGGATCACGGAGAAGCCCAGCGCCGCCGCCCGCTTCAGGAAATCGCGATGCCAGGCCGTCGCCGCGACGTTCAACGTGCCGCCGGCGAGGCTGATGAGGTGCAGCCCCGCGCCCTCGTTCCATTCGAGCCGGAAATAATGGCTCATCCCGACATAATGATCGATCGCGCCGCGATAGCCGAGGTGGAGCGCCTGCCTGAGCATCCGCGCCGGCGTCTGGTTATAGGCGTCGTCATAGCCGGTCGCGATCGAAACGCCGTGGGGCGGCACCAGCCCGTCCCCGATCGCCAACGTCGATCCCGCGCCGGCGCAGCTTATGCCGGTCAGCTCCGCCCAGGCTTCGGCGGGCGCGGCCAGTTCGCCCGCCGTGGCGGTGTAGCCCGGCGGCACCAGCGACAGGAACATCCGGTCGATATCGCCCGCCCACACCGGATCGGCCTGCCCCGGCAACAGGAAACCGCCCGAGAGCTTCGAGAAATCCAGCAGGATATCAGCGTCCTGCACTCCGCCCTTCGCATAGTTCCACAGCCGCACATACCAGCTCCGCGCGGCGCCCGAGGCGTCCCGCCCCTCGATGGTGAGCGTCGGCCCGTTGATCGCGTCGAGCGGCATCATGCCCCCCGAACGCCAGTGGAAGGCGAGCGTGCAGCCCCGGAAATCCCGCGCCGTCTCGTAGCGGAGCAGCGGGTGATCGACCTCGTCCGCCGCGTCCCAGATCAGCCCGGCGAGATCGTCGGTGCGGTAGAACACCGCATCGACGCGCAGCGCGTCGGGCGCGGTGGTCGTCACCGCCGCCATCATCGGGCGGGGGAAGTTGACCGTCCAGAAGCGGGGATCGAAGCGCTTGATCCAGCCGCCCGACTGCCGCCGCGCCCGCTCCGCATCGCCGTCGCCCGCGAGCCAGTAGCCCATGGCTCAGCGCTCCGCCTGCGCCAGCGCGCGGCTGACGGCGCGCGCCACCTGCCGGCTGGAGCGGGCCAGCGCCTGCGGCTCCGCACCCGACGGTGCGTTGACGTTGATCGCAACCCGCACCTCGCGCGACGGAGCGGCGCCAGCGGGGACGATATTGCCGGCGGAGGTCGGCACGAACAGCTCCGGCCCGCGCTCGCCGACCTGATAGGCGCGGCCCGGCGACACCGGCCCGCCGGTCGCCCGGCCGGGCAGCCCGAGCAGCGAGCCCAGCACGTCCGAGCCGAGCGAGACGAGCCCGCCGCCCTTGTCCGAACTTCCGCCGAACAGCGTGGAAAGCCCGCTCTTCACCGCCTGCGCGGCGATCTGGGAGAGGACGGAGAGCGCCGTCTTGCCCAGATCCTCGAAGCTCAGCTTGCCGGTGCGGATCGCCTTGGCGAGGCTGTTCTCGATCAGCGTCGCCGCCTTGCTGGCGCCCGAGCCCAGCGCGCCCTGCAACGAAGCCTGCATCGTCGCGGCATCTGCCGCGAAGCCGGCGGTGTCGGCGCGCACGCCGACCATCAGCGTCTCGATCGTGTCATCCATCGGGGAATTGCTCCTTCAAGGCGGCGATGACGGAGGCGTCGGGGGGCGGTTGACCCGTCCCCCCTCCGCCCGCGAACGCCGCCAGCAGCGTCTCCAGCTCCTGCGGCGTGGCGGCCCAGAACTCGTGGGGCCGCCAGCCGGCCAGCGCGCCGGCGATCCCCGCCAGCCGCGCCGCCGTTTCCGCGAACGTCATTTGCCCTTGATGATCTGGCCGAGCAGCGACCGCAGCAGCGGCGTCAGCGCGGCGAGGCCGGTCTGGGTGATAAGCTCGCCCAGCGCCTCGCGGGTCATCGCGTCGGGCTTGTCGACGATGCAGTGGAAGATCAGCGCCGCCGTGTCGGCGAGCGTGAGCTGCCCCGCCGCCGCCTTCTCGACCAGCGCGAAGAGCGGGCCGACATCCTGCTCGGCCGCGACCAGAGCCTGGAAGCTCGGGCGGACAGTGAGCGTCTGATCGCCGAGCGTGAGCGCGGTCTCGCCGCGCGCGGGGTTCGCCGGGGCACTCACTGGTTCACCACCGGGCCGGAGGACTCCAGCGCCAGCGTGTAGGCCCGCTCGCCGTTGAAATCGCCCGAATATTCGAGCTTGGAGAGCAGGAAGCGCCCCTGCATCGTCTCGCCGCTCTCGAAGCTGAGCTGATAGTCGTCGAGCGTGCCGGCGAGCGCGTTGGCCTTGAGCCGCGTCTCGGCGGCCGAGCCGGTGAACACACCGCTCCCCGCCACCGAGACGCTGCGCGTGCCGGCGCCGGACAGCAGCTCGCGCCAGCCGCCGCTATCCTTGTTGGTGATCGTCACCAGCTCGCCGCCGATGGAGAGCTGGGTGGTGCGGAGCCCGGCGACGGTCGCGTAGCCGGGCGTGGGCTGGCCATCGCCGACCTTGAGCAGGAAGGCGTTGCCGCTTTCGGCGGTCATGGGCATTCTCCTTGCAGTTGAGGTGGAAGCCCCTCCCTGGAAGGGAGGGGTTTGGGGTGGGTTCGTCCGAGGCGAGCGCAACGCGATACGGGGGCAGACCCACCCCCGGCCCCTCCCTTTCAGGGAGGGGAGAGCTATTGTTCGAGGGTACGGACACGGTAATCGATCCGCCCCGCCCACGGCCCGTCCGGGTCACGCACGACGCGGGCGCGGAGAAAGGCGAGGCTGACGATCCGCTGCCCGTCGAGCGCGCGCGGCATCGCCTCGATCGCGTCCTCGGCATCCGAGAGAAGCTGGTGGAGCCGCGCCGGCGTCCGCCCGTCGTCCCAGATCGCGATGCTGAGGCGATGCTCGCGGCCGCGTTCGGTCTTGGTGCTCCAGTCGGTCGTCGAGCCATCCGAGATGGCGATATAGGGGCAGGCGGCATCGGCCGGCGGTCCGTCATAGACCGGCAATCCGATGGCCTTGAGCGCCACCACCAGCGCGCGCTGGAGCGCGATCGCGGCGCCGCTCATCGGACGAGCCTCGCGAAGTCACGCAGCCGCGCGTCGGTGAGCGACCGCAGCGACAACGCCCGCCCGACCAGCCGGATGCCGCCCTCCGCCACCGAGACGGCGACATCGGCGGGCACCTCCGACGCGATCGCCGCCGCCGCGCGCATCTCCGCGCCGGACAGCGCCGCGCCGACGGCGGCCGCGAAGCCTGGGAAGTCGGTCATCGATCCTCCTCCACATCGAGAAGCAGGCGGTCGGACGCCGCCGGATCGGCCTCGACCGAGCGGACGGCATGGGCCACGCCCCGCCAGGTCAGCCGGTCGCCGGGAAGCACGTCGGCGCCGGAGCGGATCGTCGCCCGCCAGCGCGGCGATGCCCCCGGCCGATCGCCCTGCCCCCATGCCGCCGGGGTGGCCGGCGCCATCGCCGCCCAGACGGCAAAGCCCGCGCTCCACGCGCCGTCCGCCGCGCCGAGATCGTCGCGCTCGCCCGAGCGCCGCTGGAGGGTCACGCGTTCGGCCAGCGTGCCCGCGAACTCCGCGCCGCTCATGCGAGCCGCATCCGTCGCCACGGCCGCCACAGCGCCGCGACCACGGCCGGCGGCGTGTCCGTCATGACGTCACGATGCGCGTAGAGATGCGCGACCAGCCGCAGCACCCCCTGCCGCAAGGCCTCGGGCAGCGACGGCCAGTCCGCCGCGAGGCCCGCCCGGTAGCCGACCAGCAGCCGCGACGCCGAGACCGGCGCCGAGAACCGCACCCAGCCGTCTCCCGCCGCATCGATGTCGATGGCGTAGGCATCCACCGCGAGCGGCGTCGCCACCGCTCCGATATCCAGCGTCGCCACCGAGCCGATCGCCGTCACCGGCGTCGCGGGGAGCCTCTGCCAGCCCGGACCGGGAACGGCCGGGATGGCATCGCTCCGATCCGCCGCCAGCAGCGCGAGCCCGGTGAAGCGCTCGCACACCCCGATCGCCGCGCCGATCAGCGTCTCGATCAGCGCGTCCTCGTCGGCGGCATCCACGCGCAGCAGGGCCTTGGCGTCGGCCAGCGCGCCGTCCGGCACGCTCATCGCCCCGCCTCCAGATCGAGCGCGCGGATCAGCGTCCGGTCGTCGGCCAGCGTCACGCGGTTGAGCAGGCGATACCGCTCCCCCGCCACGCCGCCCGAGATGCGCGCTCCGGTCGAAGCCTCGCCCAGCACGGGATCGAAGCGCAACCCCTCCGGGATCGAGGCCCAGTCGCTCTCGACGATCGGCACGCCGAGCAGCGCCGCGCGCGGCCAGTGGATGGAATAATCGAACGTCGCGCCGGGCGACGTGGTGACAGCAGCATGAATGGGGCGCATGATCGACACTCCCGACGGGAAACAGGCACAAAAAATCCGGCCGAGGGGGTCGCCCCCGGCCGGACATGTCGGGCGATCGAAGGATCAGGCCGCCGCGAACTTCAGCAGCTTGATCGCCTCCGAGTTGGAGACCTGCCCGCCCACGCGCCGCGTCGCGTAGAAGTGGACGAAGGGCTTGGCGGTGAACGGATCGCGCAGCACCGCCGTCTCGCCGCGATCGGCGATGAGATAGCCCGCCTTGAAGTTGCCGAACGCGATCGGCGTCGAGCCCGAGGCGATGTCGGGCATGTCGCCCGCCTCGACCACCGGATAGCCGAGCAGCGTGTCGGGCTGGCCGACGGCGAGGCCGGGCTGCCAGATGAACGCGCCGTCCGCCGTCTTCATCTTGCGGATGAAGGCGAGCGTGAAGCTGTTCATCACGAACACCGCGCCGCCGCGATAGGGCGCGCGCAGCGACTGGACGAGGTCGATCAGGATGTCCTCGGGCGAGGCCGCCGGGAAATCGCCGTCCACCCCGGTAGCGAGATACTGGAGCGTGCCGAAGGGCCGCGCATCATCGTCCTGCGCCGCGATCGGGGCCTTGAGGAAGCCCTTGGGCTTGTTGACGCCGTCGCCGTTGACGAAGGCCGCCCCTTCCGCGCGGGCGAACTCCTGCCCGATCTCGCCGGCGAGCCAGGTCTCGACGTCGAACGCCGCGTCGTCGAGCATCTGCTGGGTGGCCGCCGGGTTGGCGAAGAGATCGCCCATCGAGGGCGCGATCTCGGCGAAGGTCGGCGTCGCCGTCTCGGCACGGGCCGCATCCTCGGCCGCCCAGCCCGAGGCGAAGCCGCCCACCGCCACCAGCTTGCGATAGCCCGACGAGCCCACCCGCACCACATTGGCGATGCCGCGGATCGGCGACTGGCTGGCGAGCGTCGAATCCACGGCGGCATCGATCTCGGTCGGGACGGCATAGCCACCGGTGGCCCCCGTCGCGCCGTCGAGCGCCTTCACCTCCAGCGCGGCGGTGTTGCCGTGGCGGAGATAGCGGTCGACGAACTGCTTGGTTTCCGGCGCGCGGGTGCCGGCCCCGGAGAGCGCGGGGCGCGCGGCGGCGATGGTGGCGCCGTCGAGCTTGGCCTTGAGGTCGGCCATGCCGGCGCGCAGCTCGGCGATGTCCTCGGCGCCGGCGAAGCTCGCCTCCAGCGGATCGGCCTTGGTCTCGATCATGCTCTTCTCCTCGTAAGTGACGGACGTCATTCGCTTTCCTCCTCGTGGACGGCATGGACGCGGGCGCCCGGCTGCATCGGGAAGGTGACGAGCGAGACCTCGACCAGATCGAGGTCGGTCAGCTCGCGGCCACCCGGCCGGTTCTGCTTGGCGCGGACGCGGTATCCGAAGCTCAGGCCCCCCACCGCGCCGTCCCGCAGGAGCGCGGCGGCCTCGGCGGCGTGTCGGGCTTCGGGGGTGAAACGGCCGATGACGCGCAGGCCCCGCGCATCCTCGGCGAGGCTCTCGATGCGGCCGATCGGGCGGCCGGGCTGGTGCTGCCAGAGGAGCGGAATGCCTTTCGGCCCCGCCACCACCGCACGGCCGAAAGCGCCGCGCCGGATGACGTCGCCGCCGCGATCCGCCTTGTCGAACAGCGCGGCATAGCCCGCGAAGCGCAGCCGCTTCATGGCCGCACCAGCGCGACGAGCCCGAGCCGCACCGCCAGCCCCAGCATCAGCAGCGCCAGCACCACGCGCACCACCCAGCCGACAACGACATCCCGCGCCGTCCGCTTGGCATCGCGCCATGCCGACAGCAGCTCGCGGAGCTGGTCGAGATCGGCGCGCGCCCGCGTATCCGCGAGGCCGAGCCGCTCCAGCGCCCGCGCGGCGCCCAGTTCGCTCGCCTCCTCGGCCAGCGCACGGAGCGTCAGGAGATCGCCTCCCTGCTCGCGGCCCTGCTCCATCAGGCGGGCGAGGACCGCGCTCTCGGTGTCGGCGCTCATGCCGCACCTCCGCGCGGGCCGAAGCCCAGCATGGCGCGCTTCTCGTCCTCGCTCAGGAAGTCGGCGGCGGTGACCTGGCTCCACAGCGCCTGCCGGTCGACCGCCAGCGCGGGGATGGAATCGAGGTCCATCGCGAACTTCAGCTCGGGCCACCACACGCCGAGCGCCGTCCCGATCGCGTCGAGAATCTTGGCGGCCAGCGGCAGGATGGTGAGCCGCCACAGCGCGCGATTGGCCTCGCTATAGTTCGCATAGGTGTTGTCGCCCGGCAGCCCGAGCAGCATCGGCGGCACCCCGAAGGCCAGCGCGATCTCGCGCGCGGCGGCGGCCTTGAGGTTGTTGAAGTCCATGTCGGCCGGCGTGAGGCTCAGCGCCTGCCATTTGAGCCCGCCCTCCAGCAGCATCGGCCGCCCGGCATTGCCCGAGCCCGTATAGCTCGCGTCCATCTCGGCCTTCAGGCGCTCGAACTGCTCGGGGCTGAGCGTCGCCCCGTCGCCCGTCTCGTAGACCAGCGCGCCGGACGGCCGGGCGGCATTGTCGAGCAACGCCTTGTTCCAGCGCGTCGCGGCATTGTGGATCGCCACCGGCCCGGAAGCCGCGCCGAGACAGCCCAGACCATAATGATCGTCGAGCGGGTTCAGCGTGCGGATGTGGATCAGGCCTGGCCGGCCATCGGCGGGGGCGGCCGGAATACGCATCGAGGCGCCACTCGCCCGGTAGAGATAGGCGGCGGGCCAGCCGGTCGCGTCGGCCTCGATCGTCAGGCGTTCCGGCCGGAGCGCATAGAGCATCGCCGGCGCGCCGTCCGCGTCGGTCAGGATCTGCACATAGGCGTCGCCGTGGAGCAGGAGGTGCGTCGCCGCCGTCTCGATCAGCCCGGTCAGCAGGCGGACCGCCGGATGCCCCTCGGGCGTGGCGTCGACGGCGATGCTCCCCGCGCCCTCCGCCACGATGCGCACCGCGCGCTGGGCGATGGCGTTGCCGAGATAGGCCGCGCGCACCTGCGCCTCATAGCCGCTCGGCCAGTCGCCGCCGGGGGGCTGGAACAGTGTGCCGAGGGCGCGCGTCAGCGCCGGCCGCGCCTGGGGGCGGGCCGCCTTCCATCCGAAAAGCCGCATGATCGTCTCCTGAAGAAGAACCTTAAAGCCGCCGCACCTGCGGGCGTCCGCCGCCCGTCAGCATCAGTGCGGTCAGCGCCCAGACGAGCGCATCCGCCCGGTCCGGCGAGCGGCCGGGGCCAGCATAGCCGCCGCCCATCAGCAGCCCCGCCATCTCATCCTCGAGCTCGGGCAAGCCGCCGACATGGCGCACCCGCCCCTGCGCGTAGAGCATCGCCACCGGCTCGGCCCGCGCCGCCTTGCCCTGCCGCGCATGGACGAGCTGAACGGGCAGCCGCGAGTCCGCCGCGCGCAGCACGCTTTCAACCATCGCCCCGCCATTGTTCGCCTCGGCGACGATCCGATCGGCGCGGTGTCGCTCGGCGGCCGACGCCACGGCGCGCGCCCAGCCCTCCGGCCCGAGCCCCTGCACGCTCGCATCCTCGATCACATGGCCGACGCCCTCCGCATCGAGCGCGGCAACCACGATCCCGCACGCATCCGAGCCCTCGCCCGCCCCCGCCGGGGGATCGACCCCGATCACGACGCGGACCGCCTCCGGCGCCGCGCGCACCCGGCACCGCTCGATCAGCTCGCGGCTCCAGAGCGCGCCCTCGACCTCCTCGATCAGTTCGCCGTCCAGCTCCTGCCGCCCGAAGCGCGTGCCGCCATAGGCCTGCTCGACCGCGCCCAGGAAATCCGGCGGCAGGTTCGCGCGGTTATCCACGCTCCGCCCGCCGGTGACCGCGACATCCCCCCGTCCGACCAGCGCCCGCACCAACGGCACCGGGCGCGGCGTGGTGGTCGCGACGACGCGGGGCCGCTTGCCCAGCCTCAGGCCCAGCATCAGATTGTCCCACGCCATCGGGCCGTGCGGCCATTTGGCGATCTCGTCGCACCAGCCATGGCTGTGCTGCGGCCCGCGCAAGCCCTCGGGCTCGGCGGCGGAGTAGAGCATCGCCACCGCGCCGCTCGGCCATGTCAGCCGCCGCAGCGACGGCTCCCACACCGGGCGGGCGGCGTCGGGCGCGATCGCGAGAAGGCCGCTTTCCCCCTCCACCATCACCGCCCGCGCCTCGGCCAGCGTGCTGCCCACCAGCGCGATCCGGGCGCCGCCGTCGGCTTCGGCGATGGAGCGCACCCACTCCGCCCCGGCCCGCGTCTTGCCGAAGCCGCGCCCCGCCAGCAGCAGCCAGATGCGCCAATCGTCATGGTCGGGCGCAAGCTGCTCCGGCCTCGCCCAGAAGCGCCAGTCCGATCGAAGCGCCTCGGCCTGCGCCACCGGCATCAGCCGCAGCATCCGCGCCCGCTCCGTATCGGGCAGGCGCGCGAGATCGGCGGCGGTGTGCGTCTCGTCCCTCCGCATCGTCCACTCCATTTCGTTTCGATACTTCTCGCCAGCCCTTCGCCCGACCGCATTGGGAACCCAGCCCCAACATCATGCCGAACCCACTCGGCACATCGCCCCTCCTTCGTCATCCCGGCGGAGGCCGGGATCCATTCGCGCAGCGCCCGATAGTCTCGCGGAGCGGGAATGGATCCTGACCTTCGTCAGGATGACGGACCGGAAGCCCCCTACTCCGCCTCATCCCCACCCAGCCGCCGATGCATCTCGGCGAGCTTGCGCGCGAGCCAGTCGCGGGCATTCTCCCCCTCCTCGCGCACGCCCGGCCGCGCCGCCATCGCGGAGGCCCGGTGCGCGGTCAGCAGCGCCATGCCGAGCCGGTCCGAATATTCGACCGTCTCGCTGCCATCCTCGGATTTCTTCACCCGCCGCGTGATGCCGAGCAGCGCGCGTTCCAGCATGGTGTGCTCAAGCCGCGCATAGCCTTCCGCCAGCGCCTCCCGCCACGCCGCCTCGAAGCCGGGCGAGCGGCGGCGCTCCCGATACGCACTGCCCACCGGCATCTTCGCCTTGCGCTCGGAGGCGGCGACGTTGGACGTCTGGGCCAGCGTTTCGAGGAAGGTCCGCTGGCGCGCCTGCGTCCAGCGACGCGGCGCTTTCTTCTTCGTCACGGTCATGGGGCAAGCCCTCCAGACATGCGAAGGGCCGGACACGGTGTCGCCACCGCCCGGCCCCAAACGCAATTCTCTAGCTTGCCCTGCTTATGTCACATCAGCGGTTCGCTGTCAATATGAAAAACACCAAACAGGTTCGTCATGCTTCACTCATGGCGCTTTCCAGCGCCTCGCTCGCCTCGACCCAATCGACCTCGACCGCCTCCAGCAATCCCTCGACGCTGCCGCGCCGCTTCATGAGCTGGCCCATCGTCATCAGCTTGAGCGTGGGGGCCGGCGTGCCGGCCAGCGCCTCGTCGATCTCGCCGAGCTGCTTCTGGAGGCGGGCGATTTCCGTCTCCGCCTCCTTCACGCGCTTGCGCAGGCCCTGCGTCGCCTCGCGCCGTTCGGCCGCCGCGCGGCGATCCTCCTTGCGGTTCCCGCCGGACGCCGCCGAGGCCGCGCTCGCCTTGGTCGCGTCGCTGCCGCCGGAGATCACGAACTTCGCATATTCCTCCAGCGTCCCGTCGAACTCCTTGACCGCCCCGCCGTCGACCAGCAGCAGCCGGTCGGCGACCAGCTCCAGCATATGCTTGTCGTGGCTGACCAGCACGACCGCGCCGCGGAACTCGGCCAGCGCCTGGACCAGCGCCTCGCGGGTATCGACGTCGAGGTGGTTGGTCGGCTCGTCGAGGATGAGGAGGTTCGGCGCCGAGTGCGTCACCAGCGCCAGCGCCAGACGCGCGCGCTCGCCGCCCGAGAGCTTGCCGACCTTGGTCAGCGCCTTGTCGCCCGAGAAGCCGAAGCGCCCGAGCTGCGAGCGCACCGCCACCGGAGTAGCGCCCTTCATGAGGCGACCCATCAGGTCGACGGGCGTCTCGGTCGGGTCCAGCTCCTCGACCTGATACTGGGTGAAATAGCCGACGTTGAGCTTGGGCGCGCCGGTCATCACGCCGTCCATCGGCTTCAGCTCGCCGGCGAGCAGCTTGGCGAGCGTCGACTTGCCGTTGCCGTTGCGGCCGAGCAGCGCCACCCGGTCGTCCGGGTCGAGCCGGATGCCGAGCCGCGTCAGGATCGGCTTGCCCGCCTCATAGCCGACGCTGGCATTGTCGAGCGTGAGCAGCGGCGGCCGCAGCCCTTCCGGGTTCGGGAAGGAGAAGGTGAGCGAGGGATCGTCCGCCACCGCCGCGATCGGCTGCATCCGGGCGAGCGCCTTGACGCGGCTCTGCGCCTGCTTGGCCTTGGACGCCTTCGCCTTCCAGCGATCGACGAAGGCCTGCAACTTCTCGCGCTCGGCCTGCTGCTTCTCGCGGGCGGCGGTCTGCTGGGCGGCGCGCTCGGCGCGCTGGCGCTCGAAGGCGTCGTATCCGCCGACATAGAGCGTCGTCTGCCCGCGATCGAGGTGGAGGATATGATCCGCCACATTGTTGAGCAGATCGCGCTCGTGGGAGATCAGCAGGATCGTGCCGCGATAGGCGCGGAGATAGCCCTCGAGCCACATCACCGCTTCAAGGTCGAGGTGGTTGCTCGGCTCGTCGAGCAGCAGCAGGTCCGGCCCGGTGAACAGCAGCGAGGCGAGCGCGACGCGCATCCGCCAGCCACCCGAGAAGCTCTCCATCGGCCGCGCCTGCATCGCATCGTCGAAGCCGAGGCCCTTGAGGATGCGGCCCGCGCGCGCAGGCGCGGTGTGGGCGTCGATGGCGTTCAGGCGCTCGTGGATCTCGGCGATGCGATGCGGGTCGTGCGCGGTCTCGCTCTCGGCGAGGAGCTGGGCGCGCTCGGTGTCGGCTTCGAGCACCGTCTCGAACGGCGTCATCGGGCCGCCGGGCGCGTCCTGCCGCAGATAGCCGAACTTGGCGCCGCGCGGGATGTCGACCGATCCGCCGTCGGGCTCGATCATGCCCGCCAGCGCCTTCATCAACGTCGACTTGCCCGCGCCGTTGCGGCCGATGAAGCCGACGCGCGCGCGCTGCGGGATGGCGGCGGAAGCGCCCTCGATGATGGCGCGGCCGCCGAGGCGCACCGTGATGTCCTTGAAGCTCAGCATGGCCGCGCGGTTAGCAGGGCGCGGCGGCGAGCCCAAGCCCGTTATGCGGCGATGCGGTTGCGCGGCGGAGCACACGCCCCGCCGCACTCCATGCCATCAGAGGTTGGAACCGCCGCTCACTTCGATCGAGCGGCCGTCGATCCAGCGCGAGCGATCGGACGCGAGCAGCGCCACCGCGTCGGCGATATCCTCCGGCTGGCCGATTCGCTTCAGCGCCTGCATACCCTTCACGAATTCGCGGCTTTCCTCGGTGCCGAGGAAGTCCTGCGCCATGTCGGTGTCGATCGCGCCGGGGGCGATGGCGTTCACGCGGATGCCGCGCGGCCCCAGTTCCTTGGCGAGGTTGCGCGTCAGCACCTCGACCGCGCCCTTGGTCGCCGAATAGATGGCCGTGCCGTCGAACGCCACGCGCGCGACCACCGAGGAGAGGAAGATCACGCTGCTGCCCTCGCCGAGGATCGGCAGCAGTTGCTGGACGAGGAAGAAAGGCGAGCGGACGTTCACCGCGAACTGACGATCGAAGGATTCGACCGTCTGCGTCTCGATCGGCTGCATCTCGGCGATGCCGGCATTGGCGACGAGCACGTCCAGCCGCGCGATGCCAAGCGCCTTGACGGCATCGGCCAGCTTATGCCCGCCATCCGGGGCGGCAAGATCGGCGCCGAGCACGTCGGCCTGGCCGCCCTTGGCGCGGATTTCGGCCGCCAGCGTATCGGCGGCATCCCGGCTGGCGCCATAATGCACGATCACGCGCGCGCCCAGCTCGGCAAGGCGCAGGGCCGTCGCGCGGCCCAGGCCCCGCGAGGCGCCGGTGACGAGAGCGACACGGTTGGACAATTCGGACATGATATTGCTCCATCGAAGAGGAGCCGCTGAGATAGACCCGCCTTGCCCGGCCCCAACCAAACGACTTCTATACCGGCCGTTATAAAAACTCGCCATCCCCCTCCCCGAGGCCCGCCCGGAGAGGGGAACAGCCCTTACCGGAACGGCGGTTCGTCGAACGAACGCAGCTTGCGCGAGTGGAGCTTGGTGCCCTCCGAGCGCAGGATGTCGATCGTCTCCAGACCGATCCGCAGATGCTGCGAGATCGCCCGCTCGTAGAAGCGGTTGGCCTGGCCCGGCAGCTTGATCTCGCCATGGATCGGCTTGTCCGACACGCACAGCAAAGTCCCGTAAGGCACGCGGAAGCGATAGCCCTGCGCGGCGATGGTGGCCGACTCCATGTCGATCGCCACCGCGCGGCTCTGGTTGAAACGCAGCGCCGAGAGCGTGTAGCGCAGCTCCCAGTTGCGATCGTCGGTGGTGACGACGGTGCCCGTGCGCAGGCGGCGCTTCAGCTCGTCGCCGCTCTCGCCCGAGACGCTCTCGGCCGCCGCGAACAACGCCTGCTGCACCTCGGCGATCGGCGGGATCGGGATCTCCACCGGCAGCACGTCGTCCAGCACATGATCGTCGCGCAGATAGGCGTGGGCCAGCACATAGTCGCCGATCGTCTGCGAGGGACGAAGCCCGCCGCAATGGCCGATCATCAGCCACGCCTCGGGGCGGAGCACCGCGAGATGGTCGCAGATCGTCTTGGCGTTGGACGGGCCGACGCCGATGTTAACCAGCGTCACGCCGCGGCCGTTCGGGCCGATCAAATGATAGGCCGGCATCTGCACCTTGCGCCACGGCCCTTCGGCGATCGCGCGCTCGGGGTTGGGCGTGTCGCGCGTCACCAGCACATGCCCCGCGACCGAGAGCGCCTCATAGGGGCTGTCCGGCTTCTTCAGCTCGGCGAGCGCCCAGGCGACGAACTCGTCGACATAGCGGATATAGTTGGTGAACAGGATGTAGGGCCGGAAATCCTCGGCCGGCGTGCCGCTATAATGCTTGAGGCGCGCGAGCGAGAAATCGGCGCGCGGCCCCTCGAACAGCGAGAGAGGCCGGGTCGGATCGTTGGCGAGCGCGAACTGGCCGTCGGCGATCTCGTCGCCGATGTCGGAGAGGCGGACGCTCGGGAACCAGCGCGCCAGCTCCTGCGGCACGGCGCCGTCGAGCGACAGCTCGTCCGAACCGTCCAGCACATAGGGATAGGGGATTTCCTGATCCGACAGGCCCACCGACACGCGCACCTTATAGTCGCGCACCAGCAGCGTGAGCTGGTCCTCCAGATAGCGGCGGAACATGCGCGGGCGCGTGATGCTGGTCGCATAGCTGCCCGACTGGTTCAGGCGGCCGAAGGCGCGGGTGATGCGGGGATGCCCCTCCGCCTCATAATCGACGCGCAGCTCCGGGTAAGCGAACATGCCGCGACCGCGCGCCTCGGTGTCGGGCAGGGTCCGGTCGGAAAGATAGGCCGCAATCGCGCGACGCAGATTGGTGACGGAACGCTCGTGGCGTTCGATCAGCTCGTCGAGGATCGCGGGGATGTCCTGGATCGTGGTGTTCAAGCGGAAGGTCTCCTTCTCTTTTGTTGTTGGCGGATGCTTCGCACCTCGCAGGCCGGCGGTTAGCCGTCCGTTCCCCGCCCTAGCGCAAAATTGTGGCAAGGGGGAGACGGCGCGGGCACGGGCCGCCTCCCACGTCCGGTCAGGGCGCGATGGTATAGGTGACGGTGAGGCGGACTTGCGTCTCCACCGGTTGCGGCGTGAGCTTCACCGGCACGGGCGGCGGCGGTGGAGCCGCCGACGGGGCACGCATGGCGCTGACGACGACCTCCTCCCCGAGCGCGCGCGGCTGGGCGTCCCCGACATAATAGAGATTGCCGAGCCGTACGCCCGCCCCTTTCGCGATCGCCTCGGCCTGCGCCCGCGCGTCGGCCAGCGCGGCGGCCGTCGCCTTGCGACGCGCTTCGGCATCGTCGGACAGGGTGAAGCCGCTCAACTGCACCTCACTGCCGCCGAGCCGGGCGATGAGGCCCGTCGCCGTTCCCGCCTTGTCGACGGGGCTGAACTTCAGCGTCACATCCATGTTGGCGATATAGCCGCGCACCGCGCACTCCCCTTCGGAGAGACGGCCACGGGCCTGCCATTCGTTCTGGCACTCCTTGTCGCGCGCCTCGACGACGGAGAGATTGCTGGTCCTGAGCGGCGCGCCTCCCGTCATCGAGGCGATGCCGCTCTCGATCGCCTCGCGCCGACTGGCGAGCACGCGCACCGCCGCGTCGGATGTCGCCCCCTCGCCCCGGATATGGAAGGAGAGCGAGGCGGTGTCGGGCGGAGTTCGGACGATGCCCGTGCCGGCCACCACGATGCGGGGCGGCGGAGGCGCCTCCTGCGCCATCGCAGGCGCCGAGGCAGCAAGCAGGAGCGCGGCCATCGCCGGCGCCGGACATGGCGATACGGTTCGACTCACAGACATGTCTCCACGGAAATTCCCCCTGGACGAGCAGACTATGGCCCGCCCAGGACACCCACAAGCGATCAGGACAAGCGATAGAAATCCGCCAGCCGATCGAGCGCCAGCGTCAGCACCACGCGCCCCGCCCGCGCGGGCCAGCCGAGCGCGCGTTCGGCCGTCTCCATCCCCTCGCCCGCGCAGACGATCCGCCAGAGCACATCCCTGAGCCCCGGCCCGACAGCATCGAGCGCCGCCTCCATCCGCCGCTTCGCCGCGATCTGGGCGAGCGTCGGGTCGAGCGCATCGGGCGCGCCCCGCGCCGTCGGGGAGCGCGGCGTCGCGTCCCAGCGCATCGTCACGCGCGGGGCCATCTCGGCCATCGTCCAGTCGCCGCGCAGCCGCTCGCCGGCCTCGAACTGGCGATCGCCGACGAGGCCCCGCGCCTTCAGCCAGCCGAGCGGCGACTCGGCGAGGTTGACGGTGACGCTCCGCGCCCGGCGCGCGCCCTTCCCCTCCCCGTCCTGCGGCAGCGCGCGCTCGGCGAGCAGGCGGTTCGCGCCGCCTTCCCGCCGGCAGCACCAGGCAAGGCCGGCATCGCCCAGCACCAGCCCCTCACCCGCGCGGCGGACCAGCCCCTTGCGCTCCAGATCCGCGATCAGACTGTCCGGCGCGACCAGAGGCCCCGCCGCCCATCCGCCCGGCCGCCGCCGGAGTCGCCTCCCCGCGCCGATCGCCTCGACTACCCGTTGGCCCTGCACGCTCAGCGGACGAATCATGAATTTTGTTCTCCTTTCGTTCCGGCTGGCATCAGATGCCACAAAGGCTATGATGTAGGAAAGCGAATAACCGGTTCGGTTATGGAGGCAGTATGATAACTCGCATCCGCGATGTGCGCCGTGCCAAGGGCATGACCCTCGCCGAAGTGGCGGAGCACTGCGAGCCCCCCACCACCGCGCAGACCATCGGTCGGCTCGAGACGGGCACGCGCACCGTGTCGGTCGGCTGGCTCAACCGCATCGCCAAGGCTCTGGGGGTGGAGGCCGCCGATCTGGTGCGCCTGCCCGATGTGGCGGACCTGCCGGTCGCCGCGATCCTCGGCGCCGGCGGGGCGGTCGCGCCGCGCCAGTCCTCGGTGGTGACGCCGCCCCGCCCCGAAGCGGGGGCGCTGGCGCTGATCGTCGAGGCCGGCCAGGGCGACTATCGCGCGGGCGATATCCTCTGGCTCGATCGGCTGGCCCCGGATGCGTTCGGCCAGGCGCTCAACCGCGACGTGCTGCTGCCGCGCCCGGCCGGGCGTTTCCTGTTCGGGCGGCTGATCGGGCGTGACCCGGATCGGCTGCATGTGCTGCCGCTGGCCGGCGGCGGGCGGCAGCAGGTGATCGCCGATCCGCCGTGGATCGGCGTCGCGACGCGGCTCGTGCGCTCGCTCGGCTGAGCGATTCGGATCTTCGGCGGGCAAGAAAAAAGGCGGCTCTCGACGAGGCCGCCTGTTGCCATGAATGGCGCGAGTGACGGGACTTGAACCCGCGACCTCCGGCGTGACAGGCCGGCGCTCTAACCAACTGAGCTACACCCGCGTATCAGCGTCCCACGGCTGGGACGATACACCTTCCAAGGCACCGGGGATACCCGATCCTGTTCCGGTAGGCGGGAGCCTGCCGGGCGGTTGCGGCGCCCAGACTCCAATACCAAATGGCGCGAGTGACGGGACTTGAACCCGCGACCTCCGGCGTGACAGGCCGGCGCTCTAACCAACTGAGCTACACCCGCGCTTTGGCACCCCATCGCTGGGGTGGAGGGGCCTCTAAGGGACGCTCCCCACCCTGTCAACGGCCGAGTTGGCCCCGTCCCAATCTTTCTTCGCCCGCCCCGCCAGCGTGCCGCGCTCGAACAGGAAACCCGCGATATCGGGCCTGCCCGCCGTATCGAGCACGGTGTGGATGATGATGAGCAGCGGCACCGCCAGCACCGCGCCCACCGTGCCCCACACCCAGCCCCAGAAGCTGAGCGCGACGAGGATCAGCAGCGGGCTGAGCGTCAGTTTCCGGCCCACGATCATCGGCGTGACGATGTTCGCCTCGATCAGGTGGAGCCCGACGAAGATCAGCGGCGGCATCGCGGCGGCCCAGGGATCGGCGAAGGTCATGAGCCCGCCCAGCCCGAGCAGCGCGGCGGCCGCGATCGGCCCGAGATAGGGCACATAGTTGAGCAGCGCGACCAGCCCGCCCCACATCAGCGGCGTCGGCAGGCCGAGCAGGTAGACGGCCCCCGCCACGATCAGCCCCAGCGTCACGTTGATGGTGGTGATGGTCGCGATATAGCGGGATGTCGCGTCGACCACGTCCTGGATCACGCGCGCCAGCGTCATGGCGCTGTCGAAGGTGGCGCGGCTGGTGATGGTGTGGCGGCGCGCCCGTGTCCATCCAGCGAGGAAGAAATAGATCACCAGCATCGCGAAGAAGATCTGGATGATCGCGAACGGTGCCGAGGTGGTCAGCAGCGAGAGCAGGGAGTTGGGCGTCTCGATCGTCACCGTGCGGGCGTGCGCCGCCTTGTGGAGCGCGATGGTGTTGGCCATCTCGTTGATCGATCGGTTCAGGCTCGAATAGACGTCGACCAGCGGGCGCACCGTGGTGCGGATACGGCCCAGCCGCTGGGGCAGCAGCGAGACCCAGTTGCTCGCCGGCACGACGATCGCCGCGATCGCGACGTTCGCGATGCCGAGGAAGAAGATCAGGCAGAAGAAGGCCGCCAGCCCCGACGGCACGCCGCGCCGCTCCAGCCATTCGAGCGGCGGCACCAGCGCGATCGCGATCACCAGCGCGGCGGTGACGGGCAGGAAGAACTCCGCCCCCGCCCGGAGCGCGAAGGGCAGCGCCAGCGCGAGGCCCAGCCCCAGCGCGAGCGCGATCGAGGCGAGCAGCCGGTCGCGATGATAGCCGCCCTCGGCCGCCGCGGCGGTCGCCTTCGATTCGGCGACGGAAGGCGCGGGTTCCGGCGCGGGCGCGGACGCCGTGAGGTCGGGCAATTCGCCCGCGTCCCCATTGTCGTTCGTCACGCCGTCCGCCTTGGACTGCCCCATCACCGCCGCCTTGCTCCACCGCCAGCCGCCCGGCCGCCTGTCCGCGCTTAGCACGACCGGCCGGGCTTCGCGATGTCGGCGCGAGACTTAAAAGGGGCGGCTCCCCAGGACGTTGCCGGGGCGGGCATAGCGGCAGACGAGGAAGTCATATTGGGAATTGCTGGCGATCGCGCAGCCCACCTCGCGCGTGTCGCGCCAGACCATCTGGGTGTAGTGGCCCACCGCCTCGAACGTCCGGCCATTCTGGTCCCAGCGGCGGACGCGGCGGAAGACGCGCTTTTCGTCGGACCAATATCCGATCATCTGGTCCACCCGATAGGCGCTGGCGGTGCCCATGAAGAGGTTCTCCCCCTCCCCGTTGTCGGGTTCGCCCATCGATCCGTAATGGATCATGGTGTTGATGCGCGCGAGGTGTACGGCCCAGCGCTCGGCATCGGCGGCGAGCTTCGCGCTCCACTGGATCGGCCCCACGCCGACAGCGGCGCGCTCGCTGTTGTGCGCGGCAAGCACGGTCGCCCGCTCGCCGAGCGTCATCCCCATCGAAAAGGCCGGCGCCGAAGGGAGCGCAGCCACCAACACCGCCAGCACGAAGCCAGAGCGCATCGTTCCGATCCTCGATTCCGTTGAAATCCGCGGCAACGATCAGGACCATCGGCCCGGAAGGGCCATCGCCGCCGCACCCCGCGACTCGTTCGCGCGAAGGCAGGGATCGCCTAAGCCCCACGTTGCAGATTGCAACCCTTCCGCCGCACGACAGGGCCAAGCAGAACACGCCTCGTCGCGCGGTTCGGTCATGTCATCGTCATGATCCCATTCCGCCGCCGTTCCGCAAAGGACACATACGCAACGAACCGATACACAAGCCGACTTGGCGACTTGTTCGAGGGACAAGGGCAGATCTTCGCAAACCGCCACCCTCTTCGGCAGGGACTGTGAGCGCATGACGTTAACAGACCGTTTACCGCGCCCGTCAGGACAGGCACGGTTCGACCATCGGCCTAGGGCGACAGAAACAAGGAAAAGGCGCCGACTCCCGGTCGGCCGATGGTGCGGGCGGTCGGGCTCGAACCGACACTCCTTGCGGAACCGGATTTTGAGTCCGGCGCGTCTACCAATTTCACCACGCCCGCGCAGCCGCTCGGCTGGAACGACGCCGGAGCGCCCTTCGCGGGCTCCTATGCAACAGGTGGAAGGCGAACGCCAGATGGAACGACGCCTCTCCCGCCGGACTTGACGACTACATCCGTAGTCATATACGACTACACCTGTAATCGATGGAGTCGTGCCCGGTGTCCGAGCGGATCAGCGAAGCGGAGCTTGTCGTGATGGAGGCGCTGTGGTCGGCTAACGAGCCGCTCACCGCCGCCGAAGTGACGGAACGCATCGACGCCTCCCGCGAATGGAGCGACCGGACGGTGAAGACCATGCTCGGCCGGCTGCTCGCCAAGGGCGTGCTGGCGCATGAGGAAGACGGCCGCCGCTATCTCTATCGCCCCGCGGTGGCGCGCGAACGCTATGTGGCGGGCGAGTCCCGCCGGCTGGTGGACCGCCTCTTCGGCGGCCGCGCCGCGCCGCTGGTCGCCCACCTCGCCGAGGGCGACGGCCTCACCCCCGACGACATCGCCGAGCTGGAAGCCCTCCTCAAGGAGCTGCGCCCGTGACCGAGTGGACCCTTCAGACCCTGATCGCCACCACCCTGCTGACGCTGCTCGTGCTGGCGCTGCGCAAGCCGGCGGCCGCCGCCTTCGGGCCGCGCATGGCCTACTGGCTGTGGGCGTTGCCCGCGCTGCGCTTCCTGATGCCGTCGCTGCCGGGCTGGCGGACGCTCTATGTGCCCGTTTTCCATATCGGCCACCAATATAAGCTCGTCGGGCTGGCCGATCATTCGAGCGCCGTGAAGATCGTCGCCGATCCGACCATCTCGCTCGCCCCGATGGCGCCGCTTCCATCGCTGCCGCCCGTCGTCGCGCCGTATCACCTGCCCTATGCCGAGATGCTGATCGCATTCTGGCTGGGCGGCGCGGCGCTGTGGTTCGGCTGGCAGATGCTGCGCTATTTCGGCTTCCTGCGCCATGCGATGCGCTCGGCCGTGCTGCTGACCCGCGAGTGCGGGGTCGACATCCTCGTCACCGGGCAGGTGGACGGCCCGGTCGCGGCCGGCGTCCTCAAGCGTCGCATCTTCCTGCCCGCCGACTTCATGCAGCGCTACAGCCCGGCCGAGCGGCGTCTCGCTCTGCTGCACGAGGGCGCGCATCATGACCGCAACGACATCCTCGCCAATCTGGTCGCGCTCTTCGTGCTGGCGCTCCACTGGTGGAACCCGCTGGCGCACAAGGCCTATCGGCTGTTCCGCGCCGATCAGGAGCTGGCCTGCGACGCCACCGTGCTGGCAGGCGTCAGCGCCGCCGAGCGCCATGCCTATGGCAGCGCCGTCCTCAAGTCCGTGTCCGCCCGGATGCCGGGCGTGGCCTGTGCGCTCAGCCACAAGGCCGAGCTGAAGCGCCGCCTCCAGACGATGGCGCGCCGGCCGGTCGGCTCAGCCCGGCTGTGGCTGGGCGGTGTGCTGGCGCTGGGTGCGATCGGCGCCGGGCTGCTGGTCACCGCCTCGGGCGAGGCGAACGTCTCCGAGCCCGCCATCCTCTCGCAGGCCGACATCGCCCAGATCCGCGCCGACGCCGAACAGGCGCGTCAGGAAGCGCGCCGCGCCGCCGAAGAGGGCCGCCGCGAGGCCGCCGAAGCACGCCGCGAAGCCGCGGAAGGCCATCGCGAAGCCGCCGAGGCCCACCGCGCCGCCGCCCTCGCCCGCGTGGCGCATCCCGTCCGCCCGGTCGAGCCCATGATGGCGCGGGAGCGGATCGCCTCCACCCGCCACGCGATGGCCGCCACCTGCGGCGCGCAGGGAATGCCCGTCTCCGAAACCGCCGACTGGCAGACACTCGCGCTGTGCGGGCGGGACATCGACAAGATCGTCAGCGACGCGATGGGCGAGCGGGACCGCGCGCTCTCCGCCGCCGAGCGCGCGCGGGAGCAGGCCGAGGCGCGGCGCGAACAGGCGCTGGCCATGGCGGACGCGGAACGGGATCGCGCCCTCGCCCAGGCCGAGGCCCAGCGCGAGCGTGCGCTGGCGACCGCCGAACGGATTCGCGAACATGCCTTTGCCGAGCGTGATCGCGCTCTCGCGGCCGCCCGCAACGACGCCCGTTAAGCCCGCCGAACCGCGCCGGACCTCTCGATCCGGTGCAACCCATCCGAAGGTCGCGGCCCTTCTGCCTCGCATTCTCTGATAAATGCGATATTTGGCGAAGTGAGCCTCAACGAGCCCAAGGATGACCATGAAAGAGACGACACGCCGCCTCCGCTGGCTGAGTTTGACGACGGCTGTTAGCGCTATCGGCCTTTCCACCGCCGCGCTGGCGGCTCCGATGGCCACTGTCGATCGCTATGGCGCGTTCGTCTCGGTCGAGCCCTATGCCGCCAACATCGTCCGCGTGACGATCGCCACCGACGAGTCGCTCTCGGCCGGAAAGCCCGGCTACGGCGTCTCCGCCCATGCCGACGCCACGGGCTGGACCCACTCGACCGACGCGAGCGGCGACGTCTTCGCCTCCTCGAAGCTCAACGTCACCGTCGCCACCGGGCCGCAGCCGACGCCGCCGACCCAGATGCAGCGTTACTTCGCGCCCGCCCTCCCCGGCGCGACCGTCATCATCAAGGGCGCGGACGGCAAGCCGATCGTCACGATGAACGGCTGGGACATGGCGCCCCACACCGTCAACGGCGAGAAGACCTTCCGGGTCGGCGCCAGCTTCTCGACAACGCCGGACGAGCATTTCTACGGCCTCGGCCAGAATCAGGAGGGCATCCTCGATCTGCGCGGCCGCACCATCGATTGCCGCCACAATTACGACGCGCCCGCCGGCGAGACGGTCTGCGTGCCCTATCTGCTCTCCAGCAAGGGCTACGGCATCCTGTGGGACAATCCGGCCGCGACCACGGTGTCCGCCGGGCTCAACGGCCGGACGCACATCACCTCGGAAGTGGGCGAGCGCGTCTCCTTCTTCGTCGTCACCGGCCCGACCAGCGACGATCTCACCGCCGGCTACGCCAGGCTGACCGGCCCGACCCCGCTGCCGCCCAAGGCCGCCTTCGGCCTCATCCAGAGCAAGGCCCGCTACGAAACCCAGGCCGAGCTGATGTCGGTCGCGGAAGGGTATCGCCAGCGCAAGCTGCCGCTCGACGTGATGGTGCTCGACTGGTTCTACTGGACGCGGATGGGCCAGCTCGACATCGATCCCACCGCCTTTCCCGACCCCGCCGGCATGAACGCCAAGCTCCACGCGATGGGGATGCACTCGATCATCTCGGTGTGGCCGCGCTTCGAGAAGGAATCGCGCTACTTCAACTTCCTCGCCTCGAAGGAATGGCTGCTCCACGATAAGGACGGCAACCCGATCGACGGCCTCGCGATCCGATCGGACCGCGCCGGGGCGCTGCTCGACGCGACCAATCCTGAGGCCCGCCAGTGGTTCTGGGGCAAGATCCGCGACAATATCGCGTCCAAGGGCTTCGACTGGTTCTGGCTCGACGAGACCGAGCCCGATCTGGTGCCGGACGGCGCCTTCTACTCGATCGGTTCGGGCGATCGTTATCACAACCTCTTCCCGCTGCTTCACACCAGCAGCGTGGCGGAAGGATCGGCCAAGGATCGCCCCGGCTTCCGCAACCTGATCCTGTGCCGCGCCGCCTATCTGGGCGCGCAGCGCAACGGTTGCCTGTTCTGGTCGTCGGACGTCGATTCGAGCTGGGAGGCGCTGAAGCGCCAGGTGCCGACCGGCCTGAACTTCACCGCCACCGGCCTCGCTTATTGGGGCAGCGACACCGGCGGCTGGCAGACCCCCGGCGCGCACACGCCGGAACGCCCGCTGCTGCTCGATCCGGCCGGATCGGATGCCGCGAACCCGAACTACCCGGATTACCCGGAGCTGTTCACCCGCTGGTTCGAATACAACACCTTCACCCCGACGCTGCGCATCCACGGCCAGCGCCCGGCGACGGCGCTCTGGTCCTACGGCAAGGCGGCGGAGCCGGTGCTGGAGAAGTTCCTGCGCCTGCGCTACGCGCTAATCCCCTATCTCTACAGCCTCGGCCATCACACCAGCGAGACCGGCACGCCCTTCATGCGCGCGCTGTTCATGGATTTCCCGAACGACCCGGCCGTCGCCAATATCGGCGACGAATATATGCTGGGTTCGGCCTTCCTCGTGGCGCCCGTCACCGATCAGGGCGTGACAGCCCGCAAGGTCTATCTGCCGACCGGCAGCGACTGGTATGACTGGTGGACCAGCAAGCGCATCGCCGGCGGCCAGTGGATCGAGGCGGCGGCGCCGATCGACCGCATCCCGCTCTATGTCCGCGCGGGCTCGATCGTGCCGATGGGCGCGCAGGTGCCGAGCACGATGACCAAGCAGCCGCTGGAGGAAATCCGCGTCTATCCGGGCCGCGACGCGCAGTTCACGCTGTTCGACGACGATGGTGTCAGCACCAAGGCGGGCAAGACCGCCACGCTCGACTGGGACGACAAGGCCCGCCGCCTGACGGCGACGGGCACCCTGCCGACCGGTCAGGCCCCGGCGTCACTCCTCCGCATCATGGGCGAGTGACGGCGTAAGGGCGGCGCTCAGGCGCCGCCCTTCACGCCCTGCCCGGCGGGGAGCCAGCGCTCGGGCAGCGTCACCTCCACGCTCTCCCCCTGATCCGCCGCCGAAGTGGCGAGCGTCACACGATAGCGACCGGCGGCGACATGCCAGCCATGGCGCCCCTCGTCCCAGACGCCAAGCAGACGCGGATCGATCGTGACGGTCGCCTCCTCCGCCTGCCCCGGCGCGAGCGTCAGCTTGCGGAAGCCGCCGAGCCGCTTGGCCGACTCCCAGCCGCCCGCCACAGGCGACACATAGATCTGGCCGACATCCGCGCCCGCCACCTTGCCGGTGTTGCGCAGGCGGAAGCTCACCCGAAGGTCCGCGCCGACCAGCTTCGCCGACACGCCGTCGCCCGCGAAACTCGTGTAGCTGAGGCCGTGGCCGAACGGGAACAGCGGGGTCGCGCCCTGCTTGTCCAGCCATTTGTAGCCGACCGCCGCGCCCTCGCTGTAGGTGACGTCGAACACCTGCTTCTCGGGCAGACCCTTGCCGGCGATCGTGGCGCGGGGGAACTGCTCGGCCGAACGCGGGAAGCTGATCGGCAGATGGCCCGACGGGTTCACCGCGCCGGTCAGCACCCGCGCGATCGCCGGGCCGCCGCGCGTGCCGGGATACCAGGCTTCGACCACGCCCTTCACGCTGTCGATCCACGGCATCGTCACGGCGCCGCCCGTCTCCAGCACGACGATGGTGTTGGGGTTGGCCGCCGCCACCGCCGCGACCAGCGCATCCTGATCGTCCGGCAGCGTCAGCGGGAAATCGAGCGACTCCGCCGTCCATTGCGTCACGAAGACGATGGCGACATCCGCCCCCTTCGCCGCGGCAGCCGCCGCCGCCGGATCGGTGCCGGCGTTGTAGGAGATCGCGGCACCCGGCCGCTCGGCCTTGAGCGCCTCCACCGGCGAGGATTTGTCATAGACGATCGGCCCCGGCCACGCCTTCGGCCCGAGCCCGCGCACCGCATTGCCGCCCGGCGAATAGACCTGCGCCGAGCCGCCGCCCGACAGCACGCCGACATCGGCATGGCCGCCGATCACCGCGATCTTCCGCGCCGAACCGGCGAGCGGCAGAATGCCGCCCTCATTCTTGAGCAGCACGATGCCGGCTTCGGCATCGGCCTGCGACACCTTGGCATGGGCGGCGAAATCGATCGGCGCGAGGGCGACCGGATGATCGATCGCGCCGCTCGCGATCAGCGCGCGGGCGATGCGGCGCACCTTGTCGTCCAGCACCGCCATCGGCACCTTGCCTTCGGCGATCGCGGCCTTCAGCTTGTCGCGCCAGACATAATTGTCGGCCTTCGAGACGCCGGTCTCCTGATCGAGCCCGCCCAGCGCATCCTTCACCGTGTCATGCTGGGCGCCCCAATCCGACATGACGAAGCCCTTATAGCCCCAGTCGCCCTTCAGCACCTTGTTGAGCAGCCAGTCGTTCTGGCAGGCGTGCGTGCCGTTCACGAGGTTGTAGGAGCACATCACCGAGCCCGGATCGCCCTTCTCGATGGCGATCTGGAAGGCGAGCAGATCGGACATGCGCGCCGCCATCGGATCGATATGGACGTCGACCGTGTTGCGGCCCGTCTCCTGATCGTTGAAGGCATAATGCTTGATCGTGGTGACGATCCGGTTGGACTGGATGCCCTTGATGAAGGCACCCACCATCGTGCCCGCGAGCAGCGGATCTTCGCCGCCATATTCGAAGTTGCGGCCGTTGCCCGGCTCGCGATCGAGATCGATGCCGCCGGCGAGCTGGACGTTGAAGCCCGACGCGCGCGCCTCCGCGCCGACCATGCGGCCGCCGGCCTCGGCCATCCCGGGATCCCAGGTCGAGGCGCTGAGGATGCCCGACGGCAGCGCGGTGCGCTCCAGGGCCGGGGTCGCCTCGCCCTGCGTCGCGACGCCGCTGCCGGCGTCGCTCTGCCATTGCGGCGTGAAACCGAGGCGCGGCACGCCCGGCACGAAGCCCGCCGACTGGAGCCGCGCCTCGGGGAAGCGGAACTTGTTCCAGTCCTGCTGCACGCCGAAATAGCCGGTGACGACCACCAGCTTCTCGTCCTCGGTCATCGCCTTCACCAGCAGGTCGGCGCGCTGATCGGCGGAGAGCGCGGTGTTCTTCCACGCGGTGGGGCTGATGGCGGGGGCAGCCTCGGGAGCGGCGGCGGTGGCCGCGCTCGCCAGCGCGCAGGCGATGGCGGTGGTCAGGAACAACGAAGCGCGCATGGGCATCCTCTCAGGTGGGCCGGACGGTCGGCGATGATGTCGGGGCAGGCCGGAACGACCGCCCCCCGGAGCACCGGCCAGGCGAGGTCCGGGAGGCGCGCGAACGCCCCGATCGCTGAACTGGCCATGCCCCTCCTCGCGCCGCCTGTCTGTGTCGCGGCGCGAGCCCATCGTCGGACGACAACGTTGTCCGGGTCAAGCCTCTAATGGTAGCGTTCGCACGCCCCGCCTAGCGGAACGTCTCGCTGAGATCGGACATGTCGGCCAGCGGATCAGGCCCGAAACGGTTGGGGCCGGGCGTGCCGCGCAGGCAATACCAGACCAGCAGCACGATCGCGCCGACGAAGCCCAGGAACATCATCAGGCCGGCCACGATGAAGGTGTGGACGCTCGCCATCAGGATGAAGCCCAGCGCATAGGGGGCCACCGGCATCAGAATCCACCAGCCGCTGCGGTTGATGTCATGCAGCCGGCGGACGCTGACGGCGATGTTGGGCACCAGCACGGCCAGGCTGAACAGGCCGGTGAGCCAGCCGCCCCGCGTCGCGGCGCCATAGCTGAAACCGGACGCGTCAGGCCCGGCGAGGCTGGTATGCGTGAGGCTGTTGGAGCCGCCGAGCCCCAGCACCCCGTCGACGATGCTGAGCACGATCGACACGATGATGAGGAACACCACCCACATCCAGAATTCGCGCCGCGTCGAGCGGCCGTTGAATTGGGCGTAGCGCTTGAGCGGCAGGATCATCCATTCCATCTTCGTCCCTCCCCTGTCAGTTGACCGGCGCCCTCCGCCGATAGCTCAACGCCTCCGCGATGTGGACGCGCCCGACGATCTCCGCGCCGGCCAGGTCCGCGATCGTCCGCGCGACGCGCAGGACGCGGTGATAGCCGCGTGCGGAGAGCCGCATCGCCTCCGCCGCCTGCGCGAGGAGCGCGCGGCCCGCCTCGTCGGGCGTGGCGACGCGATCGAGCAGATCGCCGTCCGCCTCCGCGTTGGTGCGGGCCGCATGTCCCCGATAGCGCGCCGTCTGCACGCCCCGCGCCTCCGCGACGCGCCCCGCCACCTCGGACGACCCTTCCGCGGGCGGCGGCAGGACGAGATCGGCGGCCGACACCGCCTGCACCTCGACATGGAGATCGATGCGATCGAGCAGCGGCCCCGACACCTTGGCCTGATAATCGGCGGCGCAGCGCGGCGCGCGGGCGCAGGCCAGCGAGGCATCGCCGAGATGCCCGCAACGGCACGGGTTCATCGCCGCCACAAGCTGCACTCGCGCCGGGAAGGTGACATGCGCGTTCGCCCGCGCGACCGACACCTTGCCCGTCTCGATCGGCTGGCGCAGCGAATCGAGCACCGGGCGCTGGAACTCCGCCAGCTCGTCGAGGAACAGCACGCCGAGATGGGCGAGGCTCACCTCTCCGGGCCTGGCGCGCAGGCCTCCCCCGGTCAGCGCCGCCATCGAGGCGGAATGATGCGGGCTGCGGAACGGCCGGGCGCGGAGCAGCCTGCCGCCGGGCAGCTCCCCCGCGACGCTCGCCACCATCGACACCTCCAGCGCCTCGGCCGGCGCAAGATCGGGAAGGATTCCCGGCAGGCATGAGGCCAGCAGCGACTTGCCCGCCCCCGGAGGCCCGACCATCAGCATGTTGTGACCGCCCGCCGCCGCGATCTCCAGCGCGCGCTTGGCGGTCTCCTGCCCCTTCACCTGCTTGAGGTCCGGCCCCATCACCGGCGGTTCGACCTGCCCGGCGCCCGGCGGCGCGATCTGGCCGCTGCCCTTCAGATGATTGATGAGCGCCAGCAGGTCCGGCGCCGCGACCACCTCGATACGGCCTGCCCACGCCGCCTCCGGCCCCTGTGAGGCGGGGCAGATCAGCCCCTTCTCCTGCTCCGATGCATGAAGCGCCGCCAGCAGCACGCCGGGCGCGGGCGCGACGCGGCCGTCCAGCCCCAGTTCGCCCACCGCGACGAAACCGCTCAGCGTCTCATGATCCACCACGCCCATCGCGGCGAGCAGGCCGAGCGCGATCGGCAGATCGAAATGCGAACCCTCCTTGGGGAGGTCGGCCGGCGACAGATTGACGGTGATGCGCTTGGGCGGCAGCGCCAGCCCGATCGCGGCGAGCGCCGCGCGCACCCGTTCCCGGCTCTCGCCCACCGCCTTGTCGGGCAGGCCGACCATCACGAACGCCGGCAGCCCCGCCGCGAGCTGCACCTGCACCTCGACGGCCCTCGCCTCCAGCCCCAGAAACGCCACGGTCGAGACAATCGCGACCACGCTACCCCCCGATATGCCCCGATCCGCACCCTAGCCGCGCCGAAGCGCCTGTCCAGCGATTGCGATTGTCATACGCATCCCCCACATTCATCCCCGATGACATGGCGCGCACGATGGCAGACCTGGCGACGCACCCACGCGATGCGGCATATGCTGTTCGCGTTCGGCTGGGTGCTGATCCTGTCCGCGCCGATCGTCGGCCTGCTGCCGGGGCCGGGCGGCGTCTTCGTGCTGGCGGCGGGCTTCGCGCTGCTGCTGGAGACGTCGCCCTGGGCGCGGCGCTTCTATGTCCGCACCAAGCGCCGCTGGCCCAGGCTCGGCGAATGGGTGGACTGGGGAATGCGCCGCCGCAGCGCCCGCCGGCGCCGCGAGAGGGAAAAACCGGCGCTCGCCGTCCCTCTGGATTGACTCCGCGCGCCCATTTCCCTATCGGACCGACCAACCGTGGCCGCCACCTTCCGGCGGCCCTTTTTCGTTCGCAGACGTTCAAGGGATTGACCGATGAAGCGCACTTTCCAGCCCAGCAACCTCGTGCGCAAGCGTCGCCATGGTTTCCGCAACCGTTCGGCCACCGCCGCCGGCCGCAAGGTTCTCGCCGCCCGCCGCGCGCGTGGCCGCAAGTCGCTCTCGGCCTGAGCGACCTCGTCCTCACGAAACTCCGGCGCCGCGCGGATTTCCTCGCGGCGAACGGAGGCTTGCGCCGGGCCATGCCCGGCTTCGTGCTGTTGGTGAGGAAGCGCGAGGATGATGACCCGACCATGCGCGTCGGCATCACCATCACCAAGAAGGTCGGCAACGCGGTGGTTCGCAACCGCATGAAGCGCCGTTTCCGGGCGCTCGCCGCCGAATTGCTGCCGGTCCACGGATTCGCGGGCGCCGATCATATCCTGATCGGCCGCAATGGCGGGATCGAGCGCGATTTCGCCCTGCTGCGCGACGAATTCGGCGCGGCGCTCCGAAAGCTCGCCCGGTGACATCGAAAGGCCTCGCCACGCGTAGCCTCGTCGCCGTGGCGCGCGCCTGGCAGGCAGGCCCTTCCGCGATGATGGGGCCGACCTGTCGTTTCGTTCCTTCCTGTTCGGCCTATGCGATCGAGGCCTGGACGCGCTATGGCGCAGCGCGCGGCTCCTGGCTGGCGGCGCGGCGCATCTGCCGCTGCCACCCGCTGGGCGGCCATGGATATGACCCGGTGCCCTGACAGGGGCGTCCGAACCTGCTTTTCCTCTTGGGGGTGTTTCGGTGAACGAACAGCGCAATCTGATCCTGGCGCTCGTATTGTCCGCACTCGTGCTTCTGGGCTGGGCGCTGATCTCTGACCGCGTCTTCCCGACCGCCAACAAGCCCAGCACCCAGATCGTGCATGGCAAGACGGTTCCGCTGCCGAGCGCGACGCCCGTGTCCAACGGCCCCGCCGCCGTGCGGGATCGCAATGTGGTGCTCGCCGAATCGCCCCGCGTGAAGATCGAGACGCCGCTGCTCGCCGGCTCGATCGATCTCAAGGGGGCGCGCCTCGACGATCTGGTGCTCACCACCCAGCGCGAGACGATCGCCAAGGATTCGCCGCCCGTCCGCATCTTCTCGCCGGAAGGCAGCGCGGACGCCTATTTCGCCGGCTTCGGCTGGACCGGACAGGGCGTGGCGCTGCCCGACGCCAGCACCGTGTGGACCGCGACCGGCGACGTGCTGGCACCGAACAAGCCGGTGACGCTGACGTGGAGCAACGGCCAGGGCCAGGCCTTCGCCATCAAGCTCTCGGTCGACGACGGCTATCTCTTCACGGTCCAGCAGAGCGTCACCAACGGCGCGCAGACCGCGATCGTCACCCGCCCGTACAGCTTCGTGAACCGCACCGGCCAGTCGAAGGATCCGACCAGCCACGCGCAGCATGTCGGCCCGATCGGCGTGTTCAACAACGCCGCCGACTATTCGGTCGACTGGAAGGATCTCGACGAGGCCGGCGGCACCGGCAAATCTTTCCAGACCACCGGCGGCTGGCTCGGCTTCGGCGACAAATACTGGCTGACGGCGGTCGCGCCCGACCAATCGCAGCCCGTCGACGCCGAGTTCCGCGGGCAGAACGGCCAGTATCAGGCCGAGTTCAGCACCGCCCCCAAGACCGTGTCGCCGACCCAGTCCGCCACCGTGCAGTCCTATCTGTTCGCGGGCGGCAAGGATGCCGCGCTGCTGGATCGCTATGTCGGCAAGCCCGGCATCGCCAAGCTGGACCGCGCGATCGACTGGGGCTGGTTCATCTGGTTCGAGAAGCCGATCTTCAAGATCCTCGACTGGCTGTTCAAGCAGGTCGGCAATTTCGGCGTCGCCATCATCCTGCTGACCGTGCTGGTCCGCGCGGTGATGTTCCCGATCGCCCACAAGCAGTTCAAGTCGGCCCATCAGATGAAGCTGGTGCAGCCGAAGATGAAGGCCCTCCAGGAGCGTCACAAGGGCGACAAGCCCAAGCTCCAGGAGGAGATGATGAAGCTGTACCGCGAGGAGAAGATCAATCCCCTCGCCGGCTGCCTGCCCGTCTTCCTCCAGATTCCGATCTTCTACGCGCTCTACAAGGTGCTGACGCTGACGCTCGAGATGCGCCACCAGCCCTTCATGCTGTGGATCAAGGATCTCTCCGCACCCGATCCGCTGACCCCCGTCAACCTGTTCGGCTTCCTGCCGTTCGAGCCGACCGGCTTCATGCATCTGTCGGTGCTGGCGATCATCCTCGGCATCACCATGTGGCTCCAGTTCAAGCTCAATCCGCAGATGACGATGGACCCGAGCCAGAAGCAGATCTTCGCGCTGATGCCGTGGTTCATGATGTTCATCATGTCGCCCTTCGCGGCGGGCCTTCAGATCTACTACATCGCGTCCAACCTCATCACGGTCGCGCAGATGCAGTGGCTGAACCGGCGCAATCCGGTTCCGGCGGCGACCAAGTGAACGACACGCTTACCCCTGAGGAGGCGGCCGAGCGGCTGGAGGCGGCGCGCAAGCTGTTCGCCGGCCACGTCGCCTTCCTCAAGTCCGCGCCGGACCTGAAGTTCCTCCCCGATCCGAACGCCCCGGAAGTGGCGTTCGCCGGGCGGTCGAACGTCGGCAAGTCGACGCTCATCAACGCGCTGGTCAACCGCAGCGCGCTGGCACGCACGTCGAACACGCCGGGCCGGACGCAGGAGCTGAACCTGTTCGACGTCGGCGATCCGCTGGCTTTCCGGCTGGTCGACATGCCGGGCTACGGCTTCGCCAAGGCCCCCAAGGACATGGTGAAGCGCTGGAAGTTCCTCGTGAACGACTATCTGCGCGGCCGCGCCGTATTGTCGCGCGTGCTCGTGCTGGTGGATAGCCGCCATGGCCTGAAGGACGTCGATCGCGAGCTGATGACCATGCTCGACAAGGCGGCGGTGAGCTATCAGCTCGTCCTCACCAAGGCGGACAAGATCAAGCCGACCGAACTCGCCAAGGTGATGGCCGAGACGGAGGCCGAGGCGCGCAAGCATGTCGCGGCGCACCCGGTGATCCTGCCGACGTCGAGCGAGACGGGTGCCGGCATCCCGGAACTGCGCGCCGCCGTTCTGGACGCGATCAGCGCCTGAACTCCCCTCCCTCAGAGGGAGGGGTCGGGGGTGGGTCCGCTTGGGGCGAGTGGAACGCCAATACGGAGCCAGACCCACCCCAACCCCTCCCTTCCAGGGAGGGGCTCAAGAAGGTTGACCTCGGCCCGCCTCCCCGCGACAACCCGGCCCATGCTCAAGCTCATCATCGGCAACAAGGCCTATTCCTCCTGGTCGCTGCGCGGCTGGCTGGCGGTCAAGCAATCCGGCCTCCCCTTCGAGGAGATCGTCGTGCCGCTGTACGACGAGGCGTGGGACAAGGTGCGCGAGGGCGATGAGTTCGCCCCCTCCTCCGGCAAGGTGCCGATCCTGTGGGACGGCGACACCGTCGTCTGGGACTCGCTCGCCATCGTCGACTGGCTCGCCGATCGCGTCGGCCGCGAGAAATTCTGGCCGGAGGACGATGCCGCCCGCGCCATGGCCCGCTCGATGGCCGCCGAGATGCATTCGAGCTTCGCGGCGCTGCGCCGCGAATGCAGCATGAACATCCGCCGCCGCTTCCCGGACTACAGGCCCTCCGAAGCGGTCCAGGCCGATCTCGCGCGCCTCTACGAGCTGTGGGCGCAGGCCCGCGCCCGCTTCGGCAGCAGCGGCGAGTTCCTGTTCGGCCAGTTCAGCGCGGCGGACATCATGTTCGCGCCGGTCTGCACGCGGATCGTCACCTATGCCCTGCCGGTGCCGCGTTTCGCGCTGCCCTACATGCAGGCGATCTTCTCGCACCCCTTCATGCAGGACTGGATCGCCGGCGCGCAGGCCGAGGACTGGGTGATCGAGAAGTTCGAGACGCTCCCGGATCAGGAATAGGGCGTCCCGTCCCTGTGCAGATAGCGGTCGGCGGCGGCGTCGTAGAGCAGGTCGGCGTCGGGATAGTGGCAGAGGCTCGTCTCGGCCACGCCGATCACCACGAAGGTGCAGCCCCCGTCGCCCGCGATGACATGATGGCCGTTGCCGTCATTCCTGGGGAAGGCCGCGCAGTCGCCGGGGGCGAGCGGCGTCTCGCCCGAATCGTCGACCAGCATCGCGCTGCCGGCGATCATCACGAGGAACTCATCCTCCCCCTCATGCCAGTGCCGCTGGCTGGACCAGGCGCCGGGAGGCAGGATGACATGATTGGCCTCGAAGTCGGCCAGCCCCGCCGGGCGTGAGAGCGGCCGCACCTGCCGCTTCTGCGCGGCGAGGTTATAGGGCTCGGGATAGCCGCTGCCGGTCTTCGGCTCGATCATATTGAGGTCAATCCGGGGCATGGGGCACCTGTTCAAGTCGCGCCCATAAGGTTAACCGCTGTGGCATGACCGGTCCAATCGATCCCGTGGCGCTCACCGCCGATCTCATCCGCTGCGCCAGCGTCACCCCCGCCGATGCCGGCGCGCAGGACGTGCTGACCGCCGCGCTGGAGGCTCAGGGCTTCACCGTCCACCGCTTCTCCTCGGGCGAGGCGCCGCATGGGCCGGTGGAGAACCTCGTCGCGATCCGCGGCCATGGCGCGCCGCACTTCGCCTTCGCCGGCCATAGCGACGTGGTGCCGGCGGGCGGCGGCTGGACCTCAGGCGCGTTCGAGCCGGTGATCCGGGGCGATCTGCTCTACGGGCGCGGCGCCGTCGACATGAAGGGCGCGATCGGCGCCTTCATCGCGGCGGCCGAGCGCGTGCCCGAGCACAAGGGCACGATCAGCCTGCTCATCACCGGCGACGAGGAAGGCCCCGCCATCCACGGCACCCGCGCGATCATCGCGTGGATGGCCGAGCGCGGCATCCGCCCGGACATGATCCTCGTCGGCGAGCCCACATCCGACGCGCGGCTGGGCGACACGATCAAGATCGGCCGGCGCGGATCGATCAACGCGTGGATCGAGGTGCCCGGCACGCAGGGCCATGTCGCCTATCCGCATCTGGCGGACAATCCGGTGACGCGGCTGGTCCGCATCCTCGACCGGCTGAAGAGCTGGCGGCTCGATCATGGCAATGCCTGGTTCCAGCCCTCTAACCTGGAGGTGACCGACATCGAGGTGGGCAACAGCGCCACCAACGTCATCCCCGGCAGCGCGCGGGCGCGGCTCAACATCCGCTTCAACGACGAGCAGAAGGGCCATGCGCTGGAGGCGGAAATCCGCCGCATCGTCGCCGAGGAGGCCCCGCGCGCGAGCGTCGAGGCGATGATCTCCGGCGAGGCCTTCCTCACCGAGCCGGGGGCGCTGTCCACTTTGGTGTCGGAGGCGATCCACGAGGTGATCGACATCTCGGCGCAACTCTCGACCACGGGCGGCACGTCGGACGCGCGCTTCCTCTCCCAGATTGCGCCGACGGTGGAGTTCGGCCTGTCCAACGCAACGATGCACAAGCTGGACGAAGCGGCGGCGGTGGATGACCTGCGGCAGTTGGCGGATATCTACGAGGCGGTGCTGCGGAAGGTGGTGGGGTGAGGCGGGGATTGGTGGTTAGTGCTCGGGCAGCTATTGGATATCCGTAGTAAATAGCTGCCGTCTCTAAAAACCGCTGACGATGCCAATTCCGTTCAGCCAATGAACAATATACGGACCGAAGACAAATACTATGATCGGAGCGGCGACGGCGCCAAATATCTGTGCAGTCAGGCGTATTTTTTTAGGGTCATTGTCATCCCATGTCGCCGAAACGGCTAAGTAACCGGTGCGGTGAACGATATTTTTCTTTGGGGACACAAGCAAACCGATAAAAAATAATGGAATAGAACTACCGAATAGAATTGCACAGCTCGTACTCTGGAAGCCAGAGAAGTATGTGATCGCACCATGCTCATTGTGCGCGAAAACTAAGCCGTGCGACGGATCG